>Ga0315912_10000159_pt1 | contig 155162 bp, 123 predicted proteins | sample VfabasoilMG_FD_204469 | JGI IMG/M metagenome (GOLD analysis project Ga0315912, IMG submission 204469) | Garden soil microbial communities collected in Santa Monica, California, United States - V. faba soil | ecosystem: Environmental > Terrestrial > Soil > Garden | place: USA: California...
GTCCAACGCCATCATTGCCCTTCGCTGCTCTCGCCTCAGCGGCCGCTTCCAAGATTTCTGGGAGCGCCGCTCCGATGCTCGGAAGGCCGCATGACCCTACTTCATCTCATTCTCTTGTCGTGCGCCCGCAGTCGAACCTCCTCGCAAAATCATCGAGAATGGACAGATGCGGTTTTGCATGGTGAGTACGTACTATCCGCCGTATCACTTCGGCGGAGATGCCGTATTCGTCCAGTCCCTCTCTCATGCGCCGCGGCCATTCCGTTGAAGTAGTCCATTGTGAAGATGCCTACAATCTGCAGGCGGCCCAATCTCCTCATTCCGAAGCTGCCGATGATGGGATCCTCGTCCATCGCCTCCGCAGCCCCTATGGCTTTCTCTCGCCGCTGATCACGCAGCAAACGGGCTCGCCTGGGCTAAAGCGGCGGGCGCTGGAAAGAATCTTCAGCCGCGATTTCGACGTCATCAACTTCCACAATCTTTCCTTGGTCGGCGGTTTGGGAGCTATTCCCTTGAGCCGTGCCGCCGCCACCCTCTACACGCTCCATGAACACTGGCTTCTGTGCGCGACTCACATCTTCTGGAAAAACGGGCGCGAAGCCTGCAAGACTCCGGACTGCTTTACCTGTACCCTTCGTTCCGGCAGGCCTCCCCAACTCTGGCGATCTAACGGCTTGCGCAACTCCACCCTGCGCCACGTCGACCTGTTCCTCTCCCCCAGCGAATACACAATGCGCCGCCACATCGACGGAGGTGTAGACCGTCCCATTCGCGTCCTCCCAACCTACTCCCCGCTCGACCCCGGTCCCATAGCACCCAATCCCGGCCCCGCGCAACCGTGATTCCTCTTTGCCGGGCGCGTAACCGTCTCCATAGGGATCGACGATCTGGCCAGGCTGTTCCAGACGCTTCCGCAGTATCAACTCGATATCGTCGGCGACGGCGATCTTCTACCGGCGCTCAAAGCCCAGTACGCCCAGTGCCCCTGGATCCGCTTTCACGGTCAACTCGATCATTCGAGCCTGCCCCGTTTCTATCGCGATTCCACCGCCCTGATCCTTCCTTCTCTGGCGCCCGAAGTTTTCCCGCTCACTGTGCTCGAAGCATTTGCCTGCGCCACCCCCGCTATTGTCAGCAGCGCCGGCGGCAGCCCGGAGGCAGTTCAAAAGAGCGGCGGCGGTTTCGTCTATCGAAATGACGGCGAATTACTGGATGCCATCCACGCGATTGCCGGAGATCCCGCCCAACGCCAGGCGCTCAGCGCCAAAGCCCGTGTCGCCTACGAAAACTACTACTGCGAGGATCGTTACATTTCCGAATATCTCACCCTCGTGGAAGAGGCTCTTTCGCCCCGATGACACTGCCCTCCCCCCTGCCTGTCCTCGGTCATCTCCCGGCCTTTCTCTCCGACAAACTCGGGTTTCTCACACGATGCGCGGCCAGCGGCCGCGACGTCGTCCGGCTTCAAATCGGAGAACCTACACTACTGCTGACCACGCCTCCCGACATTCAACACGTCCTTACCGGCAATCCCGCCAACTATACAAAGACCCGCCGTCTAACCGGCGCGCGCGGTAAGGCCCTCTCGGGGTCCGGCATGCAAACCGCCATCGGCGCCGAACACCTCCGGCAGCGTCGACTTCTCCAACCCGCCTTCCATCCGCGATCCGTCGAGCCATTCGTTCGGCCCATGCACGAACGCACCGATACCCGCCTGAACGGTTGGACCAACCCCACCCTCAACATTGTTTCGGAAATGGAATCCATCGCCCTCTCCATCATTATCGGCGCAATCTTCGGCCCGGATTTCATCGACGAAGGCGATCATCTGGCCAAAGCGATTACTGTCCGCCGCGCCTACCTCGAGTACTACTACGCCAGCGTCTTTCCCCTGCCCGACTACCTTCCCGCGCCGATCGTCTTTCGCTACCGCCGCGCGCTCAAGGAAATCGACTCCGCCATCCACCGTGCCATTTCTGATCCACGGCCGCCCTCCGGCAGCTTTACCGGCCTGTTCAGCGGCCTTCGCTACCCGGAAGGCGCAGCCATGAATCGCAGTCAGCTTCGGGACGAACTGTTGACGCTGATGAGCACCGGCTACGAAACCATCGGCGACGCCCTCGCCTGGACGCTCTACCTCCTCGCGCTCCATCCGGAGCACGAAGCGAAAATGGTCGAAGAAATCCAATCCGTCCTCGGCTCCGATCCGCCCTCGCCCGAAAACATCGCCGAACTCCGCTTCACCCGCATGGTACTGGAAGAGTCCCTCCGCCTCTACCCTCCCACGTGGATTTTTATCCGAATGGCCGCCGGTGACGACACCCTTCCCAGCGGTGAGTCCGTTCGCGCGGGTGATAAGATCTACCTCTGCCAATACATCGTCCACCGCATGGAGAGGTACTTCCCGGACCCGGAACGCTTCGACCCGAATCGTTTCGCTCCCGCCGCCCGCGCCGCGCGCCCCCGTTTCTCCTACTTCCCGTTCGGCGGCGGGCAGCGCGTTTGCATCGGCGAGCAGTTCGCCCTGCAGGAAGCAGCCGTCGTCCTGGCAACCGTCCTGTCGCGATTCCGGCTCGAACTTGTCCCCAACCAGAAAATCCAGTTGAACGCCGGCATCACCCTCCGCGCGCGAAAGGGTATCCTTATGCGATTAGGTCGGCGATAGAACCATTCAAGGCTATTTGTTAAACTGATTCGCATTCTCAAATGCTTTTTAAGCCCTGCAGACCTTGCACGAGAACCTTGTCCCAATGTCACTTACCATCCGGCATGCCCAAATGCACATCTTTGAAAGGATGCGCTTTATCCAACAGGCTCACCAGCTCTGCCCGTCCATTGAGCTGCGCCACCCGGAGGAATGTGCCCGCCTTGGGCACGCCGAGTTGATTGCCCTGCTCACACGCTCGCTCGAACAGGCATTTGATCAGGGTTTTCGCCAGCCCCAACACGCTTCGGTCTACGCTGAAATGGCCGTCCGCTGGGGCGAGGACTTCGCGCAGCGCCTTCCTTGGGCCAAAGAGGTGCTAGCCGCTACTCACGTACCTGCCGATCTCCGCGCCACCGAACTTCTGGAACGTTCTAACGCCGTTCTCCTCGACCGGTACATCGGCGATTACACCGAACCCGAAGTTGCCGACGACTACGACGATTAGTTCAATCCAAGGAAGTTAATGCCGACGATTCAATTCGCCAAGACGGCCATCAAAGACCTTAAACGCAATGAGATTGCGATCGGTACCGCATACACGTTTTGTTTTGAGCTCGATACATGGAGCACCACGATCGCAGTCACGCTCCAGTCGGCGCTGTTTGCTACCGGCTCTAAGGTCGTCAACATCACGGTTGGGGCCAAGCCTAAGAAAAAGCTCCTCGGCCCGGCGCCGAAACCCACCGCGGAAGTTGCGGTCACATTCGACAAATGGGTCGGCGGAGATCAAACCGTCACGATCGGCGCCGGCGGGTACACGGCCGGGACACGAGTCGCGGTCAATGTCAAAGCCCTCGGCCCCACCGTCAACTACGACACGCAATGGATCGTCGATACGGCCAGCGCCGCCGTCGATACCGGCAAAGCACTCAAGCCCGCCACCGAGTACGACATCCAACTCAAGCTCGCTCCGAAAATCAATCAGGAAGTAAAGGCCAAAATCAAATCGACCTGTTTTCAGCAGGCCGAATACGAAGCCACCTTCCCCGCCAACGCCGAAACCGCCAAGGTCCGCGTTCGCACCAAGGACGAAGCCCTCGATTGGTCCGACGTTGTCCTGGAAGCCGGAGTAGGCACCCGCGTTGGCGACAAAATCGAAGAGCCCGTCCTGGTCGGCTGGAAACTGGAGTTCCCGCCGAAGCCGTTCCTCGCGGGAAAGAAGGGTAAGGCGATTGCCCTCGATGAAGTCGAGATCGGCAAAGAGTACACCATCCAGTTTCAACTCGCCAACTGGGCCCATTTCGACGCCTGCAAAATCAAACTCAGCTCGCCCCTTTTCGCAGCCAGTCCGAAAGAGTTCGACATCATCCCCCTGGCCGCCGATCCCGCGCGCAAAGGAAAAATCTCCAGTAAATCCTATTACGTCCAGGCCAAGGTCACCTTCGACAAATGGGTTGCCGGAGCGCAGACGGTAACGATCGAGCCCGGCGAATACAAGCTCGGGACCGCGCTACAACTCACCGTAACCGCTATTGGCTCCGCGGTGGAGTTCGACACGCCATGGCTCACCGGCCCCGCTGGCGACGCAGACCCGGAACACAAACCGCTCGAGCTCTACCAGACCTACCTGGTCCATCTCAAGCTCGGCGCCCCCTCGACGCAGACCGTGAAGGTCAACCTTATTAGTGACGCCTTCACCGTCAATCCCATCCTGGTCACTATCCCGCCCCGTGCCCTCAAAATCACGGCTGAAGTGCAGACCAAGGAACCCCGCGGCGACTGGACGGAAGTCAAACTCGATCCCGTGGAGAACTGCTCGCTTGGCGCGCGCGCCTCCCTCCGCTGTTGGGTCGAAGCCCCTGTCGTAAGCTTCGCCGATAGCCCTCTTTCCACCGCGCTCGCCGCTGTTCAGGATCTCCTGAAACTTTGGCCCGGCAAGCATATGCTGCACTTTCAGCTCAGCTATGCGCCGCACAAACCGCCAGTCGGCGTCGTCCCTAAGTTCACGCTGAAATCGACCACCTTCGCCGGCGACATCGATGTCCCTCTCCCCGTCGGCGTTACGTCCTTCACCCATGAAGTGGAGCTTCGCAAGACCACTGCGAAAGCCACGCCGATCTCTTTTCTGCCCACCGTCGTCGGCTGCGTCGCGGCGACCAGCGAAATCGGTCGCGTTCGAAAATCCCATGTTCCCGGCTTCATTCTCGTCGCGATTGGCGACACGAAAATCCTCTTCCACGGCCTCGACGTCGCCCCACCCTATGAGGATACGCAGCGCGTCAAGGTCCGCTTCCGCCTCGATGGCGTCGCCGGCGTCGACGGCGCTAAGGCCACGCTCCAATCGAACGTCTTCACCGCTCCACTCACCGTCGATTTTCCCGCCTTCTCCCCGTCCGGCACCGAAATCAAAGTCGAAGCCATCCTCGCCAAAGTCGTCGACATTCTCGCCCACGATCCCCGGCCGAAGCGCACCCTCAAAGGCTTCCTCCATGAATTCAAAATGGTGGCCGGGGCCGGATGCGGACAGGTGGAAGTCAGCACATCCATGCGCGGTGGCGGCGGCGACTATGGTCCGGGCCAGGACGCGACTTGGAAGGTTGACGTCGAGCGGCCCCGCATCGTTCTCGACCCGCAGGCCACCAAGCAGGGTCCCTACAAACCCGGCGACAGATTTCGCGTTCGCGTTGTACTCCCCGACGGTCCCCCCAGGCACGCCGACATAACCGCCAGCGTCGCCTGCGCCTCCGTGGTCGGCGGCGCGCTGCCCGTCAACTTCACCGTCGCCGCCGGCGAGTCCGAAAAATTTCTGGATTTCGAAGTCGCCGACATCGCGGACCCCAAAGGCATCGACCAATCCAAATTCGGAACCTTCGACTTCGGCGGAGACCGAGGCAACCTCAAGCAGTTCGATCTTGTATACATCGACGACACCACCATCCGGAACTGCGTCAACACTGGCAGAGATCGTGAACACGAAGTCCCCGGCCTCCCCATCCGCATTGACTGGCTCGCCGTCACCTTCCACCGCGATCATCCCTACCGCCCCGAAAACGGGATCTTCAACGAAGAGAAGATCTGGTTCACCATCACCCACAGCTATCCCGCTCCCGCCAATGCCAAAATCAACCTGGTATCCAACGTAAAGCACGGGCAGAAGGCATTCCCCGACGTCATCGCCAGGCCGCTCGACGCGGACAAACTGATGACCATCATCGAAGTGACCGCCAACGCGGGTCTCCGCCCCGGCTCGAAGTATCAGGTTGAAATTCAGCCAAACGCCCTCTGCATCAAGGGTAAGAAGGACGTCAAAACAGTTGAGGTCCACATTCCCGCCACCCTCATGTTCGGCGGCAAGCGCAAGCATCGAATCGCGCCGGAAGGTCCCTACGAACCTGGTCAGCAGGTCACTATCACCGTCCATCTTGAGTACCACCCCAAGGGACGTTCCAACGTCGCCGCCCAGGCCCCCGCGGGCGGCTGCATCTTTGCCATTGAGTGCGACGCCTTTGACGATGTCATTACCGGCAAGATCCCCGCCGGCCGCAGTGAAACCGTCGTCACCGGCGAACTCAAGAACCCCGGCACCCACACGGCGAAGCTCAAGCTTGCCGACGCCATGCCTCCTACCGCCACCCATATGGTGTACAAGGGCTGCCGTGTCGACTCCGAGGAGAAGGACAACAGCTTCGAAATCACCGTCGGCGCTGTCACCCGCCGGCGTGTGTTTTTCGACGACACCGTGGCCGCCATCGCCGCCGCCGACCAGATCGTCGACGGCACTTCCGTTATCACCGTCAAACTTGACGGTCCCGCACCCAAATTCAAGGACGCCAAGAAAACCGTCGCCCGCATCTCCAGCAAGGCTTTCGCTGAGTTTTATCTCGTCGAGTTCGCCGCCGGCGAAATCTCCAAAGACGTCACCGTCACTTGGACGAATCCATCGCCCGATCGCCAAATCGTTCGCGTCGACGGCGTCAAAATGTGCGAAGCCGACGATAAGACCGACACCGTGCGCGCCGACCCCTCGTTGGGAGCCGTGCCCAAACGGCGTCACCTGTTTACAGTGAATATCCCGCCGGTTCCGCCCGGCGGCCCTGTGGCTCCGTGTCCCCAAGTCCAGCGCGCCATAACCAAAGACGCGTTGCTCCCTTGCGCCATTCCGTTGTTCTCGATTATCGAGCGCCACGGCGACGCGGTACAAGTCATTCCCGAGCGCGGCGCGAAGAAAGATGGCGTTTTCCCCGTTCCTGGTACGTCGCTTGTCCAGATGACCGCCGGCCGCCGCTCCGATACCCGCGCCGAAGCCCTGCCTCAGTTCCACCACACCGAGGTCCTTTTCCGCTTCCCCGGCACCAATGTCGTCAAGCCGGAAAACCACAAGCCCGACGAGATCCACCCCGCGATCTATATGTATCGCATCGACCGCAAAGGCAACCGCCTCTCGGTCCTTCCCGTAAACCCGCTTTCCGAAGTCCCCAACCGCACACTCAACGTTACGCCCGGCTTCTGGGATATCCGGTTTCCCGTAGTCGCCGGTACCGATGTCCGTGGCCTGCATGTGCACCAGGCCACGCTTCCGATGTTCGAGACCAAGAACAGCCAGAACAAGTTCTTCCCCGGCGTCTGGAACAAGATCAAACGGAACATCCCGACCGTCGACTTCTGGAACATGCTGCGCCAGCAGAACCCGCGCGTTAATCGCTACGAAATCGAAATGCGCGATTGCAGCGCGCCGCCGCGTAAGGTGCAGCTTGAGGTCTACCCCTCCGACGAATACTGCCTGAAGATCACCGTGAAACCCTTCGCCCCTTTCTCTTGGGGAGTCGAGGGCGCTTGTATCGACAGCATGGGCCAGATCAAGCCCAAAGACGACATGAGCAAGAAGCCATGGGAGTCGCAGTACGGGGATCCGACCGATCTAACCAAGAGCGAACTGAGATTTCGAGACCCCTCTCCCATCAGCACCCCCACCGTTGGCGGCTCCGTGCTCAGCATGCGCGACGTCTCCAGCAAACAGGGCCGCGGCCGGATTCCGAAGCTCACCGTTGAATCCCTGAACGCCCTCGCCGGCGACCTCAAGCCGGAACACGAATTCATTTTCCAGATCGCCGAATCGTTTGTCACAGGCGCACCGGTCACAACCCTCACCAAGGGCGGAGTGGACGTTCTTCCCAATGACTATGTCCTCTGGGATGGCGAGTCCGACGTCTTCGTCAAAACGCCCAAGCCCGGCGCCCTTCTGTGGACCGTCAAGGATCTCAACGAACTCGTCCCCGATCACCGCGAAATCTACAAGGTCCTCTCCCCCGGGGTCATCCGCCCCGGCGTGGTCTCCGAAGACGGCAAACTCTCGCCCGGCAAGCTCACCGTTACCGCCGGCGCCCTCGTTACGTTTGATTCGAAGACCCGTCTCTGGACGCTCACCGAAAGCCTGAAGGCGACTGTCGCTTCGTTGAACGCCCGCCACTGGGTGGATGGTTCCGTTCGCAAACTCACTTCCGCCGGCAAGCTCACCCAGGGCGCCGTCAACGTCGTGGCCGATGACTGCGTCATCTGGCGCGAATCCCGCAAATCCTGGGAACTCCTCGATAAAACGGCCGTTGAAGACCTCCGCGACCCCGCCGACAAGCAGCTCTACTTAGAAATGGCCGGCACGAAGGTCGGCGGCGCCCGCGTCTGGGACGACACAGGCAAAAAGTGGAATGAGCTCAAACGGAGGACGGTCGAACAGCTCACCGAGCGGGTCCTGGAAGAGGGCTGCGTCTACGCCGTCACCGGCCGCGGCGCCATTGGCGGAATCAACGTTGAGGACAACGATGCCCTCAACTGGTCCGGCGGCGTATGGGAAAAGGTCAAACGCGCTTCAATAGAAGACCTGAACCCAAAGGCGAAGGACGGCGAGATCTTTCGCACCACGGAAGCCGTTCGTCTCAATCACACTAACTTTGCTCCAAACGATTGCTTGAAGTACGCCGCCGCTTCCTGGGAAAAGGTGCCCGTAAAACTAGTCGCGACCGTCAACGGAGTCGTCGGTCCCGCCGACGGCCTCACCTATCAGATGGAAGACGCCGGCGTCCTGGATACGGGCGGATTGGCTGTCGCCGCCGGCGATCTGGTTCGCTTCACCGGCGGCGCCTGGAAGGCCCTTACTGTTCCCCGCCACGAAGGCGCCTGGTTCTCGCCGGTTGCCTTTGGCGTGCAGGACCGCGTTGTTATGACCAACAGCGGGACCATCCTCGCCGGTGGACTCGATGTCTCTGCCGGTGACGTCGTCGAATTCGACGGCCTCGATTGGACGCTCGTTGACATAAAGGGCCGCCACCCCGTTTCGTTCTACAACGAAGAACTTGTCAAGGCCGATGACATGTACGTCGCCGCCAACGCGGGCTCTCTGGGCGCCCCGCCCTTGGCTGTTGCCGCGGGTGACGTCGTCAAGTTCGCCGCCCCCAATACTTGGACCAAAGTGCCTCCGGACGACAAACGGAAGTGGCAGCCGGCCTGGTTCGATTGGTCTCCGGTCGAAAGCGAAGCCTACGTCCTCTCCAACACAGGCGACATCGGCGGCACCGCGTTCGGCGTCGTCAACATGGTCGCCGTTCGCCGCGGCGCCGGCTGGATTCCTTCCCCGGAACCGACACTCGACGCTTCGGTCGAGGATCTCAACAAACCACTCGCCGATAACGATATCTACTCGCTCACCGACGCCGGAAGGCTTACAGCCGGCGCCTTGGATGTAGCCATCGCCGACATTGTCGTCTGGGAAGCCGCTACGCCCAAATGGACGAAAACAGACACCACAACTGCCGTCGAATGGGAGCCCGAAGACTTCAACGAGCGCGAAGAGATGCTGCTCAACACCTTCGCCATGCGTGACGCCGGCCAACTGGAAAAGGGAGCCCTCGACGTTCTTGCCGATCAGTTCGTCCGGTATGACCATAAGCAGGCCAAATGGATCATCGCCGAGGAACCGCAGAACAGCCGCAACGTTCGCAGCATCGGCCACTTTGACGACTCTCAATGGCAGGCCCGAATCTCCGGCGAGGACGGCCGCCTTCCTCTCACCTCCACGAAACCGTTCCAGTCCAGCTACTGCTACTATCCCGGTGACTCTCCCGGCGGCCTGCCCGAAAGCTGGGGCCAGCAGTACAGCGCCGCCGTGAAACCCACCGGCACTGAACAGCAGCAGCAAGCGGAACTGGAGCGCCGCCGCGATACCGGCCAGACGCCTCTGCAAGGCGACGAAGTCCAAAAGCAGTTCGATCAAAACAGCCTCTACGCCGGCTTCATCCCCTCCTTCATCGGCGACCGGATTGCCATCTCCATGACCCGGAATGGGCGCGAGGATAACCTCTGCGCCGAAATGCGCCGCATGGCCTACACCATCGCTTTCATCGCCCAGAACTTCATGGCGCTTACCGACGCCGCCGAAGGCGCTGTGCCCACCTTCGGATACTCCGTCTCGGCCGTCATCAACATCTTTGAAGGCGACCTGATGGTTCGCTGGGGCTGGAAGGAGTTCGTCGATCACCAGGTCTTCTACTGGGAGCAGGTTCACGCCAACATCCTCGTCTTCCGCATCGGCTTCCGTGTCGATCTCGGCTTCCGGTACAACGTCATAGTCGCCCGCTTCGAAGCGATCATCTACTTCAAAGTCACGCTGGAACTGCGCTGGGAAAAGGCCTGGGAGCGCCGTGGTCCGGGCGAACCGATGACCGGCAACAGCGCGTGGACTTCGGTTATCGGCAAAGTGGAACTCGGCGCAAGCATCGTCCTGCTTCACGAAAACTGGTGCAGCGCCAGCGCCGCCGCCAGCAGCGGTATTGAAGCCAAGTTCCGCTGGGTTTCCCGTAACGCCGGAGGCTGCGAGTACCAGATCTACTTCCTCGGCATCGTCCTCACGATCAAGGGCCGTATTCTTGGCTTCAAGGAACTCGTTTTCTCCAAACCGCTCAAGAAGGGCAGCCCTCCGGGCATTCCCTGGAAACGCGGCATGCTCCCGGGCGCGGCCAACCCCAGCTACTTCGATATCCGCGCCACCTTCGGCCTCAGCATGTCGAAAATCATCTGGGATCGCAACCATCTTTCCGATGTTCTCGAATCCATGATCGAGGTACAGCAGGAGGTCTTCAAAAAGCGCACCCATGACTCGAGTGCCTGCGGCGCCTGCGGTACCGCGGGTGTCACTCCGAAGGGCCGCGGCTGGCCCGTAGCCGTACGTCCGAATGAACCCGGATGGGACGAACAGTGGGACGCTTGGGTCAAGTCGACCGAAGCCGAAGCGGCCACTCCTGTGCGAAAGCTGATGCGCTACGCCGTCAACGCCGTTGTAAAGACACCGCTGAAAACTAAGCTCGCCACAGTGGAACGTGACCGGAAGGCGCTGCTGATGCGCGTGCTGGACCGCCTCGATACCGCCGATCGAAAGCTCGACGAAATCGCCGCATTGGAAAAACGCGTCGATGAAGCCGAAGAGGCCGGTGACGAACGCGCCGAAACGCTCGACGAACTCATGTCCCTTGCCGAAGAGACCGAAGACTGGATGCTCGAAGTCCGGAGCGACGATCCCAACAAACCTTCCGCCGATCGCCACTCCATCAGCAAGATGGTCAAGGATATCCGCTGGTGGTGCATGCGCATGGAGCATTACACATCCTTCCAGAAGCACTGGGGACCAACGAATCCATGACCGAAACTTTCTACGTTCTCGAAGCCGCCGCTGAAGCTTGCGTCGCCGAGTTCTATCTCAACGGCATTCCCGTAATGCGCCGCGGCGTCGAGGGCGGCGAGTCCTTCGCCGTCCAGGTCAACCATCTGCTCGTCGATGGCCTCAATTCCCTCGAGTGCGCCCTCTTCCCCGGACCGGTTCCCTCCCTCGCCCGATGGGGCGAATTCGGCCCCCGTGTCCTCTACGCCGGCACTCCGATACAGAAGGTTCGCATGAGCTTGAAGACCTATCCGTTCGGCGCAACGGTCGGCGGTCCCGAAGCCCGCGAACTCCAACGGTTGGAATGGCAGGGAGCCCCGGATGACCGCCGCGCAATCGCCCGTAACCTCACAACGCAGATTGACCTCGGCCCGCTCTATGGCCGCTGGCAGTGGCAGGACGCTCCCGATGTCAAATGGGACGCCGCCGAACGCTTTGAACTCGTCGAACTCCTAGAAACTATAGGCGCCGCCATTCAAGCCGGCGAGCCCGATCCGTTTCTGGAAGCCTCCGCGATTCGCATCGACGAGATCTCCCGCGCCTACGCAACCGACCCCGCCGAACGCCGCGCCATGATCGATCGCGGCATCTTTGTAGACTCCGGCGCGCCCGGTTTCAAGGTCGCTCCACTCGACCCCAGAGAGTTCGATTTCCGCATCTGCGGTGGCGGCAAACTCGTCGAGTGTATCGCCACCGACTGGCAGCCTATACTCCGCGCGGGACCCGACCGCCAGGGCAGCTACAGCTTCTACGACATGATCGCCGCCCGCATCGGCGGCCGCTGGCAAATCGTGCGCTGACTCTACCGCCAGCGATAATCCGCTACCACCGGCCGGTGATCGGAGACCGTTGAATCGGCCGCCTGGATTTGATGGTGTTCCCTCCATTTGGCGCCCAGGTCCGCGGAGTCGAAGACAAAGGACCTTTCCAGCACCAATGTTGACGGGCTGTGGAGCAGATAGTCCAGCTTCCCTTTTACGAACTGCGAAGGCTCCCCCGGCGGTCCGCTCCACGTCCACATCGCTTTGCCGTCCAGCCGCAGCGATTCATCCTCGGCTAAGTCGCCGCCCGCCGGGTCCATCTTCCAGCGCAACATGTCCATCGCTTTGCGCGTGCTTACCAGGTTCAGGTCGCCGCCGGTGATCACCGCGTTGGCCGTCCTGGTCCGCAGCGCTTCACGCAGTGCTTCGGAGATCACAGCAACTTCGGCCTCCCGCCGCTGTTCCTGCTTACTCCCTGGCGCATTGCCGCAACAAACGAGGTCAATCGCTGTCACCAGCAGCGTGCGGGAGCCCATCGTCACATAGGCCCCCGCCGCCGATATTCCATACTGCCGGAGCGTCTCTTCGCGATGCCGAAGTTCCCCGATCGCCGCCGTCATCGGCAGAGTACTCCCCACCAGCCCTCTCTCCGTTCCCACGGTTTTCGCGATGACGAAATTCCATGGCGATCCCTCCGGCCGCAGGGATCGCAGAAAGGAGGCAATGAAGTCGCTCGATGTCTGGTCGGAGACCTCATCCAGCAGAACGATATCGGGCTGTAGCGCGCGCAGCACGCGCCGGTATGGCTCCGGGTTTTCCTGCCACCTCCGTCTGGCGATGTTCCACGCCACCACTCGAAAACCCGCATTAGGCGCCCTCCGCAGCGGGTCGATCTTGTCTTCGGGGGGACTGGAAATCCGCAACGCGGGAAGGGCAGTGCTGAAACTGCGTTGCTCTATTAACTTGCCGGAACCGTCGCGAACATAGAGCCTCCACCGCACCGCCCGTCCCGCGAGCAACCCCTTCCACCCTCGCGCAATCCCAATCTCCACATCGCGCGCCGCGAATGACGGGGCCGCCGCAATTCCCAAATCTGAAACGCCCGTCGGCGCCGGGCGTGCCACGCCGCGGTCCAGCGTACTCACCGAAATGCCGTCTGATGAAAAGGAAATCTCGGCCTCCCCATTCGCCGCCAGAGTCAGCGTCCCCGGAAGCGCATGGATGTTCAACTCGCGGTCAAAGGTCAGCCGCAGGTAGACCCGGCGCTCGTCGCCAACAACTCGCAACTCCCGCAGGAAGGCGCTCGACGTGAACACCGGAGGAACAGTTCCCCAGTCCGCTGTCTTGCCGTCGATTACCAACCCCGGCTCGCCTGCTGCTAAGCCGATCAATAGTGCCGGAAGGAGGCACTTTATATTCCGCATACTACCTGCATTCTACTTGGATGCTGCCAGTGGCTGTCCTCTTCGTGCATCATGGAGCGGAAGGAGAGATCTGTGATCACAGGTGGCAACGCAACAGTCTTTGTCAGCAGTATGGATGTCGCGGTTCACTTCTACACCCAGGTGCTGGGGCTACGGCTTGTCGATCGCTACGGCGACCATTGGGCGACGGTCGACGCCGGTAAGGGGCTCACTATCGGCCTCCATCCGGCTTCGCCCAAATACCCCGAACCCGGTACGAAAGGCGGAATGATGCTCGGTCTGGAAATTCAAATTCCCATCGAAGAGGCCATCGCACGCCTCACCAGCCTCGGCGTCGAAGTAAGCGACATTACACGTGACTCGCCGGGTAGCTTCGTTAATTTCCAGGACCCCGATGGAAACCCCATCTATCTATGGGAAACCAAGGCCGGCTCATGACCCCAGACGACTTTCGCCGCCTCGCCCTCAGCCTCGAAGGCGCTATTGAGAGTTCCCACATGGGAGCCGTCGACTTCCGCGTCTCCGGCCGCATCTTCGCCACACTTGCCTCCGTAAAAGAAGGCTACGGCAACCTCATGCTCACTCCCGAAGTACAGGCCGAGTTCGTCCAGGACGCCCCGGAACTCTTCCTCCCCATCAAAGGCGGTTGGGGCCGGATGGGTGCCACTCACATTCGCCTGGCCGTCGCCACCGAGGATCAACTCGCTGGTGCTCTCCGCGCCGCCTGGCAGCTCAAGCGCGCCCCGGCTAAGGCGAAAGGAAAGCGCCCTCGCTCGTGAAAGGATGAATCCTCTCGCGCCCCAGCGCCTGCTTCGGGGTCAGTCCGCTGAACTCCCGGAATTCGGCAATCATGTGGGACTGGTCGACGAAACCGAATGCAGCCGCCAGCCCCGCCCCGCTTTCGCGGCCTGACCCAGCCAGCACCGCGCGAAATCGCGCCAGCCTGCAAAATAGCTTCGGCGCCAATCCGGTCTCCTCACGGAACATCCGGCCCAACTGTTGCCGCGAAATCCCCGCGGAATCGGCCAGTTCCGCCACCGTCACCATCCCTCGACGACGCTTTACATACTCCGCCAGCGCCGCAACCTCTTCCGCCCGCGAATTCCCCGTCCGCCGCGGCATCCGCTCCAGCAGTTCCTCCTCCAGCAGATTTACCCGTTCCGCATCGCTTCGGGCCGCTTCCATTCGCTCTTCCAGCGAAATAGCGGTACCCCCCCACAATTCGTTCAACGGAAGAATACGGTCCGCCATCTCGGTGCCCGGAACTCCGAACAGCCGCCTCGCCCGCGCCGCCCGAAAGTAAACACCGGCCTGCACGATGCGTTCCCCATGGGCCGCGGGGCGCGCGCCGCTCATCGGTCCGATTACATGTCCGCCTGTCCCCCTCCACAAACCGTCCACGTAATAGCCCGCCCCGAAGACGAACGCCATTGAAATCCCGCAATCGGCGAACAGCGGTGCCGTGAAGCGCTCCGCCGGCCCAAACAGTCGCTCCCGCCGCATCGCGCGCCCCGGTTCATCGAGCCCCGCCGGCGCCTCAAAGGTAAAAAAACACCGCACGGTACCCGCCAGCTCCGGGCACGGTTCGAATTCGCGGTAACGGGCGGCCGCTTGCGTCATTGTCTAGCCCGTTTGTAGCACACGCCGGTTCCATTTTTCCTATTCTTCCTTCGCATTCCCCGCTATCGTTGCCCAATGAACTCCCTCCACGACACCATCATCGCCCTCGAAAAATCCGCGCTCGACCGATGGGGCAATGGCGATCCGCAAGGCTACCTGGAAACCTACACCCCTGAAGTCACCTACTTCGACCCCTTCGCCGCCACGCGCGTCGATGGACTGCAGGCAATGACGGACTACCTCGCGCCCATCACCGGCAAGGTCAACGTCGACCGCTATGAAATGATCGGAGCTGTCGTGCAGCCGGCAGGGGACGCCGCCGTCCTCAGCTATCAACTCGTCAGCCACGCGATCCTGCCGGATGGTTCACGCTACATCGCGCGCTGGAACTCCACGAAGGTCTATGTGCCTACTCCCAACGGATGGAACATCCTCCACGACCATTGGTCATTCATCCAGCCGGAACTCAAGAACGCACCATCCGGAGCCGTGTAAAGCCTAAGCGGCCCGCAACGGCTTCCCATTCCGCCGGACCAGCCGCTCCGCCGCGAGCAAATTCAACATCAGAAACCGCGGCTGATGATAGTTCTCCGCGCGCTTCATATCGGGCGTCAAATCAACCTGGCGGTTCCCAATCACTTGCCATAACGGCGATCCGATCTTCTTCATCGGAAACCGCGTCCGAGTATACGCATCGATCGACGAATAGAACTCGCGCGCCCACGCGTCCCCGGTCTGTTCAATCATCAGCAGCGATCCAATCAACGCCTCCTGGTGCGGAAATAGCGTTTTGTCCATCGTCCAATCGTTCGTATCTACATTCCGCAGGTTCCGCAAAAGTCCCCCGAACACACGGTCGCGCGACACCTCGCAATGCCGCTGGAACATCGGCGCCACCCGGTCGTACAGGGCGATGCTCTTCCGCCGCACCGCTTCATCCAGCACCATCCAGAGCGTCTCCACCGCATGACCCGCATACACCAGCTTTTCGTAGTCGTTCCGCGGCCGGGTCATGTCGTGGTTGATCAATTCGTTCAGCAGTTGAAACCGGGGATTGTGGTGGTGGTTCAGAATCGAATCGACGCACCGGTCATTCACCATCTGCAACTCCGCATCCGCGCGCGTCGCCAGCATCTGGGTCGTCGCCCGCAGCAGCACCATCCACACACCCAGCACCCGTGCGCCCGCGAAAGCCGGAGCCTCCGGCCCAAGGTACGTCCGCCCAATCAACGGATGGTAATCCGGCCGGTCGTAATGCCGCACGCACCGCAGCACAATCTGCTTGGCCTCCTCCCAATACTTCGCATCCTTGGCCGCCTTGGAATACTCCGCCATCCCCTCGGCGATGAACAGGCTGGAATAGACCTCCGGATCCGGCGGCCCTGCCGGTGCTCCATCCCGTTGCAATGCCCGCGGCCACATCTCCTCGGAACTCTTCGGCCGGCTTCGCTCAATCAGCTTGATCGATCGCGCCGCAATGTCCAGATACTTCTGCTCCCGCCCGAACTGGTTGTACAGGAACGAAAACACCCACGTTCCGCGCCCCTCATACCACGCCGTCTTCTCCGTCGAGACCAACTCTCCCGTCGGCGTCACGGTACAGTGAAACCCGCCAAACTCCTTATCCACGACATACTTCTCATGGAAAGGAACGTAGTCCTCAAACAGGTCCTTGCGATACTGCCCGCGCATCGCCGCGAAATCCAGCCGCGCTTCCGCTCCCATTAGCGGAGCCGCAGACAACAGCCCGATCAACTGCCGCCTTCCCAATCTCGATTCGCTCAACATGAAATCCAGTATCCATCCCCCAGCCAATCCGTCCAACCGTGTTAGCATCATCGGCAATGACGCGAAGACAACTTCTCGCCGCGCCCGCCCTCGCCGCGGCCTCACCATCCGCCCCCATCGTCAACGCCGCCGAACATGCCTGGGTCGTCCACGACAAGCGATTCCCCATTGACCCCGCCATCGCCGTCTGCACTTCCAATCTGCCCAACTACGATTACTCCGGCGAACAGATCCTCGCCGACATGCGCACCCACCGCGTCGACCATGTCGTCATCTCCCACGTCTGCTACTACGGCCGCGACAACCGCTACCCAGCCCATGTCCTGAAGACTTATCCGGGCAAGTTCGCCGCCATCGGCCTCTTGGTCGGCCACCGCCTCCACCGTCCCGACGACAAGGAAAACCCCGGCCGCCTCGAACGTCTTATCAAGGATGACAAGTTCATCGGCCTCCGCCTCAGCCCTATCTATGATCGCGATGTAGTTTGGTTCAACGACCCCGTCGTCTATCCGCTCTGGAAGAAAGCCGAAGAGCTAGGCGCAACGTTCAATATCTTCCTCGCCCCGCACCAGATCCCTCAAGTGGCCGACATGGCCGCCCGCTTCCCCGGCGTCAACATCGTCATCGACCACATGGCCATGATCGACATCTCCCGCCCGGCCAGCGAAGGCATCGGCCCGCTCACCGGCCTCGCTAGATACCCGAACGTCTACGCGCGCACGTCCCTGCACAACCCTTCCAAGACGAAGGAACTGCCGTTCCACGACGTCTGGCCCTACCTGCGAAAGCTCTACGACGCATTCGGCCCCAGGCGCCTGGTCTACGCCAACTTCTACGAACTCGTAATCATGAAGGAAATGATTCCCTTCTTCACCGCGGAGGACAAGCAATGGATACTGGGGAAAACCGCCCATCGCCTTTACGGCTTCTCAAAGGCATAGACCGCCGCACACTCTTCAACGCCGGCCTCATGGCCCGCCTCGGAGCCCTTTTCGGCGGGCCTGCATCCGCCGCGGTCTCTCTGCCCAACCGCGGCGCAGGGCCATCCGTCTATCAGCGCTTCGGCGTCGAACCCTTCATCAATTGCACCTCTACCTACACGATCAACGGCGGCTCCCGCCAGCTTCCCGAAGTCATTGCCGCTGTCGAACAGGCCAGCCACTATCATGTCAACCTCGATGAGCTGATGGCCAAAGTGGGCCCCCGCATTGCCGAACTCCTCGGGGCTGAAGCCGCCATCGTCAGTTCCGGCGCCGCCGGCGCCGTCACCTGCGGGGCGGCAGCCTGCATCTCCGGCGGGGATCCCGAGAAGATGCAGAAGCTCCCCGATGTCACCGGAATGAAGAGCGAATGCATCGTGCCCCGGTGGTCCCGCAGCTACTACGATCACGCCGTCCGCGCCACCGGAGTGACCATGATCGAAGTCGATACCATTGCTGATCTCGAGCGCGCCCTCGGCCCCCGTACCGCCCTCGCCCACGGCCAGGCCAACATGCTCGCCGAAGGGAATAAATTCACACTGAAGCAGTACGTCGACGCCTGCCACAAACACAACGTGCCCGTCCTAATCGACGCCGCCGCCGACCTTCCTCTCAAGCCCAATCCCTACCTCGCCGCCGGCGTCGATCTCGTCGCCTGCAGCGGTGGAAAAATCGTCCGCGGACCGCAAACCTCCGGAATACTTTTCGGGCGCAAGAACCTGATCCAGGCTGCCTGGCAAGTCAGCTCCCCGCACATAACTTTCGGCCGTTCCATCAAGGTGAGCAAAGAGGAGATTGTCGGGGCCGCCGTAGCCATTGAAGTCCTGTTCTCCACCCGCAGCCGCGAAGCCGAGGACCGCGAATGGCTCGGCTGGTTTCAGTACGTCAAGGAACGCCTCGACACCATTCCCGGAGTCACCAGCAAAATCGTCATCCCCACCGTGCGGAGCTACTACCCCACACTTCAAATCGACTGGGACCCCGCCAAAATCGGCCTGGAAAACTGGGAAATGGGTAAACGCCTGCTCGACGGCAAACCGCGCATCATGACGCATGCAGAAGGGGAAGGGCACGGATTCGTCCTTCGCCCCGCCGCTATGTATCCCGGCGAATACAAGATCGTGGCCGACCGCCTGGTCGAGGAGTTCCGAACCGCTCCAGCGCAGAAACCAAAGCCCGCCAAGCAACCCCCCGTGGCGGACATCACCGGCCGTTGGGAATTCGAAATCACCTTCGCCGCCAGTTCCACCACATGGCAGCTCTACATCGACCATAACGGCAACGAGCTGAAGGGAATCTACCGCAGTCCGATCGTACCGGAAGGAACCATCAACGGGACCATCTCCGGAGACCGGGTCGAGATCCGCTCCCACGGCCGCCACGAAGGGATGGCCTTCGCCTACGTCTTCACCGGACGCCTCGGAGCGGAGAAGTTGGAAGGAACCGTGGCGCTAGGCTGGGAAGACGGCTCCGCACCCTGGACCGGCCGCCGGATCGATGGGTCCGGCGATTGATAGCTCGTGCCGTGCGTGTGCCCCAATTTCCATAAAAATCTGTCACTATTATTGTCGCGGATTCACTAAATACCGTCGAATCCCGCATAAAGAATACGCATATGCCCCCATCCGTAAGCGACCTCATTCCCGAGCCAAGCGTCCGGAAACTTCGCATCTTCGCCTTCGACCCCAGCCTGTCGTCGCAATACGATACAGCGGCAATCGGCGAAATCGAAATCGGCATTCCGTGGGAACGAAACCTGGAAGCGGGGCCCGTTGGCGAGTACATCGAAGTCGTAGACGTCGATCCCTCCAGCGGCGCCTGCTACCATCCGGTGGACCTCAACAATCCCTGGCTGCTCGCTCAGAACGGCTTGGCGCCCTCGGAAACCAATCCGCAGTTTCATCAGCAGATGGTCTACGCCGTGGCCATGTCCACAATCGGTCATTTCGAACGGGCTTTGGGACGCGTGGCTCTGTGGGCCTCGCATCGAACGAAGGCCGAAGAAGAAGCGTACGTGCGGCGGTTGCGGATCTATCCCCACGCCTTGCGGGACCGCAACGCCTTCTATAGCCCTACGAAGAAAGCACTCCTCTTTGGGTACTTCCCGGTCAGCGTCCGGGACGCGAACAACACGCCTGGAACACTCGTATTCACCTGCCTGTCGCATGACATCGTCGCTCACGAAACAACGCACGCGCTCCTGGACGGCGTCCACCCCCGGTTTAACGAACCGATGAACCCGGATGTCCTCGCCTTTCATGAGGCATTCGCCGATATCGTCGCCCTCTTCCAGCACTTCTCTTACCCGGGCGTCCTCCGCGATCAAATCGCCAGAACCCGCGGCAACCTGGCCGGCGAAAGCCTCCTCGGACAATTGGCGCAGCAGTTCGGAAAAGCTACCGGAAGGGGAAGCGCCCTCCGCGACGCCCTGGGCCATGTGAATCCGAAGACTGGTGTTTGGGAAGCGGTCAAGCCCGACGTTCATGCATTGGATCGCGCAACGGAGCCGCACTCCAGGGGTGCGATTCTGGTAGCCGCCGTATTCGGAGCTTTCCTCAAGGTCTATCGCTCCCGCACTCTCGATCTCTTTCGGATCGCCAGCGAAGGCACCGGCATCCTCCGCGAAGGGGAAATACATCCCGATCTCTCTGCCCGGCTCGCCAGCGAAGCCGCCCGAACCGCGACCTACATCCTCCAAATGTGCATCCGCGGGATCGACTACTGCCCGCCGGTGGGAATCACGTTCGGAGACTACCTCCGGGGAATCATCACCGCCGACTACGACCTGAATCCGGAGGAGTCGGCCAGCTACCGGCTGGCGTTCCTGGACAGTTTCCGCCAGTGGGGCATTCATCCGCGAAAGATGCGAAGCGTTTCCGTCGAGGGCCTCCTTTGGCCCTCGGGAAAGGAAGCGATGGACGAGCTAAAAGTCTCGATGGACAGGTCCGCACTCGGCTCGCTGCTGCAAGAGGAACAGGCTATCGATACCTATGAACGCAAAACGCGCCAGTCGACCGGCGCGGCGAAATTCTCAACCTGGGATTTGGAAAGTGACCGGTACAAAACATGGAAGGGAATGGACAATAACAGTGCCGTTCTCTGGAGTTGGCTGGTTCGGGGCAGAGGGAAGGATCTCGCGGAAGCGATCGGAATCGTGCTCAACGGGGAAAAGTGTCCCGGTACGGTTTTCCGCTCCAGAACGACCGGCCAGCCGGCCGTCGAAGTTCATTCCGTCCGAACCGCGCAGCGCCGGAGTACCCGCGGCGCTCTCATCACGGACCTGGTCGTAGAAATTACTCAACGCCGGAGGGGATATTTTGATCCGAAGGTTCAAAAGAAGAAGGATGCACAAAAGGACATCCCCCGCGAGGAAAGGGGCGATTTCCGCTATCGCGCCGGATGCACCTTGCTCATCAATCCCGCGGACCTGGAGGTGCGCAGAATCATTCGAACGGCGGGAACCATTACTGACGATGCCGAACTCGAGCGCCAGCGTCGCTACTTGACCGAAGGAGGCTTGGAACCAGCAAACGCCTTTGACAGCGCCGGCAGGGCTCTCAGTCTGCGCGAACCCTTCGCGCTTCTCCACCGCGATACGGAGGGCATGTAGTCATGGCCACCCGGAAAGCGGTAACGAAAAAGACGGCGGCGAAGAAAACGCCCGCGAAAAAGGCGGCGGCGCCCCCGGCAGCCCATCAACTGATTCCGCCTCCCGGTACCGTCGTCGTTCGCATGTACCGCATCGGCCACGGCGATTGCTTCCTGCTAGCCTTCCCCGGCACGGACCCGAAAAAGCCGGTCTACCTGCTGATCGATTGCGGATATAAACCGGGTTCGCCGGGTATGATCGACAAAAACGACGTTAAGGACATTCGCGATATCACCGCAAATATCCGCGAGGCAACTGGCGGATATATTGATGTCGCCGTGATTACCCACGAGCATCAGGACCACGTTAACGGAATTTCCGAAAACACCTTCAAAGGGATTCGTATCGGTCAAGCCTGGTTCGCCTGGACGGAGGATCCCGCCGACGACCTCGCCAATGGTTTGCGCAAGCAGTTCAAGGACCGGCTATTGGGCCTTCTCGACGCGCGTACTAAACTCGCTGCGGCCGCGGAGAAGGACGTTCTCAATCGCGTGGACGAGTTGCTCCAATTCGAAATTGGCGGCGACCGCGAAGGGTTGAGTCCGGCTTCGCTCCTCGGCTTGATGGGCGCCGACGGAAAGGCCGATCCCTCGAAGTCGATGAACAAACTGTCGATGAAAGTCTTCAAGGACAAAGCCGAGAAGGGAATCAAATACCTCCGGCCCCACGAGAAAATCTTGAAGGTTCCGGGCGCCAAGGATATTCGGGCCTTTGTAATGGGCCCCCCGCGCAAACTGGAGTTGTTGGAAACGCTCGATCCTAAGGGCGGGGAAGAGTTCCATCTGGCGGCCTCGGCCGGGGGGTTCTTCGCCGCCGCGGCGTCCGGCAGCCAGGATCGGGGTCCGCTGTCCCCATTCACGGCCCGCTACCGGATCGCGAAGCCCGCCGTAGGTAAGCCGTTTAGAAAAGGGTCCTTCTTCGCGGAACACTACGGCTCGGAACCCACCCCCGCCTCCGTGTCGGAATCGGCGCCCGACGATGCCGATTGGCGCAGGATCGACAACGACTGGCTGCTCTCGGCGGAAACGCTCGCCCTGGCGATGAGCGATCAGACAAACAACGCCAGCCTCGTACTCGCATTCGAGCTTGGCGTCGGCGGCAAGGTCCTCCTCTTCGTCGGCGATGCCCAACGGGGAAACTGGCTCTCCTGGTCGCAAGCGGATTGGAAGGATGGCGACTCCAAAGTAACCGCGAAAGATCTGCTTGCCAGGACCGTGCTCTACAAGGTCGGACATCATGGCAGTCACAATGCGACGCTGAACGGCGTGGACGCCGATACCTATCCGAATCTCTCGTGGATGGCGCGTTCCAGCGAATGCGCACGGGAGTTTACTGCGATGATTACGGCCGTTCGCCCGTGGGCGGAGACGCAGAAAGGCTGGGATCATCCGCTGAAAGCAATCAAGGACGCGCTCCTGGCGAAGGCGGGAAACCGCGTATTCCAGACCGATACCAACGTCGACGATATCAAGCCCGCCGACTCCGGCGGAGGCAAGGAATGGCAGTCATTCCTGAAGCGTCGCAGCGGGAACAGATTGTACTTCGATTACACAGTGGAAATCTGACGATGGAACGATCACTCTGGTCGCTGCCATCGACAACCAGGAGTTCGCCGGGCTGAATTTACCTGATTGAAATCGAGACAGACCTATTGCCTTCCCACAGGAAGGCTGTATACTCATATGGGAAGCCAACATGAGTACAAAGGCAGAAGTCTGGCAGGGCACGCTTGCCCTCATGGTTCTTAAGACGCTGCATGCCATGGGTACCCAGCACGGGTTCGGCATCGCGCGGCGCATCGAGCAAACCAGCGACAACCTGCTCTCCATCAACCATGGCACCCTCTACCCCATACTCCTCAAGCTCGAACAGGAAGGGGCTATCAAATCGGAATGGGGTGTCTCGGAGAACAATCGCCGCGCCCGGTTCTACAGCATCACCAGGTCCGGACTGAAGCAGCTCGCGGCGGAAGTGGATCAGTGGGAACGAGCCACGGAGATCGTTGCCCGCTTCGTTGCGCTTAAGGATTCGAAAGCATGATCAGGGGATTGCGCCGGAACTGGAATCGCTTGCTCGGGAGCATTTTCCATCGAAATCGCGACACCGATCTCGCCGAGGAACTGCACTCCCACATTCAAATGCTCGCCGAAGAAGAAATCCGCCGGGGCATTCAGCCGCAGGAAGCGTATCGCAGGGCGAAACTCCAATTCGGCAGCGTTGAGTCGGTCAAGGAGAGTTATCGGGATCAACGCGGTCTGCCCGTGATCGATGCCCTGGCTCAGGATCTGCGCTATGCGCTTCGCGGGATTCGCAGAAACCCTGCTTACGCCTTAGTTGCGACACTTTCACTCGCGCTCGGTATCGGCGCCAACACCGCCATTTTCTCGCTCGTCAACTCTGTTCTTCTCCAGCCGCTCGCCTACAAGAATCCGCACCGGTTGTTCGCCGTTCGCGAGATCAGCCCTCTCTTCGCCGCGCTCGGACCTGTTGCGGTGAATCCTGTCCACGCTCGGGAATGGGCTGCCCAATGCCAGTCGATCGAGCAGGTGACACTGGTGCGAGGCGGACCGGCGCAGGTTGCTGGAGGAACGGAGCCCGTCGCCGTACCCGGAGCCCGCGTTCCTCACAATTTCTTTTCCCTCTTTGGAGTTGAGCCGTTCCTAGGCCGCGCCTTCCTTCCGGAAGAGGAGCAGGAAGGCAATGATCGGGTGGCAATCATCTCCGAAACTCTGTGGCGATCCCGATTCCAAGCGGACCCATCTCTAGTCGGAAAACCGATAATCATCGACGGCGAAAAGCATCAGCTTGCCGGTATCGTTGCCAACTCATTCCGGCCTCCGTTTGCCCGTACCGCGGAGGTCTTTCGTCCGCTCGCACTGAGCCGTGCCGAGTCAGCCCGCCGAACAGGCAACCACAACTATGCCGCCGTTGTCCGCCTGAAGCCCGGTTTTACCTCCGAACAAGCCCTCGCCGAAATCAACGTCGTCCAGGCGGGATTCGGGCAGGGCATGAAAGCGACACTGATTCCACTGCACGAAATCGTTGCCGGCCGCGCCCGGCAGGGCTTGTGGATGCTCGCGGCTTCCGTAGGCGCGGTGCTGCTGATTGTCTGCGTCAACCTTGCCAATCTCCTCTTATCGCGAATCACTTCCCGCGGTCGTGAGGCGGCCATCCGCGCAGCCCTGGGAGCCAGCCGCGGCCGGCAATTCTGCCAGATCCTGACGGAGAGCATGCTCATCGCCATTTCCGGAGGCGCTCTCGGGATACTGTTTGCTAACTGGGCCATAAAATTGCTGTTGGCCACCGCGACTCTTGATATTCCGAGGCTGGCGGAAGTCCGGATCGACTCCGGTGTTCTCCTCTTCGCCATCTGCCTCACCCTGCTTACGGGGATTCTGTTCGGAGCGCTTCCCGCCTGGCGATTCACCCGCAATCAGCCCCAGAGCGCGCTGCGCGCCGGAAGCCATACCGTCACGGAAGGACGGCGCGGCCTACGCCTGCGCGAAGGATTGATAGGCCTGGAAGTCGGGCTAAGCGCCGCTCTACTGATCGTCGCCGGCCTCCTCGCCTCCAGCCTTACCCGGCTGCTCCAGGTCGACAAGGGCTTTGATGCCAGCCATGTCCTTACCCTGAATGTCGGCCTCGCCGGGAACTCTTACGCCGAACCTGCCGCTCGGGAACGGTTTTTTGACCGCCTGTTGACGAAGGTAAGTGCCATCCCGGGCGTGCAGGAATCTGGGTTCACCACCGCTCTGCCCGCCCAAGGTGACACCTGGAATGACCCGATCTATCTGGAAGGCGATGGCCGTCGTCGCGAAGAGCGGTACCCGGTCAACAATCGCTATGCCAGCCCTGGATTCTTCCGTGCGATGAACATTCCCATGCGCTACGGTCGAGCCTTCGAAGAAAGCGATCGGGGGCGCAGCGTGGCAGTCCTTTCAGACAAAGCGGCAAAGCTGCTTTGGCCTGGAGAAACAAATCCGGTTGGCAGGCGATTTATCGGGGAAGATGATCAGCCGAAGACGCTGGTCGGCATCGTCGCTGAAGTCCGTGCCGTACTCGACCGTCAACCGCCCCCCACTGCCTACTACCCCTACTGGCAGCGGCCGCCAAACGCCGTTTCCATGGTGGTTCGGACGACGGCCGGCCCCTTCACGGCCGCCGGCGCACTTCGCGCTGCGCTCCGCAGTGAGGATCCGCAACTGCCGGTACAGGCCATGCAAACAATGGAGGAACTGGTCGACCGCTCCGTAGTCGAGCGTAGATTTCAGTTGACCCTGATGGGCGCATTCTCCGCGTCCGCCCTCCTGGTGGCCAGCCTTGGGATCTACGGAATCGTCGCCTACTCGGTCGCTCGCCGCCGGAATGAAATCGGGATCAGGATGGCGCTCGGTGCGCGCCGGTCCCAACTGCACTGGCTTGTTATTCGGCAGGGTATGAAGCCGGTGGTTATCGGCCTCGTTGCCGGTATCGCGGTCGCTCTATTCCTGGGCCAGGCCATTCGCGGCTTGCTGTTTGAGGTTCACCCGGCGGATCCGGTTACGATCGCGGGAACCGCCGGATTATTGCTCATTGTCGGCGCCCTGGCCTGTTTTATCCCCGCTCGCCAGACAGCCGGCGGAGACGCCATCGCGGCCCTCCGATTTGATTAGGATAAGCATCCAAGTGACTCCTCGTGCGCCTTCGCCAACTCTGCCCGTCCGGCACTGTTTGACAGTGAGCCCTGGGCGGAACGGTCGGCGGCGCGAATCCATTCCGCCCAGGGCAGTTAGCGTCTCTGATTGGGCTACTGGACCTTCTGGAAATCATAGAAGTCAGCCGGTATCTCCGGGCTGAGGCGGACGCCGGCTACCGTCCCACCCGGAATCGTCGTCAGCACTCGTCCGTTCCGGTCCATCACGACAACTTCGCTCGTGCCCTTGCTGGAATGGCCATCCAGGCTCACTTGGAGGTTGATGCGTATCTTTGTAATGGTGGTAAGCACCCGGTTCGCGTCGTAGTTGAAATTGAACACCGTCATGACAAACTTTCGGTCGCCCACGCGCGCCCAAACCCCGTGGTGAACGCCCTGCGTGCCGTCCGAACCGGAAGCTATAAAGGTTCCATTCGGGCTGAGTGTGGACAAATTGAGAACCGGCGGCGCCTCTGCCGGCAACCCGGGAAGCCGTATTTCAGACAACCAGGTTCCGTCCGCGGTCTGGTTCACCGACGCAACGGCTTTATCCGGCGTGATGATCGACTGCAGAAGCCCCTGCGCTTGCACGGGCGCCGTGCTTCCGATCAGTGCAGCCAGAACGAGAAGAGTGGATTGTTTCATTTTCGAGAAGACCTCCTTTTGGTCTCAGCGAACGATAACGCCCCTGCCGCGGTATTCCAATGGCGAGCATGTTCTCCCTGTGTGGCGATCTTGTTCCTCAATAGACTCATTGAGATCCGAGGGCTTGTTCCGGGCAAATACCGAGGTGCTATCCTTTGGGTCTGGGGGAGGGGTCAATCGTTTGGATGCCCGCGCACCGATCCGATTCGGACTCTTCGAGGTCGACCTCGCCTCGGGCGAGTTGCGTAAGCAAGGCGTGAGGATCAAACTCCAGGAGCAGCCTTTTCAGGTCCTGGTGGCGCTAATCGAGCGTCCGCACGAGGTCTTATCGCGCGAAGACCTCCAGAAACGGCTTTGGCCCTCCGATGTCGTCGTCGATTTCGATCGCGGTCTGAACAAAGCCATAAACCGGTTACGCGAAGCCTTAGGCGACGATGCCGACCATCCCCGGTTCATCGAAACCTTGCCGCAGCGGGGATATCGATTCGTGGCGGAGTTGGAATCCGCCGCGGCCGAACCGCACGAGCCCCCCATCGTATCCGAGGTGCCCTTGGCTGCCGCTCGCCGTTTGACGCGTCGCGGGTGGATTGCGATCGCCGGAGGAGTGATTGCCGCGCCGCTTCTCACGCTCGGCTACCGACGCCTGTTCTCACCGCCCGCCCGGATTGAGTCCATCGCCGTGTTGCCCCTCGAAAACCTGTCGGGCGACATCGGCCAGGAGTACTTTTCCGACGGAATGACAGACCAATTGATCGGCGAGATTTCCCGCATCGGATCGCTGCGCGTCATCTCGCGGACCTCCATCATGCAGTACAAGGGCGGCGCCCGCAAGTCGCTGCCGGTAATCGCCCGCGAGTTGAATGTGGACGCGATTGTGGAAGGAACCGTCCTGCACTCCGGTTCAAAGGTTCGAATAACTGCGCAGTTGATCCGGGCCCGCGACGACCGGCATTTGTGGTCGGAAGAATACGAACGCAGTCTCGCGGATGTCCTGGCGCTGCAAAGTGAAGTGGCAAGGGCAATCGCAAGCCAGATCCAGATCAAGCTGACAACGGAGGAACAGAACCATCTCTCTCGCACTCGTCCGGTCCACCCCGAGGCGTACAACCTCTTCCTCCAGGGGAGTTTTTTCTTGGGGCGCGGGGCCAGGGGCGCCGCGAAGAGTATCGAACTCTTCAAGCGAGCGATTGAACTCGATCCCTCACAGGCGGAGTCCCATGCCGGTCTGGCCGAAGCATTCTGTTACGCCGCCATTCACGGGCTCCTGCCGTCCGCGGAGGCTTACCCCGCGGCGCGCGTCGCCGCCATCAGGGCGTTGGCGCTCGACGAATCCAACGCGTCCGCGCACGACGCGCTGGCGGACGTCATTCAAGGATATGATCGGGACCCGGCTGGCGCCGCGGTGGAGTTCAGGCGCGCTCTGAAGCTGAGTCCTGGCAGCCTTGTGGTGCGCGTACGCTACGCCGAGAACCTGACGCGTTTGGGAAAGTTTGACGAAGCCGTGCAGGTAACCGAAAAGACATTGGCGCTGGATCCCGTCTCGTCCGGGAGTTACTCCAGTCGTGCCATGATCTTATTTCGCTCGCGCCGCTATGACGAATCGATTCAAGCCAGCCAGCAGGCCCTCGAGTTTGATCCGAGTAGCGTGCAGGCACTCTGGTGGCAAGGAGTCTCTTATGCGGGCAAGCGCGATTTTCCGAAAGCAGTCGCCGCGCTGACGAAAGCTCTCAGCATCGCGGATGGGCCTCTTTTTCGCGGATATCTCGGCTTTGTCTATGGGCAAGCCGGCGAGAAAGATAAGGCTCTCAGCATTTTGAAAGAGCTCGCGTTGATGTCCAAGCAGAGATGGGTCTCCCCGATAGACCACGCCCTGGTTTACGCCGGACTGGGTGACGCGGACTCGACCTTCGCCTGGTTGGAGAAAGCGTATCAGGCCCACGAGATGCGGTTCGAGCTGGCGTCCTTGTACTACGACAGCCTCCGCTCGGATCCTCGCTTTGCCGGCCTCGCGCGCCGTGTGGGCGTTGTCCCCCAGGCGCTCGCGCTGAAGTAGCTTACTCCCTTGGATCCTTCGCAGAAGCCCTATCGATGATCAGGAAATGCGCAACGAACTATTGAACCTGCGCCCCCGGCCTCTCACACCGGTTGCGGATTACGTAGAGAATGTTCTCCTGAATATCCCGCATCACCGCATCCGTCCAAATGCGCGCGTAGAAATTAAACGTCGTCGATAATCGGTGCCGGCTTACCAGGTGCAGTACGATACCGCCGTTCTGCTGCGGTTCGATCCGGTACTCGCCATAGAGCGCATCGAAATACTTCCCGCCAATGGTCACATGTTCGTCAAGCGTGTGCGGCGGGATATTGGCCGAGTCGGCTCGAATTTCAAACCCGAGCTTCCGCCCCGGCTCCCAAACGGTGACCGTCTCGACGAACAATACGCCTCCGGCAAACGTCGCATGACGCACTGCCCCAACGCCCTCGCCCGAAATAGTGGCTTCGATGGGCCGGGGGAAACCGATTGTCTGCGTCCACGAGTAGCGTTGTTCCTCCACGCGGATTGGTGCGACCCTCTCGATCTGCTTCCAGACCGATCCCGGTGCGGCCTGTATAACGATACTGGTTGCCACCTCCCGCTCCTCATAGGCCGGTCCGGCATACTGTTCGCCCATAGCTACGACGAAGGGCAGAATTGCCACGCAGACGAGGGGAGCCGTTCCGAACCGTCGTGCACAGAACCCGCCCGCGGCGCCCCCGATCACCGCCATCGTCGCCAGGGCGGGTAACAGCATCGTCAAGCAGATAATGCCTTCCCAAAAGAGGAAGAAGGAGCTGATGATCAGGGCCAGGGATGTCAACACAGGCAGTCCCACCCACGTACTCGGGCCGCGCTGCCCGGCGCGGACTGCCAGGAAAACGCTGATAAAACCAACCGCCAGCGGCATTACAAACAGGAAGCCCATCGACATGATGGCCACGACGTCCTTCGTAAGATGGAAGGAGAACGCGAGCCGGCAAAACAGGCCGTAGAGAAATCCGGCGAGTGCGGAGTATTGGACGACTCGATTCTTGAAGGGATTCATCCTGGCGCAACCTATGTTACACCGGGATCATCTGCTGATTGCCATTCGCAAAACCCAACCCCGCTCTCACCCCGGAATTTGCACTAGAATGAACAGGACCACCCGCCCGTCCGGCGGTACTGAGTCACAAGAAAGAGGCTGGTTTTCATGGCGATAGGGATCTACTTCGCTCCTGCCGGCATGTCGGCGGAGAAATACAACGAGTGCATCAAGTTATTGAAAAAGGCCGGGGCCGGCAATCCGCCTGGACGTTCCTACCATGCGGCATTCGGCGCCAAAGATAATCTGGCGGTGTTCGATGTCTGGACATCGCAAGCAGCGTTCGACAAATTCGGGAAGACGCTCATGCCCATCCTTCAACAACTCGGGATCGACGGGGGAAAGCCGTCCATAATGCCGGTCCATAAAGTAATCGTGCCGCCGGCGAAAGTCGCTTCACCGAAGTAGCAAGGGAGCGCCTCTGCTTTCCGGCGGAGGCGCTCCTTCCCTGCCGGATCAATGGCAAAGTCATTTAAAGCGCCAAGGTAGCAGTAGCCCGCGGCAACGGTTAACGGCTACCTCATCGTGACCATCTCGGCCCGATCTGCCGGTTACTTGGCCGCTTCCAATCCGTGTGGCATTAGGGATCATTAGCTGGAATGGCACGGTACCGGCAGAGTCAAGGGCTCACGGCAAGTGCGACCGTCACCAGGTTGGGCGCCAAGAACAGACGACCTTCCAGTCACCGGGAGCCGATGCCCCCCAAATCAGCACCAATGTCTCCACTGCTCGCCCGATAGGCAAATCCTGAGAGATCAATAGCACACCCGGACTGCGATTACTCTGAGTGAACTTCCGAAAATGCGCAGGCATCGTTTGAAAGTCGTGCGAAACCAGAATTCGCCCTTCTCTGGCAGCCATAGCCAAGACTTCTGAATCTGGAACGCCGTCAAGGCGGACTGACTGCGCGCTCCGGAAATCCACAGCCGGTTCCTGGCGAACAACACCGCGAAGAATGCTCTTTCGAAGGTCGTTATCGGCCTGAAAGCGAACTCTCATTGATGACGGACGGAACGGTTCCCTTTGGCCTGCTCGATCCGGTCCGCCAAGTCACCGCTAGGGAGACTTCCAGTATTCTCCAAATCGGCCCACTGAGCCTTGCGCTGGAGGAGATAGGAGTCAATCTCCGCCTGATGGTCCAGGTAATGCGCGATAGCGCCATAAATGTCCGCCAATGTTAGTCCATCAAAATCTTCGCGAATACTTTCCGGCGAGCTCCCCTCGCGAAACGCATATACAATGGAATCCAACGAAATCCGCGTACCCTTGACGTAGTAGCACCCCTCGCGTTGCTCGACGTGTTCGCTGGCCATACTTCCTCTCCTTGTCCTTAAGTATATGGCGTCCGTGCTGCCGCACGCTGTTTCTTACCTACGTCTCCCAACCGGTATCCGGAACTTGAGACAAATGCTAAAACGCGATCGCCTCCACTCCACGTACACGCCTGGGAACGGCCTGCTTCACCCGCGATTCACACCGCGAAAATTTGCCTACCGCAACGCCGACAAATCCACTTGACCCCCGAGTGCATTCTCCCGCTGATGGTCTGCCTCGTACTTGTTTGCCAGGCGAATCAGTTGTCTTGACTCTTTACCTTTTCCTGTCTTACGCAAAACCTCGGCCTGCAGGCGCCAGATTTCCGATACCAGCGGGTGTGTCTCTCCGAGCCTGCGGATCGCAATACTCGCGCCACGTTGCAGAACCTCGCCCGCTTGATGATATTTCTGCAATCCGATGAGGTTGACCGCGCAATTCCTCAATCCTTCGGCCAACACCGGTGAGTTTGGTGCGATGGATTCCCAAACCCTGACGGCCCGTTCCGCCCACTGAAGCCCCTCACTGGGACTACCCCGCTTGTATCGAACGGCCGCGAGGTTACTCATTGCCGCCGCCCCAGGACCGGAATCAAGGCTTCCCTCCCGATCCCTCGATTCGATGATCTTGCGAAAAATCTCCTCAGACTTCGTGAACTCTTTCCGCTCAAAATGAATGATCCCCAGGTTCGCGGCGATCACTGGCAACGCAGGGTGATTCGCATCCGCCAACGTCATCGCCTCGCGCAATGTCTTCTCCGCCCGCGACGTCTGGCCTATTTTCCGATAGAGTTCGCCGAGGTTGTTCTTTACGCTCGCCGTAGTCTGTTCGTCTTTTAAATCTCGGGAGAGTACGCCGAGTGCCCTAAGGTACAGTCTTTCAGCCGCCCGAAAATTCCCCATCTTCTCCTGTAGCGTGGCGCTCAGGCTAAGGCTGCCGGCCAGGCGCTCTCCGCGCGCGGACGGGTCCGTAGTCTCCTTTGCAAGATACGACTCTGCCCGTTGGAAGTCGCCACCCTCAATCCAGAAGCGCGCTTGTTCCAGTTTCTCCGGCCACGCCGGCTCTCCGATTTGAAACAGCCCCAGGTTAGTCGGAAGAAGGACAATCGGAAGAAGAACAATCGGAAGAAGGAATGCTTCGATTTGCATGTCCGGAGGATGCCTCCACCGGAGCCGGATGCCAATACACAAAACCGCAATTGGCGTCGCGCGGCAATCAAATAAATAACACCGCGCAAATCATTGATTATAAATGTAGTTAAGAGAGCGGGTGAACATGCCTCGAACGCTGGATTTACGCAAATCCAATGTTATAATCCAACACAAGATGCCCCGCATGCTTCGGTTTGGAGCGTTCGAAGCCGATCTCGACGCCGGGGAATTGCGCAAGGGCGGGATACGAATTGCGCTCCAACCGCAGCCTTTCCAGATCTTAGTAAAGCTCGCGGAGCGCCAGGGCCAGGTTGTAAGCCGTGAGGATTTGCGCAGAGAGATCTGGGGCGAATCGACTTTTGTTGATTTTGACCACAGCCTGAATACGGCCATTACCAAACTGCGGGAGCGTCTGGGAGACCAGGCCAGCCGCCCGAGGTTCATTGAAACGTTGCCAAAAATGGGCTACCGCTTTGTCGCTCCGGTGGAAGTAGTCGCCGGGCCGGACCCGAAGAATGCTACTGTCCGCCATCGAAGGATTCCGGTGTGGGGATACGCCGCGGGTGCCTTAATTGCAGGACTCCTTGCGGCAGCGGCCGTCTACCACGGCGGGCAGTCGGCGCCGTCACGTGAAATCGGGTCGCTTGCGGTGCTTTCGTTTCGGAACATGACCGGGGACGCGGCTCATGACCATTTGGCATTCGGCCTGGCCGACGGCGTCGCGGGACGCTTGGCGCATATTCAGAATTGTCGAATAGTTCCTCCATCCTCCCTGGCTCTGCAACGCAATCAGTCTGACCCCATCACGATCGGCCGCCGTCATGGAGTTGGCTTCGTCGTGGATGGTAGGCTTTTCCGGCGCGGCGGAAAGTATGTAGCCGATCTACACTTACTCGAAGTGACTACTGGCCACAGGATCGGAATGGAGGAGGCCGAGGTAGACACACAGAATGTCATTGTCGCCGAGACGGCGCTGGCTGAAGCGCTTTCGCGTCGTATCAGAAGCAAGCTTCCCGCGCCCCAACAAGAACAAGTTTCGCATCCATTGACGGCAAGCGCCAGCGCATACGATTTCTATCTCCGCGGAAAACTGAACTTTTCGCGTAGTGAATTCACGAAGCTGAACATCGCAAGGCAATTTCTTGAAGAGGCGGTCCGGTTGGACCGGGATTTCGCTGATGCTCACGCTTGGCTCGCGTTGGTTCTCTCCAGTATCTACAATGTCGGGCGCGGTGATGCAGCCACTGCGGAACGAAGCAGGGACGAAGCATGGGCCGCGCTTGCAATCGATCAGGGCAACACAGTTGCACTAAGGGCGCTGATTCACTTATGTCATAGCTCCTGCCGCGATCTTGCCGACCGAACCGCTTCCCTCCGCATCGCTAAGAAAGTAATTCAATCTGTGCAGGACAACGTCCCGGCCCTGCAATCGGCGGCTCAGGCGTACTTTCTGGCCGGAATGCCTGACCGCTCCTCGGAACTGCTGAATCGCGCAATACGCCTGGAGCCCTTGAATCCGGATTTGCGCTTACAGCAAGCGACGAATTTCAGGTTCCTTGGCCGTTTCCAAGACGGCGTGGATGTCTTAAAACCTGCCATCGCCGAGGCACAAATCGGAGCGGAGGAGTTGGTAGAGCTCTACTATGAAATGGGCCGTTATTCCGATGCCATTCGGCTAGCCGAGAGCGTACAATCCCGATACATGACGGTAACCGGATTTGCCTACAGCTGGGGCCGGGCTCTAATTAGAACCGGACGGCCCGGCGATGCTCGCAAAATCTGGCTGCACGAGGCGCAACGAATGGAAGGTCTTGCTACAGCGGTAGAAAACCCGCGAGCGCTGACGCGGCTTACGCTGATCTACGCACTTCTCGGCGACCGAATTGCCGTGCAGCGGTATGCCGCGCGTGCAGAGCAATCAAAGCTGACCGGATCAGTAGATCAGTTTTTTGTCGGCCTCGCTTTCGCTCGGCTCGGCGATCGAACGCAGGCAAACCGTTATCTTCGTCAGGCCATCGAGAATGGATTCTTACTAATACACTACGTCGATTTCTTCACCCGGCCAGCTTCTCTTGGCTCGGACCTTCTGCAGACTGATGAAGAATACCAACGCCAGCGGCGGGAACTGGCGGCGCGAGTGGCGAAGTTGCGGGAAGAGTTTTAGCCGGACTTCGCGGTCTCATAACGCCAGCCATTGACGTAGGCGCAAACCAATTGGTGACCCGAGAAGCACTCGGGTTTGGGAATCGAAGGCGCTGCCATTGAGCGCCCGGCGCCCTAATTCTCACCTCATCGGGCCGATTGCTTTCCTTGGACTGCCAAGCGGGTTTCCTCACAAGAACTGGAGCCGCCGTATTGAGATCCGATTTAAGCCAGAGTAGGCTGGAACTCTGGAAGGAGGATCCGATCGAAATTCCGATCGGTTCCATGATGCCCGCGACCACCCTAAAACTACGCACTTTCATCCTGTCCGTTGTCTGTACAGTGTTGGCCGGCGCTTTTTACGCCCAATCACCAGGCGATCTCAAGACGCTCGCGCGGCAGTCGCTTGCCAGGATCGACGGGCAACTCACCGCGACGGGCCTGCAGAAACCGATTGAGGTGATTCGCGACAAGTGGGGCATCCCGCACATCTACGCGCAGAACGTCGATGACCTGTTCTTTGCACAGGGCTATGTGATGGCTCAGGATCGTCTCTGGCAGATGGAATGGTGGCGGCGGCAGCGTGAGGGCCGCCTCGCCGAAATTTTGGGTCCCGCGGCGGTCGAACGCGATCGCCAGACCCGTTTGACCAGGTTCCGCGGACCCTTCGATGACCGGGAATGGACCAGCTATCATCCCGAAGGCAAGCGTCTATTTACCGCATACGTGAAGGGCATCAACGCATACATAGCCGAAAATGCCAACAGCTTGCCGGTGGAATTCAAGCTGACCGGCATACGGCCGGACCCGTGGACACCGGAGACCGTATTACTGCGCGCTAACGAGCGTGCCCTTGCCGACGCCGCCAGCGAGCTTCGGCTGGCGCGTAGCGTGGCGGAATTCGGTGTCGCTAAGGCCAACCAGCTCGCGGCGCCCGACCCGTGGGACGACCTCCAAGTTCCGGACGGTCTGGACGTCAACATCATCGGAGAGGACTTGCTTCGAAGTGTGCGCGTCGGGGGCGGCGGCGATCAACCAGCCGCGCTTCCAAAGCCGGAGATCGTCGTGCCGTATCGAAGGCTTTTCCAGACGGCCGCCTCGGCATGGATGCCGTTCGATCTGATTCGCGAGCCCGGTAGCAATAACTGGGTTATGAACGGCAAGATGACCAACACCGGCAAACCAATGGTTGTCAATGATCCGCACCGCGAAGTGACCAACCCCGGGCTCCGCTACATCGTTCACTTGAACGCGCCGGGATGGAATGTCATCGGCGCTTCGGAAGCGCCCTTCATTGGAGTACACATCGGCCATAACGCGAACCTGGGCTGGGGCATGACAGTTGTGGGAACGGACCAGGTCGATGTGATGGTGGAGGAAGTCAATCCAGTGAACGAGAACGAGGTCTTTTATCGGGGGAAGTGGGAGCCTTTGCGCGTCGTGCGGGAAGAGATTAAGGTCAAGGGCGAAGCTCCGCGTGAGGTGGAGCTCAAGTATAGCCGTCATGGCGCTGTTTTCCACCAGGACAAGGTGCACAAGCGAGCCTATGTCTTGCGATCGGTGATGGATGAGCCGGGAACGGCATGGTATTTGGGATCTCTTCGGCTGGCGCAAGCAACCAATTGCCGCGCCTTTCTCGATGCGGCGATGTATTGGAAATCCCCTTCCGAGAACCTGATTTGTGGCGACGTGGATGGCAATATCGCATGGCAGGCTTCCGCTTTGACGCCGTCACGCAGCGGGTGGTTCGGCAGACTGCCTATCCCCGGAAACGGGAAATACGAGTGGCAGGGATTCCGGAACGATCTGCCGCGCGAGTTCAATCCGGACCGGGGCTTCGTCGCGACAGCAAACCACAACATTCAGCCCAAGGGTTACTCTCCGCCTCTGATGTTCAAGAACCCGCAAGCAGCCGAGCGGATCACCCGTATTCTCCAGGTCATCAAGCCGGGCAGGAAATTCTCGATAGAGGACCAGAAGAACCTCCAGCTCGACATGTATTTGACCCGCGCCGAACAGGACATGCCGCTCTTCGATGGTTGGAAAGCGAAAGACCCGGAAGTCGAATCCGCCCGGGCCGCGCTGTTGAAGTGGGACAGAACGTTGCGCAGGGAAAGCATGGAAGCGGCGCTGTACACGGTGTGGCGCGAGGCCGTGGACCCGAAAGTCCGCGATGCCGGCACTCTTATTGCGGCGCGGCAGGAGCTTGCCCAGCGCGGCCTCGAGAGAGCAATCCAGCGATTGACCCGCGAGCAAGGGCGTGACCGCTTGCAATGGCGCTATGGCCGGCTTCATACGCGCGCTTTCCCGCACCCGTTCGTCAGCGAGTTTGACCTGCCAACGGTGGAAAGAGGCGGTGGCGCCGGAACGGTTGCCGCGGATGGCGCGAGCTTTCGCGAGATTCTGGATGCCGGGGACTGGGATCGTTCCGTGGTCACGCAGGTTCCGGGGCAATCGGGCCAGCCGGAAAGCAAGTTCTACGGCAATCTGCTACCGCTCTGGGCAAACAATGAGTACTTCCCGCTGGTCTTCAGCCGTAAAGCCGTGGAAAGGCAAGCCGCACACCGCCTCATCTTGCAGCCGCCGGCGAAATGATTCCTTCGCCTCCCGGCATGTCCCATCAACTCTCCTCAATCCTCTATCCTTTCCGGAAACAGTCCGGGCATCCATCTTGCGGCGAGCGCTGCCGGGAAAGCCAGCTTTAGCGGCGCGCGCGAACTCTCAGATGTCAATACGCCCGCATCGATCAGGGCCGAAATGACCCGGCGCGCTGTGCGCTCGCTGCCGCTTATCATTGCCGGGATCTCGCCGCGCCGCAGTTCGCCCCGGTAAAGCGTGGCCTCAAGCACGGCGCCTGCTCTCGCCGGAAGGCTGCCGGTTCGAATTTCCTCCTCGACCCAAAGCAGAACGCGCGTCCTTAGCCGATCCGGCTGCATGAGCTTTTCCATGAACGCGACTTGATCCAAGCAGACATCCAGGAAGAACCTTGTGAATTCCGCCAAAGCTTCCTCGCTCAGATCGCCCCTGCCATCGAGATCGTTGCGCCGCCTCATGTCGCACTGAGCCAACAGCCCTTTGTAGCGGTCGGCATTCCGGGCGAGGCCCCGCGCAACCGACCGTACTGCGCCAGTATCCAGCGCATCGAGCAGGACCGAATGTGATGATAATCTTGCCGCCCTCCCGTTACCGTCAAGAAATGGGTGGATCCAGAGAAGGCGGTGATGCGCCGCCGCCGCGATGATCGCCTCTGCCCTCCCGAGGCCGCCATACGTTCTTTGATATCGCTCCCGACGACGCCCGAAGGGTTGTTCCGTTCGCAAACCGCCCGCTACAAACGCGGTCTCTACTCCACCCGCGGCTTCACAGTGCAGCCGCTCTCGGCTAATCAACTTCGCGCAACCGGAACTCGGGGGGATGCCGGCTTCCGGATAGCACGAATTCCATCCATGATCGTCTCCAGCGCTGCCAAACGCATCATTTCAGGGTGCTTCACGGCAACATAAACGTCTGACTATGCCACGCGTAAAAGGTGACAAGATCGGCCCCTACGAGATCGGCGAGCCCATTGGCAAGGGGGGTATGGGCGAGGTGTATCGGGCCCGAGACTCCCGGCTTCATCGCGATGTTGCCATCAAGTTTTCCTCGGACGAGTTCAGCGAGCGTTTCCGGCGGGAAGCACGCATCGTCGCGCAACTGAACCACCCGAATGTCTGCACACTCTTCGATGTCGGGACAGATTACCTGGTTATGGAGCTTGTCGAGGGTGAAACGCTCGCGGACCGGCTTGGCAAGGGGCCCATGCCGTTGGATCAGGTGCTGCGACTTGCGCGGCAGATCGCGGACGCGCTCGAGGCGGCCCATGAGAAGGGTGTGATTCACCGCGACCTCAAACCGGGCAACGTCATGATCCGGCGGGACGGTACGGTGAAAGTGCTGGACTTTGGTCTCGCCAAGAGTACTGCCATGCCCACGGTCGGTGCCGAGGACACAACGATCGGTCTCGACCAGACTGAAGCAGGAGCGATCCTAGGGACCGCGTCCTACATGTCACCGGAACAGGCCATGGGAAAGCCGGCGGACCGGCGCTCCGATATCTATTCGTTCGGCCTTGTCGTCTACGAGATGGCGACCGGAGTGCGGGCGCACAAAGGTCGGTCAACCGCCGAAATACTTGCATCGGTGATTCATGAGGAGCCCGGCTGGGAACGCGTTGCGCCGCAAATAAGCCGGTTGCTCCGCCGTTGTCTGGCTAAGGATCCCGTACAACGCCAGAGGCATATCGGGGATGTGATGGCGCTTGTGGATGAAACGCAAGCCATTGTGGAGGTGGCGCCCAATGTGCCCCGGAAGGGGCGGCGATTGTTGTGGAATGCCCTTGCCGCGATCCTGCTCGTTGTCTTAGTGGGAGGATTGTTGTGGGGCCTCTATGACCGCAAATCTGAAACGGTAGAGACCATACGATTCGAGATCCGAGGGACGAACGAGTATAAGCCGCTGAGCGGGTCGACTCCGCGAATTTCCCCCGATGGCAAGTGGGTGATGTTTGCCGGCCAAGGTGCCGACGGGGTGATCCGCATGTGGTTGCGGCGCTTCGACTCTGTCAACGCGCGCCCTTTGCTAGGTACCGAAGGAGCCACAGGCGCGGCTTGGGCCGACGATAGCAGAAACATCGCGTTCACGGTCACACCGGCGTCATTCGTTCCGGGCCGGCTCATGCGCGTGGACATCACAGCCGGAACACCCGAATCGGTCTGCAACGTTGGCGGTGCTGCTGCGGGAGCGACCTGGAACCGGGACGGGGACATCGTGTTTGCTGATAGGTCCAAGGGCAATTTGTGGCGGGTGAGCGCAGCCGGCGGGCAACCGATCCCCGTAACCAAGCCTCGGGCTGGAGAGATCTGGCAACACAGCCCCCAGTTCCTGCCTGATGGCCGCCGATTTCTGTACTTCCGCGCATTCGGTGCTGAACCCGCGAAGAGCGGAGTCTATCTGGGCACTATTGAGAAGACGCCGGAGGAGCAGAGCCAGGAACTCATTCTACGAACAGATCTGCAAGCGGCGTTCAGTGCTCTGAATGGAGGCCAACTTGTCTTCCAGCGGGCCCAAACCCTTTTTGCACAAGCGTTCGATCCGAGTAGTTTGAAGTTGAAAGGAGAACCTGTTCCGATTGCACAAGGAGTCGCGTCGAATCCTTCCGTCCAACTTGGAAAATTCTCGGTTTCGCATGACGGAAAACTTGTGTACATGGCGAGCGCAACATCGGGTGTGCAACTTTCTGAAGGGCGGATGGACGCATCCGACGCCCGGCTCTTAGGCGTGGTGGAAGAGAACACGATTCCCGTCTATTCCCCCGATGGCCGTCGCCTGGCATTCAGTCGTTTGAACGACAACGGTGGCTCGGACATTTGGGTTACTGATCTTACCTCGCGGAGCACAACGAAAATAATCCAAGGGGGTGGCCGGAACCAACACCCGGCTTGGTCCCCGGACGGCAAGAAAATCGTTTTCAGCTCGGATCGCTCGGGCACGATGGATCTGTACATCAAGAATGCGGACGGGTCCGGCGAAGAGCGTCTCATTCTGCAATCCACTGCCAGTAAGTTTGCGTGGGATTGGTCAAGTAACGGCTTCCTGATCTTCTCCACAGGCATAGACATACGAGGATCGGATCTCTGGGCATTACCCGATCCGGAATCCGGTTCATCCCGGCCCATTGCGATGGTAAAGACGCCCCATAACGAGTCGGGCGGACGACTGAGCCCCGACGGACGGTGGTTGCTCTATGGCTCCGATGATTCGGGCCCCAGTCAGTGGATAGTCTATGTGCGTCCTTTCGATCCACAGCAACCCGGGAAGACCGAGAACAGCCCGCGCTGGTCGGTCACACCGGGATACTATCCCTTTTGGCGTAGTGACGGCCGCGCCATACTCTTTCAAACCCCATCCCTCCATCTGAGCTCTGTGGATGTGGACGCGGCCAAGCCCTATCAAACGCGAGGCGCGGCTCGGGTGCTGTCGGATCGGCTGACCAGCACCTTTTTTGGCATCAGCCCGGATGGCAACCGCTTCGCCACCCCTGCTTCTCCTTCGGGTGAAGCCGATCAGTTAACGGTGGTGGTCAACTGGCACGCGGGGCTATCGAAATCGAAGTAGATTCTCGTACGATCTTGGCTCAACTCGTTATTTAGCCTACTTGGTCCTCTTGAATTTAGCTCCCTTGACGAGTACAGCCGCCTTCCCGGTGCTGTCATCGAAGTCGAAGGGCAACGAGTCGAAGCCAGTCGTTGTCAGGCCGGCATCCACCCGGAGCCGTGTCACAGCCACATGGAGGTGTGGCCCTTTTGAAAATCCGCTGTTGCCGGACCGGCCGATCACGGTCGTTCCCGCCGTCACCAAGTCGCTCACAGCGACGTCCGCTCCGTCCTTCGTTAGGTGAAGATAGACCGCGAACGTCCCGTCGGTATGAAGCACCCTGACGAAATTGGCGCGTGTCTCGTCCGCGGCGGTGGGCGTGGTCCCGGCGGCGAGATCGGGGAACTGCTCCTCCACCGCCACCACGCGTCCGTCGCGCATGGCGAAGACCTGCGTGCCGATGGGCATGCCGAAATCGACCGCGAACCGATCTCCCGGCCGTGTGGCGACGTGAGTGCTGTTTCCGGTGACCCCCGTTCCGTCAGGCGGCTGAACGCATTCGAATTCGACGGTCGCCGCACTCGTCGACAATGCGAACGGGAATTTGAACAACGTGCCGGCCGCGATGGTGGCCGCGGGGTCGCCGCTCGCCTGCACTGCCCCAAAGTTCAGCGGATCCTTCGACAGACGGGCAAAGATTTCCTTAACAAGGACTGCCTCTCCAAAATCGATATCCTTGTCGCCGCGTTTGAGCGTGACCTTGGCGCTCGTCACCGCCGTAAGAATGGGCTGCCCCCCCTTCAGCACGGCGTTCCCCTTGCCGTCATTCTGCGCCACGGAGACGTTGATCAGTATCGTGCGATCCTCCGTGCCGGAATTTGTCCCGGTGAAATTCACCTTCTGCTTACCGTCCTGTTCGAATACGTGGAACTTGACGACAACCTTGGAGCTCGCCAGCGGTTCCAGCGTATCGAGTGGAACATCCAGCACAACGGTCTTTGGTCCCCCTCCACCGCCGCCCGGACCCGCCTTTGTGACACTTATCGAGCCGCCCGCGTCCTTAACGTCCAGGCTGCCTTCCGCGCTGTCCTTGAACGACCGAACGGCTTCCTCCACCGCCCCGCTGATTCCCGTGCCCGCGCCGGCCTTGGCCGCCTCGGCCTCGGCCTTCTTTAGCGTCGCGTCCTTCAGCCGTGCCGCGGACTCCGGGTCGATCTCCGACTTCTTCTCCGCGTCGCTGATTCCCTTCAGCGCGCTTAACTCCGGCGACTGCGACTTATCGACGAATTTGTTGAAATCGTCTTTGCTGATCTGCCCCTTGCTCAGCATTTCGCTCAGCTTGTTGAACTTGGCCAGATCGGCCGCCTGCGTGGTCAGTTGCGCGGCGCCTTGACCGAAAGTTTGCGCCGTCTGTAGAGAACTCTGCAACGCGGCCAGCGCGTTCTTCTGGTTCTCTGTGAGTCCCGTGATGTCGCGGAACAGATTCGCATTCCCGAGTAGCGTGGCCAGCGCCCCGAAACCCTGCGGATCGGGCAGCGCCGGAGCATTCTGCACATTGATCACCGGCTGCGGGAAGTCCTTGACTTGCAGGTTCACCGGCGTGGGCCCGGGTGTCGGCGTTCCAACCGGTTGAATGGTCGTTGGACTGTCCGGCACCGGAGACTCCTCCCACCGCCAGAACCGCTCTTCCTCCTTCTTCTCGCAACTGTTGCATTTACCCATAACGGCTTCGGCGAACACACCCTTGGTCGGCAGGCTCAGGTGGGCCGGGTCGAGCGGTTCCTCATAGTAGTGTTGGAAAAGGTCGACGGACTTGTCGAGAATCGGGTCGAGCTGATATCCGGGAGCCACGGGCATGATCATGCAATTGCCCGCGACACCGATCAGTCGGTTCTCAACCACGCTGGCAACGCTCCGTCCGTTGGCGCGGCCAGGGGCCAGGACGCCGTCCAGCAGCATGAACCGGCGCTGCGGATCCATGCGGGTCCAAAGGCACTGGTGGTAATACTCCAGGTTCTCGTTGCAGTGAGCGAGCAGTATGTTGGCCGCTTCAACGTCCTCGAGCCGCGGCTTGCGCAACGCGCGCTGACTGAGCGGGCAGAAGACCCGGACGTCGTCGCCGGCCGCCGTCAGGTCGTTCTTGATGTTGGACGCTGCAAACAGCGGTTCGTGCAGATTACGTGTCCGGTAGCGCATCGAGCCGGAATGGACGATCACGCGAAGCGAGCCCTCGTTGGTGAGTTCTTGCAACAGCACGTTGCGGCCTCGCGCGCCGTCGAGTGTGATCCGTACAAAGTCAATGTGCTCGCGGCGGATACCGGGGGCGGGCCCGCTCATTCGGAGTGACACGTTCAGCCTGGCCCGGTGGCGGAAGTCGCTGACTAGCGTCGCGTCGATAGGCAATGGTGTGGTGGCGCCGCCGGGCGCGTTCCGCTCAGCGACGAACTGCATTTCATCCATCACGGCCTGGGCGATGCGCGGACCGGCGTGGCGGGCGAACGCTTCATCCCGCTTTGCCTCCGCCTTGATGAATCGCGAGAAGAACTCGAGCGGATCTCCCAGGAATGGGCTCCAGCGTGCCCAGGCGGCGGAGACGAACTCGCCGCTGTCGTCGTCGCGCGGACGGGTCAATTGAAACTCGAGAAACAGTTCGCCCTCAATGTATTGAATCTCTTCTTCGGCAAAACGGTCGCGCGGCAGGCCGATCGAATCGTAATAGTTTTCCGTCGCCGACTCGCGTTCTTCCTCGATCCGGTACAGGGCGTCGAATGCCGGCAACAGGTCGCGGCGGCGGAGGCAGCGCTCCAGAATGCCCCGCCAGCGCAGGATCTTCTTCGGCGTAAAAGCGGACATCTTTAGCGGCACAAACAGGCACTCGCGGACATCGGCCAGGCGCGTCCGGACTTCGAAATGGCGAAGGACCTCGAAATACTGGATCGTCATCGCATGGCAGTGGTTGTAGTTCGCCACCACCTCCGCCGACACCTGGAAGCGTTCGCCCTGGGACACCGTCTGAATCACCGTGGCGCGTTGGCTCCGGATCGCGTTGGCCGCCTGCACGGTTCGATCGGAGACATGCTGCTGGCTGCTGGCCGTCGTGGTCCGCGAGCCCGTCTGACGCGCCGACGAACTGCCCGAGCCCGAACCGCCTCCGATCCCAAGCAGACCGCCCATCGGGACTGGAGCGGGAATGATCGCGCCGAGTCCGAGTCCAAATCCGAAGCTGGAGGTGCGCGAGGAACTGCTGCCTTCCAGCGACTCCTGCAGAGTGGCGCTGGCGACTTCGTTGACATCGCGATCGCGCGACAGGGAGTTGTAGAGCGACTCCTGATAGTCAAGTTGCTGGACGTTGGCGGCTGACTCCTTGCGATCCCAATCGAACACCACGATCTGCTTTTTCTGGCCCGGCGCCAGGGGCAGGGAGTACAACAGATCGCCGATGCTGTAGCCGTCGTGGAACCACTCCTGCTTGAACTGCAACAGGTGTCCGTGCGCGACCGAGACGGCCTGGTAAACCGTTGGCTTCTCGTCCCAATCGATCTCAGCGGTTCCATTGAGGTCGAGCCTGCCTCGCCGGGGTCTGGCGGGGCCCAGCGCTTGACGCATCATTTGTCCGGCCTTGACGGATTCCACCAGCGCGGGCGCATTGTCGCGGGTAATGGTCCGGTTCTTCGACAGGAAGTTTGCGACCAGCAGGCGGGGAGCGCGCAGCCCCACCAGAGCGCCGCGAACGACCGGATCGTTGACGTCGTCGAGCAGATCGGACAGGTTGATCTCGTCGAGGTCCTCCTGTTGGTAGGCTTCGATCAGCGGCTCTGTGGTGCGGACGACGGTGAAGTAGGAAAACTCGTCGAGGACCTTGCGGTCATGGAAGTCCAGATCGGGGCAATCGTTGCAAGCGCACTCCGCCGCGGCGGAGTCGGACGCTTCCCTGCCATTCGCGCCTTCGGCCGGAAGGAACAGTATCAGCCGTTCCGGGAGCGAGCCCACCCCGCCGGCGCCGCTGGCAAGCCGGATCGGGATGGGAGGCTGGCCGGGAATCCCCACGCGCGCCCGGGCGGCAGTGAGCTTTGCGAAGTCCGACGGACCCGGGAACACGAGTTGGCTGGTGAAGAAGTATCCTTCTGTCTCCGTCGTTGCGAAGCCGATCGGCAGGAAGTCCGTTTCCGTGGGATTCGGCTTAAGCGCTACCTCGATCAGCAACTGCACTTTTTCCACCTTGACCTTCGGGTCCCCGGCTAGCAGGCGGCCCTTCAGCCGTGCCGGGGCGGAGTCTCCGGCGGCCTTGGCGGCGGAAACAGGTTTTACCGGTTGTACAGTAATCACTGGTCCGGGCAGATCCGCCTTCTTGCGAATCAGGCGCTGACCGGCCTCCGTTCCGGACTTCAGGCCGGCGAATTCGCCGGAGGGCGCCTTGACGAACAGCTCGATGGACGGCCCGGTGGCGGCGTCATCGAACTCGAGTATGGCTTGTCCGCCCTGGATTGGGACCAGGACTTCCGCCCTTATCTGCGTGGCTGAGTCTACGATCACCGCGCCCATGGTGTAACCCTCGAGCGTCTTGGGCTCGAAGGTTAGCGTATGTTTCACCGGTTTCGGCTGCGGCCCCGTGTCGAACGTGCCCTCCAGCGTGAGCAGGTCCGCGTCTGCAACGGAGATTCCGAGCCGGATCAGGTCAGCGCGGTTCGAGACCTTGACTCCCTTGGACGTGGCCGTTTTGATCAGTTCGAGGGCGCGATCGGTAACTCCCTTTTCCTTGAGAGGGGTGAGATCGGCCTGGTTGATGCGGACGCGAGGTATCGCCATGGTTGATAGTGATTCGAACTTCGTCCCCGTATCAGATGGACCGTCGAAAATCGGTCACGCGGCGGCTGAACGGCTGAACCGATGGACGAAATTCACATAACGCATTCGCATGGCTGCACATCAAACTCCCTTGGAGTGGAAATGCATGCAAATGGAAAAGGCGTGTTCCGTAAGCAAGTTGGAGCGGGAGAAAAGGGAAGAACCCCGGAGGGCTTAACCTCTACCAGCGACAGCCACCGCCCGGAAAATAGCCCTAATCAATATTTAGCGCGCAGAACTTCGATCCGCCGGCCTAAATCGGCGCGGATCATTCGAAACTGCGGCTCGTCGCGAAGGGCATGAAAGGCCAGGCCTGGCCGGGAGTGGTATTCAATCATCGGAAGATTGAAGAAGCCATTCTCAACCGCCGCCTTCAATGTGTCCAGTGCCTCGCGGCGGCGGCCCAGCAGAGAGCGGGTTTGGGCCGCGAAGAACAGATGGCCGGGGTGGCTCGGATCGGCCGTCAACACTCGCTGTACGTTTTGCAGCGCTCGCTCGCTGCTCCCTAGTTTCGCGTGAATCATGCCGTCGATCATCCGGTTCATCGGATTGTCGTTACTGGCGAGGAGTTTATCGCCAAAGTCCACGCCGTCTGCCCAGATCTTTCTGGCGCCAGCCTGGTCTCCCGCGACAGCCAGCAGGCAGCCGCGAAGGTAGGCATTGAATCCATATGAAATCTGCGTGGGATCCCCGTGTGCAATTTCGATGGCCTTTTCCATCTGACCGGTTTCGGCGTATAACATCATGCCGAAAATTCCGGCTTGCCTGACCGGCAACGTAGAGTTGACCCGAATGGCATTCGTGTGCCTGCCAAGGTAAAGATGCATGCGCACCAACTGGCGGCGGAATTCGATACTGGCGGGTTCTCCAGCGAGCGCCTTCTCATACAGAGGAATGGCACGGTCATAGAGGCCGATTCTGAAGTATGCCTCGGCCGCGGCCGCAATCGTGTCTAGGTCATCCGGACTGTTTTCGAGCGCCCGCCGGGCCATGAGTAGGCCCTCCACCTCCCGCCCCGTCAAGTATTGAATGTGCGTGAGCGCTCGAAGGGCGATCGACGCATTCGGATCTTTGGACAGCGCCTGATTCGCGTTTGAAATCGCCTTTCGAAGAGTATCCGGTCCGGCAAGCCGCTGCTCATAAGCGGCCACCTGGGCCAGGGCGAGCGCCCCATAGGCGTCCGTAAATCCGGAATCGAGTTGAACGGCCCGGGACAACAGTGGAATGGCCGTTAGCGGAATGGCCCCACGTGCCCTGAGGACCAAATCGTACGCCTCGGCATTGGTTGCGCGAGATTTCGCGATCAGATCCCGTTCTCCGGCGGTGAGTTGCCCTCTCACCCGTTGCGCCGCTGCCTCGGCAAGCTGGGCTTCCAGGTCGAGCAGTTTTTCGGGGCTGGCCTCAATCCGATCAATGGCCCAAATGGTGTACCCATTCGACGCATCGACACCCTGTACACTCACCCGGACGCGTCCGGAAGCGACGCGTACGGTTCCTTCAATCACCGCCTCGACGCCCAGTTGAAGGCCGATTTTGGCGGCTTCTTCAGCGGATCCCTTGAAGCGGCGCACGCGCGAGTAAGACACCACCCGCAACCCCTGCAAGTTGGTAAGCCGCGTAACCAAGGCCTCTGTAATGCCATCCGCCAGGTAGTCGTTCCCGGAATCCGACACCGTCCGGAACGGAAGTACCGCCACGGACCGGAAAGACTTCGGGGTCTCTGGCCGCCGGCTAATCCAAATCGCCGCCGCCGCCACGACGGCCCCCGCCAGCACCAGGCCGAGCCAGATTGGAAGACGTCTGCCGCTCGGCTTCTCCGCGAAGGCTTCTCGCTCGATTGGCGCGGGAGTTAGGACTTGCTCCTCAATTCGTCGTTCGGCGGAACGGGCTTCGACCTCCTCGACCGCTGCAGTGAACCGGTAACCGCGCCGCGGGTGGTTCTCAATGCACTCCGAGTCGCCGAGTGCTTTTCTCAACAGCGAAATGTACTGCGCCAGCGTGCCTTCCTCGACGAATGTGTCAGGCCAGAGCCGCTTCATCATTTCTTCTTTTCCCAGGACTTGACCGCTATTGGTTGCCAGCAGCAGCAATGTGTCAAAGACTTTGGGAGCGAGGGTAACCACCGCACCGTCGCGATACAGGAGCCGATTTGTAGCGTCCAGGCGAAAAACCCCGAACCGGTAGACCTGGTTGGCTTTTGTCGGCATGAGGGCTGGCACGATAATACCTTACTTCCGTTGCGCCGGGACCAGCTCAGCGCCACACGCCCTTTTGAAGGACCTAAGAAGCGCCTTCAGAGATTCTTCCAAACTTCTTCCATGATTCTGAATGACTTACCGGCCCCGGTGGCTTCACTGTGTTCGTACGTATGGAAGCGAAAGGCAAGGAAAAACTTTGAAAATAATACAGTTTCGGAAGCGGTTTTTGGTCACAATGACGCTCTTAGCCGCCCAGGCAATCGGGACCGCCGACGTGGTTTCTGATTGGAATGCCATCATGCTCACGACAGTGAGCGGCCAAAACCCATTTGCGCAGGCGCGCTTCGCCGCGATCACGCAGTTAGCGGTCTTCGAGGCGGTGAACGCCATTACCGGCGACTACAAGTCATACCTTGGCCGGATGTCGGCTCCAGCCGGCGCCTCGGCCGAAGCTGCGGCAGTGGCGGCGGCCCACCGGGTCCTTAAGAACTATTTCCCGGACAACGCTACGGCCCTCGATGCCGCCCGGACGGCCTCCCTCGCGCGGATCCCGGAAGGCTCTGCGAAAGTCAACGGCATCGCCGCCGGTGATGCTGCCGCCACTTTAATGATTGCGCTGCGCGCCAATGATGGCGCGGGAAATGCGATGCCCTACACGCCATCAAGTGGTCCGGGGCGTTGGCAGCCGACGCCCCCCGCATCCGCCCCGGGTATCCTCCTGCACTGGGGAAAGGTGACGCCTTTCGGGGTTATCAGCAGCGATCAGTTCCGTTCCAGGCGGCCGCCCGCGCTAACCAGTGGGACCTACACGCGAGACTACAAGGAGGTGTTGGAGGTCGGCGGCGACAACAGCGCCCTCCGTACGGACGATCGCGCCAACGTCGCGCGGCTCTACGCGGCGGCCACTCCAACGCTCGTATGGAACCAGGTGGCGCAGCAGGTCAGCGCCTTGGAAGAGGCATCGTTGTCCGCGAATGCGCGGATGTTCGCGCTCCTGACTATGGCCGTCAACGACAGCTCGATCACCGTCTTCGAGACGAAGTACCACTATCAGTTTTGGCGCCCGGTGACGGCCATTCGGGCTGCCGATTCGGACGGCAATCCACGAACAGATCCCGATTCCGGCTTCACCCCGTTTATTCCCACGCCGGCTTTTCCAGGTTATCCCTCGGCTCACGCCTCCGGCAGTTATGCGGCGCGCCAGGTACTCAAGCGGATATTCGGAGACAGGCGGCACAATATTGCTTTGTCGCATCCGGCGGTGCCCGGAGTAACGCTCCACTACGTGAGTTTCCACCAGATAACCGAGGACATCGATGACGCCAGAGTCTATGGCGGCATCCATTTTCGCTTCGATCAGGAGGCGGGCGCTGTCATGGGGCGTGAAGTCGGAGCCTACATTTATAAGCACTATCTCCGCTGCCTGTCCAGTCGGCGTTGCGAGGACGACGACAGCGACGAATGAGCAGTGGTGCCCTATTGCGCGTCAGACCCCGTATCCGCATCTTCGGCATAAGAAGTCCAGGTACCGGCAGCCCGGGGCTTGCGGCGTTCCGTCGCGGGCGGCGGTGAACCTGCCATCGACGATATTGACCGTATTTGGTCACTTTCGCCGGCTCCGCCGGTTTCTGTAAAGGTCAAAGTGGTGCGGAAGCCCACCCCATTGAGTACAAGTGGTGACGATTCACAACCTCCTAAGCCTAGTAGAACCAAATCGTTACGATCTTTCGGCGAGCGGCGTCGTCCAGGTTGGGTCGCCGTTGCAGGCCCACCTAGGTTGGTTCTGCCATCGGAATGAGAAATGCCTTGTCAGGTTGTGCATTCCGTTACGTCCGATAGGTAGCGGGACTGCGGGACAGCCTTGCCGCCGACGCGAGCGAGCGGCGTCGGTCGTTCATCTTCGAGAACTCCTGATTGGCGGAGAACAACAATGAGATTAAGCATGATTTGCTGTGCAGTTGCCGTCACGGTTGCAGGGAGTATGGCTGCAGCCCCCATCACCGTTGATCTGGGCTCCGCCAGTGCCTTCGGCATGCTGGGAGGCACTATTTCTAATACAGGAACCTCCGTGATAACGGGAAATGTCGGAGTCAAGGATGCAGCCGGGACGATCACCGGCTTCAATCCAACGGGAACCACAGTCGGGGGGAGCGTCATCGCGCCAGTCACCACCCTCTCCAATAATGCCTACATCGATTTCGTCAATGCATTCAATGCAGCGAAGCTTTTGACATCCACGCACTCCTACGCTGATCTCACTGAAAATCGTACGTTCCTCGCCAACAACGTATACACGTTTGAGCTGACGGACATCTCCACGACAACGGGAATAAATCTGACCTTCGACGCTCAAAATAACCCCAATGACGTTTTTGTGATCAGGACCGATGGGGCCTTTACGGTGAACGGTGCGTTAAAGTTCACGCTGCAAAACCAAGCGCGGGCGGAGAATATCTTCTGGATAATCGGAACCATTGGAACGATCAGCGTGGGAGGCTTCGCCCCTATTACCTTTGAAGGAAATGTACTTGCCGGAGAAAGCTTTACGATGTCCGCCGCGGCGGGGGGAAGTGGCGTTTTGGCGGGTACGATCAACGGATGCGTGTTCGCGCAAACGGCGAACACTTTGGCCGGCACTACGAATGTCGGTGGCTGCGGCAGCAGTGCTGCCACCGCTGTTCCTGAACCTGCCTCGGTTGGGCTCGTAGGAGTTGGATGTCTTTTCTGTGGCTTGGCATTTTGAAAAGGTCTGGTACGCCGCTAGGCGGGGGGCCAAGGAAAACCTGCCATGCGGCATTCGGCTCGAAAATAGTCAGGCAGCATTCGCCAAATTCGGGAAGACCGTCATGCCTATCCTTCAAATTGACGTGAAGAGTTGCGGTGCTTGTTTTGAAGTGGCTGCTCGACCCTGGTAGTTTGGAATCCAAAGCAGGACCTCTATGAATTTTGACCGAATCGAACTCACTCCCGATGTCATGGGCGGAAAGCCCTGCGTTCGAGGTACTCGCGTCACGGTCGGAACGATTGTTGGACTACTTTCCAAAGGGCACCCCCAGGAAGAGATCCTGAGGCTCTGCCCCTACATCAAACAAGAAGACATCGCCCAGGCCCTCGGCTACGCAGCATGGCGCTCTGAAGAACGAGAAGTTCAACTCAAGAGCGCGTGAAGGTCCTGATTGACATGTGCCCCTCGCCAGAGTGAAGGGCACGCTAACAGATGCTGGATTCGAAGCCGTCCATTGGAGCGAGATTGGGGATGGTAACGCTCCTGACACGCACTTTTTGAGTGGGCCGCTGCCAGAGGCTTCCTGATCTTTACCCATGACTTGGACTTCGGAACTCTGCTTGCGCTATCCAAGAGCCGCAAACGCAGTGTGATTCAGCTTCGTTTTGTGTGAAAAAGGGCCGCCTTTATTGCTGTTTCCTCCGCAGGACAAGTCACGCAGGGAAAGGAGCCCGCGCCGCACTGACACAAGCCTCACAGATGCGTGAGGGACACGTGATTCAATCCCCTGAGTTAAAGAGGGCGACGTTGGCGGGCGGTTCTCCATTGGTCATCGCCAGACTGGGCGCCTTTTTTGGCGGAGGTGCCTGGAGTCCCGACGGGCGAACCTATGCCATCGGGCAAGCGAACAACAAGACAGAGCCGCTAACAATTTCTTCCAGGCTCAATCGTTCAATTCACCACTTAATTCCGGCCATCGGCGCGCATGCCGAGACTTGTCCCATTCAAGCTCCGCAGGAATGCGGCGAGAGCCTGCTTCTCGGGAGCGGAAAGACGCAGCGGATGAACCTCCGGATCGAGGCCTGAACTCTGATTGCCGCCGCGATCGTAATATTCGATCACGTCTTCCAGCGTTGCGAAACTGCCGTCATGCATATAGGGCGCTGTTCGAGCTATTTCGCGAAGCGTTGGCGTCTTGAAGTTGCCTTCACCCGCTCCAACATCGGCAAACTTGCCGTCGCGCCATGCGACACCCGTATTGTGTAGGCGCTCATCGGTGAAGTTAGGGCCGAGGTGACAAGCCGTGCAGTTACCCTTACCTCGAAAGACTTGCAATCCAGCTTGTTGCTCTAATGTCAGTGCGGAACGGTCGCCGGCGATGAAGCGATCGAAGGGCGAATTGCCCGAGAGCAGCGATCGGACGTAGCTGGCCAGTGCGTGCGAGATCTCGACGGCTGGAAGATTGACGCGTGCAGCAGCCTCAGACAGCGGCAGGTCCATCTCGTTGGGGTCCTCAATCGGTTTGAGGACTTGCTCCTCGAGTGAAGTGGAACGCCCATCCCAGAAAAACGCGCGGCCATATCCACGGTTAATCAAGGCCGGGGAATTGCGCCGGCCGGTTCGGCCGAATACGCCGATTGCGATAGGGCGAGCATCGGAGAATGCGCGGTCCGGATCGTGGCAGGTAGAACAGGAGATCGAGTTATCGCGGGAAAGGCGGCGGTCGAAAAACAACCGCCGCCCCAATATGATCTTCTCAGCGGTCAGCGTGTTGTCCTCGGGGCTTGGAAGATACAGGTCCAATCCGAGGGGAATCGCTACGGCGGCGAGCAAGAGCAGCATCATTTCCCCGTCGGCGAAGCGGCCAGAAAATTCTCCAGTACCCAAACCTCTCCCGGCTTGCGAGGCTGACCGACAGCGAAAACGATGAGATCTCCATCCGGTTGGGCGAGAAAGGGCCCAAACTGGCCGCCGGGTCCCAAGTCCAGCTTTCGGCTATTCCCGTCGAGAGATGTCATCTGGAATTCGGGCGGCTCTTTGAATGGCATGCCTGCTCGAAAGCCGCCCGTGCCGACTCCTTTTGCGATTACGATGGAGCGGCTATCCGGGGCCCACCCGACGTTTATAACCGATTCTGGATGCTCCGCCCGTGCAAGTTCTTTTGCTTCACCGCCATCCGAGGGGAGCACAAACACCGATGTTGGCTTGGTTTCGGGGCCGAATGCCACTGTTGAAACAGCGATGTGTTTACCGTCGGGGGATACGATCCCCACGCCCAAGTCTGGCCTGCGGAACAATTCTCGTAAGGCTCCCGTGGCTGGTTCCCATTCATAGATTGCGAACCCTGTGCGCTGTTCCGCTATGCCCCGGAAATACAATTTGCTTCCGTCGGGCGATAACGTAGGGAAGCGTGGCCCGTCGGTCGGGGGACGAGCCAGCAGCAGTTTACCTTGTCCACTTTCCAAATCGATTCCAAAGATTCCGTTCCTGCCCTTGAAGTCACTGCCGCTCACCACCAGCGAACGCCCGTCTCGCGCCCAGGCCATTCCTTGAAGGCTTGTGAAACCCGGCGAAGGCGACAATTCACGAAGCGTGCCAGTCTGTGGGTTGTGAATCACAATTGCGATGTTGCGCGTTCCGGGTTTTGTCCGGAGGGACCCATAGGCGATATATTTGCCGTCTGGAGACCAGTCGGCCCCTCCCGTAATGTTCCCGACGTAGGTCTGAACGAGAGAAACCGGTGTCGAACGAAACTTTCCCTTCTGGAAATCGAAGCGGGCAATTCGAACGTCCGGCCCCGATTGATTCGATGATTGCGTGTACAACCTTCCCATTTTGGTCAATCCCAGAAGGGCGCCTTGGCCGGTATCCGCCTTCAGTAGGTCTGGCTGCCCCGACACCTTTCCTTCCACGATTGGAATGCTCCAAAGCCCCATGGAACCGCCACGGTCGCTGGCAAACAGCAGATGCTTACCTTCCGGAGACCAGCCGGCCACGACGTCGTTGGCCGGACCGGCCACGACGCGGGTTTCACTGCCTCCGTCAACGGCAAGTATGAATACGTCGCGGTTAACGGCCGTGTCACCCTCCGGAAGGTCGTAGGCGAGATACTTTCCGTCGGCCGAGAAGAGCAGCCTGTTGGGGCCTCGCCAATCTACGGTCTTCAAGATTCGCAGGGAACCATCCTCTACCCGGACAACGCCAATCTGAGCGCTGCGATCCTTGCGGCTAAGTTGAACGGCGAGAAACTTGCCGTCCGGGGACCAATCTGCTGGTGAGATCCAACCTACTTCTTCGTCATCGAAGACACGCCTGGGCTCGCCACTGCCTCGCGAGTCGATTAGCCGAATCTCGTAACGCTTCTCTTTGCCCTTGAACCAGGAATAGGCGAGCCACTTCCCGTCCCTCGAGAAGCAGGACTCCTCCGCGTAGTCGCCTGAACTGCCCCCGTGGGCGCTCGCCGTTTTCGTTATTCTCCGTTCGTCACCGGTAGTTAGGTCGTGGAGGAAGAGGTCGCCTTTTTGGGCCCAATTCACATACGGAACAAGGTTTCCATCTGGCGAGACTGTGCCGAAAACATCGGTGTTGTCCGGCAGCGTCCAAACCTGGCGGGAAGCCATACCCTTGCCCTTCTCTCCCGCGCCGGGGCCAAGCTTCGCCATAGCAATGGCCACCGCTTCCCGCTGGTCCGAATACTCCCTCACAACCCGTTCGTAGATCCTCCGCGACTCGGCATCGCCCATCTTCTGGTACGCCTCCGCCATGCGGACCAGCGCCATCGCTGCGACGGGACGATCGTTCTTATATTTCATGGCGATCTCGCCGTACTGTTTGATGGCGCTGTTCAAGTCTCCGTTGACCGTTTCGGTGCGGATGGCTGCCTGTAGATCAATATCCTGCTGCTTTCTCTGTTGCGCGATCACGCCGCCGCCAAGCAGGACGCCCGCGAGAATGAATCCGGTTGCTCGTCTCAAGTGAATTGCCTCCATGACGGCAATCTACCGGGCCAATGTGAACCGGCTTTGCTCGGATCGTGATGTTTCTGTGTTCTTTTCATGCCTCGAACCTGTATCCGATGCCGCGGACGCTGACGATATGCCGCGGTTGCGTTGGGTCGCTCTCGAGTTTGCGGCGCAGCTTAACGATATGTGTGTCCACCACACGGTCCGAAATCGCCACGTCGTGGCCCCAGACTTCGTCGATCACTTGCGATCGCGTTACCACTCGTCCGCGGTTCCGCAGAAACACTTCGATCATCTTCAATTCGATCGCGGTGAGATCCGTGCCTGCGCCTGCCCTCCGCAGCTCGGCGCGCGAAAAGTCCACTTCGCAATCGCCGAAGCGGTGCACCGGTTCGCTTTCCGGTGCAGCCCGCCGCAGCAGTGCTCGGATGCGCGCTCGCAGCTCACGCGGGCTGAACGGCTTCGTCACGTAATCGTCCGCGCCCATATCGAGGCCCATCACCTTTTCCGGTTCCTGAGCTTTTGCTGTGAGCATCAGGACCGGCGTGCGGACCTTGGCCCGCCGCAGATCGCGGCAGACTTCGAAACCATCCTTCAGCGGCAGCATGACATCGAGCAGGATCAGATCCCAGCCGGGCTCGCGGCCGCGGCGGCTGGCTTGTTCGCCATCGCTCGCAATCTCGACTTCGTGGCCTTCGTCGCGCAGGTCGAGCTGGAGGCCCAGCGCGATATCGGGTTCGTCTTCGACCACAAGGATTCGTGCCATTGGATTCATCCTTTCACCGGCAGTACGATTGTGAACGTGCTGCCCTTTCCCGGCTCACTTTCCAATTCCACGCAGCCGTGGTGTGCTTTCACGATTTCATTCACCATCGCGAGCCCAATACCAGTGCCCTTGATCCCGTGCGTTCGTGCATGCTCGCCGCGCTGGAATTTCGTGAAGATCTTTGCGCGCTCGTGAGTCGGGATGCCGATACCGTGGTCCCTTACCGCGATCCGTATGTGGCTGTTGCCTCTCTGCAGTCCAACTTCAACCTCGCGCCGCTCCGGAGAGTATTTGACGGCATTCTCCAGCAGGTTACGCACCGCGCGCGCCAGCGCTTCAGCGTCGGTTTCAACCTCTGTAGATCCGTCGCCGTGGAATTCGATTTGGAAACCGGCAGCCTGCGAATCGGCGCGAAACTCCTCAACCGTTCGGCGGACAACCTCGGTGCAGTCGCGCTGCTCGAAGTGATATTGCCGCGCACCGGCCTCCATGCGTCCGAAGTCAAGCAGGGATTCCACCAATGCCATCAGGCGGTGGGCGGCCCGCGCCTGCGCGTCATAACAAACACGCTTTCGTTCTTCGCTGAGCGCACCATTCTCGCGCAGCATAGTAGTAAATTGCACCAGGGTGGTGAGCGGGGTCCGGAACTCATGGGATACGGCGGCCACAAAATCGGACTGAAGCCGCGCGACGGCCAACTCTCGGCTAACGGCACGGAAGATCAAGTACGAGGCGGCAAGCGCCATCGATACCAGCAGGAGGAATCCGGCAATCAGCAGGCGGCGGCGAAGGATAAAATTCGGATCGTGTCCCGGTGGATCGAGACTGGCGGCGGCAATGTTCCATGGCAGTGCGGTGTCGGCTGCTTTGCGGCGTATGCCCGGGGAATCGTCGAAAGTAAAAGAAATCCGGTGTTGGCTTGCTACTACGGTGGCCACGGGCAACCACTGGGTTTGCACGAACTCGGGTGCGGCGATCAAGGCCCGCCTCGAACCGGGAGCGGCCTGCCAGATGATAGCGTATGTCCGGCCATTTACGGTCAACGAGGAAGGCATCGATGTCCGTTTCTCCCACAACACGCTGGCGGCCTCGGCAAGGAGTTCCGATGGACGCGGACCATGTGAGACTTTGTCCGTCCAGCGGGCGGCGTCACCGGCGTATAACCAATAGACGGCAGAAGGAAGACTCCAGCGGCCGCCATCGATCTGCAGGGCGAGTTGCGCAGCTTCCACGTGAAGCTCGGATGCGCGCTTTTCTCTTTCCAGCAACTGGCAGCGGGCATAGAGACCGACTAGACCGGCGGGAACGCCGCCGATGGCGGTGTTGTCTAACGAGGAAAGCTTCGAATATGCCGCAAGCGCTTCGTTGGGATTCGCCAGGTTGCGCCCGACGCGAAGCAGACCACCTGCGCGAATTGCGGGATCGGATGATTTCGCCAGCTCCGCATAAATGCGGAGCGCGCCAGGACGATCGCGTTGCTGGAATTCCAGGCGCTCGCCTTCCGCGAACGCCGCGGGAGGCGCTTCCGGCAACGCTGGAATTGTTGGCAGAAACGCAACCCGGCTTTTCGGTTGGGCGACGAGTCCATCAGGCAAGAAGGTGACGGCGACAGCGCCTTCTGGCCAGTCCTCGGTGGCTGCCGCGAGACGCTGCTGAGAAACGGAAATGGATCGCTGGAGAGAGGCTACCACCAGATCGACGGCCCGCTCAATTTGCTGCTGCCGTTGATGCGCTTCCAGAAGCCGATCCTGCGAGAGGAGCTGCCAGCCGAGCCAGAGTAGAGTCGACAACGGTACCACCGTGATGACGGCGATCAACGCGATCAGTTTCTTCGACGGCATACGCCCGGAAACCCAGTGTACATGGAGTGTGTGCAGGACTCGTGGTGACTTTGTGTTGTTTTTGTGACTTGCAGCCGCGCTGCAGGGTTGTTGAGGCGTGGGTAGGCATCAGGGGGTGACGGCACAGCAATCCCTATCGATGAGGGAACGCGCCATTCTCTCTGTTCGTTCGTCAGGCTATCGCCCGGTCGTGGCCAATGCATACTGCCGCTTGGGATCATGTGGGCCGGTGGCGATCTCTACAACTAGACCACGAGACAGGAGTGTATTCAGCCTAGTCAGCGTCGCGCGCGAGGAGAGCCCAACCTGCTTCGCTATGGCCGCCGTTCCGGCTGACCTACGCTGGCGGAGAACGGCGAGGATGTTCTCATCTGTTGGGTCTACATGGGCGGACGCGACTCGCTGATTGGAGATCGTCACCCGAAAATGGGTGCCGATTTCTTCAAGCTTTGGGATTGGCAAACCTGCCTCTTGGCACACCGCGTTCATTCTTTGGATGCCGCTTCCCCAATGCTCAATCAAATGGAGTTCATGGAAAACGCGGCCGAGCACCCGGTTCCTCAACTTGGACACTCCATGCTGGATGTCCTCGATTGTGAGGCCAAACGGCAAAGGGCAGGATTCTCAACCTCAATTCGGTCATCGAATACAGCCAGTCGGATCGGTGAGCTATGTTGCGCGTAATCCGCGTGAACGATTGCATTCACAACGGTTTCGCGGATGGCGACCAGCGGAATGGACCAACGCTCCGGGCGGCGAGCACCTTTGATGACCGATTCAACCGTGAGGTGTTTTCGTGCGAATGTTATCACCTCCTAGGCGGCAACCGGCAAGTAAGAGCGCACTTCGGCGGAGTCGATCAATCGCGACTTGTTGCTGCCCGAAAACCGCCCTAGCTGTATCCAAGCGTCCGGAAATATCGAGAAACGGCTTTTTCCGAACAAAAGCAATCTACCTATCGTCGGCACTTGGCGTCCCTAGTGCTCTGTCGTGACTCGGAGTGTCTTCCAGGCCGTGGGCGTGAGTCTCTTGTAGGGCGCAAACAACTCGGAAGCAACTCGGAAGTCAAGAGCTTCTGAGTTCAGGTCTGGCACTGCCTGATCACCAAAGGAATCCATGCGGTTCAATCGCGTCAACTCGTCGATCTGGGCCGTGGCCGCCCTTCGATTCGTTGACCCGACACGGACAAAAGTCCCGGTTTCGGGCCCCAGACTGATGAGGTGATGAGGGCGCGTATTGCTGGGGTAAACCTGAACCGCCAACAAACTCAAGTTACGCCAATTGGCGACTTCGATATCGGGAACAAGTTGCCGACGAATCGAATCGGCGATGAGATTCGCTATCCGCTCTTCTGCCTTGAGGACATCGCTGACACAGCAAACCCGTCGCGAGCCGTCCTCGAAGAGATCCTGAGGCTCTACCCCTACATCAAACAAGAAGACATCACCCAGGCCCTCGGCTACGCAGCATGGCGCTCTGAAGAACGAGAAGTTCAACTCAAGAGCGCGTGAAGATCCTGATTGACATGTGCCTCTCGCCAGAGTGGAGGGGAACGCTAACTCGTGCTGGATTCGAAGGCGTTCATTGGGACAGGCTAACAGAACGAGCGAACCAGCGTAGAATCTAGGGCTGGTACGATTGAACAGGAAGGGCTTTCTATGCCAGCGACGATCCCGGTAACGGTCACCTCCGAAGAGCAAGCAACGCTTCTTGCTCGCGCGAAGGCCCAGGGTGTGAGTGTCGATACGCTCGTTCGAAAAGCCGTTCTTCAGATCATCTACCCCGGAGAAGGAACACCCGCTCCGCAGCAGCTTCGCGGCGAAGACCTCGAGAGAGCGTTTGAGGAGATTGCAGATCTCGTTCCGGATTCCGTTTCGCCTCTTTCCGCAGAGAGCTTGCGTCGGGAGAATCTCTACAGCCGTGAAGACGATCAGTAGATGAACGTCCTCGCTGATACGAACATTCTTGTTCGTGGCATTCACAGAAAAGATCCGCAGCACAAAGAAGCCCTCCGGGCGATTCGTGTGCTCAGAAACAGCGGTGACACAGTGTGCATCGTGCCGCAGAATCTTTACGAGCTGTGGACCGTCGCGACTAGGCCGGCATCGAGTAACGGCCTTGCACTCACACCACAGCAAGCCGATCGCGTTCTCACTCGAATCGAACAGTTACTTGTTCTGTTGCGTGACACGCCGGCAGTCTATGACGAGTGGCGTCGCCTGGTTTCGACGCATTCAACATCCGGGAAAGCTTCACATGATGCGCGGCTCGTCGCCGCGATGAACGTGCACGGAATCGACCATGTGCTCACGTTCAACATCGACGATTTCAAGCGCTATACCGGAATCACGGTTCTGAATCCGGGCGAGGTTCAGGCCAAGCCGGTTGAACCGGAGCCGCCGGAATCTTAACGGGGGCTTTGCCCCGCCACCCACCAAAGAGGTATTCCCCTCTTCTGGATCTCTCCGACTCGCCGTCTGGCAGGGGAACAAGTGTTTATGCCCGTCGGGACGCTCAGAGTTGCATTGGTATGTTACCAATGCAACTCGCTCGGAACTTGAGACGCCATTGCAATGCAAGAAAAATGTGCTATTTTTTCTTGCAGGAACGTAGACGCTGATATGCAGCAACCCACTGAACAAAAAGTACTTAACCGTATCTATGGGAACGGGAGGGGTTGGGCCTTCTCCCAAGCCGATTTTGCGGATCTCGGCGTTCGCTCGACGATCGACTCTGCGTTGCATCGCCGGCAGGCAGAAGGTCTCATCCGCAGGGTTGTTCGCGGAATTTACGACTACCCCCGCGACAGCAAAGCCCTTGGAGGGCCGGTCAGCCCAGACGTAGATCAGGTCGCGCATGCCTTGGCGCGTAAATTCGGCTGGCGCATTCAACCGGATGGCGCCACCGCCCAGAACCTCCTTGGGCTATCCACGCAGGTCCCGGCGCGGAACGTCTATCTGTCCGATGGGCCTGACCGGTCCTACAAAATTGGAAAGACAACTCTTGCTTTCGAGCACTCCGTTTTGAAGGAAGCCGGTTTCAGGCTTCCCGAAAGCCGCCTTGTCGTGCAAGCGCTAAAGGCGTTCGGCGAAGACCAGATCACACCGAAAGTCCTAACCCAGATCCGAAAAAGATTTGATCGCGCCCTCTGGCGACGCATCCTGCTGGACACCAAGACTGCCACCGGCTGGGTCTACGCCGCTATTCACCAGATCACGAAAGACTCCGATGGATAAAGTCGCAAGGCTGTCACCGCAGGACCGGCGTGACATTTTCACGGAGGCTGCCGCCCGGCTCGGGATCCGTCCGGTCATCGTCGAAAAGGACTTCTGGGTCTGTTTTGTTCTGAAGATCCTCTTCCAGAAATCCCGATTTGGCAAGTCGCTTGTGTTTAAAGGCGGCACATCCCTGTCGAAGGCATACGGCCTGATTGAGCGATTCTCGGAAGACATTGATCTGGTACTCGATTGGGCACTGATCGGTTACGGAGATGGCCTACGTGATCCCATGCGAATCCTCGCCTCAAAAACCAAGCAGGACCAGTTCAACAAGGAGATTAATCGGCAAGCTGCCGAGTACATCGCGAAGACGCTTAGCCCGGAACTCGATGACCTTCTCCAGGCCGAGCGCGTCGGGCTGGCGGCCGCCGTCGATCCGGATGATCAACAGGTCGTCAACATCCGGTATCCGGCGGCATTTGCGGAAACTTACATCCGCCCCGAAGTGCGGTTGGAAATCGGACCACTTGCCTCCTGGGTGCCATCTTCAAACCGCATCATTCGCCCCTATGCCTTCGATGTTCTGCCGAAATTGTTCGAAAATCCGGACTGTGAGGTGCTGGCGATTGCTGCCGAGCGGACCTTCTGGGAGAAAGCGACTATTTTGCATCAGGAAGCGCACCGCCAATCGCCGGCTCCCTTGCGCTATTCGCGTCACTACTACGACCAATACAAGCTAGCGGTCAGTTCTGTCCGCGCCACTGCGCTAGCACATACCGAACTCTTGCGGGACGTGGTCGAGTTCAAGCAGCGTTTCTATCCCTCAGCTTGGGCACGATATGATCTGGCCGTTCCTGGCACCTTTAGACTGCTGCCGGAATCGTCTGCTCGGATCAGCGACCTGGAAAAAGACTACGATGCAATGCGGATGATGCTCTTTGGCACGCCGCCCACTTTTGCGGCGATCCTCGATGAACTCGTGCAACTGGAGAAGGACATCAATTCCGTCAGGGGTAAAGTGCGGGTGGCAGGGTCGAGTGACGATGCCGGATGACGACTACAAGCGAATCCCGCTATAGGGCTTCCTCGCGCATTCGGCTGAAGGTGCGCCGACGCGCGGCATCCAGTTGAAGTTTTATCGGTTGACGACGTCGAATGTACCGAGTTCATAGACGCCGTCGCCCCGCGGGCGACTTCCTCAATCCTCTAGCCTCTCCGGAAACAGTCCAGGCATCCAGCGCGCCGCCAGTGTTGCCGGAAAGGCCAGCTTAAGCGGCGCGCGCGAACTCTCTGACATAAGAACCCCGGCATCGATAAGGGCCGAAACAACGCGGCGCGCGCTACGCTCGCTACCGCCTATGATCCCCGGCGTCTCGCCACGCGGAAGTTCGCCCCTGTATAGCGCAGCCTCAAGCACCGCGCCCGCTCTCGCCGGAAGACTCCCTAGACGGATTTCTTCTTCCGCCCATAGGAGCATGCGCGTCCTCAGGCGATCCGGCTGCATGAGCCGTTCCATAAACGCAACCTGATCCAGGCAGACCTCCAGGAAGAACCTCGTGAATTCCACCAGGGCTTCCTCACTCAGATTTCCCCTGCCGTCGAGATCGCTGCGCCGCGTCATATCGCACTGCGCCAGGAGTCCCTTATAGCGCTCTACGTTTCGGGCGAGGCCCCGCGCCACGGACCACACCGCGCCGGTATCCAGCGCGTCGAGCAGGACGGAGTGCGAGGACAATCTCGCCACCCGCCCATTGCCATCAAGAAAAGGGTGGATCCAAAGAAGGCGGTGATGCGCCGCCGCCGCCGCGATAATCGCTTCAGCCCTTCCGAGGCCGCCATATATTTCTTGATATCGCTCCATGAAGCGCGGGACTGCGCCTGGACTGATCGCAAGACGGCCGCCAACCCTAACGTCCCGATGGCGCAATTCCCCCGGACTGACAGGGACGCGCTCATGCGTGTCCGGATCTTCGACGAAAAAAAGGTCTTCGTGCAGGAGTTCGCAAAAGCGGCGGTGGGTCTCAAGCACCCCATCCACCGTAACGGATCGCCCCTTGAGCCCGCCTTCATCTATCCAGCGCTGCACGGCAATATGAGCCCGCGCCTCCATTTGAAGATCGCGCTTGCGCGGATCCCGGCTATAGTCTTCTTTCAGGGCGCGTTCGATATCGACCGGGTGCGTGTCGTGGCCTTCGATCAGATTGCTGTAATAGCAATTCATCGATCGGACCAGCGTTGCAAGAGAAACCAGAAGACTGGCAGGGAGGCTGCGCCGGAAACTGGCTGCTTTCGCCGCCAGATCGATCGCAAGGTCGTTTAAAGAGGCCCGGTGGCGGGAGCTTTCGCTAACTGTTAACGGCTCCATGATCGTGACCCTCTCGCCCCGATCTGCCGCTGCTGTGGCCGGTTTAACTCGTCCTCTCTGTTTGCTCATAATCTACTTTATATCATGGGTTTACGCTGATCTTTGGTCCTATTTTGGCCGTCATAATGGCCGCTTAGTTGGCCGCTTTTGCGAATGGCTCGCTAAGTCCCGTTCGCTGCCCTACCCGCTGCAAAACTACAAAAATGCACCTTCCGCGTTCGACAGTCCTGCGGGATGTCGATTTATTTTCAATTCAATAACCCCAATCCCACCAATGCTTTAACCCCCTCAACCCCACCCCCGCTCCTCGCGGTTACTATAGACAGCCCCTCTACAGTGAGACCAGAATGCTATCTCACGAACCGAAACGCGACCGCGCCGAATCCGCCCGGATCAACGGCGCCAAATCCCGGGGCCCGAAAACGCCCGAGGGGATGTTCCGTTCGCAAACCGCTCGCTATAAACACGGTCTCTACTCCACCCGCAGCTTCATGCTCCCGGGGGAATCGGTCGAAGAATTCACCGAACTCAAGAACCAGCTCATCGAATACTGGCAGCCCATCGGCTTCTACGAACAAACCGTCGTCCATCAAATGGCCGGCAACCTCTGGGAAACCATCCGTCTCCAGGCCGCCAAAAACGATCACATTCTCGACGTCCGCGCCGGCATTGCCCAAAGCTTTCCGAAGCTAAAGGACAACGCCAAACTCAACCTCCTGGCCGAGAACAAAGCCACCACCGACGGCGGCACCATCGAGCGCAACAACGCCCGCATGAACTTCCTCACCCGCCAGCGCGACCAGATGGAGCGCAGCCTGCTCCGCCTGGAGCGCCGCGGCGCCACCAGCGGATCAACCCAAAACTCGTTGATAATAAACGGCCGGCAGCATCCGGACATCCCGGAGACCCAGGACGCCGAACCCCGCGAAGGCACCATTTCCGAATGTCCGTACGTTGTCAACGCGACCAGCGACCCCCTTCCGGAGACCTTCTGCCCGCCGCCCGAACCGGAACCGGCACCGGAGCCCGCGGCGGAACCGGAACAAAGCAACATCGTCGAGTGGGCCGCTGACGCCCTCGACTTTCATGCCGACGACTTCCAAAAGGAAGTCCTCACCGAAACCGAAAGCCGCATCCTGATCCTGGCGCCGCGCCAGACCGGTAAATCCACCGCCGTCGCCGTCCGTGTCCTCCACGAGGCCATGGCGCATGACGACGCAGTCATTCTCCTGGCCAGCGCCTCCGGCCGCCAGTCCGGCCAAATCATGGAAAAGGCCCGAAAAATGGCCAAAAGCCTCAGCCTGGAAATCCTGCCGCCGCCCAACAAATGCGATGGCTTCCGCCTCGCCAACGGCTCGGAAATCATCGCCCTGCCCGACAGCGAAGAGACCATCCGCGGCTTCTCCGCCCCTCGTCTCATAGTCGTCGATGAAGCCGCCTTCGCTAGCGAAGAAGTCTTCAACGCGCTCGAACCGATGCTCACCGTCTCCAACGGAACTCTCATCTTACTCAGTACGCCCAACGGTCAAAGCGGCTACTTCTACGAACAATGGCACGCCGAAACCGGTCCGTGGAAAAAGCTAAAAGGCAGCCTCGACCGCTGCCCGCGAGTCAACAAGGAAGCGATCGAAAACATCCGGAAAACAACGGCAAAAGACATATTCGAACAGGAATTCGAATGCAAATTCGTCGCCGCCGGCGGCCAGATCATCAGCCTGGAAACCATTCGCAAGTGCTACACCGACGACTTCGATCTCTTCGACCCCGAATACGACCTGGAGGGCAAAATCTAATGGCTATCTATCCAGTCACCGACTACATACTCGCCGTCGATTTCGGCCGCGACCGCGACCATTCGGCCTTTGCCACCATGGCGGTTCGGCACGAGGATAGCGGTCCCTATGACTATGCCGCCTACCGCCAGCCTACGCGCGCCATCCTCCAGCTCGGAGGCCTCCGCCGCATACCGCTCGGAACCGAGTACCTCGAGGTAGTCAAACAGCTCCGCCAAACCGTCCTGCGCCTGCACAACCTCGCCGGTTGGGCGGCCCGGCCGGTCCGCGTCCATGTCATCGTTGACGCCGCCGGCCCCGGCCAGGTGGCCATCGAGCTCATTCGCGCGCAGCAGTTGGACATCCACTTCACCCCAGCGCTGCTGACCTCCGGTCACGAAGTCGGCTACTCGCCATCGGGAAAACTCACCGTCCCCCGCCGCGAGCTAATCACGAACCTGCGCTACCTGCTCGAAGTCGGACTAATCCGAGTCCAAAACGGCCTGACCCACAAAGCCGCACTCGAATCCGAAGTAGCCTCGGTCCGCTTCGGCGGCGGCCAAAGTGCGCACGACGATCTCGTCATCGCCACCGGCCTGGCGGCCTTCCAGGCCCGGCGCATCTACCCCGAACTCGTCCGCCCCCGCCAGGCGGCATAACAACCGCGAATCTGCGTTTATCTGCGTTGATCCGCGGCTAATATTAACCCGCGGCGCCGGTCTTGGAAACCAACTCCATCGTCAGCCCACCGCACTCGATCTTTGACAATTGAACCAAAAAACACCGCCTCGCCCGAAGTGTAACGGGACTTCGGGCCAGGCAACGGGACGGACTTACTCTACAAAAACTAACTGTCCAAACCGCTTCGGATTATGTGGCGACGGACGCGTCATCTCCGAATCGGACCACAGGCTCAATCGCCGCGCCGGCTCTACCCCGTCCCAGCGATTGAAATTGGCTGTCCAAACCGTCCCTGGCTTCGGCGCCGCCGTCGCTCCTAACTCCTCAAAGTTACTCCAGGGAATCGCTAACTCCAGCGTCCACCCGCGGTCCTTGTCGCCCGTCGAGTTCAGGGTGCCGTCGATAGAAGTCGCCAGCAGCACCCCGGAAAAATCCAAGCGCTTTAGCAGCAGCTTCGGAAACGCATAAAAGTAGTCATACAGCGTCCCGCGCGCGTTCATCTCCAGGCCATAGTAGAACTCCTGCGACGGCTTCGGATTCACGAAGAACTCCACCGCATCGTCCCGGTAAGTCGGATCGTCGCGTTTATCGAAATGCGCAACCACATCGGCGTCGTCGCACGTGTATCCGACATACAGATAGTTCGCATCCCAGAGCACACGCGCCGTCGTCTTCTGCTTGGCCCCGGTTTGATCCGCCCAGGGGAAAACGAACTCCACCGCCGGCGCCGCGCGCCACGCCGCATCGTCCAGCTTCCCATCCACCACAATCCGGGAGGCCGCCCGCTTCACCTCATACTTCGGAAGCGGGCGCTCCTGCGCAATCGCGCCAATGGCCAGTAAGTAAAGTAAGTACCTCATCGCGCCGGTATTGTAACTCCATCCGGACTCAACTTAGTCCCGATACGCAACTTCAATCGCCGCTGGCCCGACGCCCCCGGAGGCATCGTAAAGTTCACTTGCAGCACACCGGCCACCAGTCCCGGCCCACCGCCCGCGTACGAAGGCTCCACCTCCGTGTCGTCGATCACAACCATCACCGGAAGCTTGGTCAGCGGCAGCGGCGCCGCATTCGGCTTCCCATCGATTCCCGCGGGAGTCGTCGCCCCGTCGCCCGTTCCATACAGTGTCAATACCTCGCCTGGAGCCGCCGGATTCGCGGTGGTCACCAGCTCACCGTTCGGGCGAATTACGGACGCCGGTCCGCCCCCACCCGAATTCTGCGTGTATATTCCCGGCGATGCCGCCGAAACTGGAATCGGTACCTGCGCCGACGCCCGGCCCTCGTACTCCACCGTCACCGCAACGCTCGTCAACCCCTCCATCGAGTAAGGCACCATCACGCTCAACTGGCCCGCGCTCGTGACGATCATCGGCCCCGGAGTTCCGTCAAACAACACCCGGGTCCCCGCCAGCCGCGTCGTGACAAACCCTCGCCCGTCTAACTGCAAAGTAACTGGCGTCGCCGGCCCCATGTTACTCCCGAAGATCGTAATCATCTCGCCGGGAGCCACCCCGCCATCCGCTCCTGCGCTGCGGAAACTGGCCGAATTCGTCACGCCGGCCGCCGTAAACACCGGCGGCGGTCCCACCGGCGGCAGAACCAGATTCACCGTCGCCGTTCCCGACCGCGACGTCTCCGCCACGCTTGTCGCCCGAACCGTAACCGTCGCTTCGTTAAGGAAATTCGCCGGCGCCGTATACAGCCCTGTTGCGCTGATCGTCCCAATCTGCGGCGTGATCGACCACGTCACCGCCGTATTCGTCGTCCCCGATACGATCGCCGTAAACTGCTGCGTCCGGCCCGCCATCAGCGACACCGACGCCGGTTCTACGACCACCGTCACCCGGCTCACCAGCGTAACCGCCGCCTGGCCGATCTTTGACCCGTCCGCCGCGCTGATCGCCGAGATTGTCGTCGATGGCGATCCGGTAAACTCCGCCGGAGCCGTATATAAACCCGTCTGCGTAATCGTCCCCAGGTCCGGGAACATCGACCAGCGTACCGCCGTGTTCGCCGTGTTCGACACCGTCGCCGTAAACTGCTGCGACTCCCGGGCGCCCAGCGTCACCAATGCCGGCGATATCACCACCGAGATCTCGCTCATCAATGCTACGAAGCCGTCGGTGGCTCCAGGGGCCGCCGTCGCCAGCGCGCCCGTCGATGTCGGCAGGTTCAGTGACTCCGTCGATCCAGCCACCCAAATACGGCCTCGCCCATCGCTCGCGATCCCGTAGATTACATCGGCTCCCGTCCCGCCGTAGTAAGTCGAGAACTGGAAGAAATTCCCGCCCGAGCTCAGCCTCGTGAGGAACCCGTCATTTAAGCCCCTCGGTCCGGACGCCGTCAGCGGCCCATCGTTAAACAGAGGGAAATTTGCCGAGTTCGTAGACCCCGCGATATATGCCGCTCCGCCTCCATCCACATAAATCGCGTTCCCTTGCTCCTCGGCGTCCCCGCCAAGATAAGTGCCGTAAATCAAGCTCCGGCCCGCGGGATCGATCTTCGCTGCAAATGCGTCCGGTAGGAGACCTGGCCCTCGCTGCGCGGCATTAAAGCTTACCGGCATGTTATTCGAACCCGTAATGCCGGTCAGATAAGCGTTCCCCGCCGAATCGATCGTGATGCCGCGGCCGTTTTCCGAGCCATCCCCGCCGAAGTAAGTCGAGTAAATCAGCCCCGTCCCATCCGGCGCCAGCTTCGCCGCGAAGGTGTCGGAGCTCCCTCGCCGTTCTTTCTGATACGTCAATTCCGTCACTGGGAAGTTGTCCGATCGCGTTTCGCCTGTCGCAAATACCGCTCCCGTTGCATCCACCGCCACCGCATTCACGCTGTCCAGCGCGAACCCGCCCAGTATCACCGAATACACCCAGGACGAGCCGTCCGGCGCGACCTTCGTGATAAACCCGTCTCCCGCTCCGCGCGCCGGCAGAACGTCCCGTGCCGTGTTCGGAAAATCCGTCGAATCCGTCTTTCCCCCCACATAGGCCGCCCCCGTCCGGTCGATCGCCAGACCATAGCCGAAATCGCTCGCCGACCCGCCCAGATAGGTGGAGTAAATCAGGCTCGCCCCATTCGCTGCCAGCTTCAGAATGAAGGCATCCGTCACCCCGCTCCCGCCCGCCAGCACTTGCTGCGGCGCGTTCGGAGTCACCGGAAAATTCGTACTGCCCGTCTGCCCGGCCACAAACACCGCCCCCGTGTTATCCACCGCGATCGACGATCCCAGGTCCGCACCCGTCCCGCCAATGTAGGTCGCCCACACCAGCGCCGTGCCCGATGGATTCAACTTCGCCACGAACACGTCCTGCCCGCCAAAAGTCTGGCCCCGCGTCGTTCCCGGGAAGTCGATCGATGACGTCAGGCCAACGACGTATGTGTTCCCCGTCGCGTCAACCGCAACGCCCCTCGCCTCATCGGCCAGGGCCCCGCCCAGATAAGTGCCGTACGTCAGAACCGGGTCGATCACCAACTCGCGCGTCCGGTCGTAGCTCTCCACCGCGATCCCGAACGAGCCGCCTTCGCGCTTCTCAAACCGCGCCGCAACCTCCTGGCCGCCCTGCCGCGCCACTGGCTTTCGCCACCGCAGCCCGTTCCCCAACACCAGCTCCCCATTCGCATCCATTGATGCAGCCAGAGCGAATCGAATCTGCCCTAAGTCCGCCCCCGGTTTCACCACGAAGTCGTACTCCAACTGCCGGTCTGTCCCGTAATAGACAACGTCAATGTCTTTGTACAACTCGGCCGTTCGCAAACGGCCAAACGTCGAAACGCCGGTCCGCCATTCGCTCCTGTCGCGTCCGATCAGGTAATTGACCCGCGTTGCCAGCGGCTCCAGCGGCTGGATCCCGCCGCCATTCGCGCCAACCCAGGTCAGCTTCGCCGTTCCGGCAGCGGTCGCCAGCGCCATTCCATTAGCGCTAACCGATACCGCATAGCCATTACCGCGTACCCGGTACGCCGCTGTTCCGTGTTGCTCAAAAAGCACCGGCAACGGCCGCGTCTCGCCGGCAGCCGCCAGCCCGGACGCCAGCGCAGCGAGTTGAAGTATTGATTTCGTTCGCATCATGGTTCCCTCCAAGATAAACAGAGAGTGTACCAATGTCGAGGTTGATATACTTGCCAAACATTCTTCAAGGAACCGACATGAATCGTAGATCCTTCCTAACCGCCGCGGCCATGGGCGCCGCACCGCTTCTCGCGCAGAAACCCCGCGACTGGACCGGCAAGATTCCTACCCGTTATCCGGACCCCGATATTGTCTCCCTCGACAAGCGCTTCGATAAGTACAAGCTGGGCAACACCCCCATTCAGCGCCTGGCTACCGGGTTCCTTTGGGCCGAAGGCCCCGCCTGGAGCGGCGTCGGAAAATACCTGCTCTTTAGCGACATCCCCAACAACGTCCAAATGCGTTGGACAGAAGAGACCGGCGCCATTTCCGTTCTCCGCAACCCGGCCGGCAACAGCAACGGCAACACCTTCGATTGGGAAGGCCGCCAAATCTCCTGCGAACACGGCAATCGCCGCGTGGTCCGCTACGAGCACAACGGGACCCAAACCGTCCTTGCCGACAAATTTAACGGCAAGCCGCTCAACGCGCCCAATGACGCGGTCGTGGGCCCCGACGGCGCCATCTGGTTCACCGATCCCGGGTACGGCGCCCTCATGTGGTACGAGGGCAACAAAGGCAATCTCGAATTGAAGGAAGCGGTCTACCGCATCGACAAGTCCGGCCGGCTCGATAAAGTCACCGATGAGATCCGCAAGCCCAACGGCATCTGCTTCTCGCCCGACTACAAGAAGCTCTACGTCGCCGACACCGGCGCCACCCACTACCCGGATGCGCCGAAGATCATCAAGGTTTGGGACATCGCCGGGGACAAACTGACCAACGGCAAGCGATTCTGCTCCATGGAACTGGGTTCGCTCGGCGCCGGCTTGGCCGACGGTATCCGCTGCGATATCGATGGCAACATCTGGTCCAGCGCCGGCTGGGTCGGCGAGAACTACGACGGCGTGCACATCTTCGCGCCGGACGGCGTTCGCATCGGCCAAATAAAATTGCCGGAAATCTGCAGCAATGTGACCTTCGGCGGCGCGAAACGCAACCGGCTGTTCATGACCGGCAGCCAGTCGCTCTACTCTGTATACGTCGAGACGCAGGGCGCCCACTTCTGCTAGTAGCGGACGGACTCCAGAAACAAACCCGCACCCGGGGCGGTCCAGGCGGCCACATCGAGCCGCTTGTCGCCCCGGCCTTCTAATAATTCGTCTAGCTCGGCCAGCGAAACCTCGCCGAGGCCGACCTTGACGGTAACGCCAACCAGCCGGCGCACCATGCGCCACAGGAAGTGCGAAGCATCGATCCGGAACAGGATCAAATAGTCGTCCTCGGAAACATCGGCCGAATCGACATACACGATCGTCGATTCATTCGGTTTTGACGGGTCCTTCTGGGCAAACCGGACAAAGTCATGCCGTCCAGCCATGCGCTCGGCGGCCGCCTGCATCGCCGCTACATCCAGTGGGTTCTTGATCCACCAGACATGGCGCTTGTGGAACGCCGTCTTGCGCGTCGCGATCTGGTAGAGGTAAGTTCTTGCGGTCGCCGAATGGCGGGCATGAAAGCTGACTGGCGCCTCCTCTATATCGATGATCGATATATCTGACGGCAAGCGGTCATTGAACTGCGCCTGAAGAAAAGCCGGATCGTAATTCGGGTGGCGACGCTCGCTCTTCCGCAGTTTGATGTGAGCCACCTGGCCCAGAGCGTGAACCCCGGCGTCGGTGCGCCCGGCGCCCATCAGCTCGACCGGACCGCCAAAGAAATCCTCCACCGCCCCTCGAATCGAGCCCGCTACCGTTCGCGCGTTGTTCTGCTCCTGCCAGCCGCTATACTTCGTCCCGTCGTATTCAAGGGTTAACTTCCAGGTCTTCATTGGGGATACCCATATATTATGAATGGGTATGCATTGGTTGTTCCTACTGGCGGCCCTCGGCGCAATGGCGCAGGAGAAGGCGCTGGACTATGGCCGCGACGTGCGGCCCATCCTTTCGGAGAACTGCTTCCACTGTCATGGGCAGGACAGCAAGAAGCGGATGGCCGGGCTGCGGTTGGACGTTCCGGGTAACGCCGGATTGAAGATCGTTCAACGAATTTCGGCTGAGAATGCGGCACTGCGAATGCCTCCGGCGGCCTCCAACCGCAAGCTCAACGACGAGCAGATCGCGATCCTCAAGCGTTGGGTCGCGGAGGGCGGCCAATACTCCAAGCACTGGGCCTTTGTTCCTCCGGTTCGACCGGAAGGCAAGGATATCGACACCTTCGTTCGCCGCCGTCTGGCGCAGGAGGGGCTGCAACCGAATGGCCAGGCGGAGCCCGCCGTTTGGCTGCGGCGCGTAACGCTGGACCTCACCGGACTCCCCCCCGAGCCCGAAGAGCAGGACGCCTTCGCGGCTGCGATCAAGAAAGACGGCGAGGGCTCGTATAAGGCAGTCGTCAAGCGCCTGCTCGCTTCGCCGCGCTACGGCGAGCGAATGGCAATGGATTGGCTCGACGTGGCACGTTATGCCGATACGCATGGGTTCAATAACGACTCGGCGCGATCCATGTGGCGCTGGCGCGACTGGGTTATTCAGGCCTTCAACCGCAACCTGCCGTACGACCGGTTCATCACCGAACAACTCGCTGGTGATCTGTTGCCCAATCCGACGCTCGACCAGCGCATCGCGACCGGCTTTGGGAGAAATCATGTAATTAACTCCGAGGGCGGCATCATCGAAGAGGAGTATCGCGTCGAGTATGTCGCCGACCGGGTTCGAACGCTCGGCATGGCCTGGCTGGGCCTGACGGTTGAGTGCGCCAAGTGCCACGACCATAAGTACGACCCGATCACACAGAAGGATCACTACCGCTTTTTCGCCTTTTTCAACAACGTTCCTGAGCTTGGCGAGGACGGGCGCGTAGCCAACGCGGTGCCGATGATCGCGGCGCCAACGCCCGCCGAACAGGAGCGAATGGCGGCCCTGGACCAGGCCATTCGGGCGGCGAAGAGCAACGTTCAGGACCTGCCGGCTGTAGAATTCGCCGCCGGGACGCCGCTCGCACCGGATAAGGCGGTGCCGATCTCCAAGCGCCAGCCGATGACCTTCAGCATGTGGGTGAAGCCGAAAACGGCCAACGACGACGTCGCGCTGTTATCGACCATCGACTACACCAAAAACATGGCGGCCACGATCTACGGCCGGGGCATTGAACTTCGGCTGGTCGGCGGGGAAATCGAGTTCCGATTTGCGGATAGGTTTCAGGCCTATTCCATTCGCGTGGCAACCGATGGCGCCAGGCTGTCGCCGGACCGGGAGCGGCATGTGGCGATGGTATGGGATGGCGCGGTTCACTCGCCGGAGGTCCTGCGGGCTTATGCTTCCTGGGTTCGTTTTTTCGTCGATGGACGCGAAATCAAGACTCGGGTGTTGAACGATGGGTTGGCGATTTCGGATGCAAAATCCGATAAGCCGTCGCAGACCAAATTCAAGATGAGCGAGATGCGCGAGCCGATGTTCTGGGGCCGGGCGATATCTTCGGCGGAGATTCGGTCGCTGGCCGGGTTGAAGTCGGCCGACGTGGCGCTGGACACCCTGCGCGAACAGCGTCTGGCGTTGGAGCGGAGCGTTTCGACGGTGATGGTGATGCAGGAGCGCGAAGGCGCGCCGCGGCCGACGCACGTGCTGCTTCGGGGCCAGTACAACACGCCCGGAGAGACGGTCGAGCCCGGTGTGCCGGAGGAGCTGCTGGGCGCTTGGCCGGCCGGGGCTCCGAAGAACCGGTTGGGTCTGGCGCAGTGGCTGACGAAGCCGGATCACCCGTTGACGGCGCGTGTGGTTGTGAACCGCTTCTGGCAACAGTTGTTCGGGCAGGGACTGGTGAAGACCAGCGACAATTTCGGGCTGCAGGGCGAGTTCCCAAGCCATCCGGAGTTGCTGGACTGGCTGGCCCGGGAGTTCATCGATTCTGGTTGGGACACCAAGGCGCTGCTGGAGAAGATCGTCCTTTCGGCAACCTACCGGCAGGATGCGAGCGGGTCCAAGGAGCTGTTCGCGCGCGATCCGGAGAACCGGCTGCTGGCGCGCGGGCCGCGCTTCCGATTGCCCGCCGAGGTGATTCGCGATCAGAGCCTGCAAATGGCGGGTTTATTGAAGAACCATGTGGGTGGTCCGAGCGTGTTCCCCTACCAGACGAAGGACCTCTATAAGGGCATCGTAGTGGCGGCGGACTATCCGGGCACGAAGTGGGTGGAGAGCGAGGGCGATGGGTTGTATCGGCGGAGCCTGTATACCTTCTGGAAGCGGACCGTGCCGCACCCGACGATGACGGTGTTCGACGCGCCGGATCGGGAATTCTGCATTGTGCGTCGCTCGACGACGAACACCCCGCTGCAGGCGCTGACTCTGTTGAACGATCCGATCTATGTGGAAGCATCGCGGAAGCTGGCCGAGCGGGCCTACCGCCAGGGCGGGTCGACACCGGCGGCACGGGTCGCCTATGCCTTCCGGCTTGCGACGGGGCGGGCTCCGGAGCCTGTGGAAACGCGGACGCTGATGGAGACCTACGACCGCATGCGGAGCAGCTATGCCGCTGAGGATGGTGCGGCGCGGTCGCTGCTGGCAGTTGGCGCGGCGAAGGCCGATCCTGCCATTCCAGCCCCGGAGCTTGCCGCGACGGCGGCGGTTTGCAACCTGATTTTGAATCTGGATGAGGTCATCACGAAATGACGCGAAGAGAGATGTTGGCACGTTGCGGATTCGGGCTGGGCGCGGCGGCGGTTACGGCGCTGGCCGAGCCGAAGGCGTTTCCCAACTTTGCGCCGCGAGCCAAGCGGGTGATCTTCCTGTTCCAGGCCGGCGGGCCTTCACATCTGGATCTGCTTGACCACAAGCCGCAGATGAAGGGCCGGTTCGACGAGGACATTCCGCCCTCGATTTTCGGCACGCAGCGCATTACGGGCATGGTGGCGCAGCAGGATCGCTTCCCGGTGATGCCGACGATGTATGGGTTTAAGCAGTATGGCAAGAGCGGGCAGTGGTTGAGTGATCTGTTGCCAGAGACTGGGAAAGTTGCCGATGAGATCTGTATCCTGCGCGGGATGCACACGGAGGCGATTAATCACGATCCGGCGATCACGTTTATTCAAACGGGCAGCCAGTTGCCGGGCCGGCCGAGCATGGGTTCGTGGATCGACTATGGCCTGGGCAGCGCCAACGAGAATTTGCCGGCGTTCGTGGTGCTGAACTCAACGCCGAGCAATGGAATGGCGGACCAGGGGCTGCTGGCGCGGCTGTGGGGCGCGGGGTTCCTACCGTCGCAGTATCAGGGAGTTCAGTTCCGTGGGGGCGGAGACGCGGTGCTTCATTTGTCGAACCCGCCGGGGGTGACGCGGGAGTTGCGGCGGGGGCAGTTGGATGGGCTGGCGGCGTTGAACAAGCGGCTGCATGAACGGGTGGGCGATCCGGAGATTGAGACGCGGATCGCGCAGTATGAGATGGCGTTTCGGATGCAAGCCAGCGTACCCGAGTTGGTCGATTCGAGCGGCGAGCCGGAGCATGTGCATGCGCTTTATGGGGAGGACTCGAAGAAGCCGGGGAGCTTTGCGGCGAACTGCCTGCTGGCGCGTCGGCTGGCGGAGCGGAATGTCCGGTTTATTCAGCTTTACCACCGGGGATGGGACCATCATGGCGGGTTGACGGAGAAACTGCCGGTGTTGGCGAAGGATGTCGACCGGCCGGCATCGGCGTTGATTCAGGACTTGAAGCAGCGGGGAATGCTGGACGAGACGTTAGTGATCTTTGGCGGGGAGTTTGGCCGGACGCCGTATGCGCAGGGTCCGTCGAAGCCGACTTCCTACGGCCGCGACCATCACGGGCGGGTGTTTTCGCTGTGGATGGCGGGCGGGGGAGTAAAGGGCGGCTTTGCCTATGGGGCTTCGGACGATTATGGGTTCAATGTCGCCGAGGGCGGCGTGCATATTCACGATCTGCAGGCGACCATTCTGCACCTGATGGGGATCGATCACCAGAAGTTGACGTACTTGTTCCAGGGGCGGCAATTCCGGTTGACCGATGTGGCTGGGAGGGTGGTTAAGGAGATTTTGGCTTAGCGGGTCTCGGGCTTACTGGAGGCCGAATGGTACTGTGCGTAGACGTAAATTTGCTCCGAATCCGGCGGATTTGCCAGGCAGACGAGCGCGAATAACAGGGCGGTGGGATAGACTGCCCGCATGGCTGCTCGCGCGTTATTGTTCTTGGCTTTCGGGTTGGTTTTGGCGGGTCAACGGCCGTATTGGGACAGAGTACAGCATTTCATTTTCGTCCTTTTGCCGCAGGCCAGCTTCGACCAGTATTTTGGCGCATTTCCCGATTCGGAAGGGCGGCCGGGCGGGCTGGGTTTCCGGGAGGTTCCGAATTACTGGGCGTATGCGGAGCTTTACACGTTGCAGGACCACTTTTTTGCTTCGCCGGAGCCGGCGGCGATGTTGCGGGCCGCCGCCTTGCGGCTCGATCGCGCTGGGGTGACTTGGAAGGACTACTCCGCGGATTTGGGTTCGTTTGTGGAGGATTGCCGGAACGAGACGCTGCCGGCGCTGAGTTTTCTGCTTCCGGAACAGGTTAGCGGCCCGGAGATGGAGTATCTGACAAGGGCGGTGAATGCCGTTGCCGGGAGCCGGTTGTGGCGGCGGAGCGCGGTGTTTGCGGCTTGGGCGGGGGCCGGGGACGAGCCCGATCATATGGTCCCGCCGCCTGGTTTTGGCTCGCGGGTGCCGTCGCTGGTGATCAGTCCATGGGCCCGGTTGGCTTATAACGACCATCGGGTGTACTCCCATGCGAGCTGGGTTCGTTCGTTAGAAAATCGCTTCGGTTTGGAACATGGGGACGATGGAGTGGCCGATCTCTATGACCCCTTCGACTTTGCGCAGCAGCCCCGGGATCCGGTATTGCTGGATCCGGGCGGGGCGCGGTCGTATCCGCTGGCGCCGCAGGGGCAAGTCTTTCCAGCGAGCGGATGGCTGGACAGTGTGCATCGCAGCCATGGAACGTGGACGGTGGCTCCGGGGTCGATGGTTATTGGTTATGGCGATGGGTTCGTTTTTGAAGAAGAGGCGGGGACGGACCCTTCGCTGGCGTCGGTCGCGGTCACAGATTCGCTGGGAGTAACGCGGCTGGCGGCCGTTCAGTATACGGGCAAGACGCAGGTCAACTATGTCGTTCCAGAGGGGACCGCGCCGGGTCTGGCACAGGTTCGAATCGATACGGCGCGGCTGCGGTTCGATGGGTTTCTTATTGTGGAACGAGTATCGCCGGGACTGTTTACGGCTACGCAGATGGGGCAGGGGCCGGCCGATGGGGACGTGGTGATCGATGACGGGCTGGAGTCGACCTTCTCTTGTGAAGAGGGCCGCTGCCGTCCTGTGGCGCTGCGTGGGCGAAGAGTTTCCCTGCGCGGTACGGGATTTCGGGGCGCGAGGGAAGTGCGGGCATGGGTAGATGGCCATGCCGCGCGCGTGTTGTCGTTCGGGCCGGATTCGGAAATTGCCGGGCTGGATCGCGTGGAGGTTGAGATTCCGGCCGATTTGCGGGGACAGGTGCTGGTGTTGGTGAGCGCCGATGGGATTGTATCCAACTCGGCGCAGTTGCTGGCTGGAAATGCGGAGCTGTGATAGGGTCGAGGGGATATGAATCGACGTACATTTCTCGTGCAGGCGGCGGCCTCGGCTGGCCTGCTGGCGGCTAAGGGTAAGAAGATCCCAATCGGTTTGGAGTTGTACTCTGTCCGGCAGGAGTTGCAAAAGGACGATGTTGGCACGGTGAAGGCTGTCGCCAAGTTAGGGTATGAGGCGGTGGAATTCTACTCGCCTTACACGGGTTGGACGGCGGCTAAGGCCAAAGAGATGCGGAAGCTGTTGGACGATTTGGGTGTGAAGTGCCCGTCAACGCATAACAGCGCCACGACGTTTGCGCCGGATAAGATCGAGCATGCCATGGAGCTGAATAAGATCCTGGGTTCGAATCTGATCATTATGGCCAGTGCGGGCCGGGTGACGGACCTGGCGGGATGGAAGGGTGTTGCCGAGAAGTTGAATACCGCGGCCGATAAGTTGAAATCGGCCGGGCTGCGGACGGGGTTCCATAATCACCTGGTGGAGTATCAGCCGATCGAGGGCAAGATGCCGATGGAGGTTTTGGCTGCGGAGACGACGAAGAATGTCGTGCTGCAGTTGGACGTGGGTACGTGTGTGGAGGCGGGGGTGGATCCGGTGGCGTGGATGAAGAAGTATCCGGGCCGGTTTGCTTCGATGCACTGCAAGGACTGGTCCAAGGATCCGGCGATTGGGTTTAAATCGCTACTGGGCGAAGGGGACGCGAAGTGGAAGCAGATCTTCGCGACGGCCGAGAAAGTGGGCGGCGTGGAGTGCTACATGGTGGAGCAGGAGGGGAGCCGGTTTACACCGATGGAGACCGCCGAGAAGTGTTTGGCTTCGATTAAGAAGCTGCGCGGTTAGCGCGATTTTTTTGGAACTGCAGGGTTAGCTTCGCTTCCATTCATGGGGTAATTCGTCGATCGGTCAAATATTACACGCTAAGGATTGAGGTCGGGTTTCCGGGCGCCACGCTTCGAAAATGACACATGATAACGTGGTCGCTTATGATTTCCTGGAGCCGCGCCACCCTGATCCGTGCAGCCGTTTTTCTAGTAACAGCTTTGTCGGCAGTTTGGGGGCAACCAGCGTCTACAGAGCGGGCCGCTACGGACGCCACGCAGGCATGCACCGACGCTGCCCCAGAGGCATTCCTTGCTTGGGCTAAACAGCACGCGCTCCCTCTTAAATCTCTCGACCCGAACGCTCCAATGCGTGAGCTCTCGCCATTGCGCGCCGTCGTCGGTGAGGCTCGCGTGGTCGGTTTGGGTGAAAGCGCCCGACGCGTCCATGAGTTCTACGAACTGAGAAGCCGCCTGTTTCGCTTCTTAGTCGAGAAGATGGGCTTCACGGCCTTAGTCATGGAAACCGGTTTTGCCGAAGCCTCGATTTTGAACGAGTACGTACTTGGCCGAATCGAAGAACCAGCGCAATGGCAGGGGGGCTTTACGTTTGGGTACGGTGACGAGAAAGAAATCCAGGCGCTGTTGCGATGGATGCGCACCTACAACCAAGATTCCCGCCACGCGCGTAAGGTGCACTTCTACGGCATGGATTCGATGGTGGTCTATAGCAACCCCGCAACTGCGCTGCGGAAGGCATTTTCCTACCTGGACCGTGTGGACAACAGCTTTCGGAGTTCTCCAATAAGATCCGACCTGCTCGCGATTGCGGCGTTGATGGACGGGTCGGGCAAGAGCCGCCGGGACATGAATGTGTCTCTGGCCAAGTATGTCAAGCTGCCTGTTGAACACCGAAATGCCTACACGGGGAGAGTCGCGGACCTGTTGACTCTATTGGAGTCGAACCGTCTTGCTTACGTTGAGCGTTCCTCTGAGGACGACTATGAATGGGCACACCAGTTCGCCGTCGCGGCCAAACAACTGGACACGCTATACCGGTTAGCAGCCACGACGGTGAAGCCGGGCAGAGAACTGAATCCCGCTGACGTTCCCGCCGCGATCTTTGCAGCCCGGGATCGAGCGATGTTCGATAACGTCCTCTGGGCCTTGCAGCGGGAAGGCAATGAGGGGCGAGTGGCGCTCTGGGCGCACAATGCGCATATCTCGAAGAAGAGCGTACCTGGAGACCGCTCGACAGAGGGTGGTATTTTTGCCGCGGGACCACGGGTAGGAATGTTTCTCGATGCGCTATTTGGCCCGAAGTACGTCAGCATTGGGACGACCTTCTATGAAGGGAGGTCCGGGTGGCAGCCGCAGCGGGAGCCCGCCACTTGCGGTATGATCGACCGGGAACTGAATCGCGTGGGGCCGCCTCTGTTCGTTTTGAACGTGGCCGCGGCGGGCCGCGCCAGAGTAGCGGACGAGTGGTTTGCTTCACCACGGTTGATCAATGCCGATACTCCGAGCGCCGCGTACAGAGTCAGACTCCCGGCAGCTTGGGACGCTCTCGTGTTCATCCGACGTATTTCACCCGTGCAGGTCCAGTGAGTCTTTTCGACCTGGACTGTTTGGTAACCGGAGCGGGTGAGAGCGTGGAAGAGCCGAACCGTGGGGCGGGGTTGCGACGGAGGATCGACCGGATGTAAGCGCTGTCGGGAGTTGGAGTGAGAAAGACGTCGGCGGGTTGGAGACCGGCGATGCTTCCGGGGCGTATTTGGGCGATCGAAAGGGAGCCGTTGTCGAGAGAGGGGGTGAAGCCGGCGTGGGCGAGGCGGGGCAGGGGTTGGGCGGCAAGGGCGGCGATCAGCGCCAAAAGGAACAGCGGCATATCGCTTAGGATATGCCGCCGGTTTGTTGCAGTGAGGGAATTGGGCTAGAAGCCGTCGAAGTCCTGTTCGAGCGGGATGACGGATTTGGGATCCGCGCCGGCGAGGGCGCGAGCGGGCTTTTTGAACCCGTGATCGCGGGGTGTGGGTGCGGCAAGTTTTTGGGAGTGCCGGTTGGCGAGTAGGGCTGGGGCATGGCCGGCGGTGCCGAAGAGTTGACGGAGGTTGGAGACGATTTCGTCGACGCTGCGGGCGTGGGAGCTGAGCTCCATGCCGGAGGCGGCGCTTTCTTCGGCGGTGGCGGCGAGTTGCTGGGTGACCTGTTCCATGCGGGAGACGGCGCGAGCGATCTGTTCGATGCCGCGGGCCTGCTGTTCGCTGCCGCCGTGGACCTCTTCGACGAGGGCCTGGACCTTGGTGGCGGCGTTGGTGACGCCGTTGATGGAGGTGGCGACTTCGTCGACTTTTTGCTTGCCTTCAGCGGCGCGGGCGATGGACTCTTCGATGAGTTGCGTCGTGTCCTTGGCGGCCTGGGCGGAGCGTTGGGCGAGGTTTCGGACTTCTTCGGCGACGACGGCGAAACCGGCGCCGGCTTCTCCGGCGCGGGCCGCTTCGACGGCTGCATTGAGGGCCAGGATGTTGGTCTGGAAGGCGATGTCGTCGATGACCTTGATGATCTTGGAGATACGGCCGCTGGAGGTGCTGATCTCGTTCATGGACTCCATCATCTGGTGGAGGGCGGTGTTGGCTTCCTTGATGATGCGGTTGGCTTCCTTGGTGCAGACGGTGGCCGAGCCGGCATGTTCGGCATTGCGGGAAGTCATGGAGTGGATCTCTTCGGCGCTGGCGGAGGTTTCCTCGAGAGAAGCGGCCTGTTCGCTGGCGGCCTGGGAGATGGACTGGCTGGAGGAAGACACTTGTCCGGCCGTAGCAGCCAGTTGTTGAGAGTTGTGCGTGAGTTCGTGGATGCTTAGGGAGAGAACGCGGGTGACCGAGCGCTGGTTATAGAGGACACCGAAACCGACGCCGAGGCTGATAAGGCAGAGCAGGCTGAGGACGGTGAGTACCGTGGAGCGGGTGCTTTCGGCATCGGCGCCGAGGGCGCGCAGGACCGCTTCTTCGCCCTGGAAGATTTTGCGGGCTTCGCGGTTGAGCTGGCTCAATTTAGGGAGGAGCACGCCGTTCATGTCGGCGAGAGCCTCGTCCATTTTCTGCTGTTGCAGTTTTTCGAGAACACGCTGGTTCTGGGAGCGGAACAGGTCGAATTCCGAGCGAAGGAGTTGGACGGCTTGGCGGGACTCCGAAGCGCCGTCGGCCTTTTGGAATTCGGTGAGGAGGCGCGTCATGGAGTCCTCCGAGGTGGCCAGGTCGCGGCGGGCCTGGTCCGCGTTAGAGGCTTGCTGGAGCATGGTCGCGATCGCCAACTGGCGCTCCAGATTTTCCAGTCTCTCGGCGTCGCTTGCAATCTGGCCGGCCAAAAATTGGTGCCGGGCACTTTCATTGACGGCGATGGAGAGCCTGCTGCTGAGATGATTGGCGACCCAGAGGGCACTGGCGCCAACGAGTAGCGTGAGGATTACGGTGACCCACGCACATACGACTAGTTTCCGGCCTGCTGACCAGTTCATTGTATTCGTTACCTTTGGTGAATTCGCACAATACGGACTCGGTCGCGGCAAGAGTCGTAGTCGTGCTGGAAGAAGGATTTTGCCGCGACCGGCCTTCGCATTACTGCGAATCGTTAGCGTTCGGAAGAGCCTTTACAACTTGAAGGAGAATTTCAGCGTAGTGACTGCCTGACTCGCTTTGCCGTTTTCCTGGAAGGGCTGAAAGCGCCAATCCCGGACCGCTTTGACGACAGTGGCTGTAAGCAGTGCGTTACCGCTGAGAACCTTGACGTCGACGACATCGCCGGCGTCGGAGACGCGAGCTTCGACTTCCACATCGCCTTGCACGCGCATCTGTTTGGCAATCGGGTTGTATTCCGGTTGGGTCTTCTTGATGACCGCTCGCATGGCGTCCGGCTGGGTGACGCGCATCTCCGCCATGCAGGGGAAAAGCGCGACGACGAATGCAAGGGCAAACGCTGACGTTAGGGGACGAAGTTTCGACATATTAGCTAGTTCTCTCTCTCTTTTGACGTTTAGTGACATTTGGTGGTTCGGACTGGCGGTGCATTCCGGATCCGCCGGGCGGATTGGAGGCGGCCATGAACTGCTTTTCGGCGGGAGGGGCGGCGGTTTTAGGAAAAAGAGAAAAAAAAGGAATAGGGAAAGTGGGCTAAAGAAGGGCGGAGGCGTGGCGATATGGAGTTTTGTGTCGCGGCAGGACCGGAGGACACAAGGGAGCGAATAACCGGCATGAACGATATAGCGCAGGCGATCCGGCAAGACCAACATGGATCTGGAAAGTATCTGGCGTTTTGGCTGGGCAAAGAGGAGTTTGCCGTCCCGGTGGGGCGGATTCGGGAGATCATCCCGTGGCAGGAGATAACGCCAGTGCCGCAGGCGGCGGCCTATGTCCTGGGTGTGATCAATCTGCGCGGTAAAGTGGTGCCGGTGATGGACCTGCGGCTGCGGCTGAGCATGCCGGGCCAGGAGCGCGGCGTGCGGGCCTGTATTGTGGTCATGCAGCCGGACTCCAAGAAGTCGCAATCGCCGATCGGGGTAGTGGTGGACGGCGTATCGGAGGTCCTGCAGATTCAACCCTCGGAGTTGGAGGACACGGCGTCATTGTCGAACGGCTGGATGCAGCTGGGCTACGTTAACCAGATTGCCAAAAGCAAGGGAAAAGTGAAGCTGCTGTTGGAGATCGACAGCGTGCTGGCCGGACCGGCCGAAGAGATTGCCAAGGCCACCGAACTGGAGCTGGCCGGCGCCGCCATCGGGTAACGGACGAATCATGCAACGCGAAGCGCAACTACTGCGTCTGCTGGACGCCGTCCTGGGGAGCGTATTCTCCACCCGTGTATGTGAAGACGCCGCGGCCGAGGAGCACAGGCGGCAGGGGCTGGTGCAACAGCTCCAGCAGGCCGCCGATTGCGCCCGGGAACTGGCGTTGGCGGGCACCACCGAGAGCGCGATGCAACTGGTGGCGTTGCTGGAGCCTGGCGAGGCCGGCGAGGAGTTGCAGCCCCGCCTGGAACAGCAGGCCGAGCAATTGCAGGCGCTCGCCGAGCAGGAGCTGGAAGCCAGAATGATGGCTTCGGCGCCGCCGGCTTCGGCGACCCCCGGAATGCCATGGGGCGACTTTGTGCTGGAGGCGCGGGAGCATCTGGCCAATATCGAATCCGAACTGCTGCGGCTGGAAAACAAGCCCGACGATTCGGAGTCGGTGCACGCGCTGTTCCGCAGCTTTCACACGATCAAGGGATTAGCGGCGATCGCCGGCACCGAAACGGCGCGCGAAGTGGCCCATCAGACCGAGAACCTGCTGGATGAAGTAAGAAGCGGGACCCGGGCGGTGAGCTCCGGCCTGATCGATCTGGCGCTGGCGAGTGCGGACTTTCTGTTGGAGGTGGTGTCGGCGGCCGAGCAGTTGGACCGGGGTGAAGAGGCGGAGATTCCCGAGGATGCCGGTGTTCTGCTCGATAAACTGTATGCCGCGATCGCCTGCCCGGCGACGGTGGAGTCCGATGCACCGTCCGAGGAGGGCGCATCGGTGGCGGCGGTCCAGCGAAGCGGCGCGCCTTCCGTGCGGCGGATGACCGGCTCGGCGGTTAAGGTCGATACGGCCAAGTTGGATCAACTCGTGGACCTGGTGGGCGAATTGGTGATTGCGCAGTCGCTGGTTCAACTGGATCCGGCTCTGGTGAGGTTGGGGGATTCCAAAACAGCCAAGAACTTGAATCAACTGGGACGTATTACGACAGAATTGCAGAAGACGGCGATGTCGTTGCGCGTCGTGCCGGTGGGCCAGAGCTTTCAGCGTATGGCGCGGGTTTTCCGCGACCTGGTTCTGGAGTCCGGGAAGCAAGCAACGCTGGAGACTGCCGGAGAAGACGCCGAGCTCGACCGTACGATTGTCGAGCAGTTGGCCGATCCGCTGATGCACATGGTCCGGAATGCCGTGGACCACGGCCTGGAGAAACCGGCCGACCGTGAGAAGGCCGGAAAGCCGGCTACCGGCTGCATCCGCCTGTCGGCGACGCACCAATCCGGGCATGTGGTGATCGAGGTCTCCGACGATGGACGGGGGCTGGACCAGGACCGCATTTTGCGCAAGGCCATAGAACGGGGACTTGTGAAAGAGCAGGTTCAACTGACGGAGGCCGAGACGCTGGATCTGATTTTCGAGCCGGGCTTTTCGACGTCCGAGCAGGTGACGGCCATCTCCGGGCGAGGCGTGGGGATGGATGTGGTGAAGCGGGAGATCGAAAAGCTTCGGGGACGAGTGGAAGTACGCAGCCAGCCGGGCAAGGGAACCACGTTTCTGATGCGCGTACCGCTGACACTGGCTATCATCGACGCCCTGGTGGTGCGTCACGCCAACAACCGGTTTATTCTGCCGCTGTTCACGGTGCGCGAAATTCTGAAGCCGGGCGGCCAGACGATCAACACGGTGGAGGGCCGCAACGAGGTGGCGCTGCTGCGGGACCGCGTGGTGCCGGTGATCCGCATGGAGGCGCTGTTGGGCGATAGCGTACTGAGCATTAAAGACGGACAGCCGCGGCCGACCGAGGAGATGGTGCTGGTGGTAGTGGAGGCCGGTTCGCGGCGCGTGGCGCTCGCCGTAGATGAAGTAGTGGGCAAGCAGGAAGTGGTGATTAAGAGCCTGGGCTACTGGATGGGCCGGGTGCGGGGCGTGGCTGGGGGCGCGATTCTCGGCGACGGAAGCGTCGGCATCATTCTGGACCTGGACGGGTTGATGGGGAAGGAAGGGTATGGGCTCGCCGCTTAAGATGCAGGCCCGGACAGAGAACGGGCTATCGCCCGCAGCGCTGTTGCGCGTGCAGGAGATGGCCTCGGCCCGCCTGGGCATGGAGCACCGGCCGGGCAAGGAACTGCTGCTCAGTGTGCGTACGGGCCGGCACATGCGGGAGTTGGGAATCAGCGATCCGGGCGAGTATATGAATCTGCTGGAGACCGATCCGACGGGCGAGCGGATGCAGGAGCTGTTGGACCTGTTGACGACCAATCACACCGCGTTCTGGCGGGAGCCGGGCCACTTTGAGTGGCTGCGGGATCAGTTGGCCGCAGCCCATGGGGCGGGGCAAGAGACGATCTGGTGTGCGGCCTCTTCCAGCGGGGAGGAGCCCTACACTCTGGCCATGGTAGCGCGTGAGGCCCTGGGCCCTGCGGCTCCGGAGAAAATCCGTATACTGGCGACCGACGTTTCGACGCGAATGTTGGATACGGCGCGAGCTGGCATCTACACGCAGGAGCGGATTCGTCCGCTGCCGGAAGCATGGCAACAGCACTATTTCGAAGGGGGCAGGGGCGGCCCCGAGGCACAGTGCCGGGTGAAAGCGGAGATCCGGCAGATGGTCCATTTTCGCCGGCTGAATCTGGTGGAGCCGTTTCCGGCGATGGGACCGTTTCCCTATATTTTCTGCCGCAACGTAATGATCTATTTTTCTCAGGAGACAAGGATGCAGATTGTGCAAAGACTGCTGCAGCGCCTCACGCCTACGGGCTATCTGCTCGTTGGGTATGCCGAAGGGTTGAGCGGACTGGAAGCGGACACCGACTACGTACGGCCGGCGGTGTACCGGCGGAAACAAAAAATCGGAGTGGCCGTTCGGCAGGGAGGCGAGAGATGAGCACGATCGTAGTAGGTATCTCAGACTTGCGGTGTTCGGCGGACAAAGAGGCCAGCATCGTGACGTATGCGCTGGGATCTTGCATCGGGGTGGGAGCCTACGATCCGGTGAGCGGCGTGGGAGGACTACTGCACTTCCTGCTGCCGGATTCGCGGCACGATCCGGACCGGGCAATGACGCAGCCGGCCAGCTACGCCGACACCGGAATTCCGCTGCTGCTTCGCGCGATGGAACGAATCGGAGCCGACCGGCGGAGAATGCGAGTGCGGCTGGCCGGCGGGGCGCAACTGCTGGAGGACAGCGCTCAATTGGCGGTAGGGAAGAGGAACTATATGGCGGCCCGGAAGCTTTTGTGGCAGATGGGCGTGATTGTGGAAATGGAAGCGGTAGGGGGTAGCGTGTCGCGAAACCTGGGGCTGACGGTGGGAACCGGCGAGTTCTGGGTGCAGACGCGAAGCGCCAGCGGGTGTGGCGAGATGCCGGGCGGAAACATGGCGGAGATTCCGGTCAAGCGGGTTCCGGTGGCCAATGCCCAATAGCGCCGACGACGGGCGAACAGCAAACAACGAACAACCAAAAGGAGAATTTTGACCATGAACTCACTTCGAATCCTGATTGTGGACGACTCGCCGGCGATGCGGGCCTATGTACGGCGGACGGTCCAACTGGCCTCATTGCCCGTAAAGAATGTTTATGAAGCCGGGAATGGCGTAGAAGCGCTGGAGATTGTCCGGAAGGAAAACCGGGACCCCAACAAGCTGGACCTGATCTTTGCCGACCTGAACATGCCGGTGATGAACGGCGAGGAGTTTGTGCAGAAACTGCGGGAAGATGAGCGGGACGCCAAGGTGCCGGTGTTGATCATCTCCACCGACGCGACGCAGAAGCGAGTAACGCGGCTGCGGGAGTTAGGAGCGCAGGGCTACATCAGCAAGCCGTGCCAGCCGGAGATGATTCGTTTGAAGGTCCAGCAGTTGCTGGACGAAGAACAGGTCGAGGTCTAGGAGACAACGATGACCCCGGAATTGCAGGAGCGAAACGAGGTAATGGCCGCCGAACTTGTCGGCGCGGCTAGAGACGTGCTGAACGTCATGTTTTTCACCGACATCATGGAAGAGGGCGACGGCAACACCGGTGAGAAGCCATATCCGCTGCAGGTGCGGGTTCGCTTTTCCGGCGACCAGATCGGCGAGTTCCGGATGGAGGTGGACGACGCGGCAGCCGGCTCGATGGCCGGGAGCTTTCTGGGGACCGACCCGGTAAACTCGCCGAGCGGAGAGGAGGTGGACCAGGTGATGGGGGAGTTGGGGAACATGATCTGCGGCGCCTTCTTAAGCCGGTTTGAGAAAGAGGGGCTGTTTGCGTTGTCGTCGCCGGAAGTCGTTCGGCCGGCGGAAGGGGCGATCCCGGGGGTGCATCGAAACCTGGAATTGATGGAGGGCTACATGGACCTGCGCGTGTTGTGGGGTGCGGTGTCGGGATGAACTCCGTAGCCAGGCGCCCGGCCCGGCTGGTACTGGTGGCGGACCGCTCACCGGCCTTTCGGCAAGTGGTTTCGCGAGTACTCAGCCGGGATGGCGATTGGCAGTGCGCCACGGCGGCGACAATCCGGGAGGCGAGGGACAAGATCGTCCAGTTGCGGCCGATGGTGCTGGTGGTCGAGTCCGAGATGCCGGGCAATGAGAACGGCGAGTTCCTCCAACGGCTGCTGCAGTACTATCCGATGCCGGTGATGGTGCTGGCGCGCGCGTGGCCGGCGAGCCTGCCTTATACGTCGGTCGTCCTGCGATCGGGCAGCGATGAGCAGACGGCCGAAGCGCTGTCGCGGACGCTGCATGCCTGGGGAGGCAACGCGGCCGGGCGGCAGTCGTTTGGCGCTTCGTACAAGATGATCGCCATTGGAGCTTCCACGGGGGGGACCGAGGCGGTGGAGACGGTGTTGCAGATGCTGCCGGAAGATTCGCCCGGCATTGTGATTGCGCAGCACATACCGCGGCAGTTCAGCACGACCTTCGCCGCGCGATTGAATCGGGTGACGGGGCTTGAGGTGCGGGAGGCCGAGAACGGGGACGTCATTTGCGACGGTCTTGCGCTTGTGGCGCCCGGGGACCAGCACCTGCGCGTCGCACTGGCCGGGGACCATTGGGAGGTTCGTCTGGATATTGGCCCCAAAGTGTGGCATCAGCGGCCGGCGGTGGATATATTGTTCTCGACCGTGGCTAAGCATGCCGGGCGGTATGCAGTGGGTGTCTTGCTGACCGGGATGGGGCAGGATGGGGCGGCCGGGCTGTTGGAGATGCGGCAGGCGGGCGCGTGGACGATCGCTCAGGATGAAGCGAGCTGCGTGGTATTCGGGATGCCGCGGGCGGCGATCGAAGCGGGGGCGGCGTGCGAGGTGGCGCCGTTGGACCGGATCGCGGCGTCGGTGGCCGATCAGGTTCACACGCGGGAATCGCGGCTGGCGAGACGATGATGGAGAATCGCGGCGCCGGTCTGCTAGCTTGGTATTTCGGATGATTGTTTTTTCAAATATCAATAAGCAGTACGGCAAGCAGCTTGTTTTCGTCGATGCATCGTTTCAGTTGAACCCTGGGGAGAAGGTAGGATTAGTAGGCCCAAATGGGGCGGGCAAAACGACGCTGTTCCGCATGGTGGTGGGGGAAGAGGCGCCCGATGACGGTGAAGTGACGGTGCCGAAAAAGACCACCATTGGCTACTTCCGCCAGGATGTGGAGGAGATGCAGGGCCGCTCGGTGCTTGATGAAGCGATTGCCGGCAGCGGGCGCGTGGGCGATCTGCACCATGAACTGGAGGCGCTGCAGAAGGCGCTGGAGGATCCGGAACGCTTCGATGAGATGGACAAGATCCTCGAGCGGTTTGGCGAAGTCCAGGAGGAGTATGAGCACCTGGACGGCTACTCGCTGGAGGCGCAGGCGCGGGAGGTTTTGCACGGCCTGAGCTTTCGAGATGAGCAGATTGACGGCGATGTAGGCGCGCTTTCGGGCGGTTGGAAGATGCGCGTGGCGCTGGCGCGCGTGCTGCTGGGACGGCCCGATGTGCTGCTGATGGACGAACCGACCAACCACTTGGATTTGGAGTCGATCATCTGGCTGGAGCAGTTCTTGAAGAGCTATCCGGGCGCGATGCTGATGACCTCGCACGACCGGGAGTTCATGAACCGGCTGGTGACGCGGATCGCCGAGATCGACGCGGGTGAAATCGTCGCCTACACGGGGAACTACGATTTCTACGAGCGGGAACGGGCCATCCGGGAGACGAATCAACAGGCGGCGTTTGCGCGGCAGCAGGCGATGTTAGCCAAGGAGCAGCGGTTTATCGACCGGTTCCGGACGCATGCGGCCAAGGCGGCGCAGGTGCAGAGCCGGATTAAGGCGTTGGACAAGGTGGAGAAGATTGAGCTTCCGAAACGGCGGCAGGTGGTGAAGTTCGATTTCCGCGTGCCGCCGCGGTCAGGCGACCAGGTGGCGGTGATTGACAACGTTCACAAGGCATATGGGCAGCGGGTGATCTACGAGGGCTTCAACCTGACGGTGCGGCGCGGGGAGCGCTGGGCGGTGATGGGCCGGAATGGGGCGGGGAAGAGCACGCTGCTGAAGATGATCGCCGGGGCGACGACGCCGGACGCAGGCGAGGTGCGGTTGGGGGCGAGTCTGCAGATGGGGTATTTCGCGCAGCAGTCGTTGGATGTGCTGAATGCGGATTTGACGGTGTTTGAACAGTTGCAGCGGGATTTTCCGCAGGATAGCGTGGGCTCGCTGCGGTCGCTGGCCGGGGCGTTTCAGTTTTCCGGGGAAGATGTCGACAAGCGGATTCGGGCGTTGTCGGGCGGGGAGAAGTCGCGGCTGGCGATGGCGCGGATGTTGTTCAACCCGCCGAATTTCCTGGTGCTGGACGAGCCGACCAACCACTTGGACCTGGCTACCAAGGAGATGCTGGTGGAGGCGTTGAAGGACTTCGAAGGAACGATGATCTTCGTTTCGCACGATCGCATGTTCCTGCGCGGGCTGGGTTCGCGGGTATTGGAACTGGGCGGGGAGAGCGGCACGGAGCGGGAACCGCGTGTTTATCTGGGCCCGTATGAGGAGTATGTGCAGTCTCTGGGGCATGAGGCTCCGGGAATTTATGCATAAATACTAGATTTCTACGAAACTTTTGCTTCAGATCTTCGTAGGAGCTGTGTGAGCAATTTTCTCGGCGATCTACGTTACGCGGTGCGCGCACTACGCCGGAGTCCGCTGTTTGCGACCGTGGCGATCCTCTCGCTCGCGCTGGGGATTGGGGCGAACACCGCCATTTTCACGCTGCTGGACCAGATTCTGCTGCGGCAATTGCCAATCAAGGACCCCGATAGCCTGGTGATGCTGTACCAGCGCGGGGCGCATAACGGCAGCAACATGGGCACGCGGATGCAGTCGTATCCGATCTACAAAGACTGGCAGACCAAGGCAGCCCCGTTGGCTGAGGTGCTGTGCCGGCGGCTGATTTCGACGTCGGTGAGTGTCGATAACCAGACCGAGCGCGTGGATGCCGAGATGGTTTCTGGCAACTTCTTTACGATGCTGGGCGTGGGCGCGGCGGCCGGGAGGGTGTTCAATTCGAAGGAAGACGATCAGGTTTATCAGGGCCATCCGGTAGCGGTTCTGAGTTATGACTATTGGGCGAACCGGTTCAACAAAGACCCGAAAATTGTCGGGAAGAAGATACTGATCAATAACTATCCGATGACGGTGGTGGGGGTTTCGGCGGAGGGCTTTGCGGGGCTGGATCCGGCGCGGTCGCCGCAGGTCCGGGTGCCGATATTGATGAAGCCGGCGATGGTTCCGGAGTGGTTCTGGCTGGACGTCGCCGACCGGCGGACGCGGTGGGTGCAGGTATTCGCGGGTATACGGCCGAGAGCGCGGCGGCGCCGCTGCAGGTGCTATTCCAGCAGATTCGAGAGTATGAAATGACGGAGCCGGCGGCTCGCAATTGGAGCCAGTTCGCGCGCAACGAGTTCAAGCGCGGGACGATAAATGTGGAGCGCGCCGATACTGGATATTCAGGGCTGCGTAACGACTTTTCCAAGGCTCTGGTTGTTTTGATGTGCATGGTGGGCCTGGTGCTGTTGATTGCGTGCGCGAACGTCGCCAATCTTCTGATTGCTCGAGCGTTTTCGCGGCAGAAGGAGATCGCCGTGCGGTTGTCAATCGGCGCCACGCGGGGGCAGTTGATCCGGCAGTTGTTAGTGGAGAGCCTGCTGATGTCGTTAACGGGCGGAGCGGCGGGAATACTGCTGGCGATGGCGATGACGCGCGGGCTGCTGGCGCTGGTGCCATCGGAGGGGAATCCGCTGTTGATACGGCCGGAGCCGGATTTGCGGATTCTGCTGTTTACTTTGGCGCTGACGGTTCTTACGGGAGTGGTATTTGGATTGCTGCCGGCGCTGCGGGCGAGCCGGCCGGATTTGTGGAGCACGCTGAAGGACACGGTGGGATCGATCGCGGGCGCGGGCGGGTCGCTGTACCTGCGCAAGGGGCTGGTAGCGGCGCAGGTGGCGTTGAGCTTTCTATTACTGTTCGGCGCGGGGTTATTTGTGCGGAGCCTGCAGAATTTGCAGACAACCGATACGGGTTTTCGCGAGATCGACAATCTGGTGACTTTTCAGCTTTCACCGGCGTTGAACGGGTACGACGCGCCGCGGACGGTGCAATTTTACCGCGACCTGCTGGAGAGGCTGCGGGCGACACCGGGAGTGAAGTCGGCGTCGCTGGCCTCTGTGCCGCTGCTGCATGGCTGGGAGTGGGACAGCGGCTTGACGGTGGAAGGGCATCAGGCCAAGGACGGTGAGGACATGCAGGGCTATATGAACTCACTGTCGCCGGGGTACTTCGAGACGATGGGAATCGGGCTGTTGGAGGGCCGGGATTTTGAATTGAAAGACATCAAGGAAGACTCCAAGGTAGCGATTGTGAACAAGCGGTTCGCCGATCACTACTTCCCCGGCAAGAGTGCTGTGGGCCGGCATCTCGGGCGCGGGAACGCTCCGGGGACCAAGCTGGATGTTGAGATTATCGGCGTGGTGGCGAACACGCTCTATGAGGGGCCTAAGGAAGGCGTGCGACGTCAGGTCTTTATTCCCAATTGGGGGAAGAACAGCGCGGCTATTTACGTGCGCGCAGGGATGAATTCGGACGCGGTATTCGGGGCGGCGCGGGCTGCGGTGAAGGGGCTTGATGCGGGGATGCCTGTTTATGAGCTGAAGACGTTGGGCGATCAGCTCGACCAGACGCTACTTACGGAGCGATTGATTGCGCTGTTGTCGGCCGGTTTTGGAATGCTCGCGACGCTGCTGGCGGGCGTTGGGCTTTACGGCGTGATGGCGTTTGTGGTGGCGCGGCGGACGAAGGAGTTAGGCGTGCGGATTGCCTTGGGCGCGCAGCCGAATCAGGTGCTTTGGCTGGTGATGAAGGAAGTGCTGCTGCTGTTGAGCATTGGCCTGGCCGTGGGGGTTCCGGCGGCGATTGGGCTGGGGCAGTATGTGACGGCGCAGCTCCACGGAATCAAATCGAACGACCCGTTCCTGGCTATGGGGACGATCGGAATATTGGCGGCTGTGGCGGCGCTGGCAGGGTTTATCCCGGCACGACGGGCGAGCCGGATCGATCCGATCCTGGCGCTGCGGTTCGATTAGCGGTCGTTTTGGCCGGTTTCCCGGTCTTCGCCGCGCCGCTCGTATTCGGAGCCGTCGAAGTCGCCACCTGGAGGCGCGATGGCGTTTCGTAACATAATCGACGAATGAACTTTCGTGTGTTGGTGCTGGCGGCGTCCTGCGTATTTGCCGATGAACGGGATACCGCGATTGCCGCGAAGATGCAGGAGATGATCGCCAAGAACGAGATTCCGGGCGCGGTGACGGTAGTTGCGACGCGCGAGGGGATTTCGCATTTAGGCGTGGCCGGGTTTGCGGATGCCGCGAAGACGCGGCCGCTCAGCAAGGACTCGATCTTCTGGATCGCTTCGATGACCAAGCCGGTGACGGCGGTGGCCGTGTTGATGCTGCAGGACGAGGGGAAGCTTTCCATTGAGGATCCGCTGGCGAAGTACATTCCGGAGTTTGGCTCCAATGGCGTGACGCTGCGGCATATGTTGACTCACACGTCGGGGATGGGCGAGGCGACTCCGGCGGAGTTGGCGTCGGCTAAGACGCTGGCGGAGATGGTGCCGATTTATGTGAAGAAGCCGCTGTTGTTTGTTCCGGGGAGCCAGTGGCGGTACTGCCAGTCCGGGATTAACATGCTGGGACGGGTGGTGGAGATTGTTTCGGGAATGCCGCTGGACCAGTTCTTTGCGAAGCGGCTATTCAAGCCACTGGGGATGAAAGACACAGCATTTTATTTGAGCGGGAAACAGATGAAGCGGCTGGTGACGCCGGCCAAGTATGACGGCGAGAAGCTGGAGGATGCGCCAATCGGGCTGCTGGCGGGGAAGCCCGCAACTTCGCGGGACCGGTTTCCCGCGGCCAATGGCGGATTGTTCTCCACGGCGCCGGACTATGCGCGGTTTGCGCGGATGCTGCTGCGGGGCGGGGAATTGGATGGGAAACGATACTTGAGCCAGGCGTCCTTTACATTGATGACGACGATACAGACTGGCGAGTTGAAGGCGGGCTTTATCCCGGGGCATGGTTGGGGATTGGGCGTAGGCGTGGTGCGGGAGCCGCAGGGACAGACGGCGATGTCGAAGCCCGGGACGTTCGGGCATGGCGGAGCCTTCGGTACGCAGGCGTGGATCGACCCGCAGAGTAATGTGGCGTTGATCCTGATGATCCAGCGGGCTAATTTCCGGAACTCGGATGATTCGCCGGTTCGGCTTGCGTTCCAGACCGCCGCGATGGGTAAACCGTAGCGCGATGGCGAGCCTGAAGCAGATCGGCAATGCGTTCAAAGACCGCTTGTTGAAGCGGTACTTTGTGCGCTGGCACATGAGCGCGATTCTGGCGGCGACGATCGCATCGGGGATGTTGTTCGATAAGACGTTCCTGTGGTTCGGGATGGACGGGATGGGCTGGCGCTACGCGCTTTCGGTGCTGGGCGCTTATGGGATGTTTTTCCTGCTGGTGAGGATGTGGGTCTGGTATGCGGCGGGAGTGGCGGTGCAGATCAGCCTGCCGCATTTGGATGGGAACGACGTTGCCGATGGGATCAATATGATTCCAGGCGGTGGCGGAGGCGGTGGCGGGGGGAATGTTGGCTTTACCGGATTTCATGGCGGGGATGCGGGCGGGGGAGGAGCGTCGGACCTCTTCGATGCGCCGACGTCGATATCGACAGGGGGAGGCGGAGGCGGCGGAGGCGGCGGGTTTGATCTTGGGATCGATCTGGACGAAGGAATTTGGATACTGATCGTATTGGCGATTCTGGTGGCGATTATTTGCGGGGCGGGCGCGTATTTGATCTGGATGGCGCCGGAGATACTGCCCGAGGTGGCGTTGGAGTGCGCCGTAGGGGCGGGATTGGTGAAGCAGTTAAAGGATCCGACGGCCGGCTGGGCGGGCCGGCTGTTGTGGAAGACGTGGATTCCACTGGCGATTGTGATGGTCGCGGCGTTTTTTGCAGGCGCTTTCATTCAAAGTACGTGCCCTGGCGCCACACATGTGCGGGCGGCGCTACACTGCGCGGTGACACAGTAAGAACTTTACGTTTCGTTACAAACGGGAATCCCATGGGGCGCATCCGTAGGAACATGCGAAATGCGATTGCGGCTGTTTCCTTCACTGTGTTGTCTGTTTATGGCGTGGAACTGCGCGGGTTGAGCGCGGGACTGGAAACTCTGTCGGAAACGGTGGCACCATCGGTCGTGGAAGTCGCGGCGTCCGGCTACGGGCCGCTACAGGAGGGCGGGCCGACCAAGGTTTCGGTGGTGGGGAGGCGGCGGAGCACGGGGTCGGGCGTAATCGTGGATTCGAACGGCTACATTCTGACGAACGCGCATGTTGTGGCCAATACGCAGCGGGTGCGGGTTTCGATTCCGGGGCGGCGCGGGACGGCTTGGGTGGATGCCAAGATTATCGGCCAGGATGAGGAGACGGATCTGGCGCTGTTGAAAGTAGAGCAGACGGGGCTGGCGACGTTGACCTTCGGCAACTCCGATACGCTGCGCCAGGGGCAGATGGTTGTGGCGCTCGGCAGCCCGATGGGACTGAAGAATTCGATGACGATGGGGGTGTTGAGCTCCACGCAGCGGCAGTTGCGCGAGGAGGATCCGATGACGTATCTGCAGACCGATGCGACGATCAACCCGGGGAACAGCGGCGGGCCACTGGTGGATTTGGACGGGAAGCTGATCGGGATCAACACGTTTATCCTGACGCAATCGGGCGGGAGCGAGGGATTGGGATTTGCGATTCCGAGCAACATGGCGGCGGGGATCTATGAGCAGTTGAAGACGAACGGGCGCGTGCAGCGAGGCGAGATCGGGGCGACGCTGCAGAACATGACGCCAGGGCTGGCGGCGGGTTTGGGGATTGCTCAGTCGTGGGGGGCGATTGTGACCGACGTCGCGGACAAGAGCGCGGCGGCCGCGGCCGGGCTGCAGGCTAAGGACGTCATTGTGTCACTGGACGGAAAGCCGGTTGAGAATGCGACGCAGTTTGCGATGGGGATTTTCCGGCACCGGGCCGGGGAGGTTGCGCGACTGGGCGTGGTGCGGAATGGGAAGGAACAGACGATCGACACGGCGGTACTAGCGCGGGCTGATGGGGCGAATCAACTCGCCAAGAAGGTGAACGCGGAGACGAACCTGGTGCCGCAGATTGGGCTGCTGTGCGTGGATGTGGATGAGACGACGATGCAGATGCTGCCTGGGCTGCGGTTGCCGTACGGCGTGATTGTGGCGGCGCGCGCGCCGTCGGTTTCCAGCCAGCAGACGCCGTTGCAGCAGGGCGATGTGATTCATGCGATCAATGGGAAGCTGGTCCCGGACCTGACGTCGTTCCGTTCGGCGATGGCGAGCTTTCAGCCTGGCGATTCGGTGGTATTCGAAGTGGAGCGGCCGGGGAAGATGGTGCTGGTTGAGTTTGAGTGGGAATAACTGATAAATTGATGCGCAGGTTACCGTGCGCATACTCCTGTTGCTCATTCCCGTTATTGGATTGATTGGGGCGCCGGCCCCTTCGCTGCCGGCCGGCGGCGCTGTGCAAGTTGAGATCTTCGAGGATCTCGCTGCGGGCAAGGAGTTCGAGCTTGCGGGCCTGACGCCCGTAGACCGTTACACGGAGCCGGCGTTCGCGTTCGTTCACACGCCGACAAAGTTCGCGCCGAATGCGATTCCGCTGGATCGGTCGACGCCCTATTATTTGCGGGCGTCGTATAAGCGGGTATTTGAGGCTGGGGCGCATCAGTTCCGGCTACGGGCCCGGGGCGCGGCGCGGCTGTTTATCGATGGGAAGCTGGTGGCGTCGTCCAAGCCGCAGAAGCCGAATACGTCGAGCGACGATCCGGTGCCGCCGCCGATCGAGCGCGGGAACACGCCGCTGCGGCCGGTGGTCTATCCGCATCAGGACGTCGTAGTGAATTTGGATTTCGCGGCGGGCGAGCATTCGTTTGAGCTGATCGCGGTGGTTGGCGGAAAGGGATTGTATCCGTCGACCGGTGAGTTGACCGTCGGCGTATCGCGGGGTGGCGCTGTGGACCACATACTCGGGCCCGACGGTTCGCCGATGTTGACCGATGCGGGGTGGGAATCGTACGTGGCGGCCTCGTACGCGCGGCATTTTGCGTCCGACCGGGCACGGCGCCGAGCAGTGAGTCAGGAAGTTACCGCGGCGTGGGCGGACCGGCACAAGGCACTGCGGGCCAAGATGGGCGCGCTGCCGGCGGGGTTGACGGTGGATGGATTTATCAACGCCAAGCTGAGCGAAGCGGGGGTTAAGCCGTCGGCGGGGCTGAGCGATCTGGAGTTTTTGCGGCGCGTCACACTGGATACGACGGGACTGATTCCGACGGCGGAACAGGTGCGCGCTTTCCTGAAGGACGATGCGGCGACGCGGCGGCGGAAGGCGATCGACCGGCTGGTGGACGACCCATCGTGGGCGGACCACTGGGTGAGCTACTGGCAGGACGTGCTGGCGGAGAATCCCGGCATCTTGAAGCCGGACCTGAACAACACGGGACCGTTCCGCTGGTGGATGCATCAGTCGTTTGCCGACAACATCTCGTTTGACCGCTTCGTCGCGGATTTGGTGCAGATGGAGGGATCGGCGACCTTGGGCGGGCCGGCGTCATTCGGGATGGCGACGCTGAACGATGCGCCGATGGCGGCCAAGGCGGATATTCTGGGCCAGGCGTTCCTGGGCCAGAAGATGAGCTGCGCACGCTGCCATGATGCGCCATTCCATCCCTTCAAGCAAAAAGATCTCTTTGCGATGGCGGCCATGCTCAACGGCAAAGCGGTGAAACTACCGGTGACAAGTACCGTGCCGCAGGGCGAGGGCGGGCGCAAGCCGGCGGTGGTTTCGGCATTGAAGCCCGGAGAGATGATTGCACCGGCCTGGCCGTTCGCCAAGCTGGTGGCCCATGCCGAAGACGGCGCTTTGCCCGCGGCCGGGAGTGTCGACACACGGCGCGAGCTGGCTTCTTACATCATTTCGCCGGAGAATGAACGGTTCGCCCAGGTGGTGGCGAATCGCGTGTGGAAGCGTTACATGGGCGTTGGAATTGTGGAACCCGCCGACGACTGGTCGCGCGGCCGCGCGTCGCATCCGGAGCTGCTGAAGTTTCTGGCGACTGAGTTCATGGCTTCCGGTTACGATATGAGGCATCTGTCGAAACTGGTGCTGAATTCGCAGGCGTATCAGCGGAAGGCCGTCGGACTGCCAGCAGATCAGATGAGCTCGGCTAAGCGGCTGTTCGCGGGCCCGGCGCACCGTAATTTGACGGCGGAGCAGTTGGTGGACTCGCTGCATCTGGCGGCGGGGAAGACTTTCGATTGCGAAGAGATGAACTTGAACCCGGCGGGGGACCGGACGGCGAAGCAGTTCCTGAACCTCGGGAATCCGACGCGCGGCTGGCAGATGACGGCGCTATCGAACGAACGGGACCGGCCGGCGCTGGCGCTGCCGATCGCGCAGTCAATTGTTGACGTGATGACGACGTTCGGCTGGCGGCAGTCGCGGCAGAGCCCATCTACGGACCGCGATGATGCGGCGTCGGCGATGCAGACTCTCATTCTGGCCAATGGCGTGTTGGGCACAAGGATGGCGCGGCTGTCGGACGATTCGGCGTTCACGGCGATGGCGCTGGAAGGCCTGCCGGTAACGAAATTAGTCGACGAAACCTTCCTGCGGCTGTTGTCGCGGCAGCCGGAAGCGGCCGAGAAAGCGTCTTTCACACGGCTATTGGAGCCGGTGTATGCCAATCGCGTTGTAGCCGGCGCGCAGGCGAGATCGACCAAGCGGGAGAGCGATGGACGCGTATCGTGGTCCAATCACTTGAGCGCCGAAGCGAGCCTGATTCGCATGGAAGAAGAACGCAAGCTGCGGTTCGGCGATCAGCCGACGGCGCGATTGACCAAAGATTTCCGGGAGCGCTATGAGGACATGCTGTGGGCGCTGATGAACTCGCCGGAATTTGCGATGGTGCCATGAGCATTTCCCGGCGCGGTTTTCTGCAATCGAGTGCGGCGGCCATGGCGGCCACGGCGCTGCCGAAGGGCAAGGCCGACGCCTGCATTTTCCTTTGGCTGGGCGGCGGCGCGGCGCAGATCGATACCTTCGACCCCAAGGAACGCGGGGACGGGAAGAAGAAGGCGGGGTCCTACTACGGGTCGATCGATACAGCGATTCGCGGTGTGAAGCTGAGCGAACATTTTCCGAAGACGGCGCCGATTCTGGATCGCTGCGTGTTGATGCGTTCCATCACCCATTCGATTGTCAGTGAACACGCCGCGGCGGCCAATCTGGTGCATACCGGGCGCATGCCGAGCGGCACGCTGCAGTATCCGTCGATCGGTTCGGTGATCGCGCATCAACTGGGCGCGAAGACCGAAGAAGTGCCGAGCTACGTGGTGATGGGTTATCCGAACATCACGCGGGATCCGGGTTTTCTGGGCGCCAAGTACGGCTACATCTATTTGACGCAGGTGGACATTGGACCGAACGGGCTGGTGCGGCCGCCGGACGTGGATGCGGCGCGGCAGGACCGGCGGGAAACGCTGCTGGCCGCTATGCGCGAGGGGCAGCAGAAACGCAATCCCGGTGACGCCGTGGTGCAGGCGCAGGCCGACGTATCGCGGCAGGCGTTTCGATTGGCCGGGCCTCGTTTCATGAATGTTTTTGATTTGAACCGGGAAAGTTCGACGCTGCGACAGGCGTATGGCAGCGAGTTCGGGCAGCGTTGCCTGCTGGCGCGGCGGCTGGTTCAGTCCGGGGTCCGGTTTGTCGAAGTGTCCTATAACCTGAACTTCCTGAACGGCAGCGGTTGGGACACGCACAACGAGGGGCAGTTGAAACAGCACCTGCTCATACAGGATCTCGATCAATCCTTCGCGACACTGTTACAAGATCTGGAAGCGAACAAGATACTGGATACGACGTTGGTGGTGATCGCCACCGAGTTCGGGCGTCCGCCGGAGTTCGATGCCGGTGGCGGACGCGGTCATCAGTCCGAGGCGTTCACGATGGTGCTTGCCGGCGGCGGGTTGAAGACTGGCCAAGCCGTCGGCGTGACCGATGAGCTGAGCAAGACGGTGGTGGAGCGTCCGGTGACGATTCCGGATTTCCATGCGACGATCCACTGCGCTTTGGGCATTGATCCGCACAAGAATCTCTACGCGGGCGACCGCCCGGTGCCGATCACGGATCAGGGCAAACCGGTAGCGGAGATTTTCCCGGGCTAGGGCCGGACAGCTCGCTTCTGATACTTGAACGACTTCCAATCGGTGGCGGCCCGGCCGTTGAGATCCCACATGACACGGCCTGCGCGGATGGTGAGTTCTGCGACCAGTTTCTTGTCGCCGCTGCGAGAGGCGCCCGCGGAATCAATGTAGCCGAAACGGCCCTGTTCGAGTTTAAGGACCGTGATGTCGGCTTCGGCGCCTTCATCGAGATGGCCGAGATCGGGGCGCTTTATCTGCCGTGCCGGATTCCAGGTGCTGAGCTTAATGACCTGTTCGAGGGGCGCGCCGAGGGTGAGCAGCTTCGACATTACGTTGGCCATGTCCTTCATGCCGGCGTTCATGGAGCCCGTGTGGAGATCGGTAGAGATGGAGTCCGGCCAGAAACCCTGCTCAGCGAGCGGGGAGGCGATGTTCCAGTAGAAGCTGCCTCCACCGTGGCCGACATCAAATAGAACCCCGCGCTTGCGGCCCGTCACGAAAGCCGGATTCACTTTGCCATCCTCGCCCAGCTCACCGCGGTGGCCGGAGTAGCAGTGCGTGTAGATATCGCCGGCGCGCATTTTGTCGCCAAGCAGCGTTCGCAGATTGCGGTCGAGGGTGATGTAGCCGAAGTCAACCATGATGGGCAAACCGGTCTCCTTCCCCGCGGCGAGCGCGCCATCGACTGAAGGCCAACCTTCCCCAGCGTAGTGCGCCGTCTTGAAGCCAACGACGACGTCCTTGTGCTTTTTGGCGATAGCGGCGGCCTGGCTGGCCTGCATTTCGGAGTTGTCGTCCTCGCCCGCCGGGCTCATGCCGTTGCCGACGATGTTGACAAAGGCCAGCACGCGCGTTTGGGCGCGGTCGATGATCCGTTGACGGAAATCTTCAAAGTTGCGCCAGCCGGAGGAACCGGCATCGACTAGCGTGGTGACGCCGGAGCGAAAGCTGAAACCGTCCGGAGCCACCGAACTGTCGCCAGTCAGGGCGCCTTTGATTCCCGTGCCGGTATAGACATGGGCGTGAATGTCGATCAAGCCCGGAACGACGTAGAGCCCGTCGGCATTGGCGACACGCTGCGCCTGTGAGGCCGGGATGTCGGCGGCAACCTTCGCGATACGGGCGCCTTGAATCGCGACGTCCATCTTGGCGGATTTACCGTTTTTCGGGTCGATGACGTGGCCGCCCTTGATCAAGAGTGTGTATGGCGTTTGAGCCTGGAGCAGGGCGGCAGCGAAGAGGAGGAGAAATCGCATGGGCTCGATTATATCCACGATGCCAGGCAGGGGCTAAGGTTTTGTTTACACCCCGCCGATTAGAGAGGGAGGATACGTTTGCGACCCGAGATAACAAACCGGATAGTTCGCCGGTTCTTAATCTGGTTCGCCGTGCTTCCACTCTTTGGGGCTGTTGAGCCGATTGTCGATATTCGCTCGCGACTCTCCGGAACGGAGGCATTGGCGAAGACACCCTGCACCGTAGAAGGGGCAGTGGTGAATTTGGCCAGCGCGTACGGCGAGCCTCGTCCAGGATTCTATCTGGAGGACGACTCCGGCGGGATCTTTGTTTGGCAGGCCCAACAGGAGATGAAGGTTGGGATTGGAGACCGTGTTAGAACCACCGGCCGGTGTTATGAATCGGCGTACGCACGAACGGAGTTGGATGCCGAAAAGATCCAGACGCTGGAGGGTGAACCGGAGCCATTGAAGCCGCGCCGGCTGTTCCCCTACGAAGCCCGGAAGCCGGACTGGCAAAGTACATGGGCCGAGATCGATGGCGTCGTGAACGATATTCAGCAGAACGGGGAGTGGGAGTACATCTGGCTAAGGGACTCGACCACGTTCCGGGCGGCTTACCGCGGTTCGGAAGGCCGGGTGACGGCGATGCGCCTGGAGCCCGGAATGCGCGTGATCCTGCGAGGGATTCTGGCGCCGCAACGCGACTCGACGGAAAAGCCCCGGCCGCATGAACTGATACTGCGATCGACCGAGGATGTGGTGATTGTCGACGGTCCCGTGGCCTCCAGCCGCCAGGTTTTGTACCTGTTCCTGTCGTTCGCGGTGTTGGCGGGACTGTGGATTGTCAGCTTGCAGCGTGCGGTGCAGGAGCGTACGCAAGCGATGAAACTGGCGCTGCGTAAAGCCGAGGAGGGCTCGCGGATGAAGTCGAGCTTCGTGGCGAATATGAGCCACGAGATCCGGACGCCGTTAAACGCGATCATCGGGTTTTCGGACCTGCTGATGGACGGAGCGCAGGGAGAGCAGAAGCGAGTTCTGGACACGATTCGAGTGAGCGCCAACACGCTGCTGGCCGTGATCAATGACGTTCTGGATTTCTCGAAGATTGAATCCGGAAAGCTGGACCTATCCTTTGAGCCCGTATCGCCGCATACCGTGGTGGAGGACGCCTTAGATATTGTGGCGCCCGCCGCAGCGCAAAAGGGGCTGGATATCGGCTACCTGGCCGAGGACGGCGTGCCGACGCGGATCGTCACCGATCCGGCGCGATTGCGGCAGGTGCTGATCAACCTATTGAGCAACGCCGTGAAGTTTACCGACGCAGGGCAGGTTTCGCTGACGATGCGATCGGAGCCCGATCCCGAAGGGCAAACGCGGCTTTCGTTTGCCGTTACGGATTCAGGAATTGGGATCCCCGGGGAGCAATTGGAACGGCTGTTTCAACCATTTCAGCAACTGGACAGTTCGGCGCGCCGCCGCCATGGCGGGACCGGTTTGGGACTGGTGATCAGCCGCCATCTGGTGCGGATGATGCAGGGCGATCTGTTTGTAGGATCGACGCCGGGGAAGGGCTCCACGTTCACGGCGTCGCTTCTATGCGAAGTGGTTCAGGAGATGGACCAGAGGGCGGGTCCGCCGCCAGAGGCGCGGATCGCAGTGGAAATCGGGCGGGATTGGACAAGAACCATTACGTATTCGCTGCTGGCTCGCGCCGGGGCGAAGTTGGTTACCGCGGAAACGGCGACGGTGGTGATCGCCGACCGGACGCCTCAGGATAACGACCTGCGGGAGGGCCGGCTGTGGATCGAGTTGTCCCCGAACATTCGCGTGCGGGAAGCGCTGAAGGGTCACAAGGTGGTAAGGCTGCCGTTGAAACCGGCGGAGTTGTGGTCAGCATGCCGGGCCGAGGAACCGGCGGAGGCCGAAGAAAAGGCGGCGGCCCCGAAGCCGTCGGATCTGCGGATTCTGGTGGCTGACGACAATCCGGTGAATGTCAAAGTGCTGATCAGCCTGCTGTCGCGGCTTGGGCATCCGGCCGAAATTGCTACCAATGGCGTAGAGGTGCTGGCTGCAATGGACCGGAAAGCCTTCGATATGGTGTTTCTCGACATTCAAATGCCGGAGATGGACGGGCTGGAGGCGGCGCGGCGGATCCGGGGACAGGATCATCTGCGCGAGCGGCCTTGGCTGGTTGCGTTGACGGCGAATGCGATGAGTTCCGACCGCGAGGAGTGCCTGGCGGCGGGAATGAACGACCATGTGCCGAAGCCGATCGGGCTCAAACAGCTCGCCGCGGCGCTGGAGCGTGCCGAGGCCGGGTTGCAGGAAGCGAATCCCAAAACCCGCGGAGCCAGCGCGGGGAATTCCTTATAGTTCTTTTCGTTTCGCCGCGAACTTTTCCCGGAATTTCTTTACTTTTGGCCCCACGACAAAGAGGCAATAGGACTGATTGGGATTGTCCCTATAGTAGTTCTGATGGTACTCCTCGGCGGGCCAAAACCGCTCGGCCGGGCGCAGTTCGGTGACGATACGGTCATCGTAAACGCCGGCCATCTCCAGATCGCGCATGATTTCGGCGGCCTGCTGCTTCTGTTCCTCGGAATGGTAGAAGACGGCCGAGCGGTACTGGGGGCCTTCGTCGTTGCCTTGCCGATCCCAGGTGGTGGGGTCGTGGATGGTGAAAAAGACGGCGAGGATCTCGCGAAAACTCGTCTGAGCAGGATCGAAGGCAATCTGGACGACTTCGATGTGTCCGGTTGTTCCCTGGCAGACCGCCTGATAGGAGGGCTGGTCCACATGCCCTCCCATATATCCGGAGACAATTGATTCTACGCCGTTTAGCTCCTGAAATACCGCTTCCAGACACCAGAAGCAACCGCCGCCTAAAGTTGTGATTTCCTTGGCCATTTCTTACATGATCTCAATTCATCTTCCCGCAATGCGCATGGAATATTACCTTGGTATCCTTTAATACATGAGTAGTCGCTTTGGTGTTTTACCACTTCTGGCTTGTGCTGTCCTCTATGGGCAGGAATTCCGAGCCAATATTTCCGGGACCGTTACAGATCCGTCTGGTGCTCCCATTTCCGGTGCCCGTGTTGAGGTTGTTAGTGTTGAACGGCAGGTCCGCTACGATGCAACTTCGAACGACGCGGGGATCTATTTGATACGTTTTTTGCCGCCTGGGACCTACACCCTGACGGTACAAAAGGAAGGTTTTAAGCGCGCACAGCGCGATGGATTGGCTGCACAGGGCGCGGATCGCCTGAGTGTCGATGTCCGCATGGAAGTGGGCGGCGTGACCGAAAGCGTCACGGTTACAGGACAGACCCCGCTGTTGGCGACAGAAACGGCCTCGCGCAGCGTGACTTTGGAACAGAAATACGTGGATGATTTGCCCACGTCGGGCCGTAATGTTTATCAGTTGCTGTTCTCGCAGCCGGGTGTCATCAAGACGAGCGCCTATTGGGGCGCTTTTGAACTGTATGCCTACGGCAACATGAACAGTATCGCCATCAACGGTGGCCGCTCAGGCGAAAACGAGACCTTGATCGACGGCGTGGCCTCCGTTCGCGGTTCCCGCAGCACGGCGTTTGCCCCGGCGTTGAACGCGATTCAGGAAGTAACGGTTCAGACCAACTCCTATGACGCCTCCTATGGACGTTTCGGCGGTGGCGTTACCAGCATCGTGCTGCGCACGGGAACCAATGATTTTCACGGACAGTTGTTCGAATTCTTCAAGAACGACAATTTGAACTCCAACGGCTATTCCGCCAACGCCGCTAACGTAAAGCGGCCCGAATACAAGAACAACACCTTCGGCTTTACCGTCGACGGCCCCGTTATCATTCCAAAACTCCTGAACGGAAAGAACAAGCTGTTCTGGATGGTGTCGCTCGAAGCGCTCCGGGAACGCAATCCACAGATTCAGTTGTGGACCGTGCCGACGGCCGAGGAGCGCCGCGGAGACTATTCGAAGATCGTCGACAGCGCGAACCGCGCCATCACCGTTTACGACCCGTTGACCACTCGGCCGAATGCGGCAGGCAACGGATACATCCGCACGCCCTTCGCCGGCAACATCATCCCCGGCGGACGCATCAACCCGGTGGCCGCCAAAACGATGGAGTTCTTCCCTGCGCCGAACCGCATCAGCGAAAACGTCGACGGCCAGAATAACTACCTGTTCGTGAACAGTTCCAAGAACAGCTACAACCAGTGGCTGGGCAAGCTCGATTGGGCGATCACCGACCGCCACCGCGCCAGCGGCCGCTACGCCGAGACGCCGTGGTACAACTTTGCCCGCGTTCAGTGGGGCACAAACGCCGCCGAACCCTCCAGCGAATATCCCTCCACCCGGATTTCCCGTAACTGGGCTGCGGACTGGACCTGGACTGTTTCGCCGAGCACCGTATTCAACCTGCGAGCCGGCCTCTCCCGCTATGAGGGCTTCAGCGGAAATACCTTCGGCAAGGGCTACGATCCGCGCCAGTTGGGCTTCCCGGACCGCCTAGTTTCCCAGTTTGTGGGCCTGCAGTTCCCCCGTTTCAACTTCGGCGGTAACAACATCACGCCGCTCGGCGCCACTCAGACCAGCGGGTATGAAGCCAGCGACACTTATTCGCTGCAACCCAACGTGCAGCAGATTCGCGGCCACCACTCGTTCAAGTACGGCGCCGAATTCCGCCGCTATAACCAGAACAACATCCGCCCGGCTTCGGCCAGCGGAAACTACACCTTTAACCGGAACTGGACCCAGTCGAACCCGCTGCAGGCCGACGCGCTGTCCGGATCCTTCATGGCTACGTTCCAATTGGGATATCCCTCCACCGGTTACGTGGACCGGAACATGGACCCGGCCTACCGCAACCCTTACATGACCTACTTCTTCCAGGACGACTGGAAGATCGCGCGCAACGTCACTCTCAACCTCGGCGTACGCTGGGACTACGAAGGCCCGATCTTCGAACGTTACAACCGCCAGATTCGCGGATTCGCGTTCGATCAGGCGAGCCCGATCGCTCCGCAGGTGCCGAGCATGAATCTGAAGGGCGGACTGCTCTTCGCCGGTTCGGAAGGCAATGCCCGTGAAGCCTTCCAACGCGACTGGAACAACTTCCAGCCCCGCGTCGGTATCGCATGGCAGGTCGCTCCCAAGTGGGTGGTTCGCGGCGGATACGGCCTGTACTATCTGGGCCAGAATGCCGCCGGATCCGACGCCGGGTTCAGCCGCCAGACGCCGATGATCACCTCGACCGACGGCAACCTGACACCGGCCGCCTCGCTCTCCGATCCGTTCCCGCTGAGCCAGTATCCGAGTGGGTTGCTCCAGCCGATCGGTTCTTCGCAGGGCCTGTCGACGAACCTGGGCCAGGCGATCACTGCCCAGTATCTGGACCGCCCGCTGCCGAAGTCGCATCAGTTCTCCGCCGGCTTGCAGCGCTCACTCGCTAACACCTGGCTGGTGGACGCCTCCTATGTGGGTAACCTGACGAATTCACTGCCTCTCGGTTCCGGACTGAACTTCATTCCTACCGATGTGCTGAATTCGATCCCGGTGTCCCAACGGTCCACCTACTTCAACCAGGCGGTTCCGAATCCGATGGCCGGATTGCTCCCCGGTTCCTCCATCAACGGCGCTACCGTTCCGCGGCAGCAGTTGCTCTTCGCCTACCCGCAGTATTCGCAGGTGACGATTAACAATATTGCCGCCGGCAGCCAGAGCTACCATGCTCTGCAAGCCAAGGCGACCAAGCGCTTCTCCGGCGGTCTGGCCGCCCAATTCAGCTATACCTGGGCGAAGACGCTGGAACGCGTGTCGCTCCTGAATGCGCAGGACGCCAACCTGAAGGACCTCCGCAGCTCCTTGGGCGAACAGCGGTTGTCGCAATTTGATATACCGCACACTATTTCGTTGGCTACCTCCTACGAGTTGCCGTTCGGTAAGGGACGGAAGTACTTCAGCGGCGCCGGCGGAGCGGCCGACGCGGTCTTCGGTGGATGGAACATCTCGGCGCAGTTCATTCATCGCGGCGGCCAGCCGCTGGATTTCCCGAATGCAGCCCCGACAGTGGCCAAGTCTGCGAAGATGAGTGATGAACAACGGGACGAACTGGCTCGCTCGAAAGGCCGTACCGAATTCAATCCCTTCTTTGACAAGTACTTCGACACGTCGATCTTCCCTACCTCCGCCCAGGCCCCCTTCACGCTCCGCGACTTCCCGACACGTTTCCCAGACGTGCGGAGTCCAGCGTTGCAGAGCTGGGAGCTTTCAGCGTATAAGAATTTTACGCTACACGAACGCGTGAAGTTGCAACTCCGCGCAGACGCCCAGAACGCTTTTGACTACGCCTATTTCTCTCGAGTGGCGAGCAGCAGCGTGACCGATTCCCGCTTCGGTCAGTTGGACCCGGCACAGGGAAACCAACCTCGCGTCTTCGTCTTAGTTGCGAAGATCCTGTTCTAAATGACTGACGGCGAAATCTTCACCCGTTTTCTTTCCTTCCTGAGAGTTACGGCGGAGGAACATGAGCTCGGCTCGCCCACCGGCGGGCCGGAGCTCAGCGTCGTACCCGCTGCGCTGCGTCCGTTCTATCAACAGATGAACGGCGCGGCGCTTTTTGGCGGTGATTTGATCTTCTTCGCGGCCGGCGGCGACCCCGATGAAGACGGCACCATTCAACATGCCAGCCGCCTGGCGCGCGAAGCGGAGTGGCCTATTCCGCCGGAAGTCACGCTCTTCGGCCGCGATACCGGCGGCGAAGTGCTGGGCGTGTGGACGGGCGCTCGCGATGCCTCGAAATACCCCTCGCCGGTAGTGCTGACCGGGCTGGTTTTCGAACCGGCCGCGCACGCGCTATTGGCGACATCGTTTGAACGCTACCTGTTGACTACTACGGTCTGGCACTGCCTGGATACTGAGTTCGCCAATATCGCTTTTGACACCTTTCATGTTCCCGGCAAGCTGCGGGCGAACGATCTGGACGCGCTCGATGCCGATGCGTGGTTCGCATGGGCCGATCCGGCATTGCCCGCGTTGCCCGGCGATCCTTACCAGGAGCCGCTGACCGCCGAGCAAATTCGATCTATGCTGGCTGGTTGACGGTTCGGCCGGCGAGGTAGGCGAGTACGGTCGCCACCGACTCCTCCAATAGAGCATCGCCGCGGACAATGATGTCGGCATGCCGGCGTGTCGGCCAGATGTACTGCTCCGCCATCGGACGCACAGTGGCGAAGTACTGCCGCTCCACGCACTCGGGCGTGCGGCCCCGCTCGCAGACATCGCGAGCCCGCCGCCGCGAATAGCAGGTTTCGTCGTCGAGATCGACGTAGACGCTCGCCGTCAGCGAGTGCCGCAGATCGTTCCAATAGAGGGTAAAGAGCCCTTCGATGATCACAAGATTGACGGGTTCAATTCGTTGCGTGCCGGCGACGCGCGTGTGGGTGGCGAAGTCGTAGTGCGGCACATCGATGGCTTGGCCCGCGGCAAGCGCGGCGCAATGCGCGAAAAGCAGTTCGTGGTCCAAGGAGGCGGGCTCGTCGAAGTTGGTTTTCGCCCGCTCCTCCAGCGGCAGGTTTGTCAGGTCGCGGTAATAGCTATCGAGTGAGACCAGCGGCGCTCCGGTAGCGGCCGAAAGCCGGCGCGAAAGTTCACTCTTGCCGGACCCTGACGGACCCGCGATGCCGATAAGCCGCGTCGCCATTCGTTACTTCGCGGCGGGCAGAATGCCGATTCCCTTCGCCGAATACCATTTCCAGAGCTTTAGCTGTAGCCGGCCGGCTGCTACGGCGGGATCTTGTTCGCACCACGCGCGGGCTTCCTCAATACTTGCCGTATCGAGAACGAATATGCCGGCGGCGTCGCCCGCATCCGCCAGTGGACCCGCCAGGATCAGTTTTCCCTCCTTGGCCAGCTTCTGGATGTTGGCCATATGTCCCTTCATCAGTTCCTTGACTTCGGGCGTCGATTCCTTCGTCCATTTCGGGCCCTTTTCCAGGATCGCCATGACATAGAACCGCATCGGGACATCTTGCGCGCACAGCGGCAGGCACAGGATGAATAGAAGTGCGAGACGTAGCATATTGGGGCCAGTATATCGGTTTTCAGACGGTTTGAGCCGCGGCGTAAGCCGAGGCCCAGGCCCATTGAAAGTTGTAGCCGCCCAGCCAGCCGGTGACGTCCGCGCACTCGCCGATGAAGTAGAGGCCCGGCACGGCGCGCGCTTCCATATTTTGTGAGGAGAGCGCAGCCGTGTCGATCCCGCCGGCGGTCACTTCGGCTTTTTCAAAGCCTTCGGTCCCGGCTGGCGTGATTTGCCAGCGGTGCAGACTCTCTCCTAAATCGGTCACCGCGGCGTCGGGCATTTCGATAAGCGGACGCTGCGATTCGCCCGTCCATGCTGACGCCAGCCGTTCCGGGAGATACTGGCTCAGCACCGTCCGCGGAAGCGCGCGGCTGCCCGATCGTTTCTGCTGGAGTAGCTGGGCCGCGACATCCTGGCCCGGCGCCAAATCGATCTCCAGCGGCTTGCCCGGCTCCCAGTAAGAGCTGATTTGCAGGATCGCCGGACCGGACAGTCCACGATGCGTGAAAAGCATCCGCTCATCGAACGCCCGATTTCCAGTGCTGGCCCGCACGGTCGCAGCCACACCGGCCAGCGAACCCCATCGCCGCAGATCCGGCGGCGACATTGTCAACGGCACCAGCGCGGGCCGCGGCTGAATCACCCGGATTCCGAACTGTTCCGCCAATTCGTAGGCGAAGCCGGTTGCTCCAATCTTTGGAATCGACGGACCGCCCGTAGCCACGACTAGCGAGGGCGCTTCCAGTTCGCCCACCGTAAATCCGTTCGCCGCACGTTGAACCGGCGGCACGCGCGCACCGCAACGAATTTCCACACCGGCCTCGCGGCATTCGTTGAGCAGCAGATCGACGATCTGCTGTGCCGATCCGTCGCAGAAGAGCTGCCCGCGTGTCTTCTCATGCCAGTCGATGCCGTGCTGTTCCACCAGCGCGATGAAATCCTGCGGCGTGTACCGCGCCAGCGCCGACTTGGCGAAGTGGCGATTGGCCGAAAGAAAGCAATCGGCTCGCGTATCGAGATTCGTGAAGTTGCACCGCCCGCCCCCGGAAATCAGAATCTTCTTCCCCGGCCGGCTGTTGTGCTCCAGCACCAGCACGCGGCGGCCGCGGCGGGCAGCGTGAAACGCGCAGAAGAGTCCCGCGGCGCCGCCGCCCAGAATGATCACATCGAAAGCCATGAAAAAAATTGCGAAACAACTATTGTCCCCGGGAATGCTTGCTGGTAATGTTGTATCCAAGATACAACTTTAAATTCCTGGAGGAAACCAAAGTGAGTTCTGTCTATGAACAATTGGGCGGCCAACCCGCCATCGATGCCGCCGTGGACATCTTCTACCGCAAGGTTTTGAGCGATGACCTGATCAGCGGATTTTTTGAAGACGTCGATATGGACAAGCAGATCGGCAAGCAGAAAGCCTTTCTGACGATGGCCTTCGGCGGCCCGAACAATTACACCGGCGCGGATATGCGGAAGGCGCATGCGCACCTGGTGGCGCGCGGGTTGAACGACAGCCACTTTGACGCGGTGGCGGGCCACCTCAGCGCAACGCTGCAGGAACTGAACGTTCCGCAGAATCTGATCGACCAGGTAATGGCGATCGCCGGTTCCACCCGCAACGACGTATTGGGGCGGTAACCTCGTGCCGACCATCACCTACTCCGGCCGTGCTTACGCCGGCGGAGACGGCGAGACGGTGTTAGAGACGCTGCTTCGGCACGGCGAGGAGATTTCCAACTCCTGTCGTGCCGGGGCGTGCCAGTCCTGCCTGCTGCGGGCGGCCGCTGGATCCGTTCCGCCCGTTGCGCAGTACGGGCTAAAGCCGACGCTCATCGAGCAGGGTTACTTTCTTTCCTGCGTCTGCCGGCCGGAACAGGATCTGGTCCTGGAACCCGCCGGTGGCCTGGAGGTGCCGGCGGTGATCACGGCGTTGGAACGCCTGACGCCGACCGTCCTGCGGGCGCGGATTCGGACGGAATCGGCGCTCGATTACCGTTCCGGCCAATACATTACGCTGCGGCGGGACGATGGCCTGGCGCGCAGCTACTCGCTGGCCAGCCTGCCAGATGAGGACGGGTTGGAACTCCATATCCGACGCGCTCCGCAAGGCCGTATGAGCGGTTGGCTGTTTGAGGAAGCCCGCGAAGGACAGTCGATGAGCGTCCGCGGCCCGGCGGGCGATTGTTTCTATACGGGCGGCAACCCGGATCAGCCGCTGCTGTTGGCCGGGACGGGAACGGGTCTGGCGCCGTTGGCCGGAATCTGCCGCGACGCGGTGCGGCAGGGGCATCGCGGTCCTATCCATCTCTACCACGGCGCGCTGCGGCCCGAAGGGCTTTATCTGCGGGATGAGCTGCTGGAGATAACGCGCGCGAATCCTAATGTTCAATACACGCCCGTCGTGCTGCATGGAGAAGGGGAGGGAATTACGACCGGCGAACTGGACAAGGCGATCGCCGCCGATCACCCGAAACTGAGCGGCTGGCGGGGCTTCGTCTGTGGCGATCCCGCCATCGTACGGATGTTGAAAAAGAAGCTGTTTTTGGCCGGAATGGGGAGTAAAGAGATCTTCGCCGACGCGTTCATCGAAGCGGTATGCAGCTAACGGTTCATACGGATTACGGCCTGCGGGTTCTGCTCTACTTGGCCCATTTTCGCGAACGCCGCGTGGGCACCGAGGAGATCAGCACGGCCTACGGCATTTCCAAGCATCATCTGGTACGCGTCGTGCAGACGCTGGCCGATGCCGGGTTTGTGCGCGTCACAGTTGGCCGCGCCGGCGGCGTGGAACTGGCGCGCGACCCGAAGGATATGCGCCTGGGCCAGATCGTGCGCGCCACCGAAGCGTCGTTCCGGTTGGTGGAGTGCCATGACGAGGCGAACAACACGTGTCCCATCGTCCCGGTTTGCGGGCTGAAATCGATTCTCGATGGAGCGCTTCACACCTTTCTGGCCGAACTCGACAGGCATACGCTCGCGGACCTGGTGAAGCCGCGCAGCCGCGAGTTATTCGTCCGACTTGTCGCGCGCTAGCACTCGCCGGATCTGCTCCAAATGGCGATCCATGTGGAAGCGCAGGAACTCCAATCGCTGGCGGGCATCGAGCGGACCGCAAAGAAAATGCGGGAAGATGATCGCGCTGAGTTCCTTCCCCTCCAGCTTGTTCGCAAGATCGGCTACCACGAGTGAACAGGCACGGAAAGCCGCTCGCCAGTAGTCCAGTGTCCCGGCGCCCTGCGGTGTCGCCACGGGCGGCGCCGCGACCGGCCCCTTCCAGGTTCGTTCGATAATCGCTTCAATCGAAAGTCCAAGGTTGGGATTAGCTTCCGTTGCAGGGGACTCCAGCGCCCGGTAAATCTTCTCCAATCCGGATTGCTCCGCCAGCACCAGGTGCTCCAGAATTTCGGCAACGGACCACTTATCGGGCGCCGGCTTCCACGTCGACTTCGCAGGCGTCAACCCTTCCACGGCGGCGAGCACCCGCTCGCGCGCGGCTTCCACGTCGGCAACTAGAATGGTCAACTCACTCACTTGCCGCCCAGTATCTCGCCGTGCGGCTTCTTTTGCGTGATCTCTTCATGCACCGCAATCGCCTGCCCGGCGAGACCATCGCCCACCCAGTTCTTGGATTCAGGGGAGAACTTCAGGGACGCTTCCAGCGTTTTCGCCATCCCCATCTTTTGGATATCATCAGCCGATTTGCCGGTCTTGATCAACCCCTGCACGCCCGCATAGATCTCTCGCATGAACTTGGCCTGGCCCTTGATAATCTCGGTTCCGCCCGGCCGTCCATGGCCGGGAAGGACATGCTTAATTTGGCGTTTGCCGGCTGCGTCGGCGACCTTAGGCCAATTGGCGATGTGGCCGTCGGCCATATAGTTGAACGCGCCGTTGGCGATCGCGTCACCGGTCGCCAGTACCTGTTCCTTCGGCAGATAAACGAAGCCATCGCCCCGCGTATGAGCCCACCCGAAGTAATGAAATTCCACACGCCGCGTCCCGTCGTCCAGTACGAATGGGGTCTTATCAAATGTCTGCTTTGGCGGTTCGGCGGTGTCCCTTTTCAACTCCTTCACGTCATCGCGATTCGTTTCGCTCCAGCGCTTAGGTTCGTAGCGCTTCATTTCCTGAGCCACGCCGGCGTAGGCCAGCGTCGTCGCGCCCATCTGTGTCCAAACGGCGTTTCCGTAGGCGTGGTCGCCGTGGTGGTGCGTGTCAAAAACGTACTTGATGGGTTTGTTGGATAGCTTCTTGGCATCGGCGGCGGCCAGCCGCGCGCCCGACGGGAAGTTGGCGTCGACGATGATCAGATAGTCCTTCATCTCAATGATGATGTTGTTGCAGTGGCCCTGTTCTTTGATGTCCCCTTCGCGAAACCAGACGCCCGGAACGATCTGTTGAACGGTATTCGGTTCGGCTGCAATCCGCGATGTAAAGACCACCGAAACGAGGCAAGCGGCAAAGCCGCCGAGCAGTAAGAGACGGCCACGAGTCATGGGGGACAGTATACAGTAGGAACAGGGATTTTATGAAGAGCTTACTAGCGGGTACGGCACTCTTTGGCGCGGCCTTCGTTATCATGCAAGGCCAGACGGTTCCAGCATTCCGGGACCTGTTCAACGGCAAGGATCTCACCGGTTGGGTGAACGTCAATACCGCCCCCGACACCTGGAAGGTCAAGGACGGAATTCTCATGTGTTCCGGCCACCCCATCGGCGTCATGCGCAGCGAGAAGCAGTATGAAAACTTCATACTCCACATCGAATGGAAGCATCTGGAGCCGGGCGGCAATTCGGGGGTCTTCCTTTGGAGCGCGGCGCGGCCCGGCGAAAAGAACCGGCTGCCCGATGGCCTCGAAGTCCAAATGCTGGAGCTCGAATTTCCCGAAATGCACAAGAAAGACGGTGTGCCGCTCTCGCCCGGCTACGTTCACGGCGACCTGTTCGGCGTGGGCGGGGTGACCATCGTACCCGATAATCCGCGTGGCGTTCGCAGCAGCTCGCTCGAGAACCGCTGCCTGGGCCGCGGCAATTGGAATACCTATGATGTGGTTGCCGTCGACGGCACCGTCAAACTCGCCGTGAACGGGAAGTTCGTCAACGGCATCAGTAAAGCCACGCAGAAGAAGGGCTATCTTTGCCTGGAATCGGAAGGCGCTGAGATCCACTTCCGCAACATCCGGATCATGGAACTGCCCTCCGGCGTCACTTCGCCGCAGCAGGCTGCGCCGGAGTTGTAATTACCGCTTCGCCGGGACGACTTCGATTTGATAAATGCTGGCCCACAGCTTGCCGGTAACGATCAGCCGTTTCGTGGCCGCGTCGTAGGCGATGCCGTTCAGCACGTCGGCCACGTTTCGATCACGGGGCAGCGCAGAGAGGTCGATCCAACCCAGCACCTTGCCCGTCGCCGGCGAAATGCGCACGATCTGATCGGTCTGCCAGACGTTCGCCCAAATCTCGCCTCGTATCCATTCCAGTTCGTTTAACGCCCCCACTGGCCGCGTCCCATCCTGCACGGTGATACGCCGGATTTCCTTCAACGTCTTCGGATCCCATACGCGTATCTGCGCCGAGCCGTCGCTCATGTAGATCTGCTTGCCGTCGTTGGTGAGCCCCCATCCCTCGCCCGGATAGGAAAACTGCTTCACGAAAGTGAGCTCGGGAAACTTGTAGACAAAGCCCGTCTGATGCTGCCACGTAAGCTGGATCAACTGACCGTCGATGATTGTAATTCCTTCACCGAAGAACGGCGGCCCGACGCGCAGTTGCTTCAGCACTTTGCCTGTCTCCAGGACGACTTTGCGAATGCCCGAAGTGCCCACCATCCCGGTGCTCTCATACAGCCCGCCGGCGTGGAACTCCAGTCCCTGCGTGAACGCCCCCGTATCGTGCGGGAACGTCTTCACGATGCGCGCCGTATAGCGTGGCGTTTCGGCGGCTGATAACGCGAACGCCGCTGCTAATAGCGGAAGGAGCCTCACATACGAATGGTAGCGAATCACGATGCCTCCCACTTCGGCAGCAGATGCTTCTGCACCTTGCCCAGCGCTGTTCGCGGCAGCTTGTCGATCGCCACAAACGCCCGCGGAATCTTGAATGAGGCCAGGTGAGCACGGCACGCGGCTTCCAACGCGGGCGCGTCGAATGTACCCACGATGTACGCTACGGGAACCTCGCCCCGCCGTGCGTCCGGCGAGGACACCACCGCCACTTCCACAACGCCCTCCTGCTCGCTCAAGAACTCCTCAATCTCGCGCGGATAGATATTGAACCCGCCTGAGATGATCAAGTCGCTGCGCCGCCCTTGGAGTGTGTAATAGCCATCGGCCGACCGCACAGCGATATCGCCCGTGCGGAACCAGCCATCGCGGTGCGCCGCGACTGTGGCCTCCTCGCGGCGCCAATATCCGGCGAACAAATTCGGCCCGCGCAAGAACAACTCGCCTACTTCGCCATCGGCGACCGGCTTTCCATCGGGATCCAGATTCCGGACCGAAACACCCGGCAGCGGCAGCCCCACCGATCCCGGCCGCCGCTCGCCGACATACGGGTTTGAAAGGTTCATGAGCGTCTCGCTCATCCCGTAGCGCTCCAGGATCGTGTGCCCGAAAGCGGCCCGGAAATCCTCCAGCGTCTGCGCGGGCAACGGTGCCGAACCGGAGACGAACAGGCGCATTCCAGCGCCAATCGCCGCCGCCTTTTCCGTGGGCCACTCCAGCATCCGCACATACATCGTGGGCACTCCGAAGAACACCGTCGGCCGGAAATTCTGCATCCAGCCCGTTGCCTGGTCGTGGGCGAAGCGCTCGGTCAACCGCATCCGGCAGCCGCTCGCCAGCCAGCAGTGCACGCCATTTCCCAGCCCGTGAACATGGAATAGCGGCAGCGTCAGCAGCAAGCGGTCGGCGGAAGTGAATTGCCAGCACGTAACCAGGTTCACCGCGTTCACCACGAAGTTGTTCTGCGTTAAGACAGCGCCCTTGGCCGTGCCCGTGGTACCCGACGTATAAACGATCGCGGCCGGCGTATCGCCATCGGTAACATCAATCCGCCGCGTCGCCGGCTGCTTCACAACCTCTTCCCGAAGATCCTCCAGCCGCCAGATCGGGACCGTCGTATCGCCCACAAACTCAATCTGCGCCGCTGTCGTCACCAGGGCCTTCGGTTCGGCGTCCTGCAGAATATGGCGGATCTCCCGTCCCCGGTAAAGAACATTCAACGGCACGAAAATCACGCCGAGCCGCGTTGCCGCCAGATACAGATCGACAAACTCCAGACAATTAGCCAGGTAGACGCAAATGCGGTCGCCCATTTCCAGACCGCGCGCGGCCAGCAGATTGGCCATCCGCGACGCCCGGTCGTCGACGTCGCCGAAGGTATAAACCTCGCCATCCCACTCCAGCGCCTGCGCGCCGCGGCGCCCAACAAACGAGAGATCGAATAGCGCCGGCAGCGTCAAGACCGGTTACCCGTTTTCGGTAGAACTCTTCGCAAGGAACCGGGCGATGAAGCCGGTGTCGATATCACCCGCCTGGAACTCGGGATCGTGCAGAATCCGCTGATGCAAGGGTATCGACGTATGAATTCCCTCGACGACGAACATATCCAAGGCCCGGAGGGACCGTTGAATCGCTTCGTTCCGATCCTTGCCGTGGACGATCAGCTTCGCCACCAGCGAATCGTAATAAGGAGGAATCACACAGTCCGTATAGGCCCATGTATCGACGCGCACGCCAATACCGCCCGGCAGATTCAGCCCCGTGATCTTCCCCGGACTCGGCGTAAACGTCACCGGGTTTTCGGCGTTGATGCGGCACTCCATCGCATGTCCGCGCATCGTCACCGGCTCGGTGAGAATATCGCTCAGCCGTTCACCGGCCGCAATGCGAATCTGCGCTTTTACGATATCGATACCGGTCACCATCTCGGTCACCGGATGCTCCACCTGCACGCGCGCATTCACTTCGATGAAGTACAGGCTGCCGTCCTCATCCATCAGGAATTCAACGGTCCCGGCGTTCGTGTATCCCACCTCGCGCATCGCCTTCTTCAGCGAGTCGCCAATCTCCTTCCGCAACTCCGGCGTTACGCGCGGGCTGGGAGACTCTTCGATCAGCTTCTGATGCCGCCGCTGAATCGAACACTCGCGCTCGCCCAGGATCTCCACATTGCCGTAGTTATCGGCCAGCACCTGGAACTCAATGTGCCTCGGCTTGCGGATGTACTTCTCCATGTACATGTCCGGGCACGAAAACGCCGCCCCGGCTTCGGTCTGCGCCTGCGCCAGCAGATTCGGCAGTTCCGACGCCTCGTTCACGACGCGCATGCCGCGCCCGCCGCCGCCGGCGCTCGCCTTCAGGATCACCGGATAGCCAACCACCTCGGCCATCTCCAGCGCCTGTTCCGGCGATTCAATAATCCCCTTGGAACCGGGCAGAATCGGAATGCCCGCCTTCTCCATCGCCGTCCGTGCGTGCTGCTTGAAGCCCATGGCTTCAATGACGGCCGGCTTCGGCCCGATGAACGTTATCCCGCTCGCCTCGCAAACATCGGCGAAGCCCGCGTTCTCGCTCAGGAAACCATAGCCCGGATGAATGGCGTCCACATTGGTGATCTCGGCCGCGCTGATGACGCTCGGAATATCCAGATAGCTGCGAGCGCTCTTGGCCGGGCCAATACAGATCGCCTCATCGGCAAACCGTACATGGAGCGAATGGCGGTCCGCCTCCGAATACACCGCCACCGTGCGGATGCCCAGTTCCTTGCAGGCGCAAACGACGCGGAGAGCGATCTCGCCCCGATTGGCGATGAGAATCTTTTTGAACATCTTCTAGTTCGGACGAACCGTGAATAGCGTCGCGCCGTATTCCACCGGAGCGCCGTTTTCCACCAGCCGCGCGACGATTGTGCCCGCGACCTCGCTCTCGATTTCGTTCATCAACTTCATCGATTCTACAATGCAGAGCACCTGCCCCGGCCTCACCACATCGCCCACCTTCACGAAGGGGGCCGCGTCCGGCGATGCCGATGCGTAGAAGGTACCGACGATCGGCGATTTCACCGCCAGCGTCTTTTCGTCTTCCACGGGGGGCGCCGCCGGCGCCGCGGCCGCCGGAGTGCTGTTTGCCACGGCATGATAGGTCACCGGCGCCGGCGCGGGAGCAAGGGCCACTGGCGCTTCCGCCTGCGGGCCTGAGCGAACGATGCGGACGCGATTATCGCCGCGTTGGACTTCGAGTTCAGCCACGCCAGAGTCGACGACGGCTTGAATCATCTCTTTGATCTCGGAAATGTTCATTTCGTGGGTTAAAGGATAACGAGTTCTTTGGTAGTTGGAGTTAAAATTTCAACGCCGGTTGGCGTAACGAGCACAGTGTCTTCGATGCGAACGCCGCCGGTACCTTCCATATACGCGCCAGGTTCGATCGTAATAGCCATTCCAGGCCGTAAAAATGTTCCGTCCCCGCGGCCCAGCCGCGGCGCTTCGTGGATTTCCAGCCCCAGCCCATGGCCCGTACTATGTATGAAGGCTTTGTCCAATCCATGTTTTCGCAATACGTCGCGTGCGGCCTTATCAACGTCACCAGCCAGCTTTCCAGGCGCCACCGCATTCACTCCAGCGAGTTGCGATTCCAGGACCGCCTTATAGAGATTGCGCGTTTTGGCGCCGGCTTTGCCGAGATGGACACAGCGCGTCATATCGCTGGCGTAACCGCCTCGAAACGTGCCCATATCAACTAATAATAACCCATTTCCATCAATGCGCGCACCACCTGGACGTGCATGTGGCAACGCCGAGTTCGCCCGAAACGCCACAATCGTCTCGAACGCCGGCTTTTCAGCCCCCAGCAGCCGCATCTGGTACTCGATCTCGGCCGCGAAATCCGTCTCGGTCATCCCCGCCCGAAACCGGGTTAAAGCCGCCGCGAACGCTTGCGAATTGACGTTCACCGACGCGCGAATCGCCGCGATCTCTTCGTCCGACTTCACCATCCGCCGCTCTTCAATCACTGCGTTCAGCGGCTGCAGTGTCGCCCCCAACGGCAGAGTTCGGTGCAAATGCTCCCACGTCCGATAAGGCACGCGGCTGTTCTCAAATCCGATTCGGCTCATCTTCGCCAATCGCGGCGGCAGGGCCACTTCCAGCGATCCCTTTGCAATGGACACCCGCACGCCACTCCCGGCCGTCTCCGTCCGGGCCTGAATCGTATAACGCGGATCGGTGAAGAGCGTCGCCTGCCGCGCCGTCACCAGCAAAATTCCGTTACTGCCGGTGAATCCGCACAGATATCGCACATTGGGCAGCGAGGTGACGATGGCTGCGTCCAGCTTCATCGCCGCCGCATCTTCCCGCAGCAGCCGAATGCGTTGCTTAAGCGTTGACATCGAGCAGCAGCTTGCCGGTCGTCTTCCGCCCTGCCAGGTCTTCGTGAGCTTCCCGAACCGCCGAAAGCGGATACGTCTTGTGGATCTGCAAACGCAGTTCGCCGGAGGCAACGCCGTTCAACACATCGCTCGCCCGCCAGGTAAGCTCCTGCCGCGTGGCGCAGTGGTGCGCCAGCGTCGGCCGCGTCAGAAATATCGAACCCTTCTGGTTCAACAGCAAAGGTTCAATCGCCGGCACCGGGCCGCTGGCATTGCCGTAGGTCACCATCATTCCGCGCGGCCGCAAACAGTCGAGCGACCCCATGAATGTCGACGCGCCCACCGAATCGTACACCACGTCCACGCCGCGCCCCTCGGTGATCCGCTTGGTCTCGGCGACCCAGTCCTGCTGGTTATAGAGAATCGTCTCATCGGCTCCCACTTCGCGAGCAATGGCCGCTTTCTCCTCGCTGCCCACCGTCCCGATCACCCGCGCTCCGCGCCGCTTGGCCATCTGCACCACCAGTTGCCCTGCCCCGCCCGCCGCCGCGTGCACCAGGCACGTCTGCCCGTTCTGCAGCGGAAATGTCGAATGGGTCAAGTAATGCGCCGTCATGCCCTGCAGCATCGCCGCCGCCGCTTGGCCCAATCCCAGCCCCGAAGGCACCTTCACCAGTTGCCAGGCCGGGATCACCGCGTACTGCGCATAAGATCCGCGCTGCATCGCATAAGCTACGCGGTCGCCAGGCTGCACTTCGGTCACGCCTTCGCCGACAGCCTCCACCACGCCCGCCGCTTCCATCCCCGGCGTAAACGGCGTTTCCGCCTTGTACAAACCCATGCGGAAGTAAATATCGATGAAGTTCACCCCGCTCACCGACAAACGGACCAGAGCCTGCCCCGCGGCCGGCATCGGAACCGGAACATCTTCGAACAACATCTTCTCAGGACCGCCGGTTTCCCGGACTAATATCGCTTTCATGCGCGCGCCTTTCTGCGTAAATGCACCATGCCGGCGAATGCCAGCAGGTAGAGGAGACTGAATGGAAATAACACAATGCGGCCGATGGTAACCACCGCCCCCGCCCCGGCCAACCCCAGGCGGAACAAAACGAAATGCGTCAAAGTGCTCAGATGCCCGCGGTCCACCCAGAAGTAGTCGCCGTTCTCGTTCAACAGGAACACCTTGCCCGGCAGCCGCAGCGCCAGCATCCACTTCCACTTGGTCATGATCGGCTCCGCCGAACAAATGACGCCCATGATGCTGTAACGCCGCTCTTTCAACTCGCCGATCAGCCGTTCCCGCCCCGCGTGACCGTTGTAACCCGTGATGCGGAATACTTCCCCCTGCTCATGGCGAAACGCCTTCGGCGCCCCCGCGTAACAAGTGATGAGATCCAACCGCATCCCCTCGCCGTAGATCTCATAAAGTCCCGGCAACAGGTCTTCCAGCAGTTGGCGCGAGCCGCTTTCAACGATCGCCACACGGTCAAAGGGTGGAACTTGTTTGGAAAGGAAGAAACGCATTGGCCAGCGGCTACGCTTACTATAGTAAAGCTATGTGGCGATTCGCCGCCATTTTCCGCCTTGCAACCACTGGTACGGTGACCCGCCTGTGACGCGCTCCCTCATCCTGACTCAATTGCGTGAAAGGATTCTCGGGTTCGCGGCATCTCGTATCAGGAAGGGCCAAGGCGGCGCGGTAAGCGCGGAAGATGTGGCGCAGGAAACGCTGCTGGTGCTCGAAGTGAAGTATTCGCACGTCCAGGCGCTGGAGGAGTTGGTGCCGCTGGCAATGCAAATCGCCCGATTCAAAATTATGGCGCTGCACACGAAGTCCGCGCGGCGAGGCGAAGGCACGTCCGTACCGGTCGAAGAGTACCCGCTGGCCGACCCCGCCGAAGACGCCGAAGCGATGCTCGAACGCCGTGAACGTCTCGATCGTCTCGAAACCGCCCTCCTCGCCCTAGGCGAGCGGTGCCGCGATCTCTTCCGCCTGAAATTGCAAGGTCTGAAATTTCCCGAAATCCAGCAAGTGCTCGGCGCCGAGTCGATCAACACCGTTTACACCTGGGACCTCCGCTGCCGCAAACAACTGCTCGAACGCATGAAAGGAGACCGGTAATGGAAAACGAAGAACTCGACCGTCTCCTCGCCGAATACTCCACCGGCGGTCTTTCGGAAACCGATAAAAAGAAACTCTTCACAGCCGCACTCTCCGACCAGGAACTCTTCGACCAGTTGATGGAGGAGGACGCCATTCGCGAAGCCGTCGAACTGCCCGGCGCGCGCAATCGCCTCATCGACTCCCTGCAAGAGGACCTGATAACCGCCGAAAAAGCAATGGCCGCCGCACCGGCCGGAGCGCCTTTGCTCCGCATGCCCTCGCCCGCCGAGCCCAAACCCGCTCCCGAGCCTGCGCCGAAGCCCGCATCACCCAAATCGAACTGGCTCGCCTGGGCCGCCGGAATCGGTATCGTCTTCGTCTCTGGCGCCATCACGTATATGGTGCCGTCCCTGCTCGACCGCGGTCCGACCGTCAAGGACATCGCCAAAGTGGTCACCGGCCAGGACAAAGATACGAAGCCCTTCGTAGAACCGCCCCCGCCCAAAGCGGCCGCGCCTAAACCCATCGTCGAGGAGCCACCCAAGATCCTGGCTGACGCGCGCAAGCCCGCTCCCATCGCGCGGCCCATTAACATTCCCTTGCCCTCCGCCCCGCCGCCTCCCGCGCCCGCTGAACCGGCGATTGCCGCCGAAAAGGAAAACAAAGGGCCGGAACTCTCCGCCCGGGCCCGCGGCGAACGCGACCGAGCGGTCGGCGCCTATCGCGCCGATGAGCAGCCCCGCCAGATCGCACAGGCACCGCCTCCACCGCCCTCCCAACAGCAGCAGGCTCCCGGCTCCGCTCCCGCCACAGTAGCCCGCCGTCAGGCCAGCGCGGACACCTTATCAGCCGGTGCCGGAGCCAGCGCCATCGGCAACGTCGCCAAAACGGGCATGGTAAAGGCCGAAGAAGCGCGCGAAGTGAAAGCCAAGACGGTCGCCGCGCCCCCCGCCGTCTGGCGCCGGGGAAGGGAAGGCGAATGGATTCGCGTGCCCGCCGAAGATACCGTCAACCGTACCGACGTTCTCGTCATCCGCTACACCCCCGCCGCGAATACCAATATCCAACTGCTCGACCCGGCCGGCCGCCGCCTCACCGCCAAATCGGGCCGCACCGGCGAAGAACTCGATCTGCCAATCCCGGCCACACTCCTCCAGCGCGCCACCCAGGACTCCGTCACCGTCTCAGTCACCGAAGGTTCCCGCTCCACATTCTTCAAAATTCTTTTGCGAAATCCCTGAAAGGGTTCGCCGCCGAACGTGATTCCCCTGTGAAGGCAACAAGCCAACACGGAGATCACAATGAGAAAATCGCTTTCGTATGTAGCCCTGGGCATGGCGGCGCTCGGGCTCTGGAAACCCCAGGCAGCCGCTGCCAGTACCCCCGGCGGCATGCTTACCCGCATCGGCGCCGACGGCCAGGTGGACGCCCCCTGCCCGCTGGAGCACACCGCGGTTACCGCCGAAGTGCAAGGGCCCGTCGCCCGCGTGAAGGTTCGCCAGATCTTCCGCAATCCCACGGCGAACCCGATGGAGGCCATCTACACCTTCCCTCTCGCCGTCGGCGGCGCCGTGGACGACATGACCCTCCGCATCGGCGACCGCTTGGTTAAAGGCAAGATGAAGCGAAAGGAAGAGGCGCGCGCCATCTACGACGCCGCCCGCCGGCAGGGGAAGCTCGCCGGCCTGCTTGACCAAAGCCGCCCCAACGTCTTCGTGCAGAGCGTCGCCAATATCCCGCCCAACGGTAAAGTTGAAATCGAAATTCAGTACGTCGAATCCCTCCGCTACGAAGCCGGCAAGTACGAGTTCGTTTTCCCCATGGTGGTCGGACCCCGCTACTCGCCCAAGCACAATCCCACTGCTTTCCAAAACCCCAAATACGCCCCCCAAGGCACCCGCGCCGGCCACGACATTTCTCTTTCCCTGAAACTCGACGCCGGTCTGCCCATCGACTCCGTCGACTCCACCACCCACGAAGTCGTCGTCGAAAATCGCACCTCCAACGGCGCGTTCATCAAGCTCCGCAACCAGAACGAAATCCCGAACAAGGACTTCATCCTCCGCTGGGACGTCACCGGCCGCAAGATTAACGACGCCCTGCTGACCCACCGCGGCAGCGATAAACAGGGCTACTTCACCTTCGTTCTCGCCCCGCCCGATCTACCCGCCCGCGAAGACATCACGCGCAAGGAACTGGTCTTCGTCATCGACACCTCCGGCTCCATGCACGGCTTCCCGCTCGATAAAGCCAAGGAAGCCATGACCGCCGCCATCGATGGCCTCAACCCCCGCGACCGCTTCAACCTCATCACCTTCTCCGGCGACACGCATCTGCTGTTCCCGGCGCCCGTCGCCGCCACCCCTCAAAACATCGCCGACGCAAAGCAATTCCTCGCCGGCCGCCGCAGCGGTGGAGGCACGGAGATGATGAAAGCCATCCGCGCCTCGCTCGCCCCCTCGGGCTCCCGCGAACATGTCCGCATCGTCTGCTTCATGACCGATGGCTATGTGGGCAACGAAGCCGAGATCATCGCCGAGATCCGCCAGCACCCCGAAGCCCGCGTCTTCGGATTCGGTATCGGCAGCTCAGTGAACCGCTACCTCATGGATCAAATGTCCTACAACGGCCGCGGCGAAGTGGAATACATCGGACTGCAGGACGATGGCTCCGCCGCCGCCAGGCGCTTCCACACCCGCGTCCAGACGCCGCTGCTGACCGACATTCAGCTCAGCTTCCAGGGCCTCGCCGTCGATGAAATCTACCCCAAGCGCATTCCGGATCTGTTCAGCGCCAAACCCGTAGTCATCAGCGGCCGCTACCGCGATGCCGGCAAAGGCTCCGTCAAAATCACCGGCAAAATGGGCGGCCATCCCTTTGAACGCGTGGTCCCCGTCGAACTGGCCGCCACCGCCCAGCGCGAAGGTATCCGCTCCCTGTGGGCTCGCACCAAGGTGGGCGAGCTGATGAACGATGGCGAGACGAAAAACCAATCGCAGATCACCGAGTTGGGCATCCAATACGCGATCATGACGCCCTTCACCTCATTCGTTGCCGTCGAACACCAGACGATCAGCGAAGCCGGAAAACTCCGCACCGTCGAAGTGCCGGTCGAAGTCCCCGAAGGCGTCGATGGCCGCATGGCCGGCGCCGACATGGAGACCGCGAAAATGGCTCGCATGTCAGCACCGATGGGCGTCGGCGGAGTCTACCGCAACCGCGCCGCCGAACCGTCCGTTGCCTACCCGGCGCCAATGATCCGCGAAGAGCGCGACCAGCGGCAGATCATAGCCCCGAAAACGCCGCAACCATCGCAACCGGCGCAGAAGCTCTCGCCGGAGCTGCAAGCCAAGGTCAACAGCCCCGATAAAATCGGTGTCCGCCTCTACCTGCGAGACGTCTCCGAAGCCACGCTGAACAAGCTAAAAGCCGCCGGACTGCTCATCATCGCGCAGCCCGGCGGAGCCAAGCTAATCATCGGCGAGATCGTCGGCACCAAGCTGACCGCCCTCGCCGCCCTAGCCGAGGTGCAACTCATCGCACCGCGATAACCAAACAAATGGGGGCCGGGCTTAACTCCCCGGCCCTATTTTTGCTTTAGGGCCGCTTCCGGAGGAATCTCCTTGCCGTCCTTGTCCACGTAATGAATATCAAAAACCCCACCCGAATTAATGAAGGCCGTACATGCCTTCACACAGGTGAACTGGTGATGATGTTTGCTCGGCATCATCGCATATCCGCCGCTCGTAATCGTCGCGGTATTCATTCCCTTCATCTCAACTTTCGCTGTACCGCTCACAATCATCACGTGTTCGGTAGGCGTGTGCCAGTGCCATGGGATCGTGCATCCCGCAGTCCCCTTAAAAACGATCACCGATGGCCCTTTGGACGGATCTCCACTCTCGACAGCCATCGTGACGCACCCCGGCAGCCCGGGAAGCGGAGCGAGTTTAACCTCGGCCAAATTGCGCGCCGTTCCCATCTCCTGGGCATGGGCGAAAAACGAACAAGCAAGTACGACCGCGGCAATTTTCATAGCGGCCCTCCTTCGCGGAAGTATACCTGTTCTAATCCTCCACCGTAATCTTCGGCCCCGATTTCTTCTCGAGCCCCGCCAGCCCTTCACGAACCTTAGTCGCCAGCGTCTGAAACACCGCACCCGCGCCAGCCACATCCAGCGCCACCGGCTGCCCCGAATCCCCGCCAATCCTCACCTTCGGATCCAGCGGCAACTCCGTCAAAAATGGAATCGACATCGCCTCGGCCATCCTCCGTCCCCCGCCCTGGCCGAACACATCGATCCGCTGTCCGTCCGGCATCTCCAGGTAGCTCATATTCTCAACAATCCCCAGAATGGGCGTCTTCACCTGCGCGAACATCCCCACCGCTTTCCGTGCATCCTCCATCGCCACTTCGCTCGGCGTGGTGACAACAATTGCCCCCGAAATCGGCACCGTCTGCACCAGCGAAAGCTGCACGTCTCCAGTCCCAGGCGGCAGGTCGATGATCAGGTAATCCAGCTCCCCCCAATTCACGCCCCGCAGAAACTGCTGCATCACCGAATGCAACATCGGCCCGCGCCAGATCAAAGGTTTATCCCCCGGGCTCATGAACCCCATCGACATCAGCTTCACGCCGTAGCTCACCAGCGGCTGTATCCGCTCCCCGATCGCATGCGGGCTCGCCCGCGTGCCCATCATCAACGGCACATTCGGCCCGTAGACATCGGCGTCCATCAATCCCACCTTGCGCCCCTGCGCCGCCAGCGCAATCGCCAGGTTCACCGAAACCGTCGTTTTTCCCACGCCGCCCTTGCCGGAGCCGACGGCTATCAAATGCTTCACGCCCTCAACGGGCTGCAACGTAACACCAGAAGGATTCATTACCTTCTATTGTGGCGCGAGTTGCCCCCAACGAGCCTCGGCTTGTTTCTCCAGCCGCGGCCGGTCCGCCGTCAACAGAAATCCGTCCTTCGCCAACTCATCCATCGCGCCGCGAATTTTGCCCATGTATTCGTCCTTCGACGCATACCGCTCCGCGATCGCCGGCCGCGAGTCTTTCTTCGCCTCTCGCTCCGCTTTTGTCGCCGGAAAGGGATGGAATCCGCCAATCAGGTTCGACATCTCCGCCGGAGCGCCCGTCGCCGGATCGCGCAGATTCCAACCCGTATACGTCCCCAACGGCACCATCAAGTCGGGCATCCGAATTCCGCTCGTCTCGTTGCCATCGCGATTCACTTGCGGCACCAGCGTCACAAACGGCTTTCCCGCTCTCGGCGGCTCCAGCGTGACAATGCCCTTGGTCTTATAGTCCGGCCCATAGTCCACGCGCCACGCCTGATGCGGCGCCTTCGGTAAACTCACCCCCGCCAGCGCCGGGAAATGCACCATCGTCAAAGGCACCAGCTCGCTCTTGTCGATGCGCGGAATCCGCGAAGCCGGAGGCGCTTTATCCTCCAGCACCCACGCCGCCATGTGCGTCAACAGCGCCCGCATCACCGGCCGCGCATCCGCCGGGTTCGTCAAATACGCCGTCTGATTCTTCTTCGGCGGAAAGGTCCCGCTGCCATGCTGTGTCCCGGCCAGGAAGTAGATCCGCGAGTGGGCGCCCACGCCGTCATCCTTCCGCCCGTCCAGGCTCGTATGGATCAACGACGCTCCGCGCCCCCAATACTCGTGCGACCCGTTCGTGTAAAAAATCTTTGGCACGGTGTTCAAGTCCATCACCTGGTGCAGCAGCCCGTCCACTTCCCGCGTCTCCGGATCCATCATCCGCAAATCGGCAAACGGGAATACATCGGTCGGGTAATAAGTTCCGGCCATGCGTCCGGACGTCCGCGATGGCTGGGCAAACCGCTGATTAAAGCTCCCGCGCCCCGCCCCGGCCACATGCGCCCACACGCCGTCGAATACCCGCTTCCCCTCCTCGTCGGCATTAAATCCGTAATAAAGAAACGTCCGCAAAAACCGTCCGGATTGCGACGACCCAAACGCCACCGCCCGCTTGATTCCCTCTTCCTTGTGCCGCAAATACGACACAACATCGCGCGTCGACGCCAGCCCCAACCCCGCCACCGCCGGCGACTTCGCCGTATAAATCACCTCATACAACTTCCCGGGCAGAAACCCCGCCGCCATCTCCACTTCCGTGTTATCACGGAACTTCCAGGCACTCCGCGGAATCACCCGCCGCGGCCCGTCGGCAACGTCCCTTACGAGTAACTGCGTCCCCGGCGTATCCGGGTCGGACACCGCGTAAGGCTTCATGCTCCGATCCGCCAACTCGAATCGAGTCACTTTCTCGGACGGCACAAACTCCGCACGCACGATCCCGCTCACGCCGTCCACGCGCGGCACTTCAATCTGCACACTCCCCTTGATTTCCGGAATATCGAACTGCCAACCGGCCCAAACCAGCGTGAATCCCTGCTCGAGCAAAAAGCCATCGCCAAAGTCCTCGGCCGCCCGCGGATCCCGGCTCCCGCTGGCGTAATTGAAAACCCCCATCATCGCTTTCCCGCCGCGATTCGAAACCTCATACAGCAGCACGCCGTTGCCCGTACCCTTCGGGCGCAGAATATATACGTCCGCCGCAAACTCCACCAGCCCCTTCGCATTTTTCGGCGCCAACCCGATATCCCGAATCTGCTGATTCGCCGCCGCCTTCGGATCGACCGCGAAGTGCGCCTTCGCAATCACCCGTTCATACGGCCCCGCCTTGCCGAACTCCCGCCCGCCCAGCACCTCGCTCTTCTCCAAAACCTCAATCCGCGTAACAGCCGCGCGGGCGCACAGCGACACCGCCAGCAATGCGATAAGCACTCGATTCGCCATGAGTGCTATTGGATCACAACGCCAATGACGCCTTGGGCCGCAAGTCCATTCCCGCCAACTCCCCCCGCACCAGCTTCCGATAAGCCGCCGCCCCAATCATCGCCGCGTTATCCGTCGAAAGCCCCGGAGTAGGGAAGTACACCGGAACTCCAATCCGCGACGTTGCCGCCGCCCGCCGCAGGCCCGTATTGCATGCCACTCCGCCCGTAATGATCACGCTCTCCACCGCATGTTCTTCCGTCAGCTTCTCAATCCGCGACAACAGCTCATCGATCACCGTCTGCTGAAAACTCGCGATCAAATCCAGCGTCTTGGCCGGCGTCACCGCAAGCCAGTCCTCCACCGTCGCCCCGTCGCCAACGGCACGCCGCACCGCAATCTCATCGTCAATTGCGTTCGCCTCCGTCCACCGCAGCACCGCCGTCTTCAAGCCCGAAAACGAAAAATCCAGCGCATTGCCCTTCATGTTGGCCCGCGTAAACCGCACGCCCTTCGGATTCCCGTACGGCGCTAGCCTGTCCAGAATCGGCCCGCCCGGATACGGAAACCCCAGCAATTTGGCCACTTTGTCGTAGGCCTCGCCCGCCGCATCGTCTCGAGTGCGGCTGATCAACTCATATTCAAAATCCCCTCGCACATGGTACAGGTGCGTATGGCCGCCGCTCACAATCAGCGCCAGCGCCGGCAGCGCCGTCCGCGGATGCTCCAGCATCACTGCATGAATATGCCCTTCCAAATGGTTTACCGCCACCAGCGGCAGCCCATGCGCCATGCTGATCGCCTTGGCATACGTCACTCCAACGAGCAATGAACCCAACAGCCCGGGCCCGTACGTACAGGCCACTGCCCCCAAATCTCCCCACCCAACACCGGCCCGTGTCATCGCCTCCTCCACCACCGGAGTAATCGCCCGCATGTGCTCGCGGCTGGCCAACTCCGGCACCACGCCCCCGTACCGCTGATGCGTCTCAATCTGCGATGTCACCACGGACGACAGAACCGTCCGCCCGTCTTCCACCACCGCCGCGGCCGTCTCATCGCACGAGGATTCGATAGCTAGAATGCGCAAGTTGATAACCTGATCAGTTTGGACCTCTCTCAATTCGATTATGAACTGCCCGAGGAGTTGATCGCCCAGAATCCTCCCCCCGCCCGCGACGGCGCCCGCATGCTCGTCCTTGACCGCAGCGCCCAAACCTGGCAGGATCGCCAGTTCCGCGACCTCCCCACTTTCCTAAACGAGACCGACCTACTCGTCTTCAACAACTCCCGCGTCTTCAAATCCCGCCTCCTCGGCCATCGCGCCGGCCACACCGGCCGCGTTGAAATCTTTCTCGTCGAGCCTTTCGGCGACGGGTGGCGCGCCCTCGTCCGCCCAGGCCGCAAACTCCCTCCCGGCACCAGGGTCGAATTCGGAGAGGGCTTCCACGCCACCATCGAGGAGCGCCTCGAATACGGTGAACGCCGCGTCCGCCTCCACGCCGCCGACCAATGGCAAGCCATCGAAACCCACGGCCACATCCCGCTGCCGCCCTACATCCACCGCACTGACACCGCGGCGGATGCCGAACGCTACCAGACCGTCTTCGCCCGCGAACGAGGCAGCGTCGCGGCGCCCACCGCAGGGCTCCACTTCACCAAAGAAATTCTCGGCCAAATCCCCGCCGCTCGCACGGAAGTCACCCTCCATGTAGGCCTGGGAACCTTTCAACCCTTGCATTCCAATACCATCGAAGAAAATCAGCTCCACTCCGAACGATTTGAAGTCCCCGCTGAATCCGCGCAAAAACTAAAAGCAGCCGATCGAGTCATCGCCATTGGCACCACCGCCGTCCGCACCATTGAGTCGTTCTACAAAACCGGCAACACCGGCCAAACGAACCTCTTTATCTACCCCGGCTTCCAATTCCAGCGCGTCGACGCCATATTGACTAACTTCCATCTCCCGCGGTCCAGCTTGCTCGTCCTCGTCAGCGCCTTCGCCGGACTCGACTTTACCCTCGCCGCCTACCGCCACGCGGTCGGACAGAAATACCGCTTCTTCAGTTATGGCGATTGCATGTTAATCCTGTGATATGGCCCTCACGCGCCGCCGTCTTCTGCTCAGCCTCGCCGCCTCAAACACTCTCCGTGCCGGCGCCGCTACCGCGAATATCTCCCCCGCCCTCGGCTCATCTTTAGCCGGCGGAATGACCGACCGCAAATGCACCGACGTGCATGACGAACTCCTCGTCCGCTGCGCCGCACTGGAATCCGCCACCACGCGCCTGCTGCTGGCGACCATCGACTCCTGCATGGTTCCGCGAACCATCCTCGACAAAGTCCGCGCCCGCATCGCCCGCGATAACAGTGTCGCCCCCGAACTCATCCTCTTCAGCTCCACCCACACCCACAGCGCTCCGCCCGCCATGCACCTCTTCCAAAGCATGCCGGACCCCGCCTACATCGCCCTCCTTGAATCCCGCCTAGCCGACGCGGCCCGAATGGCCTTCGCCCGACTGCGTCCCGCCCGCATTGGCGCCGCCCAGGGCTCCGAACCATCTCTCGTCAACAACCGCCGCTTCTACATGCGCGAAGGCGCCATCCCGGCCGACCCCTTCGGCAAGCAAACAGACAAAGTGCAGATGAACCCCAATCTGCAAAGCCCTGATCTCGGCAAGCCCGCCGGGCCCACCGACCCCGACCACCCTGTCCTGGCCGCTATCGGTCTCGACGGCCGCTACATCTGGATCTACGCCAGCTACGCCCTACACTACGCCGGCTACAACCCCGGCACCCACGCCAGCGCCGATTACTTCGGCGCCTGGTCCCGCCGCATCGAAGCCGCCACCCATCCCGAATGCGTCGCCCTTCTCTCCAACGGCTGCTCCGGCAACATCAACGCCATCTCTTACGCCGCCAAATACCCCACCCGCAGCAACTACGACTTCATCGATCGCGTCTCCTCCGTCCTCGCCATCGAAACCCTCCGCACCTTGAAGAACATCGAGTTCACCGATACCGCCACCCTCGCCGGCAATATCCAAAACGTCGAAATCGGAACGCGCCGCCCCTCCCCCGCGGAACTCGCCGAAGCCATCAAACGGGTCGGCGAAACCCCCGGCAACGAATTCAAGGATCGCGCCGATATCTACGCCCGCGAAACCGTCTTCCTCAGTAAATACCCGGCGAAAATTCAAGTGCCCGTGCAGACCCTTACAATCGGCGAGACCGCCCTCTGTACCTTCCCCGGCGAGACCTTCGTTGAACTCGGCCAAGCCGTCAAGAAGGCCAGCCGGCACAAACTCACGGTAACCGTCTCCATCGCCAACGATGCCTGCGGCTACATCCCCACAGCCGAAGCCTTTGACCTCGGCGGCTACGAAACCTGGCGGGCGAAGTCCGCCTATGTCGAACGCGATACAGCCGCCAAACTAACGGCGGCGCTCCAAAATAGCGTACGTTAGAACAACATGCTCGAATGGTTATACGGGGGTCCATTGAAGGTCGGCAGCCAGGCCCCGCCCTTTGCGCTTACCGATGAGAATGAGCGCGTCGTGACGCTCAAAGCCTTAAAAGGCAAGCCCATCGTTCTGGTCTTCTATCCCGGCGACGACACCGCCATCTGCACCGACCAGCTATGCGAAATCCGCGACGACTGGGCGGCATTCAAACGCCTCGGCGCCGCCGTCTACGGCGTCAACGGCCAAAGCGCCAATGCCCACGGCAAGTTCTCCGCCAGGTACAAATTCCCCTTTCCCTTGCTCGTTGACAAAGGTTGGGAAATGTCGAAGGCCTACAACGCCGGCTGGGGCTTCGTTCGGCGCACGGTCTACGTAATAGCCCCCGACGGCCTAATTGTCTACGCCGAAAGAGGAAAACCCTCCACGGCGGCCATACTCGCCGCCGTGGAGGGTGCAAAACCACCTACTTCTTAAGCCGCTGACATGCCGCTATCGACGCCTCATTATGCGGAGCCGGCCGCCCGTCGGCGATGATCTCCACAATCTTTCCCGTCTTGTCAATAACGAACGTTGTCCGGCTGGCGATGCCGCGATCCGCTATCAGAACGCCATATGCCTTTGCTGTATTTTTGTTGGGGAAATCGGACAGCAAAGGAAACTCGAGCGTCAGATCGTCGGAGAACCGCTTCAAAGACGGCGCTGCATCGACGCTGATCCCGAATACCTGCGAATCCGCTTCGTTAAAGTTTTTGATTCCAGCCTGGAATCCTTTCATTTCCGCGGTTCAGCCACCGGTAAACGCAAGCGGGAAGAAGGCCAAAACAACTGTTTTGCTGCCCTTGAAATCCGCCAGCGAATACGTCTTGCCGGGAACCGAGGAACTTAGCTTCGCGAAGTCCGGAGCCATGTCGCCAACCTTTAGGTGCGTCTTGCCGTCCTGGGCAAAAAGCACGGTGGCGGCGAGGCTCAGGAAGATGATTTTCTTCATGGAGTTTGTCCTCGTTGAATTGAAACTGCTCCATTCAGCTTATATCTTTACCATCTCCGTTTGGCGCTCCCCGGTCACGCGCGCTTCCCGCTCGCCCACAAAAACGTTTACTTCGCTCCGAATCCCAAACTCCGGCAGATAGATTCCCGGCTCCACGGAAAAACAGGTCCATGGAATCACCCGCCGTTCGTCGTGCGTTTCCAGGTTGTCCATGTTCGCGCCCGACCCATGCACGTCTTCGCCAATCGAATGTCCCGTCCGGTGAACGAAGTATTGCTCAAACCCATGCTCGCGAATGTGTCCGCGGCACGCATCGTCCACCTCATACCCGCACAATGGCAGCCCCGCGCTAATTGTATTCTGCACCTTGGCCACCGCCGCGTCCCGCGCGCCGGTCACAATGCGGAACACCTTCTCCACCTCGTCCGGTATCACGTCACCCGTATATCCCGTCCAAGTAATGTCGTAGTAAACCGAGCCTGGCTTGTTCAGTTTCGCCCACAAATCGATCAGCACCACATCACCCTGTTGGATCGCCTCGTACTGATCCGCCTCGGGCTCATAGTGCGGGTTCGACGCGTTCGCATTCACGCCCACAATTGGCCCGTGATCCGTGAACAATCCCGCCCGTTCGAACGACTCCAGAATAAAGCTCTTTATAATCCACTCGTTCACTGGCTCCCGCCCGCGCAGCCGGTCGCCGATCTCCAGGAACGCTGCCCGCCGGACTTCATCCACCAGCACACCCGCCGCCAGATGCGAATCCAGCTTCTCCTGCGTCCACTTCGCCTCAAAGATCTGCACCAGATTCGCCGAGGTCAAAATCTCCACGCCCAGCCCGCGCACCAACTCAACCGTGCCGGCGTCCACCATCGCCACATAGGGCACCGCGCACTGCGCTGAATACTGCATCGCCACTTGCTTGCACCCGCCTAGAAGCGTCTGCAGACCCTCCAACTGCTTAGGCCAGCTCGAATACTTCACGGTCGATCCGGGCAGCGCCTCCAGCATGCCGGGCTCGATCTGGTGCACCAGCTTGCGCGGCTCGCCATTCGCCGGAATCAGGTAATACCAGCGCCGGGAAGGCGTCCGCGGTGGCGTAAAGTCCAGAATCCGATAAGCCAGCGGATCCCGCAAATGGTGATCGAAGAACAGCCATCCGTCCAGCTTTTCTTCCCGCAACGCCTGCTGAATCGCGGCGACATTCATCATTTCGCTTCTCCTATCATCCGCCGCAGCGGCTTCACAAACACGGCCAACAACCCTCCGGCGGCCATCGCCACCAGCGCCACGTACAGGAACAACTGTTCCAGCTTCATCGATTCGTAGAACCCCGCCAGCCGTCCCCCGATAAAGTTCCCCGTCGCAATCGACATAAAGAACACGCCCATAATCACGCCCGCAAACCGCGCCGGTGCCAGGCGCGTCATCGCCGAGAGTCCTACCGGGCTCAAACACAACTCGCCGATCGTGTGCAGCAGATAGGTTCCCACCAGCCATAGCGGGCTCACTTTTATTCCCAAATCCGCGCTAACCGCCGGCGGGACCAGGATCAAAAAACCCAATCCAACAAACAACAAGGCCAGCGAAAACTTCGCCGGCACGCTCGGTTCCCTCGGCCCCAATTTGAACCACAGCATCGTAAGCAATGGAGTCAGCGCGAACAGCCAAAGCGAATTGACGGACTGGAACCAGCTCGATGGATAGGGCATACCGAAAGCCACATTATTCGTCTTCTCGTCGGCGAACAAATTCAACGTCGAACCCGCCTGTTCAAACATCGACCAGAACACCGCCGACGCCATCGACAAGCACAGAATCACCGCAATATTCTTCCGTTCCTGCCCGGGTTTGCAGGCCAGCCACAGCACGATGAATATACCGGCGAAGCAAGTCGCCATCAGTACGCTAAACCCATCCGCAATCGATGTCGCGGAGAAATCGGTGGTCCCCAGAACCTGCAGCAGGCCGAATAAAACCGGCAGTCCAATCACACCTGCCAGTCCCATCGCCAACTGCTTCTTTTCAGCGGGCCCCGGCGGCGTCGCTGGCCGCAATCCTGCGTTCCCCAGGTGCCGCTGGGTCACCACGTACTGAATCACCCCAACCGTCATCCCCGCCGTCACAAACAAAAACGCCAGCCGCCAACTGATCGTCTGGCCCACATAACCCACCACCAACGGTGAGAGAAACGCGCCCAGATTGATGCCGACATAGTAAATCGAAAATCCCGCATCGCGCCGTTTGTCCTCTGCCGAATACAGGGAACCCACCATCGTGCTCGCATTGGTTTTCAGCAGCCCCGTCCCCACGCAGATCATTCCCAATCCCAGATAAAACGTCCAAAGCAGCGGCGCCGCCAGCAGCGCATTCCCAAGCGCAATAACGATACCTCCGTACAGCACCGCCTTCCGCTGCCCCAGGATCCGGTCGGCCACCCATCCCCCCGGTAAACTCAATAAATAGACCGACGCCGTGAAGATCCCGTAGATCGCCCCGGCCGTCGTTTTGTCCATCCCTAACCCGCCGTTCTGCAACTGTGCCGTCAGGTACAGAATCAAAATCGCCCGCATCCCGTAATAGCTGAACCGCTCCCACATCTCGGTGAAAAACAGAGTTGATAAGCCTCGCGGATGACCGAAAAACGCCGTGTCGGTTGCTAGGGGTTGCGTTGCCATTGAATCTCCGTGTTGAGTTGAATCATTCCAGCCGTGTCGCGGTGGTCGATCACCGCAAAACTCAGCGCGTCGTCGATCCAGTCTTGACTCGCCCCATCGGCGTGCTGCGTGGCAACCGTCAGTGTATATTCCTGCCGGCTCAGCAGGCAATCGATTCGGAAGCAAATCTCCAGCACATCGCCCGCCGCAAACGAACCCAGCTCTTTCTGCTCTACCCGCGTGTTTGTCCCGTACACGTCCACGCCCAGCCGGTTGCGGATCAGCATCCCCACCATCGGTGACTCGCACTCCTTCGCAAAGCGCGCCCGGATCTTGATCGTCGCCCGCTCTCCGCTCAGCAGGCTCGTCGCCTCATCCCCATGGCTGTTCAGAATTACCACGGATTCAATGCGGCTCGTCCCGTCCCCATGCCGGTAGCTCCCGCCCTCCATCGGGGCATCGCGCAAGTGCAGCTCATGCACCAGGCCTACATAGCGGTTCACGATGTCGCTGGGCTTGCCCGTTGCCACAACTTCCCCCTGCAACATCAGCGCCGCGCGGTCCGCCAGCCGTTTCACGATTCCCAAATCGTGCGACACAAACAAAATCGTGATATTACGTTCTTTCAGCTCTTCCAGCTTCCGGACGCAGCGATTCGCGAATATGGCGTCGCCCACGGCCAGCGCCTCATCGACAATCAGCACCTCCGGGTCGACGTGAATCGCCGTCGAAAACGCCAGCCGGACGTACATGCCGCTGGAATACTCCTTCACCGGCCGGTCCATAAACGCGCCAATGCCGGCAAACTCCTCAATCTTCGGGTACGCCGCCTCCACCTCCTCCCGGCTCAGACCCATGATTTCGCCGTTAAGAAATACGTTCTCGCGCCCTGTAAAATCGGGGTTAAACCCGGCTCCCAGCTCCAGCAGCGCCGCTACCCGCCCCGAGGTAACCACCCGTCCCCGCGACGGCTGCATGATCCCCGCGACGATCTGCAGCAGCGTGGACTTCCCGCTGCCATTCGGTCCCACCAGAGCGAACACCTCGCCGGCTTCCACCCGCAGGCTCACATCACGCAGTGCCCAGAACTCGCGCCCGCGAGCCTCCCCAATCAATGGGAGTAGCGATACCAATCGGTCCGCGGGCCGCTCATAGAGCGTATAGATTTTCGAAACGTGTTGAACGGAAACCAACCTATCAGCTTACCGGACGCCAGCCGCGATAAACTTGAGCGGCAATGGTCCCCCTCGTACTGGCAGCGCTTCTATTGGTCGTCGAAAAGCATAACGACACGGTTGGTTTCTACGACTTCGCCACCGGTGCCCCCGTCGCCAGCGTCAAGGTTGGCCACATCCCCCACGAGTTCGTCTTCTCCGCCGACGGCAAATCGATCTATGTGACCAACTACGGCACCGCCCGCTGGACTGACGAGAACGCCGGCGGCAACACCATCTCCATCATCGACCTGGCCGCGAAAAAGGTTTCTGGCGAAATCAACCTCGGACCCTTCCATCGCCCCCACGGCATCGAACTCGGCAAAAGCGGTAAGCTCTACGTCACTTGTGACATCCCCTCCGCTATCGTAATCGTCGATCCGGTGGCCCGCAAAATCGAAAAAACGATCCCGGCAACCCCAAAATCACTCCCGCACATGCTGGCGCTAGCGCACGACGAATCGACGCTTTACACCGCCAACGCCGGCGATGCGAGCATTACCGCCTACGACCTGAAAACGAACCAATCAAAATCGATAAACGTCGGCGGAGTACCCATGGGCCTCGCCCTGACCAGGGACGAGAAAACAATCTACGTAACAACCCGGACCGCCGACACGGTGGTCGAAATCGACACAAAGCAATGGAAGATTCGCCGCACCATCCAACTCGCCGGCCAGCCTGTCCGCCTGCAACTCCTGCCCGGAGAAAAGCAGATGCTGGTAAGCCTGATCGTGGACGGAACGATGGTCGTCCTGAACACAAGGACAGGTAAGGAGACCCACCGCCTGAAGGTAGGCTTGAATGCGGAGGGCATGCATATCGACCCAAAGACGAACGAAGGGTTCATCTCTGCGCAGGGGGAGAAGCGAGTAGTGCGCTTCTCCCTCAAATCGTTCAAACAAACCGGGACCGTCGCCACCCAGGAGCGCCCCGACCCCATCCTCGTCTGGCGCCCCGCGCCAGGGCGCTAAAATCGTAAAATGCTGACGCGGCTCTACGTGGACAACTTTCGAAGCTTTGACAGTTTCGAATACCGTCTCGACCGTCTGCAGATCATCTTTGGTGCCAACGGATCGGGTAAGTCTTCGTTTGCTGACGCTCTGCTGTTGATTCGACAAATTGCGATTGTCGGAGCTCCGCTCGATGACTACAATCTTCTCATTCAGCGGACTCGCTGGCTCTCCAGAGCCGCCCTGACTTTCGAATTGGAAGCAGAGCTGGATGGCCTTACATATATTTACAAGTTCGTCGTTCAGCCGGCGGGAGATCCGCCCCAGGCGAGCATCGCACTCGAGACGCTGCACTTGGCTGGCGAGCCCCTGTTCCGATTCGAATCCGGTGATGTCCATCTGTTCAACGACCAGTTCGAGGAAAGTGTAGTCTACCCATTCGATCCGCTCCGCTCCGCATTTGCGACGATTTCCCCAAGGCAGGACAATCAGCGGCTGACTCGGTTTAAGATGTGGCTCTCGTCTCTCTTCTGCTTCCGCATTAATCCCTTTGCCTTGTCGGGACGTGCCGAATCTGAGAACTTATGGCCAAACGCTAACTTGAGCAATCTGGCGTCTTGGTATCGGCATCTGGTCCAAGTAGAGCAAAAACGAAACTTCGTATTCACACAAGCCTTGCCGAAGGTCCTTGATGGATTCAAATTCCTCGCGCTGGAGCCCGTTGGAGAGAATGTCCGCTTGATGATCGCGGAGTTCGGCTCCGGCGGATCGTCAGCGAAATACGTGGTGAACGAACTCTCCGAAGGACAGCGGTGCCTGATCTGCCTCTACGCCATACTTCATTTTCTCTTGGCAAAAGGTTGTACGGTGCTGATCGATGAGCCGGACAATTTCATCTCCTTGCGAGAAATTCAACCTTGGCTGACAGCGGTCTCGGATGTGGTTGGTGAAACGCCCGCGCAAGTCATTCTTATCTCACATCACCCCGAGATCATCGATCAATGGGCTCCCGCGTACGGTACCCACTTCATTCGGGAGGACGGCGGTCGCACCTGTGTGCAACCATTTCCCCTCCATGACGGGAGCCTGCAGCCTTCTGAACTCATCGCCCGCGGGTGGCTCGATTGAGCCATCCTTCGCTTGTTGTCGTGATTGCCGAAGACGTCCGCCACCAGCAGTTCGTGCGGCGATACCTGTATCGTCTCGGCTTCGAGGCGCACGACATTCGGTTTGATAAACTTCCCGCCGGCGCCGGATCGGGCGAGCAATGGGTTCGCCTGCGTTATCCAGTGGCCGTAAAAGCGTATCGCGAAAGGTCTCCCAAAGCGCGGACAGCGCTAATCGTCGTTATAGACGCTGATACCGAATCCACTGCTGAGCGATCAAAGCGGCTCAGTGACGCACTGAAGGAATTGGCGTTGCCCGATCGCACCACGAGGGAGCGGATTGTGCATTTCATTCCAAAGCGTCACATCGAAACGTGGATTGCTTGTTTGAATGGTTCGCCAGCCGACGAGGAACAGTCGTACAAGAAACGAGGGGCCAACCTCGATGGTGCAATCATCGATGCCGCGCGTGCCTTCTTCGAATGGAGCAGGCCGAATGCTAACGTCCCTGTTCAGTGCATCCCGTCAATCCGGAGCGCCATCGTCGAGGCCGGAAGACTCACGGCTTAAGCACAATGCCCAGCCCCGTCGAGTACAGGAAATCGTTCTTCCTGCGGCCCGGAAGGGGATTGCTCAGATAGCGGTCGCTTAACGATATGTTCCAGGTTAACCACTTTGTCAGCGCGGTAGTCAGGCTGAGATCGCCGTTCTGCCGCAGTTCGCCGGTATTGCTCAGGTTGTTGAACATCCGGTAGCTCTGCACCAGGCTCAATCGCGCCGACATCTTGTAGGTAAAATCGTCGCCCCAATATAGTTCGGCGGACTTCCGTGTCAACGTCTCTGTGCCGAGCGTCGGATCGAACTTTTCACGGTTGTAAGAGGCGCCGCCAACCAGATCCAACCGCCCCTTCTCGCTTTTCCAGGCGATATACCCCAAGCCGCCGCCAATCACCATGCGGAGATCCAGGCTCTGGAACCGGTCATATTCCCAATCGTTGAAGACCGTCAGAAACATCCTTGGATGAATATTGCGGCTGTAGCTCACTCCGCCGCGCGCCGCTTCCGCCGTGGCCGAATTCACCCGGTTCACCGTCGCCGATGATTTGATGAAATTGAAATAAGCCGACGTCTTGTCGTTTCTCGTTGAGCGCACAGCGGTCACCGGAGTCGTCAGCGTCGACGCCCGCGCATTGCCCGACGTGCCGGCAAAGTTGAGGTTGGCGTTGATCGTCCACAAGCTTCCCCACCCAGGGTTCAACATCCGCAAATACGCCTTCTGCTCCGCTTCGTCACGCAGGGTAACAATGTCGGCTGGCGCGACCGTCTGCTTAGTCCCCGCCGAGGTCACTTGCACCTTGTCGCCGACTTGTTCCAGTGTCCCTTGCACCGTTTGCCCGCCCGTCAGCTCCACATTGACCGGCTTGTCTGCCGTGACGCTGGAAACCTCAGACCACGGGAGCGTTACGGTGCCGAAATGAGTCGACTTAATGGTCAGCGTCTTCTCATCCTTCTTCACAATGCTGCCGGTGACTCGGTCACCGTTCTTCATGACGATCTGATCGGCTAGAAGCGCCATTCCGCAGAGGCTGAAAGCCCAAAATATAGATGAAAATATGTTCCTCATAAAATTCTCTAATCAGGATGCATCTCGCGGCGATCCGTTTCAAACTATCTGCAAGATGACATAATGCTCCCATGTTGACAGAAAGTTCCCGCCGCAATTTCATCAAAACAACGGCTTTTTCTATCGTCGGAGCCCGCAGCGTTCGCGGTTCCCAGGCCAATTCGGCCGTTACACTCGGCCTCGTCGGGTGTGGCAACCGCGGCATGTACGTCAGCGGGCTCTTCGCCAAGAACGAAAATCTCAAAGTCGCCGCCTACAACGACATCTATGAAGACCGCTTCCAGGCGGCCGGCGCCAAATACTCCGGCGCCAAGCGCTTCAACTCTCTCGACGAACTCCTCGCCGACAAATCCATCGACGCGGTCCTGATCGCCACCCCAGCCTTTCTCCATCCCGAACACTTCGAACGCGCCGTCAAGGCCAAAAAGCACATCTTCCTCGAAAAGCCCGCCGGTGTCGACGCCGCCGGCTGCCACCGCGTCCTCCGCGCCGCCAAAATGGCCGATCCCGCCAAGCGCATCAGCATGGATTACCAACAGCGCTATGGCACCGATTACCGCAAGGTCCAGGCCCTCGTGAAAAGCGGCGAACTCGGCCGCGTTCTCCAAATCCGCGCTGCCTGGATGGGCGGCGGTCCGCCTATAAAAACCGGCCATCCCGCCGACCAGGAGCGCATCCGTAACTGGTTCTTCTACCGCGAACTCTCCGGCGACATCCTTATTGAGCAGGACTGCCATAACATCGACGTCATCAACTGGTTCATGGGCACCCACCCCGTCCGCGTCTCCGGCCACGGTTCCCGAATGTCCCGAACGCAAATCGGAGACATCTACGACAACCTCGCCTGCAGCTTCCAGTTCGCCGACGGCACGATCTTCAGCTACACCGCCAATCAGTTCGGCAACATGCCCGGCTACTCCGATGTCACCGAAACCTTCGTCTGCGAGAAGGGCTCGGTGAATGTGGGCCGCAAAGGCTACACCATTTACCGTCAGGGCAAACCCAATGAGACCGCGACCACTTCTTACGACATCACCCTCGACAACGTGAATCAGTTCGTCGAAGGCGTCCGCACGAACAAACTCGAAAACGCCGCGCTATGGGGCGCAGAGAGCACGTTAGTGGCGGTCATGGCGCTCACAGCCTGCACAAGTGGGCAGCCCATGACCTGGGAAAAAGTAAACCAGGCCTAACGGGACGATTTCTTGTACTCGGCGGCGATCTGGTACAGGTACGCGTCGAAGGGCACTTGCAGGTGCGATTCGATGGCGGTGTGCCACGCTATTTTGTGACCCTCGGCGACCGACCAGGCCTCCCGCTGCTGTTCGCTCTCGAAAACCTGAACTAATCGGTAGTTGAAATGAGGATGGGCCTTGCCGACGTTGGCCTTCACAAACTTGATGAGTTTGGCGTCGATGAACCCCGGCGCCTTACGGATGCGCGGCAGGAACAGGTTGTGGAAGTCATCGAGCAGCTTCTGTTCATGGCCGGCCTTGACGTGGATATCGGTATGCAATTGAATCGGACCCGGTCCCGCGGCCGGGACCGCCGGAGCCGCCGCGGCGGCCAAGACCCCCTGAAATACGGCTCGGCGTTTCATTTCTACCCCTCCGCCGGCATCTCTTCCAGCCGGTTTTCGAATTTAGTGAACTCGTGCAGGAACGCCAGCTTTACAGTCCCCGTCGGGCCGTTGCGCTGCTTGGCCAAAATCAACTCGGCCATACCGTGAAGGCTCGCGTCATGCCGTTTATAGTACTCCTCTCGGAAGACGAACATCACCATATCGGCGTCCTGCTCAATCGACCCCGATTCGCGCAGGTCGCTCAACTGCGGCCGGTGATCCCCGGGCCGCGTCTCCGGCGCGCGGCTTAACTGAGACAGCACGAAGAACGGGCACTTCAGCTCTTTCGATAACAGCTTCAATCCCCGCGACAGGTTGCTGACTTCCTGCGTCCGGTTCTCGCTCCTTCCGGGCATCGACATCAGTTGTAGATAATCTACAATCACCAGTCCCAGCTCCTGGTCCCGCGAAAGCCGCCGCAGCTTTGCGTGGATATCCATCAAGGTTACATTGCTGGAATCGTCAATAAATATCGGCGCCCGCGCCAGGTCGATGGTCGCCTTCTGCAGCAGCCGGCGCTCGTCGGCGTTCAAGTACCCTTCCCGGAACTTGGTCTGCGAAACCCGCGCTTGGGCGCAAATCATACGAGTCAGCAGCGACTCATTCGACATTTCCAGCGAGAACACCGCCACCGCCTTCGGCGCCGCTGGGTTCATCGCCACGTACTGCCCTAGGTTCAATGCCAGCGCCGTCTTGCCCATCGCCGGCCTTGCCGCCAGGATGATCAGCTCGCCCGGCCGGAAGCCGCCTGTCATTTCGTCCAGCTTCAGAAACCCGGTCGAAGTACCCCGGATCCTCTTGGTTGGGTCCAGGAATGCGTTCAACCCACCCTCGAAGCCCTCGATCACTTCCCGCGGCGTCAGCAGCGAATCCTTAACCTGCGCCTCGCCAAGGCTCATCAACTGTTCTTCGGCACTCGCTAGAATATCGTGCGGGTCGTCCGATCCGTTCACGCACCGGTCTATCAGCGACTGCGAAGTGTAGATGATGTGCCGCAGGACCGCCTTGTCCTTGATGATCTTGACGTAGCTTTCGAGGTTATAGAGCTGCGGCAGGCCATCGTCCAGCGACACCAGGTAGGAGATGCCGCCGACGTTCTCCAGCTCGTTGAACCGCATCAGCTCGTTGGCCACCGTCACCCGGTCGATCTTCTCGGCGCGCTCGAAAAGCTGGGTCATCCGCGTAAAGATCAGTTGATGGGCCTGGAGTGAGAAGTCCGCCGCCTGGATCGAACTGCCCACGTTCAGAAACGTCGAGGGGTCCAGCAGGATCGCTCCCAATACGTACCGCTCGGCCTCCACATTGGCCGGCAGTCCCTTTTGCATTACCAGGTCGTTAGGCATCAGCTACCATCTTTAGAGCCCTGCGCCTCTATAAGCAAGTCGCCGATTTCCAAAGGATATTCACAGTCACCAGATCGTCGCTACCGGCAGCCCTTCGGCGAATACCCGCTCGTCGAGCGAGTACCCAAAGCCCGGTGCATCGGATAACTCAATGAGCCCGCCAACTGGCCGCGGATCTCCGGTCAACACCCAATCCTTGGTCGTTCCCCGGTAAATGTCCACGTACTCGACGAACGGCGTGAGCGTCCAGCCATTCGCGACTTCAAAGTGGTACGTCGCCGCGCCGATACCGTGACAGACCAGCTTCTTGTTATGGGCCGCCGCCAGCGCCGCGATCTTCTTCAGCCCCGTGATTCCGCCCGCCCGGTAGATGTCCGGCTGTACGATGTCGACGCAGTCCTCTTCGATCAATCTACGAAAGTCTTCGTAGATGTAGAGGTGCTCGCCGCCGGTCACCATCGTGTCCAACTGGGCCCGGATCTCCCGGTATCCGGCGAAGTCGTCTGGCATGACCGGCTCCTCCAGCCAGGCAATCCCGTACGGCTGCAACCGCTCGTACATCCTCACGGCGTAGGACACATCCCAGCCCATGTAGATGTCCAGCGCCAGGAATGCCTCCCGCCCTAGCACCTCCCGCGCCTTGGCCACCGCGGCCTCGTTCTTCCGTATCCCGTCTTCGCCGTCGGCCGGTCCATGGGGCACCGCGATCTTCATGTCCCGTATGCCGTAGTCCTTCAAAGCTTCCGGATTGTAACCCGTATAGTAGGCCTTCAGCTTCTGCTGCGAGCGACCGCCGATCAACTCATAGACCGGCTTGCCGAGCAGCTTCCCCTGCGCATCCCACATGGCGATGTCGACACCCGATATCACCGCCTGCGTGATGCCCCCTCGGCCGTAGAACACCGAAGCCCGGTACAACTGCTCCTGCACCAGCGAGGTCTGGAAGACGGACTTTCCCACAACCAACCCAGCCATCTGGCCTTCGAGCACGGCCTTGGCCGCAAGGCCCTTCCCGCAACCAACGAACCCGAATCCGCGCGTGCCGTCCTCGAGCACGACCTCGATCACCGCCGCCGTCATCGGCCCAAACCAGGACGACCGTTTTTCCCAATATTCGGGGTAGCCCGACATGGGATTGGCGATCACCGACTCCGACAGCCAGGACGCGGCCATCGGAGCCGTGTGGCACAACACTTCGCGAATGAGCATGTTTACCTAACGGTAATTCTATAGATCTCCAGCGTCTCGCCCTTGGCCTGTCCCAACCGCGCGGCCGACCTGTTGAAGTCCAACTGGGCAAGCAGTTCCCGCCGGCGCGACTCCAGCAGTTCGTTTTGCCGCGTCAGCACCAGGAAGTTCGTGGACTCACCGGTCTGAAAGAGCCGGCTTTCGCTGTCGAGCTTTTCCTGCGCCGCCTTCACCGCCGCCTGTGCGGCCGCGATCCGGGAGCGGCTGGCTTCCAGGCTTTGCAGTACATTCCGGACCTGTTGCTCGATCACCTGCTCGGCCCGGGTCCTCTCGAGGTTCAGCCGCTTGTCGACGATTAGCGTCTGGGCCAGGTTCGCCTCGGCCGTCTGATTGCGGAGCGTCAGGTCGAACTGCACGCCCACTTGCACCGACGGGTACCGTCCTGTGAACAGATTCTGCATCGCCTGCCCGTAACCACCTACCAGAAACGGCGGCGGGCCACCGAAGCTGGGGGGCAAAACCGGCGGCAGCCCGGTACCGATGCTCAGAACGTTCAAACGAGCGTAAATCGGGTCGTTCATCGAGCTGAAGGGGTTACTGGCCGAGCTGACGGCGCCTGCCAGGCCGCTGTTCGAGTAGTTGCCGATCAGGTTGACCTGGGGCTTCAACTGGTCCTTGTTGAATTGCGTTTGGATGCTGTTGACTTCCCGGCGCTGGGCGACTTGCTTCAGCTCGGCACGCTTGGCAAGGGCCACTTTCACCGTATCGGCCAGTGGCTCAAGCGCAGACGGCATGGCCGGGGTCTGGTCGGTGGGAACCAGCGCCTCGTTCCAGATCGGATTGGTGCGATCCGGGCTCAAGAGCTGTTTCAGCCCGTTCTCCACCGTCGTCAACAGGTCCAGGCTGGCGTAGTAGCCGTCTTTCCGGCGTTCGAGCTCCGATTGGGAGGCGAACAGTTCCACCGGCGCCAGCGTGCCTGCTTGAATCTGCCGGTTCGTTCGTCCCAATTGCTCGTCGCTGAGATTGACCCCATCGGCGGCCACTTGAATGGCCTGGCGAGCGGCCGTCAGATCCCAATAAGCCTGTTCGACGCGGCTGATGATGTCGATTACCCGCAGTTCCAACTCAGTCTCGCTAACACCCAGTTGCTTGGCGCGGATGCGAAGCTGCGCGCGGTCGAAATCGATCTCGCGGTTCCGCCACAAGGGCAGGACCGCCCCAATGGAGAGCCGGCTACTGTGGTACGGGTTCAAGCTTACGAAGGGGTTGTTCGTGTCCGTCCGCTGGTTGTCGAATGCGGCGTTGAAGCTCAGGCCGCGCCACGGGGTTCGGCCGAGGAAGTTGAAGTTATTATTGACGAAGTTCTCGGTCAATTTGCCCGTCGATGATTGCAAGGCCGAAGCCGCCGGGGTGTTGCGCTTCTCGTAAGATGGGGCGTACCGGAAGATCGGGTCGAAGGCGCCTTTGGCGGCCTTGAGAAGTTGCTGCTGGGTATCGATGTTGGTTCGTTCGATCTCGATTTCCAGGTTGTTGCGCAGCGCTAGCTCTACGGCTTCCTTGAGGGTCAAAGGACGCGTGACCGTTCCGACGCCCACGCGGGTTGCATCGAGCTTGGTTTGGGCCATCACCGACGGCGCGAAGAGAGCCAGAATCGCGATGGCGGCCGGCGCCCACTTCCCGCCGGTCACGAGGCGTCGAAGGCGGGAGAACAGCCCATAGTGGGAAGCGTCATCAAAGAGCGAATAGGCTACCGGCGTGACCAGTAGCGTCAGGAGCAGGCAGAGCGTCTGGCCGCCGATAACCACGATCGCCACCGTGCGGCGGGTCCCGGCGCCCGCGCCAGTGCCGAGCGCCAGCGGCAGCATGCCGGCCACCAGCGCAGCAGTGGTCATCAGAATCGGGCGCAACCGGTCCTCGCAGCCGCGAAGGATGGCTTCCAGCCGCGGCAGGCCTTCCCGGCGCAGGGACTTGATGTGGTCGAGCTGCAGAATCGAGTTCTTCTTCACGATCCCGAAGAGCACCAGGATGCCAACCGAGCTGTAGATGATCGAGAAGTTCTCCCGCATGACCATCAGCGAGAGCACGGCGAACGGAACCGAGAGCGGAAGGCTGATCAGGATGGTCACCGGATCGATGAAGCTCTCAAACTGAGCAGCCAGAATCATGTACATGAACGTGATGGAAAGGAGGAAGGCGATAACGAATCCAGTCGCGGCGCGGCCGAGTTCTTTCGTACGGCCGATGGTGCCGGTCCGGAACTGCGGCGGCATGTCGAATGTGGCGACGGTTTCCTCGGTGACCTTGAGGACTTCGGAGAGGGACTGGCCGCCGACGACACTGGCCGAGATCATGATCTGGCGCTGGCGGTTGCGGCGGTCGATGGTGATGGGTCCTGTGGCTTCCTGGAGGGTTGCGACGTTGGCCAGGGTCACGTTGCCCACTTTGGTGGACGGGACGTAGAGGCGGCTCATGGCGTCGGGCGACTGGCGGAACTCCTTGTTGACTCGAAGGCCGACGTCATAGCGGTCGTCGCCTTCGCGGAAGGTGGTGACCTGTTCGTCGCCGGCTACCAGCGTGCGAATGGCGGTGGCGATGGAGGCGACGTTGACGCCGAGCTCCGACGCGCGGTCGCGGTTGATCCGGACGCGGACCTCCGGTTTGCCGGACTCGTAGCTGCTCTCGATGTCGGCGACGCCGGGCGTCTCCTTGAGCCGGGCGACGAGGCGGGCGGCGTACTTGTCGAGCTCTTCGAGATCGGGGCCGTTCAGGATGTACTGGAAGTCGCGGTTAGGGCCAGCGCCCTGAATTACGGCGGGGAGTTGGACTGCCACCACAAGGTCCTTGTACTTCCGCAGCATTTCGCGGGTACGGTCCATGAGCTGGAACTGGGAGAATTCGCGGTCCTTGGAATCGACCAGGGTAATCAGGATGCTGCCTCGGTCCACCTGCTGGCGGGCGTCGCTTCCTATTAGGGTGAGCAGAGTCTTAACGCCGGGCAGGGTCTTGAGGTCGGCTTCCACGCTTCGGAGCACCTGGTCAGTGCCGTCGAGCGAAGAGCCGGCGGGCATGCGGACGGTGACCTCATACTCGCTCTGGTCATCCTGCGGGAGGAAGTCGATGCCGACGCCTTTGAAGATGGGGCCGGTGGAGACGACGGTGAGGAGGGCGAGGACGACGATGGCCCAGCGGTGGCGCATGGACCAGCGCAGGAGGGCCTGATAGGGCCGATCGACGAGCCGGAAGATCAAACTGTTCTTAGTGGCGTGCGGGTCGTGGCCGGCCGGGAGCCTCATGAAGCGCCCGCAGAGCATGGGCGTGAGGGTGAAGCTGACCAGCAGCGAGACCATGATGGCGAAGGCGGCGGTGAAGCCGAAGCTCGACATGAAGCGTCCGACGATGCCGGACATGAAGGCGACAGGCAGGAAGACGACGGCGAGGCTAAGGGTGGTTGCCAACACGGCCAGGCCGATGTCCCGGGTGCCTTCGATGGCGGCCTGAATGGGCGGCAGGCCCTTCTCTTCCATGAAGCGGAAGATGTTCTCGAGCACGACGATGGCATCGTCGATCACGATGCCGACCATAAGGGTCAGGGCGAGCATGGTGATCTGGTTGAGGGTGAAGCCCATCAGGTTGAGCAGAGTGTAGGTCGAGATGATCGACGTGGGAATAGCGATGGCCGCGATGAGGGTGGAACGCCAGTTCCGCATGAAGATGAGTACGACGACACCGGCCAGAAGGCCACCGAGGATCAAGTGTTCCTGCACGGCTTCGAACGATGCCTTGATGAAGCCGGACTGGTCGCCGACGTAGGCGATGTTGAGGTCCTTGGGCAGCGTGGGCCGTAGCTCTTCGATCCGCTCCTTGATGCGGTCAATAATGTCGAGCGTATTGGTGCCGGCCTGTTTGCGGATTTGGAGCACGACGGCTTCCTTGCCGTCGAGGCGCGCGGAGGAGCGAGTTTCCTTGTAGCCGTCCTCGACGCTGCCGATGTCGCGAACGCGGATGGGCGCGCCGGCATTGGCAACGATGAGGTCACCGAAATCGCCGGCCTTCATAATGCGGCCGAGGGTGCGGACACTGAGCTCGCGGCCTCCCTGATCCAGGCGGCCGCCGGGCACTTCGATGTTCTGGGCGGCGACGGCGCCGCGCACCTGATCGATATTGAGACCGTAGCTGTACATCTTCTGGCCGTCGAGCCAGATCTGGATCTGCCGCTCGCGTTCGCCGATGAAGCGGACCTGACCGACGCCGTTGATAGTCTCGATGTCTTTCTTGATCCGGTCGTCGACGAGCTTGGTGATTTCGCGGAGGTCGCGGTTGGCGGAGACCACTACGTTGATGATGGGCGAGGCGTCGGTGGCGAGCTTCTCGACCACGGGCGGGTCGGCGTCGTTGGGCAATTGGCCGAGGATGGTGGAGACCTTGTCCCGGACCTCCTGGGCGGCGATTTCTGCGTCCTTATCGAGGACGAAGGTGATGATGACGCGGGAGAGGCCTTCGGCGGAGTTGGACTGGAGTTCGTCGATGCCGCTAACGGTGTTGACGGCTTCCTCGATGCGCTTGGAAAGCTGGGTCTCGACCTCTTCGGGCGAAGCGCCGCGAAGGGTGGTGGTCACGGTGACGATGGGGAACTCGACTTTGGGGAAGAGGTCGACGCCCAGTTTGCGGTAGGCATCAAAGCCCAGGACGACGAGCATCAGGATGAGCATCGTCGCGAAGACGGGCCGTTTGATACAGAGTTCGGCGAGCTTCTGCATGGGTTACTGCCTCACCTTTGCGCCGTCGGTGAGCGCGGCGAGCTCGTTGACGGCAACGCGGTCGCCGTCTTTGAGGGCCCCGCCGGGGACTTCGACAAAGCCGCCCTCTTCGGGGCCGGGGACGAAGGTGATGAGCTTGGCTGTGCCGTTCTCGATCTTGAAGATTTTGGTCAGGCCGGCGATGGAATAGAGCGCCTGGCGAGGCACGGTGACGATCCGGGCGGCGGCCTCCGAGACGAGCTTGACCTGGACGAACATGCCGGGGCGGAGCCGGACATCCGGCCTGGTGAGCCGGGCCTCGGCGGTGAGGGTGCGGTTACGGGCGTCAAGAGACGGGTTCAACTCGCGGACGATGGCTTGGAAGCCGGCGCCGATGGCGGCATCGGTAGTGAAGGTCAGGGGCGTTCCGATGCGCACTGAGTTGGCGGCGGCTTCGGGGACCTCGAGCCGGAGGCGCATGGGGTGGACCTTGACGAGCTTGAGGATGCCGATGTTGTCTTTGACGAACTGTCCGGCGGAGATGAGCTTTTCGCCGACGACGCCATCGAAGGGGGCGCGGACGACGGTGTCGCCGCGGCGCTTCTCGGCGATTTTGAGATCGGCCTCGAGGGCGGTGACGTTCATCCATTGGGTGCGAAGTTCGTCGCGGGCGGCGTCGACGGCCGACTGCCGGGCGCGGAGAGCCTTTTCGAGCTCGTTGTAGCGGTCCTGGGAGATGTCGCCGGTTTTGACGAGCTTGGCGGCATTCTCATACTTGTATTTGGCGTCCTCGTATTGGGCTAGGGCGGTGCGGACGCCGGGGGTGGTTTCGGGCGGCACCATCTTACCGGTGTAGGGAGGGAGGCTGACGCGGGCGAGGGCCTGGTTGAGAGCGCCGCGGGAGCGTTCGACCTGGAGGTCGTACTCGGTGCGGTCGAGTTCGATGAGGATGTCGCCTTTGCGGACGGACTGGCCGAAGTCGGCGCGAATGGCGGCGATGCGTCCGGGGACCTCGGTGGAGACGGTGACGGTCTCATCGGGGACGAGGGTACCGGTGACAGCGATGGAGCGTTCGACGGTGCGGCCGACGGCGGCGGCGGTTTTGACGGCTATGGGATCGGCGGCGCGGTTGGCGGCGGCTTTGGCCTCCGCTACCTTAGGGTCCTGCTTGGAGCAGGCGGCGGATATAAGTAATAGTGCAAGTAAAGGGTATTTCATACTCATTTCATTCCGTTTAAGAAGGTGTCGACCATGGAGTCGATGGCCCGTTTGCGGCTGGCGCGGACCATTTTGAACCCGAAGTGCTGATCAAAGATCATGTAGTGCATTACCATGCCCATGAAGGAGCGGGCGGCCATAGGGGCATCGACTTGCCGGAATTCGCCGAGGGCGATCCGGGCCTTGATGAAGTCCGTGACAAGCCGGTGGATGACGATGGCGTGCCGCTCGAAGCAGAGGGCGGCGAGTTCGTGTTTTTCGAGGGCGCTGAAGAGGATCAGGCGGAGGTAGTTGGGGTTGCTCGCCTGGTGTTCGGCGATGAGGTTTGCCAGGGTGGTGAAGAAGTCGAGGGGGTCGCCGGCGGCGGCCTTTTGTTCGAGGATCTGGCGGCCTTTGGCGAAATCTCCGCGGCCGGAGGCGTCGATGATGGCGGCGTAGAGGTCGCTCTTGGTTTGGAAGTGTTCGTAGAGAACGGGCTCGGTGACGCCGACGCGTTTGGCCAGTTCCCTGGTCGTGCCTCCGCGGAAGCCGACTTCGGCGAAGAGGCTGGCGGCGGTATCAACGATGGCTTTGCGGCGGTCGGCTTTGCTTAGCTTCGGGGCTCTCATAATCTAGCAGTCACTAACCTAGTATCCACTAACAAGACACCGTTCGCAACCGGGCGGCCGGGGCTGATACGCTTGAGACGAACCGTGTTTTCACGACACCAGCGAAAACTTCGCCTTTTTCACTTGCTTACCGATGCGGTGGCGGTGTGGCTGGCGTTCGAGGCGGCGTACCAGACGCGCGGGCTGCTGCGGCTGGAGAATACGTTCTACTTCCTGCTGCCGGTGAAGCTGCTGCTGTTGCTGATGGCGGTCCTTTGCTACTGGGGAACGGCGCTATGGTTCGGCGACTACGACGCCCTGGAGGGGGCGGGGCGGCGGGAAACGCTGCGGCGGACGCTGCGGCAGGCGGTGCTTGCCCCGGCGCTGCTGGTGCTGGCGCAGTTCGCTTTGCGGCTGGACATGAGCCGGTTGTTTTTGGCGCTGTTCGGGATGTATGGCGCCATGGGTCTGTTGGCCATCCGGTGGAATGCGGGGCCGCTGTTGGGCTGGTACCGGCAACGGTTCGGCGGAGAGCGGTACCTATGGATAGTGGGGACCGGCGACAGCGCCCGAAGAGTTGCGGGACTGGTGGAGGACGCCGCGAATTATGGGCTGCGGCTGTCGGGGTTTCTGGAAGTGAATCCTTCCGTGTCGGCGGTCGAGCTGCGCAGAGAGTATCCGGTGCACGCGCTGGCGGAACTGCCGGAACTGCTCCGGCAGCATGTGATTGACGAGGTGCTGTTTGCGGTGCCGTCCGAGCAGTTGGCGGAGCTGGAGGAGAGCTTCCTGCTGTGCGATGAGGAGGGGGTGCGGAGCCGGGTGGCGGTGGACTTCTTCCCGCATGTACACAGCGAGGTGTATTTGGAGCAGTTGGGAACGGCGCCGATGCTGACGTTTTCCGGGGCGCCGCATGACGAGGTGCGGCTGTTGCTGAAGCGGTTCATCGACATCGTGCTGGCGGCGGCTTCGCTGGTGGTTGTGAGCCCGCTGATGGCGGTCGTGGCGTTGTCAATCAAGTTGACGTCGCCAGGCCCGGTGCTTTTCCGGCAGGAGCGGTGCGGATTGAACGGGCGGCGATTCCAGTTGTACAAGTTCCGTTCAATGGTGGCCGATGCGGAGGCATTGAAGGCCGGATTGGCGGACCGCAATGAGCGGGAGCTGGTGTTCAAGATCAGGAACGATCCGCGGCTGACGCCGTTGGGACGATGGCTGCGGAAATTTTCGATCGATGAATGGCCCCAGTTGTGGAATGTTTTGCGGGGCGATATGTCGCTGGTGGGTCCGCGGCCGGCGGTTCCGGACGAGGTGGAGCAGTATAAGCGCTGGCAGCGGCGGCGGCTGCGGATGCGTCCCGGGTTAACATGCCTGTGGGTGGTGGAGGGGCGGGACGCGGTGGACTTCGAACGATGGATGGCCCTGGACATGGAGTATATAGATACCTGGTCGCTGGCATTGGACTGGAAGATCATGCTGCGAACCATTCCTCAAGTTGTGATTGGCAAAGGAGCTCATTAGGCGATGGAAATTATTCCGACACAGGACGAAGTGGTGGCGCTGCTGCAGGAGACCGGCGCGCTGCGGGAAGGGAACTTCGTCTATCCGAACGGTTTGTATTCCGACCAGTATTTGCAGATTCCGCTGGCATTCCGGTATTTTCAGCATGCCAAGACGTTGAGCGTGGCACTGAGCCGGAAGGTGCGGGCGAATCCGGAGCTGCGGGCGTTGATTCCGCAGTTATCGGTGGTGGCGCCGGCGACTGGCGGGCTGCCGGTGGCGTTCGGTGTGTGCGAGGCGCTGCGGGCCAAGCAGGTTTACTGGGCCGAGCGGCACAATGACGACGAGCCGTTGCGGCTGCGGCAGTTTTTAGAGATTCAGCCTGGCGAAAAGGTGCTGTTGGTGGACGATATTCTGCGAACCGGTGCGAAGCTTACCGAGATCAAGAATATGGTCGAGGCCGCGGGCGCCGAGGTAGTGGGATTAGCCGTGATTGTGGCGCAGATGGCTCCAGGTTGCCCGGATTTTAACCCGCTCCCGGTGTACTGGCTGGCGAAGTTGGATCCGCTGTACATGTACGACGGGGCGAAGGATACGCTGAGCTATCCGGACCGGCCGGTGGAGAAGATTCTGGTTTAAAGAGGGTTGCCCTATCCCCTCGCCCGCCGCGCCATTGACGGCTGGCCGAGGAGATGCCCTGATATGAAATTGTCAAAGAACTTTTGCGGATTACGATGGGTTTGCCCAAGAGTAATTGCCGCGGATAAACGCGGATCAACGCGGATTTTAGAACCTGTTTCGATGAGTATTTTCGAGGCAAGGTCGATTAATTTGTGGTTTTAGGCCACTTTTCGCGGCCGGCGGGGTTTGGTGTCGCCGTAATCGACGTTCTCCTTGGCTACGATGACGATGCGGCGGCCGGGAAACTCGCGCTGGTAGTGGGCGATGACCTCCGGCGTGTCTTCGGAGGTGAAAATTGGGGGCAGCTCTTCGTCGTTATTTTCGGGTTCCGGTTCGCTAACTTCCGTGTTTGCAACGTTTTCTTCTTCGGCAGGCTGGGTTTGTTTGCTAGTGGGGGCGAAGTCCGGAAAGTTGGCGTGGATGAACTTGATGCGGCGTTCGGCACGGACGATGACCTGTTGCAGGCGCGCAATTTCGCGGTTGAGTCTGGTGAGAACGCTGTTGCCGGTCAGGAGTTCGGCGGAGGCGTCGACCCTGATGATGATTTCGCGGAGATCCGGATCGAGACCGGTATCCACAGGCTTCTTGGCCGCGGCGATGAGGGCCATGTTCCAGTGCATGGTTATGCAGAGGTTGAGGCGATCGATTTGCCAGCGCGCGGCGGCGATGTCGCCAACAGCTTGGAAGGCCACCTGGTTGTAGGGCTTGTAGATGGCGACGAGTTGATCGACGAGTTCCCGGTAGGCTTCGCGGTCCTCGTTGCAGACGACAGCTTCGTGCGGCGGGACGAAGTGTTTCAGTTTTTCGGCGCGCGAGCCGTCCTTCATCGCGTTGCGAGAGGACCTGGCTTTCCCTTCCTCCGTTTTCGGGCCTCGGGATTTGGCGCCGTTTTCGGGGCCTGTTTGGTGGTAAGTGTTTTGTTTTCAGTGCGACAATAATTTCACATCGTCCGGGATCGGTTCACCGGCCAATCCCAAGTGGCGCGCTGTTTCCTTTCAACTGGTTTGTTTTGTTGAAGTTCGACAGTCTTGGTGGCCGAGTCAGCGTCTGGCCAACCACTTGTGGGACCGCTGCACAATCGATTGCCATGAAAAATATCGCACGAATTCCATGAAAAACCAGGATATCGGTCCAGTTGTTCCTCACGACGTTGGCCTTCGTTTTTGGGCGATCAACAGTCCACTTGCGATGCCGTGCTATCTGAGGCAAGATGGCGGCAATGAGCGCCGCTAGGCGAGGCTCCGGCCAAAAACAATTGGAGGGAAATAGTGGACGACTGGCCGGTAAAGGAACGGGTTCACAGGGAGTACGAAAACGCCTCTGGCGGCTGGTGAAAAGCCTCTTCAGGAAATGTGCCGGGGGCGTTTCGAAGCGTCGCATTTGGGCGCGGTCCGCTCGACGGGGCGGAAGAGTTTGCGTGGCGGGCTGGATGTGAAGCGGTTTGGTAAGCTGTGGACGCAGGTTGTTATGAATGGAACTACACCGACGGTGTTGCCCACCGTCCGAATGGCAGATAACCGATTCCATGGTGTTTTGTGGAACTACGATTCCTGTTGGAATACGACCCGAATGCCGGTGCAACGCGGGGGCAGCGGCTCCTGGGCGCCGGCGCCTGGAGGAGATGCCGGGACCGAAATTCGCTGGCATCTGTCGGACCACAAGCGCGTTTTGAGGAACGAGGTTGGGAACTCGATTTCCGTAAGTACCAGCGAATTCGGGTTTTCTTTCTGGAATCAGGGGTGCGGGTTGCGGTATGTAGAACAACGATATTTTGCCGGGACCTTGGGGGGACGGTTTTTATCGGCGGATCCGTATGAGGCTAGTGGGGTTCCGTCGAATCCTGGAACTTGGGGCAAATATGCCTATGTCGGAGGTGATCCTGTTAACTCTACGGACAAGAACGGGCTGTTTACTTCAAGCGGTGTGTGTGGGGCAGAAGGAACTCAATATTGTATTTCGGACGGGTTCATTGCTGGTGGTTTTGACAATCCATTGCCTATTTGGATGTGGGGCGATTGCAACGAGAACTGAATCTGCTACGCAGAAACGGCGTGTCTGGTGAGGCCCTGATCAAGATCCTCGCTCAGCTATACCGGCAACACAACCTGCGGGACTGGCTGGATCGTCGGAACGGGCAACCCGAAGAAGTCGGGTACCCTAGCATCATTTGCAGCGAAGGGTTGGTGTGAAACTCAGTTCGCAGACACTGACAACCTGGCAAAACCAACTCGTAAAGAATTCTGTTGACGATAGTGCATATTCCGCTCAATACCGATAACAATTCCGGGACGATGCCGATAGAAGCGTGTCGGTTCCTCGAATGCCTATCAGCATCGTTTCGGAATAGAAAAGACGTCGAAGCGACGCACGCTGGACAAATCAAGTGTAAGCAATCATCAGAAAACGTAGTTTTCCGGACTTCAGGCCGAGGGCCAGCAACATCATCAGCGCCGCGAGGCGCGAAGCATCGGTCTGATCATCGGGCCCACCGGGCGGTGTATTTTGATT
>Ga0315912_10000160_pt1 | contig 154949 bp, 137 predicted proteins | sample VfabasoilMG_FD_204469 | JGI IMG/M metagenome (GOLD analysis project Ga0315912, IMG submission 204469) | Garden soil microbial communities collected in Santa Monica, California, United States - V. faba soil | ecosystem: Environmental > Terrestrial > Soil > Garden | place: USA: California...
ATGATGTCGGCGATCTTCTTCGACGAGGCCGAGATCCCCGACATCGTGCTCACCACCGCGCCGACCGCCTGGCCGCCGCGCGCCGCCACGTCCGAGGCCGCCGAGGCACGCTTGTTCGCCTTCCTCGCGTTCTCGGCATTCTGCGACACCGTCGCGGTCATCTGCTCCATCGAGGCCGCCGTCTGTTCCAGCGACGAGGCCTGTTCCTCGGTCCGGCTCGACAGGTCCGCATGACCCTGCGCGATTTCCTGCGCCGCAGAGCCCACTGCGCCCGCGGCGGTCTTGATCGTGGATACCGTATGACCGAGGGCCTGCTGCATCGATTTCAAGGCGCCGAGCAGCTGCCCGATCTCATCCTTGCTGCTGGCATCGATCTGCACCGCCAGGTCGCCTTTCGCCACCTGCTCCACGGAAGCCACCGCGTAGGTGAGCGAGCGCCCGATGCCGCGCGTGATCAGGAGCGCCATTGCAACGGCGATCGCCAGCGCGCCGAGCAGCAGGAAATACATGACCGCCTCCGCCTGCGCCTGCGCCTGCTCCGCCCGAACCCCGGCGAGCGCCCTGTGCGACTCCTGGATCTCCCGGTACTTCCCGACCTCGGAGATCGCCGCCTGGTGCGCCTTGCGCTGGTCTCCCTGGATCAGCGCGTTCATGTCGCCAACCTGATCCATCTGGGCGAGCTTCATCACCTGGTCGTGTCCCCTCGCATACTTTTCGGTCATGGCGAGGATTTCAGCGGCAATCTTCCTGGCGGCCGGATCGCGCTCGGATTTCTCGAGTTCCACCGCGAGCCTGGTGGTCGCCTTGCCCTCGGCCGTCACGCGCTCCAGCTCCTTGGCGCGCACCTCGCCCAGGCTCACGAGCGAGCTGAGCTGGGAGCCGCGCATGTTGTTGATCCCCTCGCCGATGCCCGCGGCCAGCTTGTCGTTCCGGGCCGCCAGCTGGGCTTCGTTGAATGCCGCGTCCACGATCCGCATCTGCATGACGCCGATGATCACGATCGCCGCCATGATCAGCATCATGACGCCGAAACTCGCCCACAGGCGGGTGCGTATTTTCAGGCTGGCGAAAAACATGACTTCGAAACCCCCGGCAATTCGTACGGAGAAATTTCTCTCCCGCTTCCTACGCTTGCCGCGCGGCGTCGTCGACCAGCTGCATGTCCTTGCTGGTCATGAGCTTTTCAATGTCCAGCAGGATCAGCATGCGCTCTTCTATCGTTCCCAGCCCCGTGATGAACTGCGTCTCGAGCGCCGCGCTGAACTCCGGCGCCGGCTTGATCTGCCCCGGCGCCAGCGTCAGCACGTCCGACACCGCGTCCACCACCGCCCCCACGACGCGGTTGGCCACGCTGAGGATGATCACCACCGTGAACTCGTCGTACTTCGCCTCGCCCAGGCTGAATTTCAGCCGCAGGTCGACGATCGGCACGATGATTCCCCGCAGGTTGATGACTCCCTTGATGAATGCGGGCGTGTTGGCGATCACCGTGGGCTGCTCCCAGCCGCGGATCTCCTGCACCTTCAGGATCTCGATGCCGTACTCCTCCGCACCGAGACGGAAGCTCAGGAATTCGCGCAGTTGTTCGCCTGCGCCGTGCTGGCTCGTGGTTCCGACTGCCGTGCCGATACTCATATGCTCTCCTATCCCCTCAGTAATTCAAAGCCGCGCGGCGCTGCCCTTGCCGGCGAACTGCACGATGTGCGCGAGATCCAGGATCAGCGCGACCCGGCCGTCGCCCATGATGGTGGCGCTCGACACGCCGGGCATCCTGCGGAAGTTGGTGTCGAGGCTCTTCACCACGACCTGCTGCTGGCCGAGCAGGTCGTCGACCAGGAGCGCCGCCTTGCCGCCTTCGGATTCGACGATGACCGCGATGCCGCCCTGCTCTGGCGCGGCGCCGTTGGCGGTACGGAACACCTCGCTCAAGCGCACCACGGGCAGGAATTCGTCCCGCACCCGCAGCGTGTGGCCCTGGCCGGCGATGCCCGCAATGTCTCCCTGCTGGATACGGCGCGACTCGATCACCGCAGCCAGCGGCAATACATAGGTTTCGGACCCCACGGCCACCGACATGGCCTCCATGATCGCGAGCGTGAGCGGGACGCTGACGGTGACTGTGGTGCCTGCTCCTTCCCGCGACGCCAGTCCCACCTTCCCGCCGCCCAGCACCTGGATGTTCCGTCGCACCACGTCCATGCCGACACCGCGGCCGGAAACGTCCGTTACCGCCTTGGCGGTAGAGAATCCCGCCTCGAAAATCAGCTGCCAGACCTCATCGTCGCCGGCATTGGGGTCGATGCGCATGCCGCGCTCGGCGGCGCGCTCGAGGATGCGCTTGCGGCTCAGGCCTGCTCCATCGTCGCGCACCTCGATCACGATGCTGCCGCCCTTCTGGCTGGCGCTCAGCCAGATGGTCCCGGAGCGCGGCTTGCCTGCGGCGACCCGCTCGGCCGGCGCTTCGATGCCATGATCGATCGAATTGCGCACCAGATGGGTCAGCGGATCCGTGATTTTCTCGATCAGCCCGCGATCGAATTCGGTGGTCTCGCCCGAGACCTTGAGCTCCACTTCCTTGCCGAAACGCTGCGAAAGCTCGCGCACCAGCCGCGGGAAACGCGTGAAGACAGTCGAGATCGGAACCATCCTGATCGACATGACCGCTTCCTGCAGGTTGCGCGCGTGCCGTCCCAGGTCGACGAGCCCCGTCGCGTAGCGGGAATCGCCGTTCTCCTGCCGCTGCTGTTGCGCCAGCATTGCCTCGGTGATCACCAGTTCGCCGACGAGGTTCACCAGCAGGTCGACCTTGTCGACGCCGACGCGGATCGAGGCCGCTTCGGCCAGCGCCTGCACGCCGCGTTCTCCGTCGCGCCGCCCGCGACGCTCGACGCCCGGCACGATGTCGCTCGCGCGCCGGCCGAAGAGTTCCGCTTCGGCGGCCGGATTGTCGGTCGCGCGCCGTCCGGGACTGCGCGGTTTCGCAGGCTTTTCCGCGGAATTCTTGCGCCGTGCGCGAAATTCCTCCGGCGTGACAAAGATATCCAGCGATGCATTCGAACCGGCAGCCAGAGCTAGCGGTTCGGTAGCGGGAGAAGCAGGCTTGGCCTTCTGACGCCTCTTCCAGTCCGCAGGATCGAAGAATATTTCGCCGCCATGATCATCGGCGACGATGGACTTCGCTACCGCCGCGGCCACCGGCGTCGCCGGCACATCCGCCTTGTCGACGTGAATTGCGTCGGCCGGCACGACCAGTGACAGCACGCTGCGCAGGTCGGCTTCGCCGCCGTTCAATTCCACTTCGAACTGGATTTCGCCGCCTGCGGCGTTGTTCATCGCACCGGGCTGCACCTTGCCCATTTCGCCCAGCCCCGAGAGCATCAGGTCGAGCTCCGCTGCGTCGATCGGCGCCGCGAGCGGCCCCAGCCGTACCGCATAACGCCGCGGCGACGCTGGCGCACGCCCGCCGACGTCGCGCTCCATCATGGCGCGCAGTTCCTGCTCGATGGCGGCGGAATCCGGCGCCTCCTGCAGCGTGCCGCGCCGGAACGCGACCTGCATCTTCACCATGTCGCCGGCGCGCAGCAGCAGGTCGAGCACTTCCTCCGTAAGCTGGCGCTCTCCCTTGCGCAGTTCATCCAGTAGGTTCTCGAGCACGTGCGTGACCGAGGTGATCTCGGTGAAGCCCAGCATGCCGCTGGTACCCTTGATCGAATGCGCGGCGCGGAATATCGCGTTCAGGTCCTCGGCGTCGGGCGCCGCCTGGTTCAGCCGCAGCAGTACGCTTTCGATCGCGGCGACGTGCTCGTCGGCCTCTTCGAAAAAGATCGCGCGAAAATCGGAGGTATCGCCGAGACCGCCGGAACCGGAACTGGTTGAGGACACTTGATGCGCCGCGCCGGAGCGCTCAGTCGATGAACTGGCGGACGATGGAGAGCATCTTCTCCGGATCGAACGGCTTCGCCATCCAGCCCGTAGCGCCCGCTTCCCTCCCTTTTGCCTTCAGGTCCGCGCCCGTCTCGGTCGAGAGCACGATGATCGCCACGTCGTCGTATTCGGGAATACCGCGCAGAAGCCGCACCAGCGTGACGCCGTCGGTGCCCGGCATGTTGTGGTCGGTGACGACGAGATCGAAAACCGTTTTTTTCGCCTTCTCGAAAGCCTCGTCGCCGTCCGCGGCCTCCTCGACGGTGTAACCCGCGCCCTGCAGCACAGCGACGACCATCTTGCGCATCGAGCGCGTGTCATCGACGACCAGAATTGACTTTCCCATGGAGCAGATCCTCGTCTCTTTGCTTTGCTATCGGTCCGCTCAGGCGCCGCCGGAGCGCGCCGAAGGCAGAAATTTGGCGATGACTTCGAGCAGGTGGTTCTCGTCGACCGGCTTGGTAAGGTATTCATCGCAGCCGGCAAGCGAGCCGCGCAGCTTGTCGAACGGCGAGCTGCGGCTGGTCAGCATGACGACCGCGGTGCGCTTGACGGCCTGCTTGTTGCCCTTGATGAGCTTGCAGACCTGGTAGCCGTCGATCCCGGGCAGCACCACATCGAGGAACACGCAGGTGTACTCCTTGGTGCCCGTGAGCCCCACTGCCTGCTCCCCGGTCTCGGCGAAATCGACGTTGAAGCCGTAGGGCGCCAGGCGCGTCTCCATGAATTTGCGCACCGTGGCGTTGTCGTCCACCACCAGCACCGCGTCGGCGGGCCGCCGCGGACGCGCCGCCGCGGATGCAGGCCTGGCGGCAGCGCCGGCCCCGGGATTCGTGCGCGCCGCCCCGCCCGGCGGCGGCGTGCGCGCGCCGATCCCCGTCGAGGTGCGCTGCAGCAGCATGGTCTTCTCGTTTTCCGTCGACGGGACCGGCGCGCCGCCCTGGACGGCGTCGTCGAAAGACTGCAGCACGCGCGCCCACTGCAGCGGCCGCGACAGCAGCGGCAGCCCGGTATTGCGGTCCGAGGTCCCGATCAGGACCGCGGGCGCGGGGACGCGGACATGGATCGCCGCGAACTCCGCCATCGCGGACTCGTCGTCCGCATCCACCAGATAGAGGTCCGTGCGCTGGCTCGATTTCGCCTCCCTCTGCAGGAAGCTCGGGTCGCGGCGCGCCGCGAGCCCGAATATGCTCGACAGCATCAGGCGCTCGGTTTCATTGAACCCGATCACGTCTACCAGATAACCGGCTTCTTCAATCGCCATCGTTCAACCTCGGTCGCAATGCGGGCGCAAGCATGAAAGTCCGACAAGGTACCCCAGCACCGCGCGCGCAAGCAACCGTGCGGGACGAAAGTTGACGAATCATGACGACGACACGCCCAGTTTCTGCTGGATCGACTGGCTGGTCCAGATGCGGTCGATCTCGGCCAGCAGGGCATCGGCGTCCGGAAAGCGGTCTGCGGGCTTCTTCGCGAGCAGGCCGTCGACCAGCGGCTGGTAGTCCTCGAGTTCCGCCGGCAGCCTGGGGATCGGCGCGATGATGTGCTGCGACAGGATCTCGAGGATGGTTTCGCCGGTGAACACCCGCTTGCCGGTGAGCATCTCGTAGAAAATCACGCCCAGGCTGTACAGGTCGGCGCTCGGGCCGACCTCGCCCGCCTGCGCCTGCTCGGGCGAGATGTAGTGCGGCGTGCCGAGCACCTCGCCCTGGATGGTGTGCCCGCTGGCATGCTCGGTGCGCTTGGCGACGCCGAAATCGGTCAGCACCAGCACGCCTTCGGTGCGCAGCATCAGGTTCGCGGGCTTGATGTCGCGATGCACGATGCCGCGCGAGTGGATCGCGGCCAGGCCGCTGGCCGCCTGCGACAGGAGCGACAGCGCCTGGCGCCGCGACAGGCCGCGGTCGATGACCTCGCGCAGGCTGCCACCGCCCAGGTGCTCCATGGCGATGTAGGCCATCTCGTCGCCGAATCCCTGGTCGTAGATGCGCACGACGTGCTCGTGGTCGATCGCGGAGAGGATGGCGCACTCCTGGAAAAAGCGCTGCCAGAGTTCCTCGTCTTCCTTGCGCCGCACCTTGAGGATCTTCAGCACCGCCTTGCGCCCGTGCACCTCGTCGTCGGCGAGGTATACCGACGACATGCCGCCTTCGCCGATCTTCTCGAGCACCTTGTAGCCGCGGATGCGCAGCTCTTCGCCTGCCGGCGCCTTGGCGGCGGGCAGCGAGATCATGTCGCCGATCAGGTGCAGATCCTGGTCGAGCGCCGCCTTGGTCGCCTCGGCGGTCGCGCGCGCGTTCTCGATGAGCACCGCGCCCGCGCCGGCGGGCAGCGTCAGGTCCATGTCGGGACGCGGCGCCTGATCGTCGTCCGCGGCGATCACGTGGCTCACCGATACGCGCGCGTCGCGGCCCAGCACTTCCACCTCGCGCGACTCCGCGATCACGAACCCCGGACCCGCGGCCTCGATCGTGGTGCTGCTCGCGACGATCGGCCAGCGCAGCTCCTTGCACTTCGCTTCGAGACGCGAAGCCACGTTAACCGTATCGCCCACCGGCGTGAGGTCCCCTACGCCGCCCACCGCCAGGCGAAAGAACATCACTTCCCCGGTATGGACGCCCACGCCGACGTTGAACTCCGGCAGTTCGGCCATCTCGTAGCGCGAATTGAGCCAGCCGCGGAATTCGCGCGCCACCTTGAGGATGCCGAGCGCGGCGCGCAATCCCGCGGCCGCATGCGCCTGGACGTCGTTCGGCGTGTCGTAGCCGAACACCGCCATCATGCCGTCGCCCATGAACTTCATCACGCGCCCGCCGTTGGCGAGCACCGGCTGGCAGGCTTCGCGCAGGTAGGCGGTGAGGAATTCCGCCACCGCGGTCGCCGGCAGCCGCTCGGAAATGCGCGTGAAGGAGCGGATGTCGGTAAACAGCACCGTCTGCATGATCAGGCGGCCGGTCTGGTTCTTGAACGCCGATTCGTCGGGCTGCTGCACCTGGTCGCGTTCGGCGCGGCCCTTGTAGCGGTCGCGCAGTTCGCCGGTCTTCGACAGGACGTGGCTGGAGAAGATCTCGGTCAGCCGCGCGCGCTTCTCGAACACCTGGTTGACCGCGTCGATCAGCTCCTGGCGCTTGAACGGCTTGGAGATGAAATCGTCCGCGCCCATCTGCATCGCCTTGCGCACGTTCTCGCGCTCGTCCGCCGAGGTGAGCAGCACGAACGGCAGCGAGACGCTCGACGGATCGGCGCGCACGCGGCGCAGCACCTCAAAGCCGTCGATGCCCGGCATGTTGACGTCGCAGACCACCGCGTCCGGCTGCGCCGACTGGATCATCTCGATCCCCGCCTCCCCGTTCGACGCCGACACCGCCTCGAATCCCGACACCGTGAGCACGCGCGACACCGCGAGCAGGATGCTCTCGTCGTCGTCGATCAGCAGGATCTTCTTGCGATTCGTCATGCGCGGCCGGCTCAGGGTTCGAGCAGCGCGAGGTCGTCGAGGAACGCCTGCGCGCTCGGATAGCGCTGTTCGCGGTCCTTCGCCATCAGGCGGTCGAGAACCGGCTGCAGGTGGTCGTGCGGCGGCTTGAGCAGCGGCACCGGGCCGTTGACGTGCAGGTTGAGCAGGTCCTCGACGGTCTTGGCGCGGTACGGCTTGCTCCCGGTCAGCAACTCGTAGAAAACCACGCCGAGGCTGTACAGGTCGCAACGCTGGTCCACGGGCTGCCCCATCGCCTGCTCCGGGCTGAGGTAATACGGCGTGCCGACCACCTCGTCGTGCGCGGTCTCCGTGATCAGGATGGCGACATGCTTCGCGACGCCGAAATCGGTCAGCGCAAGGCTGCCGTCGGCGCGCAGCATCAGGTTGTCGGGCTTGAGATCGCGATGCACGATGCCGACGCCGTGGATCGCGCCCAGAGCCGCGGCGGTCTGCCGGATGTAGGAGATGGCATCCCGCGTGCTCACGCCCTCGGCGATGCGCGCCCGCAGGTCGCCGCGCGACAGGTGCTCCATCGCGATGTAGGCATAGCCCGCGGCGAAATCCTGGCGGTGGATCTTGGCGATGTTCGGATGCTTCACTTGCGCGAGCAGGGCGAACTCCTGCATGAACCGCTGCAGGGTGTCTCCCTGCCCCGAATCGCCCATGCGCATCACCTTCAGGACCTGCAGCTCGTCCGGCTTGTCGGTCGCCGCAAGGTATATCTCGGCCATGCCGCCGGCGCCGATCTTGCGCACGATGCGATAGCCCTCGATCGTGAACTGCGACGACGCGTTGCGCGTGGTGCTCTGCGCCGCGCTCAGGATGTCCTGCGGCCGCTCGTAGAGGCTCTGGTTGAGACTGACGGCGTCGCGCACGATCTGGTAGACCTCGGGCGGCGTGCGCGATGTCTTCAGCGGCGCGAGCCCGGTGACCTCGACCACGTCCATGAAGCCGCCATCGGGCAGGCCCACCGAACCGATGCGCCCGGACTCGATGCGCGCGCCGGCGGCGCGCCGCGCCGCCCCCGAGGCCACGATGCTCCAGCGCACGTCGGCGGCGGCGCTCTCCAGCGCGCGCGCGATTTCGACCGCCTCGCCCGTGGCGCGGATGAGGCCGCTGGTGCTGCCCTGCCGGCCCATGCCGACTTCGACGCTGCCCAGGTGCACGCCGACCGCGAGCGACAGCGGCGCCGCCGTCGCGGTATCCGCGCGCATCGCCAGCTGCTTGCTCATTTCCATGGTCTCGTATACCGCCAGCACTGCCGCATGCAGCGCGCGCCGGGCGTGGTCCGGCGTATTCGACTCGTCATTCGAGAAAACGGCGAGAATCGAATCGTGGCGCACCATCGCGACGATGCCGTTCTGCTTGGCGACCGGGCCTTCCAGGATACTGCGCAGTTCGCCAACCAGCCCTTCCGTGCCTGCGGACGTCAGCCCGCTGCAGATGGCCACCACATTCCGCAGGCGGGCGTAGAGAACGGTGGCGATGGATTCCACGGCTTGTCTTGTGCTCCGAATATCCAGCAATCAAGGACTTGTACTTAACCATGCGTCGAGATACCCCGCAATGCGTTCGGCTTCGCGGCTGACTTCCGCAACCGCCTGCGCAATTGCGCCGGAGTCTCCCGCCCGCACCGCAACCTCGGCGCGCTCGCAGGTTTCCGCGAGCTGATTGGCGCCGACCATCTGGCAGGCACCCTTCAGCCGATGCGCCCATCGCAGGGCGCCTTTGTTGTCGTTCCTGGACAGCGCGTCTCCCAACGCGCTCGCGTCCCCGGGACACGAGGACCGGAATTGCCTCAATACTACCCCGACCGCCTCCCGGTCATCGCACAGGAGCCTTTCGAGCACCGTGTGGTCGATGGGGCTTGGATTGACCTGATCGCCGGCCTGCTGCTGCGCGGCCTGCGGCTTTGATGTTCTAGCCATGACGTGTCGAACTCCGATTGAATCGCAAACGTTGCCGCCGAGACCGGGATTGTGGCCGCCCTGGCGCCGTTTTCCAAGGCACCGGCGCGCCGCGACGGCGTAGGCACAATCGGCAGCGGCGGTGTAGGCAAATCCGCTACACTCGAAACATGAAGATTTTCGCGGTCGACGACGATCCGATTACGCTCGCGCTGGTCGCGGAGGTGCTCGGCAGCGCCGGCCACGCGGTCACCACCTGCGAGTCAAGCCAGGCCGCCCTGCACCAGATCCCGCAGCTGGGCCCGGATTGCCTGATCACCGACATCATGATGCCGGGGATGGACGGCTTCGAGCTGATTCGCGCGCTGCGGCGGCGGCCCGAACTCGCGGCGCTCAAGATCATCGTGCTCTCGAGCAAGTCCTATGACTTCGACCGGCGCCGCGCCAAGGAACTTGGGGCCGACGGCTACATCACCAAGCCCATCGACCGCGCCACTTTCGTCCAGTCGATCGCGGACATGGTGTCCGAAGACGTCCTCGTCACGTATTGGGGCGTGCACGGCACGCTGCCGGTGCCCGGGGTGCGCACGCTGCGCCGCGGCGGCAACACCCCGTGCGTCAGCGTCGAAGTCCGCGGCGAACCTCTCTACGTGTTCGATTGCGGTTCGGGCATCAAGGGCCTGTCCGACCGGCTGCTCGCGATGCACCAGCCCCGCATCAAGGTGCGGATTTTCCTTTCGCACCCGCACTGGGACCACATCAACACCATCCCGTTCTTCGCGCCGCTCTACGCGCCGGGCAACGAGATCGAGATCCACGGCCCCTACCAGGGAGACTTGAAGATCGAGCAGGTAGTCAGCGCGCAGATGGAAAGCGTCTATTTCCCGGTGACCATCAGGGAGTTCGGCGCACATCTCGTGTTCCGCGACCTGCGCGAAGAGCGCCTCGATTTCGGCCCGGTGCGCATCGATACCATGCTGCTCAGCCACCCCGGTTACTGCCTGGGCTACCGCCTCAGCTGCCGCGGCCGCTCGGTCTGCTACATCACGGACAACGAGCTCTATCTGCGCAGCGATGCGCGCCGCGACGAACACTACCTCGAGCGGCTCGCCGATTTCGTGCGCGGCACCGACGTGCTGATCACCGACACCACCTACCGCGACCACGAATACCCCGCCAAGGCCGGCTGGGGCCATTCCTGCGTCAGCGAGGTAGCGGAACTCGCGGCACGCGCGCAGGTAAAGCGGCTGCACCTCTTCCATCACGATCCGGACCAGTCGGACGACGACATCGACCTGAAGCTGGCCGAAACGCGCGCCGCGCTGGCGAAGCTCGGCGCCAACCTCGCGTGCGACGCTCCCGCGGAAGGTACGGGCCTGGTACTTTAGGCTGTCAGGCTCAGTTGCGCGGTCGTATTCGCGAGCCGCGCGGCGAGGATGCGGTTGATCTCCATCGCCGCCTGGACGTTGTCGCGCACCAAGTCGAGGAACAGGTCCTTGCTCACGCGCAGCGCCTCCAGGCGGGTCTTCGCCGTGGCCGTGGCGGTGCGCGGCACGTCGCCGAAAATCGCGGTTTCTCCAACCACGTCGCTTTGCTCAAGGGTATTCACCAGCCGCGGTCCGGCGGGGGTCTGGACCGTGATCTCGACCGTGCCCTCCATCACGACGTAGGCCGCGTCGGGCTCGTCGCCTTCGCGGAACAGGACGTCTCCGGCCTCGAAGGTCAGCCGCTCGCTGGAAAAGCACAGCAGCTTCTGCTTCGCCGGACCGATCGCGCTGAATACGGGCACGCGGCGGATCAGGTCGACTTCCATCGCAAGGCTCATGGCGGGTCCCGATGCTGTGATTGCGTCGGCGCCAGAGTAGCCCGTGTCACCGGAGGCGGGAAGTAGCGAAGCGGCCCCGCGGCAGTCGGGCGAATGCAGCGCCGTGTAGGAAATTTTCCTACACGGCGATGGCCGGAATCGCTCTAGGGCGCCTGCCCCGCAGGGGCGTAGCATGCGACATTGTCCGCGCGTTTATCCGAGTTTCGCGGACCCACCCCTTGGAGAGGGATTTTGGAACGCCCGCAAACCGCGTTGCCCGATCGCGAGGCAGCCCGCTTGGCTGCGTTGCATCGGGTCGCGGTTCTCGACACCCCAGAGGAAGACGCGTTCGATGGCATCGCGCGAATGGCGGCGAAGCTGTGCGCCGTGCCGATTGCGGCGATCAGCCTGGTCGATGCGTCGCGCGTCTGGTTCAAGGCCAGGACCGGCCTTGCGGTGCGCGCGGTTCCCCGCGACCGCGCGTTCTGCAATGAAACTATCCAGCTTCCGCCGCGGGAGCTTCTGATCGTCGCGGACGCCGCGACCGACCCGCGCTTCGCCGGGCACCCGCTGGTTGCGGGGGAGGCCGGGGTTCGCTTCTACGCCGGCGCGCCGCTGGTCACGCGCGGCGGCGAGACGCTGGGATCCCTTTGCGTAATGGACCGCGCGCCACGAAGCCTGGCCGCCGATCAATCCGAAGCGCTTGCCGCACTGGCCGAGCAGGTGATCGCCGAGCTGGAGCTGCGCGCCAGCCGCTCGCGCTTCGCCGAGCGCTATCGCAACACCCTGCTGACGACCGCACCCGCGTCCGGCGACCGGCTCATGGCCGAGCGCCTGTTCGCGGCGTTCGACCACCTGCGCGAATCCATCGTCCTCACGGACCCGGACGACCGCTTTGTGATGGCCAACCGGGCATTCCGCGAGCTCAATCGCAATGTCGCGCACGCGATCCAGCCGGGGCAGAAATTCGAGGATTACATGCGCGCCGGCCTTGCCGCGGGCAACTATCCGGATGCCATCGGCAGGGAGCAGGCCTGGCTGGAGGAACGGCTCGCCGAACGGCGCAATCCGGGAACCCCGGTGGAGCGCCAGCGCAGCGGCGGGCGCTGGTTCCTGATCGACGACCGGCGCCTGCCCGATGGCAGCACGATCAGGTTTGGCACCGAAATCACGGATCGCAAGCATGCCGAGGCCGTATTGGGCGAGCGCAACCGCGAGTTGCAACTCATCGTCGACAGCGTGCCCGTGATGATCACGCGTCTCGACCGCGACGAGCGTTTCCTGTTCGCCAACCGCGCCTACATGGATTTGATGCAGTTGCCTGCCGAGGAGATCATCGGCCGCCGCGTCGCCGACATCGTCGCGCCGCAGGCCTATGCGCGGATCAAGCCGGCGCTCAACCGGGCGCTGGCGGGCGACCCGGTGTCCTCCGAGCGGGTGCAGCACCGGCCCGACGGCGAGCAGATCGTGATCGAAGGCCGCTATATTCCCGATGTCGACGTGTCGGGCCGCGTCATCGGCCTGATCGCGGTACACCGCGACGTCACCGCCGAACGGCGGGCGCGCGAATCGCTGTCGAGGAGCGAAGCGCGTTTTCGCAGCCTCACCGCCCTGACCTCCGACTGGTACTGGGAGCAGGACGCGCAGTTCCGTTACGTCTACATCGCGGACGAAGCCGCCGTGCGCGGCCCCCTGGGCATGGAAGCGCGCACCGGCAAGACGCGCTGGGAACTGCCCTGGATCGGTGTCAGCGAGGCTCAATGGGCGGCACATCGCGCGCAACTCGAGGCGCACGAGGTTTTTCACGACTTCGAAGTCGGGCGCCTGGGTGCCGATGGCGCCACGGTCTGGGTCTCCGTGAGCGGCGAACCGATCTTCGACACGCAGGGTCGCTTCACGGGCTACCGCGGCATCGCCCGCGACGTCACCAATAGCAGGATTTCGGGGCAACTGCTGCGTCTGGAACACCAGGTGACGCGCGCTCTGTCCGACGCGGAGGACGCCACGACCGGCGTCAGGGCGGTTCTGCGCGTGGTGTGCGAGGCCGTAGGCATGGGTTGCGGCCGGTATTTCAAGCTCGACGAAACGGCGAGCGTCCTGCGCTTCCACGACGGCTGGTGCTTGCCGCTGCCGGCGTACGAACGCTTCCTCGACGATTCCCGCTCGCTCGCTTTCCGCCCGGGCGAAGGACTCGCCGGCATCATCTGGCAGACGGGAGAGCCGATCTGGTCGTCGGACACCAGCCGCGATCCCCGTGTCCTCGGCAAAGCCCTCGCGCAGAATTCCGATATTCGCGCCGCGTTCGCATTCCCGGTGCGTTCGGCGGGCAAGGTGCTCGGGGTACTGAGCTTTTCGGGCCAGGCGGCGCGCGAGCCGGACGACCGGCTGCTGCAGGCGGCGCGCGTCATCGGCAGCCAGACCGGGCAGTTCCTGCAGCGCAAACGGGCCGAACTGTCCCTGCGGGCAAGCGAAGAGCGGTTCCGGCAGACATTCGAACTCGCCGCGTCCGGCGTGGCGCACGTCGACCTGCAGCGACGCTTCCTGCGCGTCAACCGCAGTCTGTGCCGGATTCTCGGCCGCAGCGCCGACGAACTGGTCGGCCGGCAGGTGCGCGAGTTTTCACACCCCGAAGACGTCAACGTGACGGACGCGGCGCATCACCGCATGCTGTCCGGCGAAATCCATTCGCAGCGCGTCGCGAAGCGCTACCTGCACCAGAACGGCACTACGGTCTGGGTCGACCTGACGGTGGCGCTGGTGCGCGACGCGACCGGCGCGCCCGAATACGAGATCGCCGTGTTCGAAGACATCACCGAGCGCATGGTCGCCGACGCCGCGCTGCGCGCGCAGACCGAACGGCTGCAGATCGGCCAGGCGGCGGCCAAGCTGATCGTCATGGACTGGGCCATCGCCGAGGACCGCATCGTCTGGAGCGATTCGCCGCACTGGCTGCGCGGGCCGCTGCCAGCGTCCGGCCGGTACCCGCTTTTCAAGGACCAGGTGCACGCCGAGGACCGGGCCCGCTTCCTGGCCTCGCGCCAGGCTGCGATAGACGACTTGCGCGACAACAGCGTCGAATTCCGCGTCGTGCGCACCGACGGTGAAGTGCTGTGGGTCCTGTCGCGCCAGAAGGTCTTCGCCGACAGCGCCGGCAAGGCAGTGCGAATGCTCGCCGGGCTGCTCGACATCACCGAACGCAAACGTGCCGAAGGCGCGCTCGCCGCCAGCGAGGCGCGCTTTCGCGCCATCTTCGAGCGCGCCAGTGCGGGGATGGCGATAACCGACGTCGGCGGACGCTACCTCTCGGTAAACACCGCTTTTGCGCATTTCTTCGGCTACACCGCGGACGAAATCGTCGGCACGCTGAACGTCGCCGACCTGCGGCCCGAGGACGATGAAGAGGGCGCGGGCCTCTACCGGCGCCTGGTAGACGGCGAAATCGCGTTCTTCGAGCGCGAACGGCCGTACCGGCGCAAGGACGGGGCACAGATCTGGGGACACGCCAGCGTCAGCGCAGTGCATGATGCGAACGGCAGGGTGGCGTACGTTGTCGCCGTATTCGGCGACATCACGGAGAAGGTGCTCGCGCGCGCCCGCATCGAGCGCATGAACGCCGAGCTCGAGGAACGCGTCGAAACGCGCACCGCGGAGCTGCGCGACGCTCTCAAGGAACTCGACGCCTTCACCTACTCGGTGTCGCACGACCTGCGCGCGCCGGTGGGCGCGGTGAGCGGCTTCGCGCACCTGCTGCGCAGCGCCGAGGCGGAGCGCCTGAGCGAGGACGGCCGTCGCCTGCTCGACTTCATCGAGCACAACGCGGACCGCATGACGCGCCTGATCGAGGGCCTGCTGCGCTTCTCGCGGCTCGGGCGCAGCGACCTGCGCCGCACGCGGGTCTCCATGAACGCCCTGGCGGGAGAATCCCTGCTCGATTTCGTCGACGAGGTAGCGCGCGCCCGCATCAATTCGGGGGCGATGCCCGACTGCGAGGGCGACCCCGCCCTGCTCGGCCAGATCTGGTCCAACCTGATCGGCAACGCGCTCAAGTATTCGGCCGGCGCCGAGCTGCCGTGCATCGACATCGGCTGGGACGCGGACAAGGGCGCCTACTTCGTGCGCGACAACGGGGTCGGCTTCGACATGGCTTACGCCGGCAAGCTGTTCGGGGTCTTCGAGCGGCTGCACCACGAGTCGGAATTCGAGGGCAGCGGGATCGGGCTGGCCATCGCCGAACGCATCGTGCGGCTGCACGGCGGCTCGATCTGGGCCGACGCCGCGCCCGGCCGCGGCGCGACGTTCTGGTTCAAGGTGCCGGCATGAGCAGAAAACACTTTTCGCGGCGCGCCGAATGCCCGACAATCGCGGGATGGAAGACATGAGAACGCAAACCGAAGAACAAAAGGTCGCCATTTCCGCCGACGGCGAGGGAGTCGAGATCCTGCTGGTCGAGGACAATCCGAGCTACGTCGAATTGACCCTGCGCGCGCTGCGCGAGATCGCCAAGGACAGCGTGCGGGTGGACATCGCGGGAGACGGGGAACGCGCCCTGGCGATGCTGCTATCGCCGTCGGCGCACCGCCTGCCGCGCCTCGTGATCCTCGACCTGAAGCTGCCGAAGCTCGGCGGCCTGGAAGTCCTGCGCCAGTTGCGTGCCAATGCGGCGACGCGCTACCTGCCCGTGGTGATGCTGACGTCCTCCCGGGTGCCGAGCGACGTCGCCGAGAGCTACCGGCTGGGCGCCAACAGCTTCGTCGTGCGGCCGATGAATTTCCCGACTTACCTGCGCGTGCTCGGCGACATCATCAATTACTGGCTCTCGACCAACGAGCAGCCGCCCGCCGGCACCGTGCAGTAGCGCTAGCCGGGCTGCGCGGCGAGCTGCGCCCTGTGCGCCGTGAGTTCGGCGCGCGACGGGAAGAAGAATGACGCGGTCAGCACGCCGCCCGCGAGCACCGCGAGCACCAGGAACACGTTGCTGAAGCCGCCCTCCGTGCGGTGCAATGCCGCGATCATCGGCACCGCGACGGCAGCCACCCCGAGGGACACCACGTAGCGCACGCCGAGCACGCGGGCACGGTACTCGTCCGCGACGTACTTGCCCACGATCGCGTCGTTGAGCGGAATCTGGCCGAAGATCGCCAGCATCATCAGTAGCGCGATACCCAGCATCGCCCACCCCTGCAGGTTGGCGGCCAGGTACAGCATCGGGATCTGCAGCAGGCCGACGCCGACCATCAGACGGCGCAATTCGAAGCGATCGATCAGCGCGCCCATCAGCACCTGCGCGAAGGCGGCCATGGTGTATACCACCGCCACCAGGGCACCGATGCCGAAATTGGTCTGCGTCAGCGCCGACAGCCTCTCATCGAACACTTTCGGCATCGATATGGTCGTGGAGTTGAAAATGATCCCGCCGCAGGCCGTAGCGATGAGCATGATCGCCATGATCCGCGCCATCATGCGCGCATCGACGTGCAGGCCGAGCGACTTGGAGGTCTTCTTCACCTTGCCCGGGTCCTTCACCAGCGCGAGGAACGCGATGCCGGCGAGCACGCAGAGCACGCCCGGCACGTAGAACGCCACGCGCCAGCCGAAGGCGTCCACCAGCGCGCCGGTGAGCAGTGCCGCGAAAGCGAGACCAAGGTTGCCCCAGAGGCCGTTCCAGCCCAGCGCCTTGCCCATCTTCTCGGGCGCGGCCACCAGCATCGCGATGCCGACCGGGTGGTAGATCGCGGCGAACGCGCCGACCAGCGTCAGGCCGGCCGCCATCTGCCAGCCCTCCTGCGCGAAGCCCGTGAGAAACAGCGAGGCGCCGATGCCGACAAAGAACAGCGCGAGCACCTTGTACCGGCTCCAGTGATCGGCCAGCCAGCCCGCAGGAATGGCGAATGCGCCGAAGGCGATGAAGCTGCCCAGCGCGAGCGGCAGCAATTCGGAATACGGACGGCCCCACTCGCGCCCGATTGCCACGACGGCGGTCGGAAAGACCAGCATTGCGAGGTGGTCGAGCAGGTGTCCGAGATTGAGGAATGGAACGAGAAACCGGTTGTTGTTCTGCATGAGCGCTATTGTGCCGGGAGCCCTTGCGTCCTTCTTCAGCATGTCGGACAATAATTGTCGAAATCAGGACAAGAGGCGCAATGGCCCGCAGTACCTCGGCCGTCGATTACCAGAACGTGCCGCGCCCGATCGCGGCGATGGCGCACGACCTGCCGCGCGGCCACGTCATCAACTGGCACGAACACCCGCGTTTCCAGGTGATCTACGGCACTGAAGGCGTGATGCACGTCGATACCCACGACGAGACTTGGGTGGTGCCTCCGATGCGCGCGGTCTGGATGCCGCCGAAGACACCGCACCGCATTCGCACCTCCGGGGCGGTGAAGCTACGCACGCTCTACATCCGGCCGGACGCAACCGAACGCATGCCTGCAGCCTGCCAGGTGCTGCCAGTGACGCCGTTGCTGCGCGAACTCATCCAGCGCGCCACCGAGATGCCGGTGGCTTACAACGAAGACGGCGCCGACGGCCGCGTGATGCGTCTGATCATGGATGAACTCGCCTCGCTCGCGCGCCTGCCTTACAACCTGCCGATGCCGCGCGTGGCGCCGCTCGCGAAGATCTGCGCGCAGCTGGTCGACAATCCGGCCGCCGGCACGCGCGAAGTCGTAGCGGCGCGCCACGGCCTCACCGGGCGCACGCTCGACCGGCACTTCAAGCGCCATCTCGGCATGAACTTCGGCGAGTGGTGCCGCCGGGCCGCGCTTCTGCGGGCGTTGGCCTGGTTCGCCGAAGGCCGCCCAGTGACCGCGGTGGCGCTCGACCTCGGCTACTCGAGCCTGTCGGCCTTCTGTGCCATGTTCAAGCGCGAGACGGGTCGCACGCCGCGCGACTACCGGCGCGAGCTGCGCGCGGGCGGCGCCGCGGCCAGCACGTAGAATCCCGCATGCTTGAAACCACGGGGCTCGCCTGCGAGCGCGGCGGGCTGCGCCTATTCTCGGATATTTCCTTCTCGCTCACGGCCGGCGGCCTGCTGCGCGTGCACGGCGCCAACGGCAGCGGCAAGACCACGCTGCTGCGCGCGCTTGCCGGCCTGACGCGCCCGGCCTCGGGAGCCGTCCATTGGAAGGGACATCCGATCGATGATGAATTCCGCGGACAAATGCTGTATCTGGGGCATGCGCCCGCAGTGAAGGACGAATTGAGCGTGATGGAGAACCTGCAGTTCTCGGCCCGGCTGGCGGAACTTGAAAGTCCTGACTTCGAGAAGGCGCTTGAGCTGCTCGACATCTCCCACCTGGCGGAGCGGCCCGCGGGCCAGCTCTCGCAGGGGCAGCGCCGGCGCGCGGCGCTTGCCCGCCTGCCGCTGTCCCTGGAAACGCCATTGTGGCTGCTGGACGAGCCTTTCGCCGCGCTGGACGACGCCTCGATCGGACGTGTCGCGGCGCTGTGCGGCTCGCACCTCGCCGCAGGCGGCATGCTGGTGCTCACCTCGCACCAGGACGTGTCGATCGCTGCAGGCGCGGCAAACGAACTCGTGCTCGGGAAATAGCGGCGATGCTGGACGCGTTTACCCTTGTCGTCCGCCGCGAGCTGCAGGTAGCGCTGCGCCGCCGGGGCGACGTCCTCAACGTGCTCGTCTTCTTTCTCATCGTGGCCAGCCTCTTCCCGCTCGGGGTCGGACCCGAGCCCGACAAGCTGCGCGGCATCGCCGCCGGCGTGATCTGGATCGCCGCGCTGCTCGCGGCGCTGCTGTCGCTGCCGCGACTTTTCGCCGCCGACTACGCCGACGGCACGCTCGAGCAGCTGCTCGTCGCGCCGCAGCCGCTCGCCATCGTGGTGCTCGGCAAGATCGCCGCGAACTGGCTGCTCACCGGGCTGCCCCTCGCGCTGATGGCGCCGCTGATCGGACTGCAGTACGACCTGCCGACGCGCGCGCTGTGGCCCCTGCTCGCCGGGCTCCTGATTGGCACCCCGGTGCTGTCGCTGCTAGGCGCGGCGGGCGCTGCGCTCACGCTCGGTGCGCGCGGCGCAGGCGCGCTGATCGGCCTCCTGCTGCTCCCGCTCTACGTGCCGGCAATCGTCTTCGGCGCTGGCGCCGTAGCGGCGGAGCTCTCCGGGCTCGATCCCTCGGCGCACCTGTCCCTGCTGGGCGCTTTTCTTGCGGTATCCTCGCTGGTCGGCCCCTGGGCCGCCTGTGCGGCTCTTCGCGTTGCCCTCGATTGATGAATTCCAACCTGTTCAGTCTCGCTGCCCCACAAGCCTTCTTCCCCGTTGCCGGGAAGATGATCCCGTGGTTTTCAGCCTTGGCGGCTGCGCTCGCGCTCGCAGGGCTGTATGTCGCCTTCTTTGTCGCCCCGACCGACGCGACGCAGGGCGAGTCGTACCGCATCATCTTCATTCACGTCCCGGCAGCCTGGATGTCGATGTTTCTCTATGTCGTCATGGCCTGCTGGGCCGGTTTCGGGCTGGCGATGAACACGCGCCTCTCTGGCATGATGGCCTCGGCGATCGCCCCGACGGGCGCGATGTTCACGTTCCTCGCACTTTGGACCGGCGCGCTGTGGGGCAAGCCGACCTGGGGCACCTACTGGGTGTGGGACGCGCGCCTTACCTCGGAGCTCGTGCTGCTCTTCCTCTACCTCGGCTTCATCGCGCTCAAGGGTTCCATACCGGACGCGACGCGCGCGGACCGCGCCGGCGCGATCCTCGCGCTGGTCGGCGTGGTCAACGTGCCGATCATCTATTTCTCGGTGCAGTGGTGGAATACCCTGCACCAGGGCGCCTCCGTGAGCCTGACGCGCGCGCCGTCGATGGCCGCCACCATGCTCCTCGGCATGCTCCTCATGGCGCTTGCCGCGTGGATGTACAGCATTGCGATCGCTCTTGCGCGCTTGCGGTCGATCATCCTCGAGCGCGAACGCGACGCCGAGTGGGTCCGGCTGCAGAGGGTGGCGGCGTGAGCGACTTTCTTGCCATGGGCGGATATGGCTTGTACGTCTGGGGTTCGTATGGCGTTGCCGCCTTGTGCATCGGTGTGGAGATATATCTTCTGAGAAGCGGAAAACAGCAATCATGAAACCCCGTCACCAACGGATGGTCGCCATCGCAGCGGGCGTCGCGCTCATCGCGATCGCCGCGGCGCTGGTGCTGAACGCGTTCCAGGGCAACGTCGTGTTCTTCTTCAGCCCGAGCCAGGTTGCGGCGAAGGAAGCGCCGGTCGACCGGACCTTCCGGGTCGGCGGCATGGTCGAAAAGGGCAGCCTCAGGCGCCGCGCCGACGGGCTTACAGTGGATTTCGTCGTGACGGACACGGCAAAGAGCATTCCCGTCGTCTATAGCGGGCTGCTTCCCGACCTCTTCAAGGAAGGCAAAGGCGTCGTGGCGCAGGGCAAGCTCGGGCCCGACGGCACGTTCCTCGCGAGCGAGGTACTGGCCAAGCATGACGAAAATTACATGCCACCCGAAGCCGCGCACGCGCTGTCGAAAGCGGAGGCCGAAAAGGCCGCAAAGAGCACGGTATCTCCGGGGCCGAACCGATGATTCCGGAAATCGGCCATTTCGCCCTCATCATCGCGCTCGCCCTCGCGCTGGCGCAGGCGGTGCTGTCGCTGACCGGCGCGGCACGGGGAATCCCCGGTTTCGTCGCGGTCGCGCGGCCGGCTGCGCAAGGCCAGTTCGTATTCGTCGCCATCGCCTTCGCTTGCCTCGCCTGGTCGTTCTATGCCAACGACTTTTCCGTCCTCAACGTGGCGACCAATTCGAACTCGAAATTGCCGACGGCCTACCGCATCGCCGCGACCTGGGGCAGCCACGAAGGCTCGCTCCTGCTGTGGGTCCTGATGCTCTCCCTCTGGATGCTGGCGGTCTCGGTGTTCAGCCGCAGCCTGCCCGGGGAAATGGTGGCGCGCATCCTCGGCGTCATGGGCCTGATCGCGGTTGGATTCCTTTGTTTCATGCTGTTCACCTCCAACCCGTTCGAGCGCCTCCTGCCCGCGGCGCCGGACGGCCGCGACCTGAATCCGCTGCTCCAGGATCCCGGCATGGTGTTCCACCCGCCGATGCTCTATATGGGCTACGTCGGCTTCTCGGTGGCATTTTCATTCGCGATCGCGGCGCTGCTCGACGGGCGCCTGGACGCCACCTGGGCGCGCTGGTCGCGTCCGTGGACCACGGCTGCGTGGGTTTTCCTCACCGTCGGCATCGCGCTGGGCAGCTTCTGGGCCTACTACGAGCTCGGCTGGGGCGGCTGGTGGTTCTGGGATCCGGTGGAAAACGCCTCCTTCATGCCCTGGCTGATCGGCACCGCCCTGATCCATTCTCTCGCGGTAACCGAGAAGCGCGGCGCCTTCAAGAACTGGACGGTGCTGCTCGCGATCATCGCGTTTTCACTGAGCCTGCTCGGCACGTTTCTCGTTCGCTCGGGCGTCCTGACCTCGGTGCACGCTTTCGCCACCGATCCCAAGCGCGGCATATTCATCCTCTGTTTCCTTGCCGTCGTGATCGGCGGATCGCTCTCGCTATATGCGTGGCGCGCGAACCGGGTCGCGCCGGGCGGGAGCTTCGAATTGCTGTCGCGCGAGTCCATGCTGCTCGCCAACAGCGTGCTGCTGCTGGTCGCCTGCGGCGCAGTGATGCTCGGCACGCTGTATCCGCTGTTTCTGGATGCGCTCGGCCTGGGCAAGATTTCGGTGGGGCCGCCCTACTTCGATGCGGTGTTCATGCCGCTGATGGCGCCGGCGATCCTGCTGGCCGGCGTCGGCCCCCTGGTCGCCTGGCGCAGGGGCGATGCGGCCCAGCTCGCGCGGCGGCTGCGCTGGATCGCGATCGTGGCGCTGGTCGGGGCGCTCTTCGTGCCGCTCGCGTTCGGCCGCTGGGCCGCGCTCACCAGCGCCGGCCTGCTGCTCGCGTTCTGGATTCTCGCGGGCACCGTGGCTTCCCTGATCGCCAGGATGAGATCGGGCACGAAGATCCCCAGCGCTTTCCTCGGCATGCTGTTCGCGCACGCCGGCGTCGGCGTGTTCGTCATCGGCATCACCCTGGTCAAGAGCTATGAGACCGAGCGCGACCTACGCATGGCTCCCGGCGACACGACCACGCTCGGCGGCTACAGCTTCCGCTTCGAGGGCGTGAGCGATGTGCGCGGACCGAACTACACCGCGGCGCGCGCCGCGGTCACTGTGCAGCGCGACGGCGCGCCGGTCGCGCGTCTCGAGCCCGAGAAGCGCGTCTATTTCGTGCAGCAGAATCCCATGACCGAGGCCGCGATCGACGCCGGCATGTCGCGCGACATTTACGTATCCCTGGGCGAATCCGTCGGCGACGGCGCGTGGACCGTGCGCATCCACATCAAGCCGTTCATCCGCTGGATCTGGTTCGGCTGCCTGATGATGGCATTCGGCGGCCTGCTCGCCGCGAGCGACCGCCGCTACCGTGCCGCGCGGCGGCACGCCGGCGCGCCCGCCGCGGACGCCACCGTGGTGCGCGGCAGCACCGCATGAAGCGCTTCCTGCTGCCGCTTGCGGTTTTCGTCCTGCTGGTCGGTTTCCTTGCCGCAGGGCTGAATCTCAACCCGCGCGAGGTTCCCTCGCCGCTGGTCGGCAAGGCGGCGCCCGCGTTCGAGCTGCCGGTGCTCCAGCAGCCCGACAAGCGCTTCTCTCCGGCGGACATGCGCGGCAAGGTCTGGCTGCTGAACGTCTGGGCCTCGTGGTGCGTGTCCTGCCGGGACGAGCACCCGGTGCTGGTGGCGCTCGCGAAGCGCGGCGTGATGCCGGTCCTCGGCCTGAACTACAAGGACAAGGGCGACGAAGCGGCCGCCTGGCTGAAGCAGTTCGGCAACCCGTACGAACTCTCGGCGGTCGACGCCGACGGGCGCATCGGCATCGACTACGGCGTCTACGGCGTTCCCGAGACCTACCTGATCGACGCCGAAGGCGTGATCCGCTACAAGCAGATCGGCCCGGTCACGCCGGCGATCCTCGAGCAGAAGATCCTGCCGCTGGCGGCGGGGTTGAAGAAATGAGGAAATTGCTTCTCGCTTCGTTGGTTTTCTTAATTGCTTTTAATGCACAAGCAATTGAAACCAATGAATCGCGCATCCGGCAGCTGGAGGAAAGGCTGCGCTGCCTGGTCTGCCAGAACCAGTCGCTCGCGGACTCGAATGCCGAGCTCGCCGGCGACCTGCGCCGCCAGGTGCGCGAGCAGGTCGCGGCCGGACGCAGCGACGCGCAGATCGTCGATTACCTGGTGCAGCGCTACGGGGACTTCGTGCTCTACGAACCGCCGTTCAAGCCCACCACGGCGCTGCTCTGGATCGGGCCCTTCGTCCTGCTCGCGGCGGCGGCGCTGATCCTGGTCGCCACCCTCAGGCGCCGGCGCCGCGCGCCCGAGGAACCTGTGCTCGCAGCGGACGACAAGCGCGTGGTCGAGCGCGTGCTCGGCCCCGCGGCACCGCCGGGGGAAAGAAACGGGAGCGCGCACTGATGCTGTTCTGGGCGATTGCCGCCGCGCTGACCGCCGCGGCCCTGCTGTTCGTGCTTCCGCCGCTCATGCGCGGCCGCGGTACCGCGCCGGATGCGCGTGTCGCCGCCAATGCCGCCATCTACCGCGAGCAGCTCGACGAGCTGAACGCGGAGCTGCAGCGCGGCACATTGACGAAGGAAGAGTTCGAGCGCGCCGGCCGCGAAGTGGAGCATCGCATTGTGGCCGAGTTCGGCACGCCGGCCGCACCGCAACCCGCCGAGCGGCGGCCGCTCATGCGGACGGCGCTCGCGGTCGGGCTGCTGCTGCCGCTTGGCGTCGTGCTGGGCTACCTCCAGCTCGGCAACCCCGACGCTCACAGTGGCGCCAGCGCGGATGCGTCGCACACCGTTACCGCCGAGCAAATGGAGTTTCTGGTCGAGCGCCTCGCGGCAAAACTGCAGCAGACGCCCGACGACGCGGAAGGCTGGATGCTCCTCGGCCGCTCGCTCGGCGTACTGGGCAGGCACGAACGCTCCGCCGTGGCCTACTCGTACGCCGCCAAACTCTCGCCGAACGACGCCGGCCTCCTCGCCGACTACGCCGACGCCCTCGCCATGGCCCGCGGCCGCAAGCTCGCGGGCGAACCCCTTGCGATCGCCAGACGGGCGCTGGCGATCGACCCGGAGCACGTCAAGGCGCTCGCGCTCGCAGGCAGCGCCGAGTTCGAGCAGGGCAACTACGGCGCCGCAGTCGGGTATTGGGAACGGATCCTCAAGGTCGTGCCGCCGGATTCCGAATTTGCCCGCTCTGTGACCGGCAGCATCGCGGAAGCGCGCGAACTCGGCGGCGGGGCGCCGGCGCCGAAGGAAGCACCCGCCGTGAAAGGCAAGCAGGTGGCGGGCAACAAGTCCCTGCAGGGCACGGTCAGCATCGCACCGTCCCTCGCCGCCGGACTGTCCCCCAGCGATACCGTCTTCGTGCTTGCCCGGCCAGTGAGCGGATCCCGCATGCCGCTCGCCATCGCGCGCACCACCGTCGCGGCGCTGCCGTACCGCTTCACGCTCGACGACAGCATGGCGATGGCGCCTGGCGCCACGATCTCGAGCCATGAAAAAGTAGTGGTAGCGGCACGAGTATCCAAATCAGGCAAGGCGATGCCGCAAAAAGGCGACATCGAAGGCACCAGCGAGCCCGTGACGCCCGGCAAGCGCGGCCTGCGCGTCGTCATGTCGCGCGTCATCGACTGACTACGGGAAGGGAAGACAGGGTCCCTCCCCCGTCTACAATCGCACCATGAACGGCGTGACGGGAATCGTACTTGCGGGAGGCCAGGGGCGCCGCATGGGAACCGTCGACAAGGGCCTGCAGCTGCTGCACGGCAAGCCGATGGTCGCCGCGGTTCTCGCGCGCCTTGCGCCGCAGGTGGACGAAATCCTGATCAATGCGAACCAGAATCCCGCGGCGTATGCCGCCTTCGGACATCGCGTGGTGCCCGATGCGATCGGCGGCTTCGCGGGTCCGCTTGCGGGCCTGCATGCGGGGCTTGGCGCCGCCACCCATCCGCTGGCGCTCACGGCGCCTTGCGACTCGCCGTTCCTGCCGCTGGACCTTTTCTCGAGATTGCACGGCGCAATCCAGGGAAACGATCTCGCGGTGGCAAAGACGGGAGACCAGCCGCATCCCGTGTTTTCACTGGTGAGGGTCGCCGTGCTTGACCACCTGTCGAAGTTCCTGTCATCCGGCGGCAGAAAAATAGACGCGTGGTATTCGACCCTGCAGGTCGTCGAAGTCGCGTTCGACGATGAGGCCGATGCTTTCCGCAATATCAACACCCGGGAAGAACTGGACAGCGCATGAGCGTCGAGCGCGAACCTTTACGCACGATCGCGCACGTAGTGAGCTGCCTGGACGGTTACGACCCGGACGCATTGCGCGTCGACAGGGCGGGCGCGGCGATCCGCGCCTGCCTGACGCCGGTCGCGGAAACCGAAACCGTCGCCATCCGCGACTCCCTCGGCCGCGTGCTGGCGCAGGACATCGTGCCGCAGATCAATGTGCCGGGGCATGACAACTCGGCCATGGATGGCTATGCGGTTCTTTCTTCCGATTTGATTTCATCGGGAGAAGAAAAAGAGACGAAACTTCGTCAAGTCGGCGTCGCCCTGGCCGGCAAGGTCTTTGAGGGCAAGGTTCGGCCGGGGGAATGCGTGCGGGTGATGACCGGCGCGGTGATGCCGCAAGGCACGGACACGGTGGTCGTGCAGGAAGTCTGCCGTGCCGACGGGAACCTGATCAGCATGCCGGCGGGCCAGAGGGCGGGACAGAACGTGCGTGCCGCGGGCGAGGACCTCAAGGCCGGCGTCGCGGTATTGCGCCCCGGCCAGCCGCTGCGCGCCGCGGAACTGGGACTGATGGCGTCGCTCGGCATCGCGGATGTCAGGGTGGTCCGCAGGCTGCGCGTCGCATTCTTCTCCACCGGCGACGAGCTCGCGTCCATCGGCGCGCCGCTCGCCCCCGGCCAGGTCTACGACTCCAACCGCTACACCCTGCACGGCATGCTCTCGGACCTCGGGGTGGAGATCATCGACATGGGCGTGGTGCGCGACGATCCGCAGAAGCTCGAAGCCGCGTTTGGCGCGGCGGCGGCGAAGGCGGACGCCATCATCACCACCGGCGGCGTTTCCGTCGGCGAGGCCGATTTCGTCAAGCAGCTGATGGCGAGGCTGGGCGAGGTGCTGTTCTGGAAGATCGCGATGCGGCCCGGCCGGCCCATGGCCTTCGGCCGGATTGGCAAGGCATTCCTGTTCGGCCTGCCCGGCAACCCGGTCGCGGTCATGGTGACGTTCCACCAGTTCGTGCGCAACGCCCTGCTCGCGCTTGGCGGGCGCACGGACGCATTCGAGATACCACTGCTGCGGGCGGCCAGCGCCGCCGCCATACGCAAGGTCGCCGGCAGGACCGAGTACCAGCGCGGCGTGCTGTACCTGGAGAACGGCGCATGGAAGGTTCGCACCACCGGCCAGCAGGGTTCCGGGGTGCTGCGCTCCATGTCGGAGGCGAACTGCTACATCGTGCTCGAGCACGAGCGCGGCAGGGTGGAGGCCGGCGAGCTGGTCAGCGTACAGCTGCTGGACGCGCTGCGGTGAATCCGATCCATCCCGACCTCGCGCCGCTGGCGCAGGTTGCGAAGGCGTTCAGCAGTGCCTTTCGCACCACGGGCCGGGTGAGCCAAACCGAGTTTGCCGCCGCGCTGCGCGAAGCCGTCGGCAAGCGATCCGGCTGGCTCAGGCGGGAGCACCGCGTCGGCGATCCGTCGCGCTACATGCGCCACCTCCTGTACGTCGATCCCGGTGACGACTTCATCATCACCGCGATCACCTGGCTGCCCGGACAGCAAAGCCAGGTGCACGGCCACTACGTGTGGTGCGCGTACGGCGTCGTCGAAGGCGAATTGGCGGAGGAAATGTTCCGTGCGCCGGGCGAACTGCTCGAGCCGATGGGCAGCAAGGTGATCCGTGCGGGCGAGCTTGCCGACATCGACCTCGGCGGCCCGCTGTATCACCGCGTCTCGAACCGCACGCGGGAACCGCTGGTGACGCTGCACGTCTACGGCGTCGCCGCCGACAGCGTGACCACCGGCATCAACCGAATCTACGCCGAAGCATGAACGCATTCGAAAATCGCAAGTCGGGGTCTGACCCCGATTTACGGCCCGTGGCCGCGTGGCTGTTCATTTGCGCGGCGCTGACCTTCGCGATGGTCGTGGTGGGCGGCATCACGCGCCTGACCGAATCGGGCCTTTCCATGGTCGAGTGGCAGCCCCTCGCCGGCGCCATCCCGCCGTTGTCGCAGGCGGACTGGGAAATGCTGTTCGCGAAGTACCGGGAAACGCCGCAGTTCAGCCGCTTCTTCCCGGGCATGGATCTGGCGGGCTTCAAGACCATTTTCTGGTGGGAGTACCTGCACCGGCTGCTCGGCCGCGCCATCGGCCTGGTTTTTCTCCTGCCGTTCCTGTATTTCCATTTCAAGCGGAAACTGACCCGGACCCTGACCTGGAAACTCGCGGGCCTGTTCGTCCTGGGCGGCCTGCAGGGCGCGATGGGCTGGTACATGGTGACGAGCGGCCTGGTGGACGATCCGCGCGTCAGCCACCTGCGCCTCACGGCGCACCTCGGGCTCGCGCTGCTCATCTTCGCCGCGGAATTCTGGCTCGCGCTCGGCCTGCTCCGCGTGCGCGGCTGGCAGCCGGTGCCGGCCGGCCTCGCGCGCTTCGCGCTTGCCGTCGCGGCTCTGGTGTTCGTGATGGCGCTGAGCGGCGGCTTCGTCGCCGGCTTGCGCGCCGGGCACGCCTACACCAGCTTTCCGCTCATGAACGGACACCTGGTCCCGCCCGAAACCTTCATGCTCGAGCCGTGGTGGCGCAACTTCGTCTGGAACGCGGCCACCGTGCAGCTCGTGCACCGCGCGATGTTCTGGCTGCTGCTCGTCCTGATCCCGCTCATGTGGTGGCAGGCGCGCCTCACGCAGGCGAAGCTCGCGTCGCACCACCTGCTCGGAATGTTCCTGCTCCAGGCTTCGCTCGGAATCGCCACGCTATTGCTCGCCGTGCCCGTTGCGCTCGCCGCCATGCACCAGGCGGGGGCGGTATTGCTGCTGGCGGCCTCGCTCTGGACGGCGCACGGCCTGCAGGCGCGCCGCCCTCAATAACGCCGTTTGGCGTCCATCGGATCGCCCACCAGTTCGCGCAGGCGCGCCGCGCCCATGACCTGGACGCCGTCGCCCATGGTCGCAAGCGTCTCCACCGTCACTTGCGCGGCACGCCGCACGCGCACCGGTTGCAGCTCCTTTGGCGTCATGTAGCTGCCCAGAGTCCCGGTCACCACCCCGCCGACCCTGTCGAAGAACCCGGGTGCGGACCCGCTCCTGCCCTCCGCGACCGGCCGCAGCACCAGCATGCGCTCGTAACCGGCATTCAGGATTTCCAGTTCGTCGCTGTCGCGGATGGACGGCGCAATGCCCATCTGCAGCAGCGCTTCCAGCGGCGTGATGACCGCGATCCGGCGGGCGCCGCCGGCGCGCATGCGCCGCGCGAGCGGCACCGCCCACTCGCTCGAAACTGCGACATAGGGTTTGGCGATCCTCCAGAAGGATTTCGCTTCCGGTTCGATGCAGAGGTAGAAGTCGTCCGGCATCCGCTTCATGCCCGCGCACGGGTCCCAATCTGCGCGCGCCGCTGGAACCACCACCGACTCGAGCTTCGCGACATGGCTGCTCATCGTCTTGCGCACTGCGACGCAGACGCTCCCGTACAACGGACTTTCCAGCAATACGTTAAGCAGCTCCTCGCCGAGCTTGCCGGTGTTGCCGATGATGAAGGCGCTGCGGGTGACGGGCGTCACCTTCGCCGCATGCTGCGCTCCGGCGAGCGCATGTTCGATTCCGCTCAGAGCGGTTTTCTCTCGTCCTGCAGCCGCACGACGTTCGAGGGGCTCGCCGCCGGCGGCTCGATCTCGGCCGCCTCGATCTTCTGGAACTGCTGCGATATCTTCCGGCTCGAGGTCTGCACGTCTTCGGCGTCCTGGTGCGCCTGGCGGATGTGGTCGGCAAGCTTCTTCATGCGCTCGTCGAAGCGCCGGAAATCGACGCCCAGCCTGCCGAGCGCGTCCTTGATGACGTGGATCTGCTTGCGGGTTTCGACGTCCTTGAGCACCGCGCGGGCGGTGTTCAGCACCGCCATCAGCGTGGTGGGCGATACGATCCAGACGCGCTTGCCCTGCGCGTAGTCCACCACTTCGGCGTGGTAGGCGTGAATTTCGGCGAACACGGCCTCGGCCGGCACGAACATCACCGCGCCGTCCGAGGTCTCGTTGGCGATGATGTATTTCTTCGAGATGTCGTCCACATGCTTTCGGATGTCGGCGCGGAACTGCTTCTGCGCCAGCACGCGCTCGGCGTCGCCGCCCTCGAACATGCGGTTGTAGTTCTCCATCGGGAACTTGGAGTCCACGCAGACCAGCCCCGTTGGCTCGGGCAGCCGCAGTGCGCAATCGGCCCGCGTGCCGTTGGACAGCGTGTACTGGAACTCGAAGCCGTTCGGCGGCAGCACGTTGCGCACGATGGATTCGAGCTGCTTTTCGCCGAAGGCGCCGCGCGACTTCTTGTCGCCGAGCAGCTCCTGCAGCGTCACCACGCTGCCGGTGAGCGAATCGATCTTCTTCTGCGCCTCGTCGATGGTGGCGAGGCGCTGCATCACGCTGACGAAGGTCTCGTTGGTCTTCTTGAAGCCCTCGTCCAGCCGCTCGCTCACCTTGCCCGAGATCTGATCGAGCCGCGCGTCTATCCTTGCATTGAGCTTGTCGGCGGTTTCGCTGAGGTTGGCGCCGAGCGACAACTGCAGGCGATGCAGCGCTTCGCGCGTCTGGTTGAGCTCCTCGGAGATCCGGCCGCCGAGACGATCTGATTGATTCTGCAATCCGCCGTGCATGTCGGAGAGCATCTGCCGGTGCTTCTCCTCCAGGCCGGAGCGGATCCTGAGTACGACCACGATTACCGTGATCACCCCTGCGAGGGAAAGGAGAAGCGCCGCTTCAGCCATGCCCGATTCTAGACCGAGTCCCTCAGCGTCAGCGCGGGCGACGCCGACAGCACTTTCCTGGCGGACAGCCAGGCGTTGAGCGACAGCAACGCGAGGCCGGCGACAGGCCCGGCGATCCAGAGTTCGGGGCTGGGCGGCAGATCGAGCTCGAAGACGCGGCGCGCGAGCAGCTGGCCGATCGCGCCGGCGCCAGCGGTGGCGAGCACGCCGGCGAGCAGGCCCATGGCGAGGAATTCGACGCGCTGGCTGCCGGTGACCTGGGCGCGCGAGGCGCCGTAGACGCGCATCACCGCCGCTTCGCGCCGGCGCTCGTCTTCGGTGGCCACGAGCGCCGAGTACAGCACCAGCAGCCCGGCGCCGAGGGCGAACATGAACACCACCTGCACCGCGCTGATCACCTGGTCGACGATGCCCTGCGCCTGCCGCACGGCCGCGCCGACATCCACGATAGTGAGGTTCGGAAAGCGCATGGTCAGCTCGTTCATCTGCTGCTCTTCACCTGGCGCAAGGCGAAACGCGGAGATGTAGCTCGCCGGAAAACGCCCGACGAGGCTGCGCGGCCCGATGACGAAGAAATTCACCTTCATCGAGTCCCAGCGCAGCTTGCGCAAGGACGTGACGCGCGCCGTGAACGACTCCCCGCCGACCGCGAAAGTCAGTTCATCGCCCAGCTTCCAGCCGAGCCTCGCGGCGATCCCCTCCTCGACCGAGATCTCCTGCGTGCCCGGCGCGAACCACTTGCCCGCGACGATCGTGTTGTGCGCGGGCGGCTGCTCCGCGAAGGAAAGGTTGAATTCGCGCTCCACCAGGCGGCGCGCGCGCTCCTCCGTGTAGTCCGCTTCCCCGACTTTCCTGCCGTTCACCGTGGTCAGCCTGCCGCGCACCATCGGGTTCAATTCCGGCGCCGCGATGCCGCGGCTGGCGAAGAACGCCTGAACCTCCTCCAGCTGGTCGGGCTGGACGCCGAGCAGGAACCGGTTGGGCGCGTCCGGCGGCGAGCTGCGCCGCCACGCCTCCACGAGGTCGTTGCGCGTGAAAGTGAGCAGCAGGACCGCGGTGAGACCAAGCGCCAGGCTCGCCACCTGGATCGCGTTGCCGCGCGCGTGCCGCCGCAGGTTGGCGAGGCCGTAGCGCAGGGAAATGTTCTGCTTGCCAATTTTCCTTGAAAGGAAGCTTCCTGAGAGAAAGCGCAATCCCAGCCAGGCAATCACCGCGAACAGCGCCACCGCGACGCCAAAGCCGCCGACGACGGTGATGCCGAGGCCGACGTCGCCGGCCTGCCAGATCAACAGCCCGCCGAGCGAAACGAGGCCCGCGCCGTAGACCGCCAGGCTGCCGGCCGAGGCAGTGCCGGCTTCTCGACGTATAACGCGCACCGCCGGCACGTTCTTCAACTGCACCAGCGGCGGCAGCGCAAAGCCGAGCAGCAGCACCAATCCGACGAGGAATCCCTGCAGCGCCGGCAGCATCGAGACCGCCGGCAGGTCCGCGCGCAGGATGCCGCCAAGTATCTCGGCGATGAAATGCTGCGCGACGAAGCCGATCAGCGTGCCGACGGCGCAGGCAACCAGCCCCAGCAGGACGAATTCGCCGCCGAACAGCAGCAGCAGCCTGCCCTGCGTCGCGCCGAGGCAGCGCATCACGGCGCAACCGTCCAGGTGCCGCTCGACGAAGCGTCGCGTGCCGAGCGCAATGGCGACGCCCGCGAGGATCGCGGCGAGCAGCGCGGTGAGCCCGAGGAACCGCTGCGCGCGTTCGATCGCGCCGCGCACTTCCGGCCGGCCGCTCTCCAGGTTCTCGACGCGCTGGCCGCGCTCCATGCGGCCCTTCGCCCAGGCCTCCAGCGCGGTCACGCCTTCGATGGCGCCCGCGGCATAGAGGTAGTACCAGACGCGGCTGCCGGTCTGCACCAGCCCGGTGCCCGGCACGTCGGCGACGTTCATGAACAGCCGCGGGGCGATATTGAAGAAGTTGGCGCCGCGCTCCGGCTCCAGCGTGAGGATGGCGGCCACTTCGAAGGTCGCGGCGCCAAGCTTCAGTTTCGAACCGACCGGAACGGAAAGGGCGCTCACCAGGCGCTCCTCGATCCACACCGTCCCCGGCGCCGGGCCCGACTGCGCCGGCGCATCGGGCGCGTTTACCGCCGGCGCGATCCGCAGCCTGCCGCGCAACGGGTAATTCGCCGATACCGCCTTGATGCCCGCGAGCACCGAGTTTTCCCCGGCGATCGCCATGCTGATGAAAGTCGTCGCCTGCGCCCGCTCCAGGCCGCGGCGCGATATTTCCTCGGCGATGCCGGCCTGCCATGGGTGGTCGGACGCGAGCACGAGGTCGGCGCCCAGCAGCTGGTGCGCATCGCGCACCAGGGCCCTGCCGACGCGATCGGCGAAGAACGCGACGCTCGTGATGCTCGCCACCGCCACCACCAGCGCCATCGCGAGCACGCGCAACTCGCCCGCACGCCAGTCGCGCAAGAGCATCGTGAAGGATTGAACCATGCGCGAGAGTTTCATCAGGCGGCGATCTCGCCGGCCACGAGCCGCACGATCCGGCCGCAGCGCCGTGCCAGGTGCTCGTCGTGCGTCACCATGACGAGCGTAGTGCCGAAACCGCGATTCAGATCGAACACGAGATCGATGACGCTTTCGCCGGCCTTGGCATCCAGGCTGCCGGTCGGCTCGTCGGCAAACAGCAATTTCGGCCGCACCGAGAAGGCCCGCGCCAGCGCGACCCGCTGCTGCTCGCCCCCGGACAGGTGCTTCGGATAGTGCGACAGGCGCTCCCCCAGCCCCACCTTGGAGAGAATTTCGCGCGCCACCGCTTCGGCATCCGTGCGGCCCGCCAGTTCCAGCGGCAGCATCACGTTCTCGAGCGCGCTCAACGACGGCAGCAGCTGGAACGACTGGAATACGAAGCCGACCAGCCGTCCGCGCAGCTCGGCGCGCGCGTCCTCGTCCAGCGCGAAGAGGTCCCTGCCGTCCACCTGCACCGCGCCCGCGGTGGGCGTGTCCAGGCCCGCCAGGATCGCGAGCAGGGTGGACTTGCCCGAGCCCGAAGCGCCGACGACGGCGACCGCGTCGCCCGCCGTGACGCTCAGGTCGATTTCGCGCAGAATGACAAGATCACTGGAGCCGCTCTTGACCGTCTTGCCGATGCCGCGCGCGCTGAGAATCACCCTGTTTTCGCTGTTGTCGTTTTTGTCGCTCATCTGCCTGGGAACCGCGGCATCCGCCGCCAATGGAAAAACCGTGCTCGTCTACGGCGACAGCCTGTCGGCGGCATACGGCATGCCGGAGCGGCGCGGCTGGGTGGCCCTGCTCGAGGAACGGCTGAAACGCGAGCGGTCCGATTATAGCGTCGTCAACGCGAGCATCTCGGGCGAGACCACCGCCGGCGGCCTCGGGCGCATCGACAAGGTCCTGGAACTTCGCAAGCCGGCGATTGTCATCCTGGAACTGGGCGCGAACGACGGCCTGCGCGGCCTGCCGGTGGCGGCGATGAAGAAGAACCTCGCGGCCATGATCGAGCGGTCGCAGAAGGCCGGCGCGCGCGTGTTGCTGGCCGGCGTACGCATGCCGCCCAATTATGGCGAGGCCTACACCATGGCTTTCGAGCGCGCGTTCGCCGAGCTCGCCAAGAGCCACCGAACTGCGCTGCTGCCCAATCTCCTCGATGGCTTCGCCGAGAAGCTGGAACTCTTCCAGGCCGACCGGATTCACCCCACGGAAGCCGCGCAACCCGCGGTACTGATGAACGTCCTGAAACCCCTCGCACCGCTGCTCAAGCAGTGAAGACATGCTGAAGCCGGCTGCGGGCCCGCTCTTCTTCGGGGTGATCGCAGTCCTGTTGCTCGCGGGTTCCTACGCTCTGTGGCCCGCGGAAATCTTCAGCGTTCCGTTGTCCGAGATCACGCTTGGCGCGCTGCTGCGGGCCGCCATATCGCTGGTTGTGGCGATCATCGGCGTCGAATTCCTCGCCGCCCTGGCCATCGTCCTGCTTTCGGACAATCAGTAGAAATTCAGCCGCGCCGCGCCCGCGCCCAGCCGGCCGATGACTCTCGCCTGCATGAAGCCGCGTTTCGAGAACTCGGCGAGCACTGCCTCCGCTGCTTCGGGAGCGCAGGCCACCAGCAGCCCGCCGCTGGTCTGGGGATCGGTGACCAGCTTGCGCTGCCAGTCCGGCGCGCCCGCGGGCAGCGCCACGTCCCTGCCGTAGCCCTTCCAGTTCCGGTCGGATGCCCCGGTGGCGACGCCCTGCTTCGCCCAGTGAAGGGCTTCCTCGAGAAAGGGAAGATCTGAAAAGGAAATTTCCGCCGCAAGACCCGAGCCCCTGCAAATCTCCAGCAGGTGGCCGGCGAGGCCGAAGCCGGTTACGTCGGTGAGCGCGTGCACCCCTGCCATTTCCGCAAGGGCGGTGCCCGGCGTGTTGAGCCTGGTCGTGGATTCGAGCATCGCCGCATAACCCGCGTCCGAGAGCTTGCCCTTCTTGAGGGCCGCCGACAGGACGCCGACGCCCAGGGGTTTGCCAAGGATGAGCACGTCACCCGGCTGCGCCGTGGAATTCTTCTTGATTTTTCCCGGATGGACGATACCGAGCGCGACCAGGCCGTAGATCGGCTCGAGCACGTCGATCGAATGCCCGCCAGCGACCGGGATACCGGCCTCCGCGCACACCGATTCGCCGCCCGCCAGTATTTTTCCGACCACTTCCAGCGGCAGCTTGTCGAGCGGCATGCCGACCAGCGCCAGCGCGAAGATCGGCGTCGCGCCCATCGCGTAGACGTCCGAGATGGCGTTGGTCGCCGCAATGCGCCCGAAATCGTAGGGATCATCGACGATCGGCGTGAAGAAATCGGTGGTCGCGACGATCGCCTGGGTATCGTTCAGCCTGTAGACCGCCGCGTCGTCCGAGGTCTCGGTGCCGACCAGAAGTTCCCTGGGCAGGCCGCGGATTGGCGTCGCGGCGAGCAGTTCCGTGAGCACCGCCGGCGCGATCTTGCAGCCGCAGCCGCCGCCGTGGCTGAATTCGGTCAGCCGGATTTTCTCGAGGACGCTCGCCATGCGGCATTCTAGCCGAGGGCGCAGGTGCGAAATCCGCAGAACATGTCGCCGCGCCCGGCGGTAAAAAAGTTGCGGAACGTGGGCCGCAACAGGCGCGCCGGCGCGGCGAAGCTTCCGCCGCGCAGCACCTTGTGGGTACCGAACCAGGGTTGCGAATATTCCCTGTACGGATCGGCGACGAATCCCGGGTACGGATCAAAGGTGCTTGCGGTCCATTCCCAGAGCTCGCCGTAGGCGAGCCGCGGGCTCGCGCATTCCCACTCGGCCTCCGTGGGCAGGCGCCGCTCCGCCCACGCGCAGTACGCCTGCGCCTCGGTCCAGCTCACGTGCCGCAGCGCCTCGTCCGGGGCAAGCGGCAGCCAGCGATCGAAGCGACGCTCGAGCCACGCGCCATCCCGCTTCTTCCAGTAGCGTGGCGCCGCGCCGCCTTGCTCCACATACGCCAGGTACTCCGCGTTCGTCACCAGCGAGCGCGCGATGCGGAACGGCGCAAGCTCCACTTCGTGCGCCCATTTCTCGTTGTCGAACACGAAATCGTCCGACGGGCTGGCGCCCAGCAGGAATCTGCAGCCCTTGATTTCAATATCTCCCTTTGTGAATTTTCCCGGGTGAATTTCAGAATCCAGCCCCGAAAATGCCAGCGTCTGCCTCGTGTAGTGCAGCGCTTCGGCGTGCATGTCCTCATGAAACGTCGCGAGCCGCACGAAATAACGCAGCGCGGCGCTCTCCGGTTCGCGCGCCAGCCTCTCGCGCACCAGATCCAGCACCCTCTCGCCGTAGGCGCGGGTTGCCTTCAGGTCCGGGTACGGGAGGTCCCAGCGCCTGTCATGCGCCACCTCGAAGGAATCATAGAGCGCGTCCGCGTCCGGCAGGATCGAGTCCGCCAGCGTGCCATCCGCGCGCAGGCGCAGGCACCAGCGCTCCTGGAACCACGTCACATGCCCGATGCACCAGAGCGTCGGATTGACGATCTTCAGTTTCGGCACGCGCAGGCGCTCGCCCTCGAGATCGCCGGATACCCGCAACGCGCGCGCACGCGCATCCAGCAGATCAAGTTCCAGCAACGCAGCGTCGGAGTGGCGGGCCTCGGCCAACATGGGGCTCCAGTCTAGCCGTAAAATCCTGCCGATGAGACCGGCGCCCCGCAGCAGCGTGCCCATGGAAGCCGCGTCGCTGCGCGACTGCGATGCGATCATCGATACGCGCTCGCCCGCCGAATTCGCCGAAGACCATATCCCGGGCGCGATTTCCTGCCCGGTGCTCGACAACGAGGAGCGCGCGCGCGTCGGCACGATCTACAAACAGGTATCGCCGTTCGAGGCGAAAAAGATCGGCGCGGCACTGGTCGCGAGGAACATCTCCCTGCACATCGAAAATTCATTCAGGGAAAAGCCGAAGACCTGGCGGCCGCTCGTCTATTGCTGGCGCGGCGGCAAGCGCTCCGGCGCGATGACGCACATCCTGCGCGAGATCGGCTGGGAAGCACGCTCGCTCGAAGGCGGCTACAAGGCTTACCGCCGCCACGTCGTGCAGTCCCTTGCGCAATTGCCGAAGGATTTTTCATTCAGGGTGATTCACGGCGTGACGGGCAGCGGCAAGAGCCGCCTGCTGCGCGCCCTGGGCGCCGCCGGCGCCCAGGTGCTGGATCTCGAAGAGCTCGCGGCGCACCGCGGCTCCCTGCTCGGCAACCTGCCCGGCCGCCCCCAGCCTTCGCAGAAGATGTTCGAAAGCCTCCTGCTGAAAACTCTCCTGGATTTCGACAATTCAAGGCAGGTCTATGTGGAAGGCGAATCGCGGAAGATCGGCCAGCTCCAGGTTCCGGAGGCGCTGATCGAGCGCATGCGCGCCAGCGGATGCATCTCGCTGCAGACCGGCAGCGCGACGCGCGTCGCGCTGCTGATGGACGAGTACCGGCATTTCTTCACGGACGTGGCGAAACTGGGCGCGCTGCTGGATTGCCTGGTCGGCATGCACAGCCGCGAGCGGATCGGCGAATGGAAGGCGCTCGCGGCCGCGGGCGAGTGGCCCGTGCTGGTCGCGCGCCTGCTGGAGGAGCACTACGATCCGGCATACCGGCGCTCGGCCGCGCACAATTTCCCGCGCCTGGCTGAAGCGCGCAGCCTGCCCATCGGCTCGGCCGATGCGGCCGCGTTCGACGCTGCGGCGCGCGAGCTCCTTGCAGGCTCAACCGCGGCCGAGAAGAGCCCGGATCTTCTCGGGGTCGTTGGGGAACAGGTTTAGTTTCTGCGCTTTGCCCGGGTCGAGGTAGGCGTAGTCGAGGGCGAGGAACTCTTCGCACAGCCGCGCGTATTCCACCTGCAGCACGCGGGAATCCGGATCGAGGTTGCGGATCACGCCGATGCCCGTGGGCGCGGTGCCGATGGTGTCGATCGCAAGGTCCGGGCGGTATTTCTTCAGCAGCACGATCAGGCGCCAGACGTCGCCGCTCCAGAATCCGAGCGGCTGGACGCGCTCCGCCGTCTGCCGGTCGAGCGGGTAGCAATCGTGGACCAGGATCACCGAGTCGCGGGCACAATAGCGCTCCAGGTTGATGAAATCGCGCAGCGCATATTCGAAATGGTGCATGCCGTCGATGAACGCCAGGTCCACCGGCAATCCGCCCAGCTCGGCGCGCAGGTCGTAGCCGGCGAAGAATGCGTCGCTGGTTTCCTCGAAGATCCTGTGGTTCGGAAGCGGGGCCCGTTTCAGGCGCGGCACCGGGTCGATGCCGATCGCGAATGTCGGGGGCGTTGCCAATTGCAGCGTCTGCCCCTCGAAGACGCCGATTTCGACGTAGGTGCGGGGCTTCAGCACGCCGAAAATGTGCGCCAGCACCTTGTGGTAGCGCTCGCCGCCAAGGATGATCTGGGCCTGCAGGATGCCCGCCTCGCCGAACTCCGGGGCGATATTCCGCGCACGCTCGCAGAACTCCGCGGCGAGCCGATTCTCGCCAAGCGCATGGCAGGTGACCGCGGCGTCGTACAGCCATAGCGCCTTGCCGGGAGCCATTTCCACCGCGCGGACAAGGTCGCTGCGCGCCTCCTGCATCCGGCCCGCCAGGCGCATCTCGATGCCGCGCGAGTGCAGCGCCTCCGCGCTGCCCGGCCGCCCCGCGACCAGGCCCTTCAGCAGTCCCAATAGCATGCTCATGCGCGGCCTCCGGGAAAATTCATCTGACGCGAAACTCGCCGTAGTCCACCGGCGCGACGTAGTGCCGGCTGGCGACGAAGCCGGCCTCGGCCAGGCGGTCCCACGGCAGGTCCTTCACGTATTTCGAATACACCCTTCCGTCCTCGCTGACGACGCGGCCCTTGAGAGCCGCCTCGTACTTGAAGTAGAAATTGTCCCATGCCGCCTCGACTCTTTCCTGGCGCCGGGCCATCTTCTGGCGGCGCGCCTCCGCATCGAGATAGTCCATGTTCGCGGCGCGCGCGTGATAGGCGAACGCGCCGCAGGCCGTCGCCTGCCTGAAGCCGGCGATCCTCGCCCGCACGCCGAAATCGCAATCCGCGAAATAACCGAAGAACGAGGTATCGATGGCCCCGATCCGGTCGAGCACCGGGCGCGTCACGAGGAACGCGTCGCCCGTCAGGAAGTCGTCCGTCAGGGTCTGCGCGCCGCGCTTCCTGGCGATCTTGTCGCCGAACCCGAACAGCGCGTTCATGTCCTCGCCGCAACCTGGGGGTACGGGAATATTGTGCGCGGCCACGCTGTCGTCGCAGAAATTCGAGACGCCCCGCAGGATGCCGCTGGCGGCTTCGGCCGACGCGACCTCGAGCAGCCTGCCGAGATATCCGGGCGTGACGAAGATGTCGTTCGACAGGAACAGCACGTAGCGGCGCGTCGCATGGGACAGGACCGCGTTCAGGCTGCCGGTGTATTCCTTGTTCTCCGGAAAATGGAACACCTTCGTGTCCCGGTGCCGGTCGGCGGCCGCGCGGAACAGGTCCAGGGTGTCGTCAGGCGAATTGTCGTCGACGAGGATCAGCTCGAAATCGCCGCCCGCGGCGGCGAACAGGCATTCCAGCGCAAAAGCCGTGACGCGCGCATTGCCGTAAGCCGCCATCCCCACCGTGAGTTGCCCGCCGCAGTCCACGCGGCCAGGCCGCATGGCCGATCCGAACAGGTCCTTCAGGAGCCTGCCCAGCATGCCGGTCAATTCAGGCCGGCAAGCACACGGACGTGCTGGACGACGCTGCGGCCGAGCGCCGAAAGCGCGTAGCCGCCTTCGAGCATGGACACCACGCGTCCTTGCGCGTGGCGGTCGGCGACCGCCTTCACCTGCTCGGTGACCCAACCATAGTCGGCGTCCTTCAACTGCAGCATCGCCATGTCGTCTTCGACGTGGGCGTCGAAGCCGGCCGAGAAAATCACCAGCTCCGGCCGGAAATCCTCCAGCGCAGGCACCCAGGAACCGGTCACCGCCTCGCGGAATTGTTTCGAACCCGCGCCCGCCGGCAGCGGCACGTTGACCATGTTCGAGGCCGGGCTTTCGGTGCCGCTGTAGGGATAGAAAGGGTGCTGGAAGGTGGAGGCCATCAGCACATGCGGGTCGTCCTCGAAGATTTCCTCGGTGCCGTTGCCGTGATGCACGTCGAAATCGATGATCGCGACCCGCTCCAGGCCGTGCGCATGCACCGCGTGACGCGCCGCCACCGCGACGTTGTTGAAGATGCAGAACCCCATCGGGCGCGCGCGCAAAGCGTGGTGACCGGGTGGGCGCACACTGCAGAATGCATTTTGAATTTTGTTTTGAAAAATCAAATCAACGGCCAAAACAGCAGCACCCGCGCCGCGCAACGCGGCATTCAGACTGTACGGGTTCATCGCCGTGTCCGGATCGAGGTGCACGGTGCCGGTCGTGGGCGCAGTCTCGCGGATCGCGCGCACGTACTGGATCGGGTGCACGCGCGCGAGCTGTTCGTCGGTGGCAAGCGGCGCATCGTAGCGCTGCAGGTAGCTCGCGATGCCTGAGGCGATCAGCTGATCCTCGATCGCCGTCAACCGTGCCGGCTGCTCCGGATGGCCGGCGCCCATGTCGTGCTTCAGGCAGTCCGGGTGCGTGATGAACGCTGTGGTCATAAGGTTTTGAATCATAAGGTATAGGTTTTCCCGCCCGGGTACAATGCTGCAATGCTCCTGAAGAAACTGATCCCATCCCCGCATGCGTCTCCGGTGGCGCGCATCGTCGAGGCCGCCAGCCACATCATCCTCGGCAAGGAGGCGCAGATCCGCATGGCGCTCGCCTGCCTGCTGGCGCGCGGCCACCTGCTGATCGAGGACATCCCGGGCGTGGGCAAGACCACGCTCGCGCACGTCCTGGCCCGCTCTCTCGGCCTGCATTTCCAGCGCATCCAGTTCACCAGCGACATGCTGCCGGCGGACATCATCGGCGTGTCGATCTACGAGCGCGACGGCGGCAGCTTCAAGTTCCATCCGGGTCCGATCTTTTCCCAGGTGATCCTCGCCGACGAGGTCAACCGCGCCACGCCGAAGACCCAGTCGGCGCTGCTCGAGGCGATGGAAGAGCACCAGGTCACCGCCGAGGGCGAGACGCGCAGGCTGCCCGAGCCGTTCTTCGTCATCGCGACGCAGAACCCGACCGAGCAGGTCGGCACTTTTCCGCTGCCCGAGTCGCAGCTTGACCGGTTTCTCATGCGCATCGAGCTGGGCTACCCGGACCGCGCCGCGGAGCGCGCGCTGCTCTCGGGAACCGACCGGCGCGACCTGCTCGCGGGACTGGACGCCTGCATGGCGCCCGGCGAACTGGTGGAACTGCAGGGCAACGCGCAACGCGTGCATGTCGCGCCCGCGCTGCTCGATTACGTGCAGGCGATCGTCGACTACACGCGCCGCGCGCCCGAATTCGCCGCGGGCTTGTCGCCGCGCGCCGCGCTGGCGCTGGTGCATTCGGCGCGCGCCTGGGCGCTGATCGAAGGCCGCGACAAGGTGCTGCCGGAGGACGTGCAGGCCGTGCTGCCCGGCGTCGCCGGGCACCGGCTGCGCCCTGCCCATGACAGCTCGCGCAAAGTCGACGTGGCCGCGATGCTGCTTTCGGCCGTTCCGATCCCCTAGGAAATCGGGGTCAGACCACGATTTCCTAGCCGGGCGCGATGATCTGGATGTGGTCCCGGCTGACGTTCAGGAACGGCGTGATCATCAACTGGCGGCCGCCCACCTCGAGTTCGGAGACTTCCGCATCAGTGACCGCGATGAAATTCTTCGCCTCGGTCATGTAGTCGGTGACCCGCGCGCCGGGAATCAGGTCGATGTAACCCTTGATGCGGTACGAGCTGGTGAAGATCGTGACTTTGGTGCGGGTCGGGTCTGGCTGCATGATTCGCTCCCCTGTCGGTGCCTAAAGGATACGGACGCGGTCGCCGCTGCGCAACGTGCCCTCCTTCACGACGCGCGCGTAGAACCGGCTCCATCCGGGGTGGACTTTTTCCGACACCCGCGCTACCCGGCCGTCGCAAAAGGAACCGGCGATGTTCTGGCACGGCGCCGCGTAGCTCGCCAGTTCGAACACCACCTCGCCCGCTTCGATGCGCATCCCCGGACGAAGATCCTTCCACGACACTCCCGCAAGCGTGAGGTTTTCGCCCGTCGTGCCTGGCGCAATCGGATGCCCCTCGGTGCGCAGCGCCTCGATTAGCTCCAGCGAAAAGAGCGACACCGCGCGCTCCGGCCCGCCGTGATTTTCCAGGTCGCGCTGCCGGTCGCCTTCCAGACCGCCGCGCCGAATTTCGCAAGCGTCGCGCGCGAGCTTCGGTACCCCGCCGTCCGACACGTTGATCGAGTGGACCCGCGCCTCAGAATGCATGGCGCACCTGCCGGGCGAGCAGGTACAGCGTGACCGTAAGCAGAAGCGCGGCAGCCGCGACTTCCAGAAGGATCGAGACGTTTGCGCCGAACGTGTGCAGCGCCATCGGCGCCACCGTGTAGTGGCCGAGGCCGTCGAAGCCAAGCGCCGCGTAGATGGCAACGAGCCCGAGGCCCGCAGCCATGAAATTCCTCCGAATGAGCAGGAAGCCGACCGCACCGACGGAAGTGATCGCCGTCCATGCGGCGTACACCTTCGCGCGCGTCAGCCAGGCCGGCAGGTTCGGATACTCGCAGATGAACTCCGCGTTGTGCGTGAAATGTCCCAGACTGGCAAGAAAGTACGCCGCCGCCAGGACAAGGAATAGCTTCGGAAAATCCTTCACAGGATAAGACCAACGGTCGCGGCGGTCAGGCAGGTCGCGAGCGTGCCGGCGACGATGGATTTGAGGCCGAGGGAAACGATTTCCGGGCGGCGCTCGGGGCACATGGTGCTCATGCCGCCGATCATGATGCCGAGGCTGCCGAAATTGGCGAAGCCGCAGAGCGCGTAAGTCATGAGCAGGCGGCTGCGCTCGGAGAGCGCGGGCATGTTTGCCATGTCGATGTAGGCCACCAATTCGTTCAGCACGGTCTTCGTGCCGAGCAGTTGCCCTGCCGCCTGCGCTTCGGACCACTGCACGCCCGCCATCCAGGCCACCGGCGCGAGCGCCCAGCCGAGCACGCCCTGCAGGGTGTACGGCGCGATGCTCAGGTTCACGAGCGTCACCAGTGCCACGAACACGATCAGCATCGCGATGATGTTGACCAGCAACTGCGCGCCGCCGAGCGTGCCCTGGGTCAGCGCGTCCATGCTGCCCGAGGCATCGGACTTGATCTCGAGCCGGCCGCCGGTGGCCTCGCCCGCGGGCGGCACCATGAGGAAGGCGATCACCAGCGCGGCGGGCGCTGAGACAATTGACGCGATCAACAGGTGCGCCACCGCGTCAGGGATGATCCTGCCGAGGATGCTCGCGTAGAGGAACAGGACGGTGCCCGCGATCGACGCCATGCCGCCCACCATGATCGCGAACAGCTCGCCGCGCGACACGCGCGGCAGCCACGGCCGCACGAACAACGGCGCTTCCACCATGCCGACGAAGACGTTCGCCGCGGTGGACAGGCCGACCACGCCGCCGACGCGCATCGCGCGCTCGAGCAGCCAGGAGATGCCGCGCACGATCCATGGCAGCACGCCCCAGTGGTAGAGCAGCGCCGAGAGCGCGCTCATCACGAGCACGATCGGCAGCGCGCGGAAGGCGAGGATGAAAGTCGAATTCGCATCGGTCACTGCAAAGGGCGCCGGACCGCCGCCCAGGTAGCCGAATACCAGCGCGGTGCCGGCCTGGGTCGATTTTTCCAGCGCATTCAGCACGTCGTTCAGCGCCAGGAAGGCGTCCTTGGCGAACGGCAGCTTGAGCAGGAGCAGCGCGAGGATGAGCTGCAGCGCGAGGCCCGACCAGACGGCGCGCCACGGCACAGCCTTGCGGTCTTCACTGCAGAGCCAGGCGAGCAGCAGGAGTCCGGCGATTCCTGCCAGACCCTGGATCACGACGTGAAGATCCCGGCGATCGTCGACTGGATGGACGCCGCCGCCGCGGCCGGGTCCTTCGCGTCCCGGATCGGCCGCCCGACGACGATGTAGTCGGCGCCGTTCCTGAAGGCCTGCGCCACGTCGACGACGCGCTTCTGGTCGCCTACGTCGCCGCCCGCCGGCCGGATGCCGGGTGTGACGCCCAGGAGTCTGGGGTATGTAGATTTTATTTTTGCAACCTCGAGACCGGAAGTGATGACGCCATCGCAACCCAGCTCCGCAGCAGCACCCGCCCGCTTCATCACGAGATCCTCGAGCTTGCCGGCATAGCCCTGCTCCGCGAGGTCTGCCTGGCTGGTGCTGGTCAGCACCGTGACCGCGAGGATCTTCATGTCGCCTTTCTCTTTGACGGCGGCTGCCATGACGCCGCGATCGGCATGCACGGTGAGGAAGGTCACGCCGCGGCCGTTCAGGTTCGCGACCGCGCGCCGCACGGTTTCCGGAATGTCGTGCAGCTTCAGGTCGCAGAAGACGCGGTTGCCGCGCTTCACCAGCCAGTCGAGCAGCTCGAAGTAGCCGCCCGAGGTGGAGAGCTCGAGGCCGATCTTGTAGAAGCAGACCGAATCGCCGAGTTTCCCGACCAGCGCTCGGGCGTCGGCCGCGGTAGGAACGTCGATCGAAAAGATCAGGCGCTCGCGGCGGGGAATTGCGCTGGGGATATCTCCCATTGTGGGGCGCTATGATACAGGCATGATCATCATCATCGACGTGCGCAGGCTCGACGGCCGCAATTGGGAGAAGCATTACCCCGAAGGCCGTGGCCAGTACTAGGGCGCTGCGGGCAACGGCGGCGGCATCGCTGGTCGCGCTCATCGCGCTCTGCCTCGCGTGGGAACTGTGGCTCGCGCCGCTGCGGCCCGGCGGCTCCTACCTCGCCCTCAAAGCCGCGCCGCTGGCGATTCCCCTGTTTGGAATCTTCTCCGGGCGGCGCTACACCTACCAGTGGACCTCGATGTTCATCCTCGCGTATTTCGCCGAGGGCGTGATGCGCGCCTGGGGCGACCGGGGACTGTCGCAAACGCTCGCGCTTGCGGAAGTCGCGCTCAGCGCCGTCTATTTCGCGGCGGTGGTGGCGTACTCGCGGCTGACGCGCCAACACGCCCCGCGTGTTCCTGCAACAGTCGCCTAGCGGCTGAATAGACCGGCACCTCGACGAGCCGGCCGTCGACCTTCGCCCGATCCTTTCCTTCTTTTCTTGCCTGCTCGAATGCTGCGACCAGGCGCTTCGCATTCCTGATTTCAACGGCACTGAAGGTAAAAACCCCGTTGATCGCCGCAGCGTGTGCCGGAGCCACCACGCTCTTCATGCGGTAGCCCATGCGCTTCGCCCACGTTGCCTCGGCGACGGCGACACGACCTTCGACATGAGCACGACGTCCGGCCTGCCCTCGAGTACCGCCTTCAGGTCGTCGCGCCCGCAGGTCTCCAGCGGATTGACGCGTACCGCGGCGAGCTTGCCCGCCCTGCGCCAGCGCTCGTAGAGACGCGTGGCCATCGCCCGCGCCGTCGGCCTCAGGTCCGGCGGCGTAAAGTCCTCAAGCTCTTGGATGAGGACGTCCGCGCCCGAGCGGGCGGCCGCCTCGTGGGCAGCCGCATCCGCTCCCGGGACAAAAAGCCAGGTCCGGCGCGGGCGAGGCACTGCGTTCAATGCTGGGCCTGGTACTGCGGATTCAGCTTCTCGTTCTTGCTCGCCAGCTTGTTCAGCGCGCTGAGGTAGGCCTTGGCCGAAGCGACGATGATGTCGGTGTCCGCGCCGACGCCGTTGACGATCCGCCCGCCCTTCGACAGCCGCACCGTGACTTCACCCTGGCTCTCGGTGCCCTGCGTCACCGCGTTGACCGAGAAGATCAGCAGTTCGGCGCCGCTCTTCGCCACGGACTCTATCGCCTTGAAGGTGGCATCGACCGGCCCGTCGCCCTTGCCTTCGGCCTTGATTTCCTTGCCGTTGTTCGTCATCACGATGGAAGCATGCGGCTTGTCGCTGGTGCTGCTCCCCTGACTCATGGAAACCAGACCCCACTGCTCCTCGCCCGAGGCGCCGGCTTCCTGCGCCACCAGCGCGAGCAGGTCCTCGTCGAAGATGTCGGCCTTCTTGTCGGCCAGCTCCTTGAAGCGCACGAAGGCCTTGTTGTAGCCGTCGTCGCTCTCCAGCTCCACGCCGAGCTCCTTGAGGCGCTGCTTGAAGGCGGTGCGGCCCGAGAGCTTGCCCAGCACGATCTTGTTCGCGGCCCAGCCGACATCCTCGGCGGTCATGATCTCGTAGGTTTCGCGCGCCTTGAGCACGCCGTCCTGGTGGATGCCGGAGGCGTGCGCGAAGGCGTTCGCCCCGACCACCGCCTTGTTGGGCTGCACCACGAAGCCGGTGATCTGCGACACCAGGCGCGACGCGGGAACGATCTGCGTCGTATCGATTCCGGTGGTCAAACCAAAGAAGTCCTTGCGGGTGCGAACCGCCATCACCACTTCCTCGAGCGAGGTGTTGCCCGCGCGTTCTCCCAGGCCGTTCACCGTGCACTCGATCTGGCGCGCGCCGCCGATACGCACCGCGGCAAGCGAGTTCGCCACCGCCATGCCGAGGTCGTTATGGCAATGCACGCTCCACACCGCCTTGTCGGAGTTCGGGATCCTCGATCGGAGGCTCTTGATCATTTCGCCGAACTGCTCCGGCACCGCGTAGCCCACGGTGTCGGGAATGTTGATGGTGGTTGCGCCTTCCTTGATCACCGCCTCGATCACGCGGCAGAGGAAGTCCGGCTCCGAGCGGCTGGCGTCCTCGGGCGAGAACTCCACGTCCGGGCAGGCCTTCTTCGCGTACTTCACCGCGAGGATCGCCTGCTCGTACACCTGGTCGGGCGTCATGCGCAGCTTCATCTTCATGTGCAGCGGGCTGGTGGCAAGGAAGGTGTGGATGCGCCACGGGCCCTTGGCGTCCTTCAGCGCGTCGATGCCGCGCTGGATGTCCTTGTCGTTGGCGCGGCACAGTCCCGCCACGATCGAATCCCTGACGACCTTGGACACGGCGCTCACCGCCTCGAAGTCGCCGTTGGAGGACGCCGGGAAGCCGGCCTCGATCACGTCCACCTTCATGCGCTCCAGCTGGCGCGCGATGCGCAGCTTCTCGTCCTTCGTCATGGAAGCGCCGGGCGACTGCTCGCCGTCGCGCATGGTGGTGTCGAAAATGATCAATTTTTCTGTGCTCATGACGAACGCTCCTTGGGGTGGATGCGCGCTGTTTACGCGCGATTTCCTTGCCGCCTTGGTGGGGCGGTAAAGGGGTACTGCCGAATTGGGTAGTTAGTGTGTGCGCGCGGGGCGCAGCAGCAGGCCAGCCAGGAGGAGCAGGCTGGTGACGGTCGCAATAAGGAGCGCGATCGCGGAGGTCATGTCCCCACTATAGCCTGAGCTTTGCGCGCCTGCAAGCCGGCCGTATAGTCGGCCGGAATGAACGCCGACGCCGCTCTTGAGGCCGGGTTGCGCCACCTCGATGCGAAGCGCTTCCGCGAGGCGGAGGCAGTGTTCCGGCAGGCGCTCGCAGGTGAGCCCAAACATCTGGCCCTGCTCAACAATCTCGGCTCCGCGCTGATCGGCCAAGGCAAGGGCGCGGAAGCCGAAAGCGTCCTGCGGCGTGCCCTTGCGGTGGCGCCCGATCATCCGGTGGTGCTGCGCAACCTCTCCGACGCGCTGCGCGCTGCCAGAGACCTCGCGGGCGCCGAGACGATCCTGCACAAGGCGATCGCGGCGGCGCCCGGGATTTCGGCCAGCCATTACCAGCTCGGCTTCTTCCTTTACGAGATGCGCCGCCCCTCGGAAGCCGAAGCACCGCTGCGCCGGGCGCTGGAACTCTCCCCTGCGTCGGGCGACGCGCACAACATGCTGGGAAACGTCCTCCTGAAGCTGGGCCGGCTCGACGAAGCGCTGGCTGCATTCAACGCGGCGCTGCGCGCGGCGCCGGAAAGCGCCCTGTTCCATATCAATGCCGGCCTCTGCCATCGCCACCGGGGCGACTACGCGGCGGCGCTCGCCGCGTACGCGCGCGCGATCGAACTGCGTCCGGACTATGCCGAAGCGCATTTCGCCAGCGCGCTGGTCCATCTGGTGCTGGAGGATTTCGAGCAGGGCTGGCCCGCGTTCGAGTGGCGCCTGCGCCTGGCGCAGCCGCTCGGCCTGCGGGACCTCTCGCTGCCCAGGTGGGATGGCTCTGACCTAGGCGGCAGGTCGCTCTTCGTGCACGCCGAGCAGGGCTATGGCGACACGGTCCAGTTCATGCGCTGCCTGCCGCTGCTCAAGCAGAAAAATCCGGGGCGCGTCGTCTTCTGCTGCGACCCCGTGATGCTGCGGCTGCTGGAGGGCAGCGCGGGCTACGACGAGCTGGTCACAAGGCGCGTCCCGCCGCCGGGCATGGATTGCCACGTGCCTCTGATGAGCCTGCCGGGCATTTTCAACACGCGGACCGCGACGATACCGGCGAGCGTTCCTTACCTGCGCGCCGATCCTGATGCCGTGCGGGGCTGGAACGACCGGCTCGGCGGCTCAGGCAAGCGGCGCATCGGGATCGCCTGGGCCGGCCGGCCCACGTTCGCGAACGACCACAGCCGTTCCATGGCACTGGCCGGATGGCGGCCGCTATTGGAAGCCTTTCCGGAGGATCTGTTCGTCAGCCTGCAGATGGGCCCGGCGGCAAAAGAGGCGGCTCAGTTCCCCTCGCTGCTCGACATCTCGTCGCTGCCGCAGGACCTGGCGGACGCCGCGGCGATCATCGAAAACCTGGACCTCGTCATCAGCGTCGACACGGTCCTGGCGCACATCGCCGGGGCGATGGGCAAACCGGTGTGGACGCTGCTGTCCTTCGATCCCGACTGGCGCTGGTTTCTGCACCGTCCGGACACGCGCTGGTATCCGACGATGACGCTGCTGCGCCAGCCACGCCCCGGCGACTGGCTCGCCGTTATCGAGGCGGCGCGCGCGAAGCTGTCTCAGACGGCCGGCTTGGCGCGGCGTCCCATGCCCCAAAGGACATAGCCGTGGACGCCGTAGGCGAAGACCATCAGGAACAGGACGACGGAAGGCTTGAGCGACACCACCGCGAGGCCCGCGGCGAAGACCGCGACCACCCAGAAGGGCACCGCTTTCTTGAGGTTGAATTCCTTGAAGCTGTAGAAGGGCACGTTCGACACCATGGTGACGCCCGCATACATGGTGAACACCCAGGCGATGATGCTCAGCCACAATTCGCGGTCGATGCCCAGGTCATCGAAGATCCAGACCAGGCCCGCCAGCAGCGCCGCCGCCATCGGGCTCGGCAAACCCTGGAAGTAGCGCTTGTCCACGACATCGATGTTGGTGTTGAAACGCGCCAGGCGCAGCGCGGCGCCGGCGCAGTAGACGAAGGCGGCGATCCAGCCGAGCTTGTCGAGGTCCTTCAGCGCCCACACGTACATCACCAACGCCGGCGCGGCGCCAAACGAAACCATGTCCGAGAGGCTGTCGTACTGCGCGCCGAATTCGCTCTGGGTGTGCGTCATGCGCGCGATGCGCCCGTCCAGCCCGTCGAGCACCATGGAGACGAAAATGGCGATCGCGGCGATCTCGAAGCGGCCGTTCATCGCCTGCACGATGGCGTAGAAGCCCGAGAACAGCGAGGCCGTGGTGATGAGGTTCGGCAGCAGGTAGATGCCACGACGGCGCAAGGCGCCGAGCCCGCGGCCGCGCAACGCAGCTTCGCCGCGGGGCTCCATTTCCGGCCGGTGGTCCTCGTAATCGTCGCGCTCATCCATGCAGCCTCGCCAGGATCGATTGCGTCGCGTACACGGTGTCGCCGAGCGCGGCCTTCACTTCCGCGTCCGGCGGCAGGTAGACATCGACACGCGAGCCGAAGCGGATGAATCCATAGCGCTGTCCCCTCTCCAGCACGGCTCCCTGCTCAACATAGCAGAGTATCCGCCGCGCGATCAAACCCGCGATCTGCACGCAGGTGACGTCCGCTCCGCTCCGGGTCTGCAGCCACAGGGCGTTGCGTTCGTTCTCCAGCGAGGCCTTGTCGAGCGCGGCATTGAGGAATGAGCCGGCGTGGTACCAGCGCTGCTTCACGGTGCCGTCCACCGGCGAGCGGTTGGAATGCACGTTGAACACGTTCATGAAGACCGAGATCTTCAGCGCGTCCCGGTCGAGGTAGGGATCGCGCACCTTCTCCACCGCGACAATGCGGCCGTCGGCCGGCGACAGCACCGCCTGCGGGTCTGCGGGAACCTCGCGCGGCGGGTCGCGGAAGAACTGCAGGACGAACAGGGTCGCCGCCCAGAGCGGCAGCGCCCACAGGAAGCCGCAGAAGACATTGGCCAGGAGGGACGCGGCAACGCCGATCGCGAGGAACGGCCAGCCCTCCCGGGCGATGAGGGGATGGGGATAATTCATCGCCACATTCCGCCGTCCCCCGGGGCGCTCAATTCTTCGACTGGTCGACCAGGCGGTTCTTGCGGATCCAGGGCATCATCTCGCGCAGCCGCCCGCCGACCTTCTCGATCGGCAGTTCCGCGGTCTGGCGGCGGCGCGACAGCAGGGTCGGTGCGCCGGCGCGGTTCTCGAGCACGAATTCCTTGGCGTAGTCGCCCGACTGGATGCGGCCGAGGATCTCCTTCATGCGCTTGCGGGTGCCTTCGTCGATGACCTTCGGCCCGCTCACGTACTCGCCGTACTCGGCGTTGTTCGAGATCGAGTAGTTCATGGTGCCGATGCCGCCCTCGTACATCAGGTCGACGATCAGCTTCAGTTCATGCAGGCACTCGAAGTAGGCCATCTCCGGCGCGTAGCCGGCTTCCACCAGCGTGTCGAAGCCCGCCTTGACCAGTTCCACGCAGCCGCCGCACAGCACGGCCTGCTCGCCGAAGAGATCCGTCTCGGTCTCTTCCTTGAAGTTGGTCTCGATGATGCCGGCCTTGCCGCCGCCGATCGCCGAGGCATAGCTGATCGCCATGTCGCGCGCCTTCTTCGACGGGTTCTGGTACACGGCCACGAGGCAGGGCGTGCCGCCGCCCGCGACGTAGGTCGAGCGCACGGTGTGGCCCGGCGCCTTGGGCGCGACCATCCAGACATCGATGTCCTTGCGCGGCGTGACCTGGCCGTAGTGCACGTTGAAGCCGTGCGCGAAGGCGAGCGCGCCGCCCTTCTTCAGGTTCGGCGCCACTTCGGCGTTGTAGACCGCGGCGATGTGCTCGTCGGGCAGCAGCATCATCACGATGTCGGCGCTTTTCACGGCTTCGGCGACCTCGGCGACTTTGAGGCCGGCCTTCTTCGCCTTGTCCCAGGAGACGCCGGACTTGCGCAGGCCGACGGTGACCTTCATGCCGGACTCGTGCAGGTTGAGCGCGTGCGCATGGCCCTGCGAGCCGTAGCCGAGGATGGTGACCTTCTTGCCCTTGATCAGCGAGAGGTCGGCGTCTTTGTCGTAGTAGACCTTCATGGTGTTTCCTTACACTCTGAGAATTCGATTGCCGCGGCCGATGCCGCTGGCGCCTGTGCGCACGGTTTCCAGTATCGCGCTCTGGTCGAGCGACTTGATGAACGCATCGAGCTTGGCGCCGTCGCCGGTGAGCTCGATGGTGTAGGTGTTGTCGGAGGCGTCGATCACCCGGCCGCGGAAGATGTCGGCCATGCGCTTCATGTCCTCGCGCTCCTTCGCGCCCGCGCGCACCTTGATGAGCATCATTTCGCGCTCGATGTGCTCGGCCTCGGACAGGTCCACCACCTTCACCACCTCGACCAGCTTGTTCAGCTGCTTGGTGATCTTCTCGATCACCTCGTCGGAGCCCTTGGTGACCACCGTCATGCGCGACATCGAGGCGTCCTCGGTCGGGGCCACGGTGAGCGACTCGATGTTGTAGCCGCGCGCCGAGAACATGTTCGAGATGCGCGAAAGCGCGCCGGCCTCGTTCTCGACGAGGATCGAAATGATGTGCCGCATCAAAGATCCTCGGACAGGATCATTTCCGTGATCCCCTTGCCGCCGGGAATCATCGGATAGACGTTTTCGGTCTGGTCGGTGAGGAAGTCGAGGAAGACCAGGTCCTTCCTGCGCTTGAAGGCCTCGCGCAGCGCCGGCTCGACGTCGGCCGGCTTGTCGATCAGCACGCCCGAGTGGCCATAGCCCTCGGCGAGCTTGACGAAGTCGGGCAGCGCGTCCATGTACGACTCGGAATAGCGGTTGCCGTGGAAGAACTGCTGCCACTGGCGCACCATGCCCATGTACTTGTTGTTCAGGTTGATGATCTTGATCGGCAGGCGGTACTGCTTGCAGGTCGAGAGCTCCTGCAGGCACATCTGGATCGAGGACTCGCCGGTCACGCAGGCCACCGTCGCGCCCGGATTCGCCATCTGCGCGCCCATCGCCGCCGGCAGGCCGAAGCCCATGGTGCCCAGGCCGCCGGAATTGATCCACTGGCGCGGCCGGTCGAAGCGGTAGAACTGCGCCGCCCACATCTGGTGCTGGCCGACGTCCGAGGTGATGATGGCGTCGCCGCCGGTCACTTCGTAGAGCTTTTCCAGCACGAACTGCGGCTTGATGAGCTTCGACTTGCGGTCGTACTTCAGGCAGTCCTTGCCGCGCCATTCGTCGATCTGCTTCCACCAGGCCGAAATGTTCTGGGGGCTTTTATCCTTCAACTGGATGGAAAACTCTTCCAGGACATCGGGAATGTTTCCAACAATGGGCACGTCCACCTTCACGCGCTTGGAGATCGAGGACGGGTCGATGTCGATGTGGATGATCTTGCGCGGGTTCTGCGCGAAGTGCGCCGGATTGCCGATGACGCGGTCGTCGAAGCGCGCGCCGATCGCGAGCAGCACGTCGCAATTCTGCATCGCCATGTTGGCTTCGTAGGTGCCGTGCATGCCGAGCATGCCGAGGAACCGCTTGTCGTTCGACGGATAACCGCCCAGGCCCATCAGCGTGTTCGTGATCGGGAAGCCGGTGCGCTTGATGAGGTCCTTCAGTTGCGCCGACGCGTTCGACAGCACCACGCCGCCGCCGGTGTAGACCATCGGGCGCTCGGCCTCGAGCAGCAGCTGCACCGCCTTCCTGATCTGCCCGGCATGCCCCTTCTTCACCGGGTTGTAGGAGCGCATGCTGACCGTTTCCGGGTACTGGAACTCGCAGGTATTCACGGTGACATCCTTCGGGATGTCGACCAGGACGGGCCCTGGGCGCCCGGTGGTGGCGATGTGGAACGCCTTCTTCATCGTCATCGCCAGGTCCTTCACGTCGCGCACGAGGAAGTTGTGCTTGACGCAGGGACGCGTGATGCCGACCGTGTCGCACTCCTGGAAGGCGTCCTCGCCGATGGCGTGCGTCGGCACCTGGCCGCTGAGGATCACCATCGGAATGGAATCCATGTAGGCGGTGGCGATGCCCGTCACCGCGTTGGTCAGGCCCGGACCCGAGGTCACCAGGCAGACGCCGACCTTGTTCGAGGAGCGCGAATAGCCGTCGGCCGCGTGCGCCGCGCCTTGCTCGTGGCGCACGAGGACGTGCTTGACCTTGTCCTGCTTGAACAGCTCGTCGTAGATGAACAGGACCGCGCCGCCCGGATAGCCGAACACGACATCGACGCCTTCCGCCTGCAGGCAGCGGATGAGAATCTGGGCGCCGGTCAGTTCTTCGGTCTTGATGCGGTCCATGACAATTTGGCCTGAGGCAGGAAAAGCATTCAAGATTAACGGCTTGCTGCAATGCGGTCAAGCAAGGCGCGGTTAATCCGGGGGCCCGGTTTGATACCATCATTCGCAGAGCCGGGAGCACCGGCCGGAGGGAGGAAAACTGGCATCACGCAGCGAACTCTCGGCGTTCCTCGCGGGCGTCGAGCGGCGCGCCTTCAAGCAGGCCGTGTTCGCCGTCCGGGACGACGAGGCGGCGCTCGACGTCGTGCAGGATGCGATGATGCGGCTCTCGGAGCGCTACGGCGACCGTGCGGCCGAAGAACTGCCGCCGCTTTTCCAGCGCATCCTGCAGAACGCGATCCGCGACTGGTTCCGGCGCCAGAAGGTGCGCTCGACCTGGACCACGCTGCTGTCGGCCCTTGCGCCCGGACGCGGCGAGGAGGAGGATCAGGATCCTCTCGACACCCTGCAGGAAGCCGGGGAAGCCAATCGCGAGGCATCGCCTCAGGATCAGTCGGAACGCGCACAAGTCATTGAAATTATTGAACAAGAACTCGCCCGTCTCCCGCCTCGTCAACGCGAGGCTTTCATCATGCGTTACTGGGAGGAACTGGATGTCGCGGAGACCGCAACGGCCATGGGTTGCTCGGAAGGCAGCGTGAAAACGCACTGTTCCAGGGCCACCCATGCTTTGGCCATTGCGCTGCGCGCAAAGGGGATCACCCTCTGAACAGCGTCTGGAAGAGAAATCCATGAACGAAATCAAATTCGCCAACAAGATTCGCCAGGCCCTGAACGAGGGTTCGCACCTGCCGGGGGAGCGCGGCGCCCGCATCGCCGAGCGGCTGCGCGCCGCCCGCGAGCGCGCCCTCGAGCACCGCAAGGTCGCGCTGGCGCCGTCGCTCGCCTGGGCGAGCGGTACTGCCCGCATTTCTCCTGAAGGCGCGGTCGGCGGTTTCGGCGCGGGCGGATTCTCGCTGCGCCTGCTGCTGGCGGCAGCGCTGCTCGTTGCGGGCCTGGCCGGGATCTACAGCGGGCAGCTGGATCAGCGCGCCGCGGAAGTCGAGGAACTCGATGCCCGGCTGCTCACCGACGACCTGCCGATCGACGCCTACCTGGACCGGGGCTTCGAGGCATGGCTGAAGAAGGTTTCCGCGGACGCCAACTGATGCGCGCGTTCCTCGCCGCGATCCTGCTCTCGGCGCTCACCGCGAGCGGCGCCTTTGCGGCGCCGAAGGACCGCGGACCGCAATGGGCATCGCTGAACGTCGACCAGCAGCAGTCGCTCGCGCCGCTGGCGGGCGAGTGGGACAAGCTCAGCAAGCTGCAAAAGACGAAATGGCTCGGCATCGCCAAGCGCTACCCGGCGTTGAAGCCCGAGGAGCAGAAGCGCGCCCAGGCGCGCATGCAGAAGTGGGCCAAGCTCACGCCGCAGGAGCGCGAGCAGGCGCGCGAACGGTACCGCAGCATTGGCAAGGTCGCGCCCGACCGGCGGGAGGAATTGCGCCGCTACTGGGCGGAGTACCAGGCCTTGCCGCCGCACGAAAAGCGCATGTTCGACGTTCCGCCGACCTACGTACCCCCGGCCAAGCGCAGGCAGCGCGCGCCTGCCCCCCACAGGCCGGATCCAGCGCACGCCGCGCCGATGTGAGCGCTCCGGCACACTTGCCGGACCTTCCACCGGCGCACTTGCCGGATCTTGCTCCCGGCCTGCCGCGCCGCCTGGCCAGCATGCTGTACGAGTCGATTCTCCTCTTTGCGATCGCTTTTCTGGCGGTCTGGCTGTTCCAGTTCGCCGCGGGCACGCTGCGCATCGAGGGATGGCGCATGCACCTGCTGCAGTTGTTTCTCCTCGCCGTGTTCGCCGCGTATTTCCTGTGGTGCTGGCTGCGCGGCGGGCAGACGCTCGCGATGAAAACCTGGCGCATCCGGCTGGTGGCGAAGGACGGGCACGCACGGCTGGCGCCGAAGGCCGCATTGTTGCGCTTTCTCTTCGCCCTGCTGCTCGTGCCCACGCTGGTGGGCATTTTCTGGGCCTGCGTGGATCGTGACCGCCAGTTCCTGCACGACCGGCTTTCCGGCAGCCTCCTGATTCCGGTTCCCTAGGAAAAACAGGGACAGTCCACGTTTTCCGTAGAAAATCAGGGACAGTCCATGTTTTCCGAAAATAGCGTTGGCCGCAGGCCAAGCGCCGGAAAACGTGGACTGTCCCTGATTTTCTGGTTCTAGCCGCGCAGGCGCACCCAGATCGGGCGCAGGCGCTCGATCCACAGCATCATCAGCAGCGCGGTGCACAGGAACAGCAGGCTCGGCACCGCGGCCGCGGCAACGGGCGGCCACTCCTTCAGCAGGCCGACGTGCGAGAAGAGGCTGTTCAGCATGTGAAAGAAGATCCCGAGCATGATGCCGAGGAACACCTTGATGCCGACCATGCCCGAGCGCGCGTGCATGTAGGCGAAGGGCAGCGCCAACGCCATCATCACCAGGGTCGCGAGCGGATAGAAGAGCTTCTTCCACAAGGCGATCTGGTAGCGCTCGGTCTTCTGCCGGTTGCCGGCAAGGTGCTGCAGGTACTTGTACAGCTTCCAGGCCGACATGCGCTCGGGCACGACGATCAGCACGTTCAGCAGGTCGGGGTTCACCGCGGAACGCCATTCCGCCTCGGCATAGCGCGCGGTCGTCGGCCCCGCGGCGCCGAAGCTGGTCTGCGCCACGTTCAGGAGGCGCCAGCTGCCCGCCCCCGCGTACTCGCCGCGCTTCGCCTCGGTCACCTGGCGCAGCCGGTAGGCGGCGTCGAATTCGTAGATGCGCACGCCGGCCAGCACGTTCGCCTCGCGCGCCTCGCGCACGTTGATGAACGAGCGTTCGTCCTTGAACCAGAGCCCCGAATTCATGCTGCCGCCGATCACCGACATCATCGCTTCCATGCGCACCTTCTGCGCCGCTTCCTCGGAAAAGGGCGCGATCCATTCGCCGATGGCGAAGGTAGCGGCCACGAAGGCCAACCCGACCTTCACGAGCACCGCGCCCGCGCGCCCGGGCGACAGGCCTGCCGCGCGCATCACCGTGTACTCGGAATTGCTCGACAGGTGCGCCAGCACGTAAAGCGTGCCGATGAGCACCGCGACCGGGAGCAATTCGTAGGCATGCGCCGGCACCCAGAGCGCGACCACGGTGAAGATCTGGCGCAGCTGGTAATTGCCGTTGCCCAGGTCGCGCAATTCGCCGATCAGGTCGAAAAACCCGAACAGGGCGAGAAAGCCGAGCAGCACGAATCCCACCGCGCCGTAGATCTGGCGGGCAAGGTAGAGTTCGAGGGTCGGGATGCGGATCAACGTCCCTCCGCCTTGCGCCACGGCATCCGGAACATGGACATGCGCTGCGCAAACAGCACCAGGAGCAGCACCAGCATCACTGCGTGCACCAGCCACCATCCGGTCGAGAACGCGAGCTTGCCCTGCACGACGCGGGCCTGGCTGATCGAGATCAGGTTCGAATACACCATGTAGGTCAGCAGCGCGAACAGAAGGTTCACCGAGCGCCCGGCGCGCGGGTTGACGAAGCTCATCGGGATCGCGAGCAGCGCGAGGATCAGCGCCGACACCGGCGTGCCGATCCGCCAGAGCAGCTCCCCCAGGTTGGTGCGCGTCGGGTTCGCGATCAGACCGAGCGTGGAGATGCTCTTTTGCGTCGCCACCGGCTCGTCGCCCTCCCTGGTCTGGATGCGCGTGGCGTAGCGCTCGAACTCCATGAGCCGGAAATCCGCGTCTCCCGGCGTGCCCTCGTAGCGCCGGCCCGACGTCAATACGAGGAAGCGGTCGCCATTGGGCGCGTACTCCATGAAGCCGCGCTCGCTCATCATCACCCCGGTGCGGCGATGCTGCGTCGAATTCACGAACACGTTCTGCACCAGGCTCTTGTCGCCGGCGATCGATTCGACGAAGAACACGCGCTCCTTGCTGCGCGATTCGCCGAATGCGCCCGGCTCGACGCGCGAGATGTCGTCGCGCGAATCGATGCGGCTGCGGTATTGCTCGCCTTTCTGCGCCGCCCACGGCGAAATGACCAGCGACAGCACCGCGATCACCAGCACCAGGGGCGCGGCGAAGATCAGCACCGGCCGCGTCCAGGATGCAAGCGACAGGCCCGAGGTGAACCAGATCACCATCTCGGAATCGCGCCAGCTCCGGTTCAGCGCGAGCAGCACCGTCACGAAAAGCGTGAGCGACAGCAGCACCGGCAGCAGGTTGAGCGCCGAAAAACCGAGGAAAGCGACCACCGCGTCCGACGGAATCTTGCCGCCGGCCGCCTGCCCGAGCAGCCGGATCAGCCGCGTCGTCAGCGCGATCAGGAACAACGAAAGGAAGACCGCGACCGCCAGATTGGCGAACTCCCGCAACAGCGTGCGGAGGAAGATCATGCGATACTTGCGGCGAATTTCATAGGAGAAACCAGTGCAATTTAGCATAAGGACGATGGCGCCCGAGACGGCGAAGACCGGCTGCCTGGTGCTCGCCGTTCAAGACGGCACGACTCTCTCACGCGCCGCGCAGGCCGCCGACAAGGCCGCGCGCGGCGCGCTGCGCCGCGCGCTTGCCGGAGGCGACCTGGCCGATAAAGCGGGCTCGACGCTGCTGTTGCTGGGCATCTCCGGTCTCGCTGCGGAGCGCGTGCTGCTGCTCAGGCTCGGCGAGCGCGGCAAGTACGATGTCGCCGCGTTCCGCGACGCGGTGCGCGGCCTCGGCACGGCCCTGAAGGCGCTGGGCGCCAGGGACGCGGTGCTGCCGGTTTCGGACATGGCGGTCGGCGGCCGCGGACTGCCCTGGGCCGTGCGGCACGCGGTCCTCGGATTGCGCAACGCGTTTTACCGTTTCGACCAGCTCAAGACGCAGAAAAAGCCCGCGCCCGCGGCGCTCGCCGCAGTGACGCTCGCAGTCGCCGGCGCGCCGGTCACGCTGCAGGCCCAGGCCGCGCTGAAGGAAGCGGTGGCGACCGCCGACGGCACCGACCTGGCGCGCACCCTGGGCAACCTGCCGCCGAATATCTGCACGCCGTCCTACCTGGCCGACGAAGCGCGCAGGCTTGCAAAGCAGTTCAAGCTCGGCATCGAGGTGCTCGAGCGCAAGGACATGGAAAAGCTCGGCATGGGCGCCCTGCTTTCGGTCACGGCCGGCTCGCGGCAACCGCCCAAGCTGATCGTGCTGCGCTACGCCGGCGCGGCGAAGACGAAAAAACCGCTGGTGCTGGTCGGCAAGGGCATCACCTTCGATACCGGAGGCATATCGCTCAAGCCTGGCGGCGACATGGACCAGATGAAGTTCGACATGTCCGGGGCCGGCAGCGTCCTCGGTACGATACGCGCGCTGGCTGGCATGCGCGCGCCGGTGAACGTGATCGGCGTCGTGCCGACCTGCGAGAACATGCCGGACGGCGCGGCGACGCGCCCCGGCGATATCGTCACCACGATGTCGGGCCAGACCGTCGAAATCCTCAATACCGACGCCGAGGGCCGCCTCATCCTGTGCGACGCGCTCACGTACTCGGAGAGGTTCGGCCCCGAGTCGGTCGTCGACATCGCGACGCTGACCGGGGCATGCGTGATTGCCCTGGGCCACGTGGCGACCGGCATGTTCGCCAACGACCAGAAGCTCGCCGACGAAATCATCGCCGCGGGCGACGACGCGTGGGATCGCGTCTGGCAGCTGCCATTGTGGGAGGACTACCAGGAGCAGCTGCGTTCGAACTTCGCCGACATGGCGAACATCGGCGGCCGGCCCGCCGGCAGCATCACCGCGGCCTGCTACCTGGCGCGCTTCACGCGCAAGCTCAGGTGGGCGCACCTGGATGTCGCGGGAACCGCCTGGCGGACCGGCAACGACAAGGGCTCGACCGGGCGCCCGGTGCCATTGCTGGTGCGTCTCGCACTGCGTAAAACGGGCTCGAGAATTTGACCTCCATCGATTTTTATTTCAATGCAGATGACCGGCTGGGGGTGGCCTGCCGCCTCTCGGCCAAGGCACTGCAAAGGAAGCAGCGCGTGTTGATTTATGCACCGCAGGCGGAATTGGCGCAGCGGATCGACCGGCTGCTGTGGACCGCGCAGGCGACGTCCTTCATTCCCCACTGCCATGCGCACGATCCCCTGGCGGCCGCCACGCCGGTGCTGATCGCCTCGGGCGACGCACCGCCGGCGGGCGCCGCCGTGGCCTGCGACGTGCTGCTCAACCTGTCGGCGGACACGCCGCCGTTCTTCGAACGCCACGAACGCGTGCTCGAGATCGTGGCGCAGGACGAGGAACAGGTCCGGGCCGGGCGCGCGCGCTTCAGGTTCTACCGCGAGCGCGGCTACGAAATCCGCAACCACGACCTGGCGAAGGCCGCGGCGTGAGCGAGGAACGCAACGAAGGCAAGGACGCGAACCAGCTGATCGCCCGCGTCGACGCCCTGATGCGGCGCCAGCAGGAGGACAGCAAGCGCGCGGTGGAAGAGGTGCCGCTGCTGACCGAAATCGTCGCGCACGACGAAAAAGCCGCGACGCCGGCGGCCGCCGATGCGGAGAAGGCGCTCGCGGACGACATCGAGCGCGTCCTGCTCGTGCGCCTGGTGCCCGAGGTGAACAGGCATGTCGCCAGCCTGCGCGCCGAACTGGAAAAGGGATTGCGCCGCTCGGTGCGCGAAGCCGTGGAACACGCGCTTGCCGAGCGCAGGTCCAAGCCGGCCAAGCCGGGTTCCTAGCATGGCTCTGGACAAGAGCTTCGAGCCGCATGCGGTCGAGCGCCGCTGGTACGACCGCTGGGAATCCGCCGGATGGTTCGCGGCACGAGGCGCGGGTTCGACGGCGCCCGCCGGGCAGGACGGCGGCGCGCCGCCGTATTGCATCCAGCTGCCGCCCCCGAACGTCACCGGCACGTTGCACATGGGGCATGCATTCCAGCAGACCCTGATGGACGCGCTCATCCGCTACCACCGGATGCGCGGCGACAACACTAACTGGGTCGCCGGCACCGACCACGCCGGCATCGCGACGCAGATCGTGGTCGAGCGCCAGCTGCAGGAACAGGGCAGGACGCGCCACGACCTTGGGCGCGACGCTTTCGTGGAGCGCGTCTGGGACTGGAAGCAGGAATCCGGCGCCACCATCACGCGCCAGATGCGCCGCCTCGGCGCCTCGTGCAACTGGGGTTACGCGGACACGGAAGGGCAGAACGCGGGCTACTTCACCATGGACGAAAGGATGTCCCGCGCCGTGGTTGAGGTTTTTGTTTCATTATTTGAGCAAAAGCTCATTTACCGCGGCAAGCGCCTGGTGAACTGGGATCCGGTGCTCGGCACCGCGGTCTCCGACCTCGAAGTGGACAGCGAGGAAACCACCGGCACGATGTGGCAGATCCTCTACCCCTTCGTCGACGGGCCGCAGGCCTCGCGCGACAGGGACGGCAACCCGGTTTCGCTGCGCGGCATGACCATCGCCACGACGCGGCCCGAAACCATGCTCGCCGACGGCGCGGTCGCGGTCCACCCGGAGGACGACCGCTACCGGCACCTGATCGGCAAGCGGGTCGACCTGCCGCTGTGCGGTCGCAGCATTCCGATCGTGGCCGACACCATGGTCGAACGCGACTTCGGCACCGGCTGCGTCAAGATCACGGGCGCGCACGACTTCAACGACTACGGCGCCGCGCTGCGCCACAACCTGCCGTTGATCGTGATCTTCACCCTGGATGCGAAGATCAACGAGAACGGCCCGAGGCAGTTCCAGGGCATGGACCGCTATGCCGCGCGCAAGGCGGTCATTGCCCAGCTCGAGCGCGGCAGCTTCCTCGTCGCAGCCGAGCCGCACAAGATGGTGGTGCCGAAATCCGGGCGCACCGGCGTGGTCGTCGAGCCGATGCTCACCGACCAGTGGTTCCTGAAAATGGACGGCTGGGCGAAGTCCGGCCTGGACGCGGTCGCGAGCGGCAAGGTGAAGTTTTTCCCGGAGCACTGGGAGAGCACCTACAACCACTGGCTGGAGAACATCCAGGACTGGTGCATCTCGCGCCAGCTCTGGTGGGGGCACCAGATCCCCGCCTGGTATGACGCGGAGGGAAATGTTTTCGTCGGCCGTTCTGAGCAGGAAATCCTTCAGAAGCACAAGCCCAAAGGCCCCCTCACGCGCGACCCGGACGTTCTCGACACGTGGTTTTCCTCGCAGCTGGTGCCCTTCTCATCCCTCGGCTGGCCGGAAAAGACGAAAGACCTGGAGACCTTCCTGCCATCGTCGGTGCTGGTCACCGGCTTCGACATCATCTTCTTCTGGGTCGCCCGCATGATCATGGCGAGCCTGCATTTCACCGGCAAGGTGCCGTTCCACCACGTCTACATCAATGCCATCGTGCGCGATGCCGAAGGCCAGAAGATGTCGAAGTCCAAGGGCAACACCCTCGACCCGATCGACCTGGTCGATGGCATCGACTTCGATTCACTGCTGGCGAAATCGACCGCCGGATTGCTGAGGGCCGATCACAAGGCCAAGATCGAGAGGTACATCAAGAGTCATTTCCCCAAGGGGATTCCGTCCTTCGGCGCCGACGCGCTGCGCTTCACGTTCGCCTCGCTGGCGAATTTTTCCCGTACCCTGAATTTCGACCTCGGGCGCTGCGAGGGCTACCGCAACTTCTGCAACAAGCTCTGGAACGCGACGCGCTTCGTGCTCATGAACACCGAGGGCAAGGACTGCGGCACGGACGAGTCCCTGCCCGTCGAACTCTCCACCTGGGACAAGTGGATCATCAGCACGCTGCAGCGCACCGAGGCGGAGGTCGAGAAAGGCTTCGCCGAGTACCGTTTCGACAACGTGGCGGCCGCGATCTACCGCTTCGTCTGGGACGAATACTGCGACTGGTACGTCGAGATCGCCAAGGAACAGCTGGCGAAGGGCAACGAAGCGCAGCAGCGCGGCACGCGCAGGACGCTGGTGCGCGTGCTCGAAACCGCGCTGCGCCTCGCGCATCCCGTCATCCCGTTCATCACCGAAGAGCTGTGGCAGGACGTCAAGGCCCTCGCCGGCAAGAGCGGCGAGACCATCATGCTTGCGCCCTACCCCATCTCGCAGCCCGAAAGGATAGATGGCAAGGCAGAGATTGAAATCGAAGGTGCAAAAGTGCTCGTAATGCGGGCAAGGAATTTGAAGAGTGAGATGAAGTTACCACCGCATAAGAAAACACCAATCTATGTATCGGAACAACCGTCACTGCCGACGGAACATGCAATTCACGCGCTGGTCGCCTCGGAAATAATTATTGAGACAAGGTCGGCAGAGTTTTCGGCCATCGACGCGCCGGAAGGCCATGCAGGTACTTGTCGATTCAAGTTCAAAGTCGAAATGGACGTAGGAGCGGAACTCGAGCGCCTGAAGAGGGAAATCGCCCGGCTGGAAGGCGAGATTCCGAAGGTGCACGCGAAGCTCGGCAACGCATCCTTCGTCGACCGCGCACCCGCGAAGGTAGTGGAACAGGAGCGGGCCCGGTTAGCCGGATTTGAATCGACACTCGCTCAACTGGGCGAGCAATTGAAGAAGCTTTCCGGGAAGAACTAGTATCGTCCGGGCTGGTAGCCCGGCCTGTCGACGAAGGGCGGCCTCCGCCCGACGAGGCTTTCCAGCATCGTCAATTCCGCGTCCGTGTGGTTGACCACGGGCGCACCCATCAGCATCTGCGGCGCGCCGCTCCCCATGACATAGCGCGGCTGTTCATGGTGCGTCGTGCGCACGGTCTCCCGCGCCGTCGGATCCATGACCGACTCGATGTCGGCCTCGCCATAGCAGGTGCAGACATAGGTACGCGATTCCTCCGCCTCCAGGTAGACCGCGGTGCCGCGAATGCCGATGGTCGCGGTGGAGGTGCGCAGGACCTTGGGTTGACCCGGCGTGAACACCGACAGTACCGCGCCCGTGACCACGCGCAGGCCCGACAGCACCAGCGCGCCCAGCACGCCCTGCGCCTCGACGCGCGAGTTGGCGCGGATCAGGAATGCGTCCTTGCCGGTGACGAACACCACCTCGCTTGCCGCACCGGTGGTGATGATGTCGCCGGCCTTTATATCCATGCCTTCCTTCGCCGGCTCGCCATTGACGCGCACGTCGCCGCGCAGCCGGTGGATGCCCTTCTCCACCGAGCCCGCCGCCAGCAGGCCGCGCAGCCAGGCGAACTGCAGCGTCAGCCCGGCGACCGCGCCCGCGCGCAGGTACTTGCGTCGCTCAGGTCTCACCGGCGGCCTCCGACAATTGCGCGCCTTGCATCTCGGAATGCTCGGCCTGCGTGGGCCAGGCGGTGTCGAACAACCAGCCGTACTGCGCCTCCACGCGATGGCGCAGATGCTCGACGAACTCAAGGCCCCAGGGGACGAAATTGGCGACGACGACGGCGCAGTCCCGGACCGCCTCCGCACTGACCGCGGTTATCGGCTGGCCGCTCAGGCAGATCCGGTCGGCGTCGGTATAGGCGCTAAGTCCGCAGCCGCGATACGTCGCCACCAGCGGCGCCAGGGCCCAGGAGCGCCAGCGCGAACTGCGTCCCGGCAGGTACTTGAGCGGAGCGACGATCGCATACGCATGACTATCGTTCCTGACGGCCGCCCAGAGCGCGGCAGGCGTCGCGTCGGCCCGCTGCGCCCGCGCGAACCCGGCGCAGGCGGCGCGCATTTCCGCGAGGCCTGGAGGATGCAACCGGATCCAGCGCGCGGCGATCGCCATCGCAGGCTATTTCTTGCGCATGAAAAACGTGAACTCGCCGTTCGCCTCGGCCTTGGAGAGCAGCGCGTGGCCGGTCTGTTTCGAAAAGGTCTCGAAGTCCTTGACCGAGCCGGGGTCGGTGGCGACGATCTTCAGCACCTGGCCCGACTGCACGTCCGAAAACGCCTTCTTCGCGCGCAGGATGGGCAACGGGCAATTCAGGCCGCGCGTGTCGATTTCCTTGTCGTGTTGCATGCTGTTTCCTAATCTATCACGTCGTAGTCAAGATGCGGATTGGTAGTAGAGGTTCTGCGGATGCCGCGCCTCGGCAAAAAAATACCAGCGCTCGGCGAGCAGGCCCGCGAATTGCAGCGCGAACGCGGCGATGAAGGCGTGGAGCGAACCGCCGCCCCAGCCGAGCAGCCAGGCCGGGACCGGGAACAGCAGCAGGAGGAAGCCCCAGCGCACCGCACGCACCACCAGCTGCGGCCTGTGGTGGAAAAATTCGCGCGTGTTATAGGAGCCCCCCATGAAGCCCTGCGCCTTCTGTGCGATACGGGAATCCTTCACGCCGATCGCGCTCTGCATCGTCGATTTCGGCCGCAGCCGCGCGTTGCGGACGAGCGAAGCGCCGCGCGCCAGCCAGGCCAGGGCGCCGGCGCCGAAGGCGGCGAGCGCGAGCGGCCCGGTGAACTGCGGCCAGGACAGCACCGCGAGCGGCACCGAGAGCGTGAGCCCGGACGCAGTGCCGAGCAGGAAATAGTTGACCAGCGTCAGCGGCGAATGCCACTCCTGGAGGAACTTCAGGCAGGCGTAGATCATCGCCGTGCAGATGAACAGGGCGATGCAAAGGATCGCCGCGACGGCCCCGGCGACGCGGGAACCCGAAATCGCGTACAGGAACACCATCCCCGTGAAGGCGGGAAGGACGATGACTTCCCGCGAAAGCCAGGACGTGCGCCATTGCGTCGCCGCGCGCCAGGCGCGTTCCGGACGCCCGAGGTGGAAGAAAGAGGCCACCAGGCCGCAGGCGAGAAGGATCAAGGTCACGCATGCGCACAGGAATACGAAATTGGCGGGAGCCGACCTGAGAACGTCCAGAAGAAAAGCGGCCAGGAAAAGCCCCTGCCCCGCCCCGATCAGGGTCGTCAGCAGGATCACCGACCATGCCGGCTTCACTCCTTGAACTCCGTCTTGCGCCGCGGCAGGTACATGTTGGCGGGCTTCGTTTCCCACTCGGGCATCAGCGCGTAGCCGCCGCGCTCGCGGATCGCCTTCGACACCTCCGATTCCGGGTCGTGGACGTCGCCGAAAAGGCGCGCATTGGTCGGGCAGGCCATCACGCAGGCGGGCTTGCGATCCTCCGGCGGCAGCAGCTCGTCGGTGATGCGATCCACGCAGAGCGTGCACTTCTTCATCACCTTTTCCGTGCCGTCCATCTCGCGCGCGCCGTAGGGGCAGGCCCAGGCGCAATAGCCGCAACCGATGCACTTGTCGTAATCCACCAGCACGATGCCATCTTCCGCGCGCTTGTACGAGGCCCCCGTCGGGCACACCGGCACGCAGGGCGGTTCCTCGCAATGCAGGCAGGATTTGGGGAAATGCAGGGTCTCGGTCTGCGGGAACTCGCCGACCTCGAAAGTCTGGACGCGATTGAAGAAAGTCCCGGTCGGATCCTTGCCGTACGGATTCTGGTCGGTGAGCGGGCCCGCGGCGCCGGCCGTGTTCCATTCCTTGCAGCTGGTGACGCAGGCGTGGCATCCGACGCAGACGTTCAGATCGATCACCAGTGCCAGCTGTTTGGTCGTCATGCGGCGGAAATGCTCGTCACGCGGGCGCGATCCTGACGCGTACGTCATACCAGCCCGCCTGGCCGGTGATCGGATCGGAATTCGACGTGCCGTCCGGCAGCCGATCCGAAATGACGTGATTGAGGATGAAGCCCCTGGTGAACTCGTTCGCGTCGGGGGCAAGCTGCCATGCGCCCGGCGACTTGCCGATCGCATTCCACGTCCAGACCGTCCCGGGTTCGACCGCCTCGCTATAGCGCGCCATGCAGCGCAATTTTCCCCATTGCGATTCGACGTTGATCCATCCGCCGTCGGCGATGCCCTTCGAGCGCGCCATCGCCGGATTCACGAACAGGTAGTTGTGCGCGTGGATCTGCCGCAGCCAGGCGTTCTGCGAATCCCAGGAATGGTACATGGCCATCGGCCGCTGCGTAATGGCGGCCAATGGATATTTTTCCTTGTCGGTAAATTGAACTTCCAGGGGCGGATAAAAAAACGGCAGGGGATCGAAAAACGTCCCCACCCTTGACCGCAGGTGCGCGGGCGGCCGGCGTTTCGACGGCCCCTTGCCGCCTGCCGCGAGCCGGAAGCGCTGCAGCACCTCGGCGTAGATCTGGATCATGATCGGGTCGGGGTGGCGCCGCAGCTTCATCTGCTGCGCCCACTCGTGGTAGCCCTGGTTCCAGTTACGCATGTATTGCAGCGATTCGGGCATCGGGTAGTGGAACACGCAGTTGTTCTGCGCATACTTCTCCCACTGCCGCGGATTCGGCTCCCCGACCAGCGCCTTGTCGCCGTCCTTGCCGCGCCAGCCGATGAGGAAGCCCTGCCCCGAACCGGGTTCGATCTCGTAGTTGACGATGAAATCGGCGTAGTTCTTGAACTTTGGTTTTAACTTTCCACTTTTATCTTTATCCGTAAAAGCGGGAAAACCCAATCTGCCCGCAAGTTCGATCAGGACGTCCTGGAACGGCCTGCATTCGCCCATGGGCGGGACCACCGGCACGCGCACCGAATCGATCGGGCCATCGAACTCCGAGATCGGCCGGTCGAGCAGCGACATGACGTCGTGGCGCTCGAGGTAGGTCGTGTCGGGCAGGACCAGGTCGGCGAACGCAGTGGTTTCCGATTCGAATGCGTCGCACACCACGAGGAACGGAATCCGGTACTCCCCGCTCTCGTCCTTGTCGTTCAGCATGCGGCGCGCGTCGCCGGTGGCCATGCTCGAATTCCAGGCCATGTTGGCCATGAACAGCATGAGCGTGTCGATGCGGTAGGGGTCGCCGCGCCAGGCGTTGCCGATGGCGTTGTGCATCATGCCGTGCACCGCCAGCGGATACTCCCAGGAGAAGGCCTTGTCGATGCGCACCGGCCCTCCTTCAGCGTCGACGAGCAGCTCCTCGGGGGCGGCGGGAAAGCCAAGCGCCGCTCCGGCAAGCGGCGTATCGGCCTGCACCGCCTCCGGGCTGTTCGGCAGGCGCGCGTAGACCGGCGGCGTGCCGCGCGGGAACGGCGCCTTGTGGCGGAAGCCGCCCGGGCGATCGATGGTGCCGAGCAGCGACATGAGGATCGACAGCGCGCGAATCGACTGGAAGCCGTTGGAGTGCGCCGCCATGCCGCGCATCGCATGGAAGGCCACCGGATTGCCGCGCACGCTGGCGTGCTTGCGTCCCCAGCTGTCGGTCCAGGCGATCGGCAGCTCGAAGCTCTGGTTGCGCGCCGTGAGGCCCATCTCGCGCGCGAGCGCGCGAATCCTGTCGGGCGCGATGCCGGTGATTTCCGCCGCCCATTCCGGCGTGCATTCTTCCAGGCGCTCGCGCAGCAGCTGGAACGCCGGCTTGACGGGCGTGCCGTCGGGCAAACGGTATTCCCCTTCGAGGGCCGGGTCCGCGCCCTCGCTGTGGTTGCGCACCGCTCGATCGGCGATGCGGTCCCACCAGAGCTGGTCGTGCCTGCGGAATGGATTCTTCTGGTCCTCCAGTTTTTCGCAGACGACCAGCCCCTCCTCCTCGCTCGCCGCATCGACGTTCACCAGGAAGCCGGCATTGCTGTATTGCGCGAGGAACTCGCGGTCGCACAGGTCCTGGCGCACCAGCTCGCCGCACAGCGCCATGAGCAGCGCGCCATCGGTACCCGGCCGGATCGGGATCCATTCGTCCGCGATCGCCGAGTAACCCGTGCGCACCGGATTTACCGAGATGAAGCGGCCGCCGGCACGCTTGAACTTCGAGAGCGCGATCTTGAGCGGATTGGAATGGTGGTCCTCGGCGGTGCCGATCATGACGAACAGCTTCGCACGCTCCAGGTCCGGCCCGCCGAACTCCCAGAACGAGCCGCCGATGGTGTAGATCATGCCCGCGGCCATGTTCACCGAGCAGAAGCCGCCGTGCGCGGCGTAGTTGGGAGTGCCGAACTGGCGCGCAAACAGGCCCGTCAGCGCCTGCATCTGGTCGCGCCCGGTGAAGAACGCGAATTTCTTGGGATCTTCCGACCGAATCTTCCTCAGTCTTTTCTCAAGAACGGAAAAAGCCTCCGCCCAGGAAATGGGCTCGAACTCGCCCGCGCCTCTCGCGGCATCCTTTTTCCTTCTCAAGGGGCGGGTCAGCCGCGCCGGCGACTTCTGCTTCATGATGCCGCTCGCGCCTTTCGCGCAGATCACGCCCTTGTTGAGCGGATGGCCCGGATTGCCGTCGATGTAGCGGATCTCGCCGTCCTGCAGGTGCACGCGGATGCCGCAGCGGCAGGCGCACATGTAGCAGGTCGTGGTCTTGACTTCGCTGCGCGGCACGCCCATGCCGTGCATATTACTTGCCCGTGCGCAATTTGCCGCAGCTTACGTTTCGCATCCCGCCTAAGCTATCATCGAAATAATGAGCAACCCGGCGCAATCCGAGAGCGGCCGCTGGCTGGTACTGGTCGCGAGCCTGCCGACGGAGGACCCGGCCGCGCGCATGCGCGGGCTGCGCACGCTCGAATCGCTGGGCGCGGCCGTCATCCGCGAAGGCGTGTATCTCCTGCCCGAGACCAGCGCCACCCGCCAGGGGCTGGAGTATCTCGCCGACTACATCTCCAAGGGCGAGGGCAGCGCGCAGGTGCTCACGGTGGCGCCCACGTCGGACGCGCAGCACCAGTCCTTCCGCAGGATGTTCGACCGCTCGGCGCGCTATGCGGAGCTGCTGAAGGTCGTCGAAAGCCTCAGGAGCGGCTTCGGCATCGCCGACCCGAGTTCCGTCCTCAGGGTGCTGCACAAGAAACGCCATGATTTCGAGGCTATCAGCGCGCTGGATTTCTTCACGAGCGATCTGCAGGAGAGAGCGCGCGCGGCGCTCGACGATGCCGAAGCCGCGGTACACAAGCTGCTGTTTCCCGCGGCATCGCAGGCGAGCGGCGCGTCCGACGCGCCGATGCGCCGCCGGATGTGGGCGACGCGAAAGCCGGCGTGGGCCGACCGCCTCGCCTGCGCCTGGCTGATACGCCGGTTCGCGGATCCGGAAGGCACGGTGGTCTGGCTGGAAAAGAACCAGGAATGCCCCGCCGACGCGGTCGACTTTGCGTATGCCGGGGCGCGCTTCGGCAACAGCGCGACGCAGGTCACCTTCGAGGTGATGCTGCGGCATTTCGGCCTGGCGACGAACGCGGCCCTGGTCAAGATCGGCGCCATCGTGCACTTTCTCGAGGCGCATGACACGCCCGTGCCGGAGGCCGCCGGCGTGCAGACCCTGCTGCAGGGCGCCGCACGCCGCTCGACGAGCGACGACGAGTTGCTCGGCGAGGCCGAAAAGACCTTCGACCTGCTCTACGAAGCGTATTTCGACGCGCCGCCCTCGTAGGGCCGGCTCAGCGTTTCTTCGCGTCCTGCGATTCCCTTGCGTGCTCGGCACGCAGCTCCCTCAGGCGCGCGTCCACCGCCGACATGTCGTAGAAATTGCCGTCGCCCGACGTCTGCGCCAGCTGCAACTGCTCGATCGCAGCGGGCAGGCTGCCCTGCAGCGCGTAGAACTCCGCCTGCGCCTGGTGCTGCAGCAGCCGCTTGCCCTGGCCGGCATAGGCCTTGGCGCGCGCCTCGTGCAGTTTCGGATCGCGCGGATAGAGCCGCAGCGGATCGGCAAGGGTCGCCAGCACCGCGTCGTAGCGGCCCTGCTCCTGCAGCGTGCCGAGAATCGCGTAAAGGATCGACCGGCGGTGCGGGAAGCGCGCCAGTGCCGCATTCAGGATGGCGAGGGCGCCGGCCTGGTCGCCCAGCGCCAGCCGCACCCGCGCCGCCAGCGTGTCCACCATCGGACTGGCGACCCCGTCGGCCCGCAAGCGCGCGACTTCCGCCTCCGCGCGCCTGGGCTCATTGGCGCGCAGCAGCGCCACCGCAAGCCCGTAGCGCGCGCCCGGCTCGTTGGCGAAGCGGCGGTCGTTCACCGCGTCGCCGAACATTTTCACCGCCTCGCGCGCTTCGGCCGCTTCGACCCGCACCTTCGCACGCACCAGGTGGAACTCGACCGGATCGGCGCGTTGCCTGTAGGGCAGGCCTTCGGCGCGGTTCTGGGCGTCGGCGATCCGCTCGGTGGTGACGGGATGGCTGCGCAGGTAGCTGGGGAAGCTGCCGCTGTCCATGGCCCGCGCGTAGCGCTGCATCTTTTCGAAAAAAGTGCCCATCGCGCGCGCGTCGAACCCGGCGCCCGTCATGGTCTGGAAGCCGACGCGGTCCGCCTCCCGCTCGAAGTCGCGGCTGAAGCCGAGCTGCGCCTGGATCGCGCTGCCTTGCGCCGCGACTGCGGCACCGGACGCAAGGTCGGGACGCGAGCGTCCCATCAGCGCCGCGGCCGCCAGCGCGATCATCATCGGCAGCTGCATCTGCTTCTGGATCCCGAGCTGGCGCGCAAGGTGGCGCTGGGTCACGTGGGCCATCTCGTGGCCCAGGACCGACGCCAGTTCGGATTCGTTGTCGGCGGCGCTGATCAGGCCGGTATGCACGCCGATGTAGCCCCCGGGCAGCGCGAATGCGTTGATCGATGAGTCGCGCAGGGCGAACAGCTCGAAATCCCCGCGGCCGGACGCGGTGCTGGCGAGCCGCGCGGCAAGACCGTTCAGGTATTCATGGATCTCGGGGTCGTCCAGGTAGGACGGCTCGCGCAGCCTGATGTCCCGCATGATCGATTCGCCGATCCTGCGCTCCATCTGGGGCGGCAGTTCCGAGCTGCTGACATCGCCAAGGTCGGGCAGCCGCGAAGGCGCCGGGGCCGCCTGCGCCGGCATCGGCACCGACGAATACTGCGCAAATGCCCGCGGCAGAAACGCCAGTGACGCAGCCAGCAGCCAGGCGAAGAAACGCATCTCTTTATGATACCGTCCGGACGGTCAAGTTCCCCCCGGAGAACCTCGTGGGCCGCAAGCTTTCCCCCCAGCTGACGCATTTCGACCGCAAAGGCAGCGCCCACATGGTGGACGTGGGCGCCAAGGGCGAGACGCTGCGCGTCGCAGTCGCCTCCGGGCGGATCGCCATGCGCCCGGCGACCTTCCGCATGGTGATCGAGGGCGGGGCGGCCAAGGGCGACGTGCTCGGCGTTGCCCGCATCGCCGCGATCCAGGCCGCCAAGCGCACGCCGGACCTGGTGCCGCTGGCGCACCCGATCGCGATCACGCGCGTGGCGGCGGACTTCAGGTACGACGCGGCGCGCAGCGAAATCATCCTGTTCACCACGGTGCAGTGCCGCGGCCGCACCGGCGTGGAGATGGAAGCGCTCACCGCCGCAGCCGTGGGACTGCTTACCATCTACGACATGGTGAAAGCCGTGGATCGCGGCATGGTTATCCGCGATCTGCAACTGGAAGAGAAGCGCGGCGGCAAGTCGGGGCATTACCTGCGCAAAAAGGTAAAATGAGCGCATGAAGCCACTTCGAAGGACCATCCTTGGATTTGCCGGCGCGCTTGCCGCCGGCCTGCTCCTTGCCCCCTTGCGCGCGCTTGCCGCATGGAACAAGGAAGCATTCGGCGCGAAGTCCACCGCCGACGCGCTGAAAAACCTGGGTGCGGCGGGCGGCACCGAGAGCAAGGACATCTCGATCGAGGCGCCGCAAATCGCCGAGAACGGCGCGGTCGTGCCGATCGAGATCACCAGCAACCTGCCGAACACGCGGTCGATCGCTGTGGTGGTCGAGAAGAATCCGTTTCCGCTTGCCGCGCGGTTCGAGTTCGGCGATGGAGCCCTGCCCTACGTCAGGGTGAACGTGAAAATGGGCGAGTCTTCCTTCGTGCGCGTGGTCGCGGAAGCGGGCGGCCGCCATTACACCGCCTCGAAGGAAGTGAAGGTCACCATCGGCGGATGCGGGGGTTGAGATGGCCGAACCCATGAAAATTCGCGCAACGCTCAAGGGCGACCTCGCGGACGTGCGCGTGCTGATGGTGCATCCCATGGAGACCGGCCAGCGCAAGGATGCGAACGGCAACCTCGTGCCGACGCATTTCATCCAGGAAGTGACGGTGCGTGTGAACGGCAAGCCGATGCTCGAGGGCCAGATCAGCCAGGCGGTATCGCGCAATCCGGTGTTCTCGTTCCGCCTGAAGGGCGTGAAGGCGGGCGACAAGCTCGAGATCGCCTGGCTCGACAACCATGGCGAGCGCAGCCAGTCGGTGACTGCCATTGCCTAGAAGGATGCGCATGCGGCTGATGCGGGCGCGGTCCCTCTGCCTGCTGGCAGGTCTGTGCACGGCGCCAGGGGCGTTCGCGCAGGACGCGAAGCAGGAGATAGAGAAATACCAGCGGATGATCGCCGACAGCAGCCCGGTGGAGCTGTTCGAGCTGCAGGGCGAGGCGCTGTGGAAGAAGCGCCAGGGGCCGAAAAACGCTTCGCTCGAGCAGTGCGACCTCGGCCTCGGTGCCGGGGTGCTGGCCGGTGCGTATGCCCGGCTTCCCCGCCATTTCAAGGACGCCGACCGGGTCATGGACCTGGAAACGCGGCTGCTGCATTGCATGATCTCGCTGCAGGGCCGCAGCCGCGAGGAAGCCACCAAGCGCGTCTTCGGCAACGAGGACCGGCCCTCGGAAATGGAATTGCTCTCGGCCTATGTCGCGGGTGAATCGCGCGGCGCGCCGATGGCCCCCGGCACTGCCCATGCCAAAGAGGCGGCCGCCTACGAGCTTGGCAAGAAGCTTTTCTTCTACCGCGCCGGGCCCTGGGATTTTTCCTGCGCCAGCTGCCACGGCGAAGAAGGCAAGCGTATCCGCATGCAGGAACTGCCGGTGCTCAGCACCCCTGCGGCGGCGCGGCCGGTGGTCGCGACCTGGCCGGCGTATCGCGTCTCCAACAGCCAGTTCAAGACCATGCAGTGGCGCATCAACGATTGCTACCGGCAGATGCGCATGCCCGAGCCGAACTATGCCTCGGACCTGACGATCGCCATCGCCACCTACCTCACGGTGAACGGCAAGGGCGAGCCGTACCGGGGACCTGGCACCAAACGATGAGAAAAGCGCGCCGGCTGGTTTGCGTTGCCGTCACGCTGGCCGCCTGCAGCGGCGCCCCGGTCCATGAGCGCCCGTTTGCCTCCGAAGCCGACTTGCAGGAGGTGCAGGCGGTGCTCAAGCGCGACATCCGCGCGCGCGGCAGCGCCACCCTGGCACGGCTCGAGCCCGACGCGGTACAGCAGGCCTGCAACCTGAACGCCAACGATCCGTCCGAGCCGCTGCGCAGGAAGCTCGAAGCCGAACAGATGGCGGCGATCAAGTTTCCTGCGGGCAGCCTGCTCGGCGACTGGAAGCGCGGGGAGAGAATCGCGCAGAGCGGCCGGGGGATGCAATGGAACGACGGCCCCAAGGACGTTGCCGGCGGCAGCTGCTACAACTGCCACCAGCTCGCGCCGCAGGAAGCATCCCATGGCACGCTCGGCCCGAGCCTGCGCGGCTTCGGCAAGCTGCGCGGCAATACGCCCGAGATCCAGAAGTACGCCTATGGCCGGATCTACAACTCGAAGGCCTACAACCTGTGCTCGCAGATGCCGCGCCTCGGCCATTCGGGCACGCTCAGCGAGCAGCAGATTAAGGACCTGGTCGCGTTGCTGCTCGACCCGGAGTCCCCGGTAAACAGGTAGGAATCCTGGCGAGCTAGCCACCGATGCTGGCCCGCCTCCTGCGATCACTCCGTTCTCCCCAGCCAAGGCGGGCGCAGGCGCCTTGCGTCTTCATCGCTGATGTCGACAAAGCCCGGCAAATATCTCCGGCGACCGAATTGCCCTCGGCGCTGGCGGCGCTGCGGCTGCGCACGCTGGTCGCGGCGCGGCGCATGGCGCAGTCCGGCCCGGTCTGGCTGGTGCCGCCGAACCTCGCCGCGCCGCCCGAGGCGCTCGCGCCGCTCGAGGAGGCGCAGGCCGTCGTGATCGGCAAATTCCTCACCGGGCGGGTACTGGACAACCAGGAGATCTTTTCGCGCCTGATGCAATGGTTGAAGGCGGGGCCGCACGCGCCGTTGCTGGTCGCGGACATGACCGACGATTTCGAAGCCCTGCCGACACTGCGCTCCGCCGACACCTCCTTCCTGCACGAGTGGCAGACCGCATTGCTTCAGACATGTCACGTCACGGCGGCCTGCAATGCACTTCGCGATGCGCTCGCGGCCAGGGCCGCGCACGGTATCTCGGTGATCGAGGATCCGTATGAGGCCGCGCAAATTTCGCCGTGGCGTGCGCCCGGCGGCAGCCCGATCCGGATCTGCTGGTTCGGCAATACCTCGCCGGCGACCCTGCCCACCCTCGCGCGGGCTCTGGAAGAGACTCTGGCGCGCTTCCCGGATGCGGCTTTTTCGATCGAACTGGTGACCGCGGTGCGCTGGAACGAGATACGCGCGCTCGTTCAGCGCCTGGCCGCGGCGCGACCCGGACTTGAATTCCTCCTCACGGAATGGTCGCTCGCGACGACTTGGCAGGCACTGGAGCGTTGCGATTTCGTGTTGCTGCCGCACGAGTGGCGGGACGACTGGGTGAAGGTCAAGTCCCACAACCGGCTGGTGGCCGCGATCGCCGCTGGGCGCTTCGCGCTTGCGTCGCCGATTCCCTCCTATCTCGAACTGAAGGACTACGCCTGGGTCGACGACGACCTCGCCGGCGGCATCGCATGGGCGGTCCTGAACCCCGGGGCGGCGCGAGAGCGTGTCGTCAGAGGGCAGGCGCATGTCGAGCGGCTTTACGCACCCGCGGTGCTGGCGGAGAAATGGGCGCGGGTATTGGGCGCCACGGCGCCGATGCCGCCGGGCTTCGCGTGAGTCTGCTGCCGGTCTGCCGGATGTTGTCCGCGGCGCAGCTGCTGCTCTGGTGCACCATCGGCACCGCCCTCGCCGCGATATTGCTCGCCGGGCTCGAAACGCTCGGCCCCCAGCTTTTCAGCCCGATCTTCGGGCTCCTGCTGCGCAGCTACGACCCGCATGGCAATCTCCTCCTGCTGGCGCTGGCAGCCTGCGCCTTCGCGCTGCGCCGGAATTCCGGCCCCCTCGCCATCGTCGCCTTTGCCGGCGCGCATCCCTGGCGCGTCGCCGCCGGCGCCCTCCCGCTGCTGTGCCTCGGCGCGCTGTACGCCTACCGCAACTATCCGCTGTCGATGGACGAATCCGTGGCGCTGTTCCAGGCCAGGGCATTTGCCGCCGGCGCGTTGAGCGGCCGTTTCCCGCCGCAACTGCTCGATGACCTGATCCCGAAGTTTTTCCAGGGCTTCTTCTACATCGTCGGCCGGCCCGGCGGCGAAGTCGCCGGCAGCTACTGGCCCGGGTTCGCGCTGCTGCTCGCGCCTTTCGAGCTCCTTGGCGTTCCCTGGATGGCGAATCCGGTCCTCGGCGCCCTCACCCTGCCGGTGGTACACCGGCTCGCTCTGGCCGTGGGCGGCTCGCGCGAGGCGGCGGGTTGGGCCCTGCTGCTGACGGCGGCCTCACCGGTATTCGTGGTCGCCGCGATTTCGTACTACGCGATGGCCGCACACCTCCTGTGCAACGCGCTGTACGCCCTGCTGCTCCTGCGGCCGACGCTGGCGCGCGTGGTGCTGGCCGGGTTGCTGGGGTCGTTCGCACTGGTCCTGCACAACCCCGTGCCGCACCTGTTCTTTGCCACGGCCTTCGTCGTCTGGCTCGCCGCACGCGGCAATTTCGGCCTGCTCGCCGCCTTGCTGGCCGCCTACCTGCCCCTCGGCGTGCTGCTCGGCTTCGGCTGGCAACATTTCCTCGGCACGCTGCCGAGCGTCGCCGCGGCAGCGGCGGGCTCGGGAGCCGAGCAGGCGGTCGCGACCGGCACGTCGCTGCTTGGCAAGGCGTGGGGGATGATCACGGGCCTGTTCACGCTGCCGGATGGACGCACGCTGGCGGGGCGCCTGGCGGGGCTGACCAAGATATGGACCTGGAGCGCCGCCGCCCTCGTGGTGCTCGCGGCCGCCGGCTGCGCGCAGTTGCGCACGAACATCGGCGCCCGGCTGCTCGCCGCGGCCTTCGCGATCACATTCTTCGGCTACTTCCTGGTCCGTTTCGACCAGGGGCACGGCTGGGGCTACCGCTACATCCACGCCGCCTGGTTCGCCTTGCCGGTCCTCGCCGCGCTTGCGCTCACCCGCGAGCCGCCGAAGGCAGGCGACGAGGTCCGCAGCATGGCCTGCTGGGCGGTGCTGCTGTCTCTGCTCGCGGCGAATGGCCTGCGTCTCGTCCAGGTCGAGACCTTCATCAGCCGGCAGCTCAACCAGGTGCCGCCTCTTGCGCGCGCCGCCGATCCGGCGCGCCCGGATGCGGTGTTCGTCGATCTGCGCAGCGGTTTCTACACCCAGGACATGGTGCAGAACGATCCGTTCCTGCGCGCACCGCGCATCATCTTCGTCTACCACGGCGCCGCCGCGGCCGCCGCGCTGGTCGCGCAGCGCTTCCCCGGCTACACGCGCCAGGCGAGCGGCCCCTGGGGCGAGCACTGGGCGGCGCCGGACCGATGAGCAGCGCCGATGACCTCGCGATAGCGGCCGAGCTTGCGGCCCTGGCGCGCGGCACGGCCCCGGAGCTGTCGCAGTTCGGCAGCCTCACGGCGGCACACCAGTACGTCTGCCTGTACCGGCTGTGGCGGCGCCATGTGCAGGCGGGTGCCGCCGCGCTCGACTGGGGCGCCGGCAACGGCCATTTTTCCTACTTCCTGCTGCGCGCCGGCTACCAGGCGACCGGCTATTCGCTGGCGACGGGAACGTTCACGCGCTGGCTGCCGGACGCGCCGTATCGCTTCGTCGCCGGCAACCGCGACCCCGTGCGCCTGCCCTTCGCCGACGCCGAGTTCGACGCCGTGGCATCGGTGGGCGTGCTGGAGCACGTGCGTGACGCGGGCGGCGACGAGGCCGCCAGCCTCGCCGAAATCGCGCGCGTGCTCAAGCCGGGCGGCGTCTTCGTTTGCTGGCACCTGCCGAATCGCTGGAGCTGGATCGAATTCGTGGCGCGCTGCCTGCCGGGCACGCCCATCCACAAGCATCGGTATACGCGCGCCGACGTGCGGCAACTGATCGCCGGCGCTGGACTGGAGCTGCTGGAGACCTTCCGCTACGCCGTTCTGCCGCGCAACCCGGTCCACCGCGTCCTCGGCGCCACCGCCGACGCGCCGCGCCTCGCGCGGGCCTGGGACACCGGCGACGCCGCCCTCTGCCGGGTGTTCGGCTGGCTGGCGCAGAATCACGCCGTGGTCGCGCGGCGCCCGCCGGCAGCCTAGGGACGGGCGAATGATTCGCTCGGTACGCGCCGCAGCGTTCCTCGCCGCTTCGATGCTCGCTGGCTGCGCGAGCGTGCCGGAGCCTGTCTACGTCAACCCGGTGCTGGCAACCGATTTCCCCGACCCGGCGGTGCTGCGCGCGCCCGACGGCTGGGTCTACGCCTACGCCACGCAAAGCAACGCCACCGGGCGAACGCTGAACATCCAGGTCGCCCGCTCACGCGACGTGGTGCACTGGGAGCACCTGGGCGACGCACTGCCGCAGAAGCCGCGCTGGGCCGCCGGCAAGCAGGATTTCTGGGCGCCGCACGTGATCCATGATCCGGAGCGGCGCCGTTACGTCATGTACTACTCCGCCGAGCCGGACCGGGGCAGCGGCAAGTGCCTCGCCGTGGCGACCGCGGAATTTCCAGCGGGACCGTTCGCCGACGCCGGCGAGCCGCTACTGTGCGGCGAGCGCTTCGAACACATCGACCCGATGGCGTTCGACGATCCGCGCACCGGCCAGCGGCTCCTGTACTGGGGCTCGGCAGGCAATCCGATACGGGCGCGCGAACTCTCCCCCGACCGCCTGCGCTTCGCGCCCGGCAGCGCGGCCATCGACCTGATCCAGGCAGACGCGGCGCGCGCCTACAGCAGGCTGGTGGAAGGCGCGTGGGTGATCTACCGGCAGGGACGGTACTACCTCTTCTATTCGGGCGACCGCTGCTGCGGCGCGAACGCGAACTACGCCCTGCTGGTGGCCCGCGCCAGCAACGCGCTCGGGCCGTACGAGCTGCTCGGCATGCCGCTCATCGAAAGCAGCGGCGAATGGCGCGCCCCCGGCCACAACAGCGTCATCGCCGACGACGCCGGCACCGACTGGATCCTCTATCACGCGATGCGTGCGCCGCCGCGCCGGGAAATGCTGCTCGACCGGATCGTCTGGCGCGACGGCTGGCCGCGCGTCGAGGGCGATCAGCCTTCGGCGTCGCCCCAGCTCGCGCCGGGGTTGCGGCGGTAGTCGAGCCAGGCCGCATACCGGTCTTCGACGTAGGCACGCATCTCGGTCCGGAAGCGCGCCGCGGAAAAGCGCTCGGCGCGCGCGCGGCAGGCTTCCGAAGAGATGCGCCCGCCGACCGCTTCGAACGCCTTGACAGCCTCGACGATCGCGGCCGCGCTCTGCTCCTCGAAAAAGACGCCGGTCGGCTGCTCGCTGTCCAGGCCGGCGCAGGTTTCCGCGGCGCCGCCTCCGCGCAGCGCGATCACCGGAGTGCCGCAGGCGAGCGCCTCGACGGGCGCGATGCCGAAGTCCTCCATCGCCGGGAACAGGAAGGCGCGCGCGCGCTGCATGTGCTCGAGCACCGCCGCATCCGGCTGATAGCCGAGCAGCCGGACGTTGACCGGCGCGAGCGCGCGCAGCCGCGCCAGTTCCGGGCCGCCGCCGATCACCACGAGGCGGCGATCCGGCATCGCGGCAAAGGCCTCGACCAGCAGATCAACGCGCTTGTAGCCCCACAGGCGGGACACCGCGAGGTACTCGTCGGAGCGCTGCCCGCCAGGGCGGAAACGTCCGGTATCCACGGGCGGATGGATGACCCGCGCGCTGCGCCGGTAGGCCTTGAGGATGCGCCGCGCGACGAAACGCGAACCCGCAACGAAGCAGTCCACGCCCGCGGCAGAGCGGTGGTCCCAGATGCGCATGCGATGCAGCATCCAGCGCGCGAGCAGGCTCCTGACGCCGCGCTCCAGGCCTTCGTCGCGCAGATAGGCGAACTGGAGGTCCCAGGCGTAGCGCATCGGCGAATGCACGTAGCTCACGTGCAGTGCGTCCGGCGGCACGATGACGCCCTTGGCCACCGCATGGCTGCTCGAGATCACGAGGTCATAGCCGGAGAGGTCGATCTGCTCGATCGCGTAGGGCATCAGCGGCAGGTAATACTTGAGATGCGAGGCGACGCCGGGCATCCTCTGCAGGAACGTGGTGCGCACCGGCCGGGTTCCGATGCGCGCGCGATCCGCGGGTGCCATGTGATCGACCAGCGCGAAAAGGTCGGCTTCCGGGAAGCATTGCAGAATCTCGGCCACCACGCTCTCGGAGCCGGCGAAATCCAGCAGCCACTCGTGCACCACCGCTATGCGCGCGGGCAGGCGCGCGCTCATCGGCAGCGTCTCCGCGGCGTCTCCGCTATACTCGCCGAGTCCCCTGCCGACTGGCGCAATGTCACTGACTTCCTCGGCATCACCTTCGCTTCCCCCGGTCACGGTCGTCACGGTCTGCAGGAACGCCGCTGCAGGCATCGAGCGCACGTTGCGGTCGGTGCAGTTGCAGGACTATCCCTCGCTCGAGCACGTGGTCATCGACGGCGGCTCGACCGACGGCAGCATCGAAATCATCCAGCGCCATCGCGGCCATATCGGCCATCTTACTAGCGAACCGGATCGCGGCATCTCGCACGCCTTCAACAAGGGCATCGCGGCCGCGACGGGAGACTGGATCCTGATGCTGAACGCGGGGGACGCATTCATCGGCGGCGGCGCGCTGCGTGGGCTCGCCTCCCGCGCCGCGGCCGGCAGCGGGGGCCCGCGCATCCTCAGCGCGCGCTCGCGTTGCGGCACGAAGACGATCCCGCGCTACCGCGTGCGCCGCGGACTCGGCCTGCTGCTGTGCGCGCACCTTTCGCACCAGGCGACGCTGGTCCATCGTGAAATCTACGCGCGGTACGGCGGCTACGACGAGTCGTTCCGCATCCGCATGGATTTCGACTTCTTCCTGCGGGTGCTGCCCGGCGTAGCGCTCGAATTTCTCGACGCGGTGCTGGTGGATTTCGAGCCGGGCGGCATTAGCGGGCGCGAGTTCCTCAACCACTGGAGCGAAGGCCGGCGCGCGCTGGCGCGCAATCGCTGCGGCGCGCTGCTGCGCGCCGAATACGAGGCCTTCTTCCTTCTCCTGGCGGCAGAGAGGCTGGTGCGCCAGTGACTCGCGCGATCGAGGTTTCCGCCGTGATGCCGTGCCTGAACGAGGAGCGCACGCTGGGCGCCTGCATCGAGAAAGCGCGGCGCTACTTCGCGGCGCACGGCATCGCCGGTCAGGTCGTCGTCGCCGACAACGGTTCGACCGACCGGTCGGTGGAGATCGCCGAGCGCATGCACGCCAAGGTCGTGCGCCAGCCGGTCAAGGGCTACGGCGCGGCCCTGATGGCGGGCTTCGAGGCCGCGGACGGCGAATACATGGTGATGGCGGACGCGGACGACTCCTACGACTGGGAAGCCATCGGACCCTATGTCGACAAGCTGCGCGAAGGCTACGACCTGGTGCTGGGCAACCGCTTCAAGGGCGGCATCCGCAGCGGCGCGATGCCGCCGCTGCACCGCTATTTCGGCAATCCCGTGCTGTCGTTCCTCGGCAGGCTTGCGTCGCGCGCCCCCGTGGGCGATTTCCATTGCGGCATGCGCGGCCTGACTAAATCAGCCTACCGCAGCATGCGGCCGCGGACGCCGGGAATGGAGTTCGCCACCGAGATGATCCTCGCCGCGGCGAACCAGGGATTGCGCATCACCGAAGTGCCCACCGTGCTGTACCGCGACGGACGCGATCGCCCGCCCCACCTGCGCTCGTTCCGGGACGGCTGGCGCCACCTGCGCTTCATGGTGACCTGCGCGCCTGACTATCTTTATGCCGTGCCCGGCGTGCTGCTGCTCATGGCAGGCGTGCTGCTCCAGGCGCTGCTGTTCGCGGGGCCCGCGACGCTGGGCGGCTTCACGCTCGGGATCCACTTCGTCGCCCTCGGCGGCCTGCTGGCGCTGCTCGGGGTCAACATCCTTTCGCTAGGCATCCTCGCCAAGCTGACGATCGCCCAGATGTATCCCAACCTCTCGAGCCGCACGGCGCGCTGGATGCTGACGCGCTTCAGGCTCGAATACGGCCTGTTCGCCGGCGCCGGCCTGTTCGCGGTCGGCGCGGCAATCGACCTTGCGATACTGCTGCGGTGGCTCGCCACGCGCGGCCCGCTCGCGGACACGGTGCATGCCGCTTTCGTGGCGACGACACTGATGGTGGTGGGCCTGAGCACGGTATTCTGCGCCTTCCTCTTCAACCTGTTCGTGCTGGCGGACCACGAACGCTCCGCCGCAGCGCCGAGGACCCGCGCCGATGATTGAAACCATCAAGCACGGCAATTCGATACTGGCGGTCGTGCTGCGCCGCGCCTACCGCCGCGACGGCATCGAGTTTTTCACGCCGCCGGAATTCTCCCAGCAGCTCGGCTACATGAACCGGCCTTCCGGCTACGTAATCCCGCCGCACGTGCACAACCCTGTGCCGCGCGAAGTGAAATACACCAACGAAGTGCTGTTCATCAAGAGCGGCCGCGTGCGCGTCGACCTGTACGACGAGCAGCGCGCGTACCTGCGCAGCACCGAGCTCGAGGCGGGCGACGTGATTCTGCTCGCGAGCGGCGGACACGGCTTCGAGATGCTCGAGGACAGCGAGATGATCGAAGTCAAGCAGGGGCCGCACGTCGGCGAGGCAGACAAGACGCGCTTCGATCCCCGATGAGAAAGCGATCCGGACCCGTGCGCCTCCTGTCGTGGCTGCTGGGCCCGCTCTGGCGTTTCCGGCGCCTGGCGCTGGCCTCGGAGGCCGTGTACTGGGACCTGCTGCTGCGGAGCAGAGTGGCAAACGGCACCGCGCCCGAGCTGGAACGCGCTGACCGGCCGGTGAAGGCCAGCCTGCGGCCGTTGATCGAACAGGTGCCGACGGAGCCGGTGCGCATCCTGGAGGTCGGTTCCGGCCCGATTGCGTCCGTCGGCTTTTCGCTCCCGGGCCGCCGCCTGCAGATTACCGCCACGGACGTGCTGGCCAAGCAGTACGACTGGATCCTGCGCCGGCACAACATCAAGCCGGCGGTCCGCACCATCTACGCGGACGCCGAGCGCCTGACGGCACAATTCGGCGCCGACGCCTTCGACCTGGTATACGCATCGAACTGCATCGATCACATGCAGGACCCGCTTGCGGCGATCCGGGAGATGGTCAACGTCGTGCGTCCCGGAAGAAATGTCGTCATGGAGCACCTGCTGGACGAAGGCGCCCACCAGGACTACGCCGGCCTGCATCAGTGGAATCTGCATGCTGAAGACGGCCGGGCCATACTGTGGAACCGGTCGCAGCGGCACGATCTCAACGACCTGCTGGCGCAATCGTGCGACGTGCGCGCGTCGTTGCAGGACGAAAATCTCTACGTCGAAATCCGCAAACGGTGATCCCCGTCAATCAACCGCTGCTGCAAGGCAACGAGAGGAAGTACCTGCTCGAGTGCATCGACTCGGGCTGGATTTCCTCTGAAGGGCCGTTCGTCAAGCGCTTCGAAGACGCGTTTGCGGCGCGCGTCGGCCGCAAGCACGGCGTCGCGGTGAGCAACGGCAGCGCGGCGCTCGACACCGCGGTGGCCGCGCTCGGCATCGGACCGGGCGACGAAGTCATCATGCCGGCCTTCACGATCATCTCCTGCGCCGTGCCGGTGGTGCGCGCGGGCGCAATACCCGTCCTGGTGGACAGCGACCCGGCAACCTGGAACATGGATCCGGCGCAGATCGAAGCCCGGGTGACGAAACGCACGCGCGCGATCATGGTCGTGCACACTTACGGGCTGCCGTGCGACATGGATCCGATCCTCGCGGTCGCGCGCCGCCACGGCCTCGCGCTGATCGAGGATGCCGCCGAAATGCACGGCCAGGACTACCGCGGCAAGCCCTGCGGCAGCTTCGGCGAACTGAGCACCTTCAGCTTCTATCCCAACAAGCACGTCACCACCGGCGAAGGCGGCATGGTGCTCACCGACGATCCGGCACTCGCGGAGCGGTGCCGCTCGCTGCGCAACCTGTGCTTCAAGCCGGAGCCGCGCTTCGTGCACGACGAGCTGGGCTGGAATTTCCGCATGACCAACCTGCAGGCCGCGCTCGGCCTGGCGCAGCTCGAGCAGCTGGACGGATTCGTGCGGCGCAAGCGCGCGATGGGCGGCGAGTACACACGGCTGCTCACCGGCACCGGCGGCATCCAGCTGCCCCTGGCGCGCACCGATTACGCGGAGAGCATCTACTGGGTCTACGGCATCGCCCTTGAAGAGGCCGTGGGCATGGATGCGCGCGAGGCCATGCGGCGCCTGGGCGCGGCAGGCATCGGCACGCGGCCCTTTTTCTGGCCCATGCACCAGCAGCCGGTATTCCAAAAGATGGGCCTGTTCGCGGGCGAGCGCTATCCGGTGGCCGAGGTGCTCGGCCGGCGCGGCTTCTACCTGCCGAGCGGCCTCGCGCTCACGCCCGCGCAGATCGCGAGCGCTGCGCAATGCCTCAAAGACCTGCTGGGGCATTGAAGGCGTGAGCGTTTTCGCTTCCTACGCCCGCGTCTACGATGCGCTGTACGCGGACAAGGACTACGCGCAGGAGACCGCTCGCGTGGCCGCGCGCCTGCGCGCCGGCGCGCCGGACGCGCGCCGCCTGCTGGAACTGGGCTGCGGCACCGGCCTGCACGCGATCGAACTGGCCCGCCTGGGCTACGCGATCACCGGGGTCGACCTGAGTGAAGCCATGCTGGCGCGGGCCAACGAGCGCCGCCGGGCGCTCGGTACGGAATTGCAGGGTGCTCTGCGGTTCATGCATGGCGATGCTCGCCGCTGCCGCCTGGACGAGCGGTTTGACGCGGCACTGTCCCTGTTTCATGTGCTGAGTTACCAGACTACCGACGCGGACATGGCGGCGATGTTCGATACCGCTGCCGCGCACCTTGGCGCCGGCGGCCTGTTCCTGTTCGATTTCTGGTATGGGCCGGCGGTACTCGCCCAAAAGCCGGAGGCGCGGGTCAAGCGCGCGGCAAGCGGCAACACCGAGATCCTGCGCCACGCCGAGCCGGCGATGCTCGAGCGCGAGCACTGCGTCGAGGTGCGGTACCGGGTCCAGATCCGCGGCAACGGCAGGCAGGCCGAGGAACTCGAGGAAACGCACCGCATGCGATACTTTTTCATGCCCGAGATCGAAGCGGCGCTGGAGCGCGCCGGCCTGCAATGCCTGTCGGCGGACGACCTGGACAGCGGTGCCGCGCTGAGCACCCGGACCTGGTCGGCCTGCGTGACGGCACGAAAGCGCTGAGCCATGCGCGTAGGCGTCTACGCCGGCGATTTTCCGCCCACGGTAGGGGGTGGACACGGTTTCGTCGCCACCGTGCTGGATGCCTTCCTCGAGCACGCCCGCGCGAGCCGGCACGAATTCATCGTGCTTTGCGAACCGGCGCAGGAACAGGCGCTCGCGCCGCGCTGCGCGGCGGCGGGCATCCCGATGCACACCCTGGGCTCGCGCAGCCTCTTCGGCGCCGGGGTCGCGGTGCTGAAGAACTACGCGCCGCTTGCCTACCTGCTGCGCCACTGGCCCGGGCGGCTGGAGGCCGCGGCGCGCCGACGGGGGATCGAATTCGTCTGGTTCGTTCCCGGCATCGCCTACGAAGCGCTCGACATTCCCTATCTCGGCACGATCTGGGACCTGCAGCACCGGATGAACCCGTGGTTTCCGGAACTCGCGGCCGACGGCATGTGGGAGCACAGGGAACTGGTCTACTCGCGCTTCGTGCGCCGCGCGGCGCACCTGCTCACCGGTTCGCGTGTCAACGCCGAACAGCTCACGTTTCTCTTCCAGATTCCGCCGGAGCGCCTGAGCGTCGTGCGGCCGCCGGTGCCGAAGGCATCCGGGATGGCGGCCGATGGCCCCCCGGCGGCATTCCCCACGCTCGCGGGGAGCCGCTTCTTCCTCTACCCGGCGCAGTTCTGGGCGCACAAGAACCACGTCAACCTGATCCACGCCTTCGCGCGCATGGATGGCGAGCTGAGGCTGGTGCTGCCGGGATCCGACAAGGGAAATCTTGCGCACGCGCGCAAGGTCGCAACCGGCCTGGGCCTGGAGGGCCGCGTGTTCTTTCCCGGCTTTGTCAGCAGCGCTGAACTTGCATGGCTGTACCGCAACGCGCTCGCCATGGTGTATCCGTCCTTCAACGGGCCGATCAACATGCCGGCGCTTGAAGCATTTTCGCTGGGCTGTCCCGTGGCGGTGGCCGACTACCCCGGCGCGGAAGAACAGACCGGCGACGCGGCCCTGCGCTTCGATCCGCGCAGCCCGGAACAGATCGCCCAGACGCTGAGCCGGCTGGCGGGAGACAGCGGCCTCAGGAACGAACTCGCCCGGCGTGGCCGGGAGCGGGCGGCGCTCTGGGGCGGCGGCGACTACGTCCGGGCGGTGTTCGCCATCCTCGACGGCTTCGAGAACACGAGGCGCTGCTGGACCTGAACTGCCAGGGGACGGGCGAGGCCGCAATTCCCCTGAGCGGAAGGAGGATCGCATTCATCGGCTTCGACTATCCGCTGGGCGCATCGACCATGCTGATCAACAGCATCGCTCTGCTCGCCCGTGCCAACCACGTGGAAGTTCTCGTCAGCAAGGGCGAGATCCGGGAACTGCCCTTCGACCGCTGGATGGAGCGCCACCTGGTCGCCTATCCGGACTTCAGCAGGATATTCGCCGTGCGCGGCATCAAGTTCCTGCTGCGCATGCTGCCGCAATGGCTGAAGCGGCGCGCGGCGCGCCTGTGGTGGACGCTCGGCAGCGTCGACCTGCTCCTGTTCTCGCGCTGGCTTGCAAAGCGCCTGCGCGAGCACAAATACGACCTCCTGATTCCCGTCGAATGCTTCAGCCTGATCGCGGTGGACAAGGCCGCGCCTGCCGGCGCGGACATCATCTACTACGACCTGGAACTGCTCGACTGGGGGACCGGAAATCCCATGTACATCGGCAAGGCGGTGCTGAAGGAACTGGAGCATCGCGCCCTGCGCAGGGTGGCCCACGTCATGATCACCAGTCCGCTGCGGGCGAAGCTCTTCGCCTCGATCAATGATTACCCCGCGGAGCGGATTTCGGCGCTGCCGGTGGCGCCGCTCAGGCGCCCGCAACCGGCCAGGTCGCGGTACTTCAGGGACAAGTTCGGCATCGCGGACGACCGGCTGCTGCTGGTCTACTCGGGAAATTTCGCGCCCTGGGCCCAGTGCGTGGAGATCATTTCGGGCATGGCCAGCTGGCCCGGCAACGCCGTGCTGGTCATGCATACCTGGAACAAGGCCGCGCTGTCGCACGCCTATTTCCGGCAAATGACGCAAGCAGCGGCAGGGCGGCCCGTGTACTTCTCCAGCGAAACCCTGCGATACGAAGACCTGGCTCCCGCGCTGTCGTCGGCGGACATCGGCTTGCTGTTCTACGAGGCGATCGACGCCAATTTCACCGAGATCCTTTTTTCGTCCAACAAGATGGCCGAGTACATGGCGGCCGGCCTGCCGGTGATCTGCTCGCCCCTGCCGTCCCTGGCTCGGTTCGTGCACGGGGAAGAGATCGGGGTGGCGACCGGCTTCGACGGGATCGGGGCCGCGGCGGGCCGGATCGCGGCGGCCATGGACGGCTACCGCTCCAGCGTGGCGAAATGCCGTGAGCGGCATTTCGATTTCGAGCGCCATTTTTCGAACGCGTATTCAGCCTACGCCCGTGCGGGATCCGATGTTTAAGCCTGTCTCCCTCAGCGGGGCGGATTCCGCCGGCCTGCTCTTCAGCGACGGCACGCGCTACCTGAGGGGCATCGTACCGGCGGCCGCGGACGCGATGCGCGGGCTGCTCGGCAGCGGATTGATCGACGCGCTTTGCCGCCGGCAGCTGGTTCCCGCCACCAAGGTGCTCGACGCCGGCATTCCGGACGCATTGCAGGGCTACGCCATGGTGCTGGAGCACGAGGCGGTCCGTCCGGTGACCTATCCGCGCGAATGGAGCTTCGGCATGGTCAAGGCGGCGGGGCTCGCCTTCCTGGAGATCCTCGAGGAGGCGGCGCAACGCGGATACACCTGCAAGGACGCGCACCTGTTCAACTTCGCCTTCCAGGGCATGCGTCCCGTCTGGCTGGACATCGGCAGCTTCGTGCGCAGCGACAGCCTGCCGGCGCCCGCGCCCTGGCTCGCGGAATTCAACGCCGTGATCGCGGCGCCGCTGCGCATGTGGGCCGACGGATCCAGCTATCTTGCGCGCTGCGCCATCCGGCATCCGACAGGCCGCCTGCCCGCCGACGAGTTCCTCGCTTACCGCCATCCGCTGCTGCGGGGACACTCCAGCCTCGCGCGGGGAGCCCGCTGGCTGCTCGCCGCGAGGCGCAATGCCGCGAGCATCCAGGAGCAATCCAGGCGCGCGACGCTGTTCAAGGCCCTGTTCGCGGTGCCGCCGGCGGCGGCCGTGCGCCGTTCGCGCAGCCTGATCGCTCCGCTGCGCTGCCCCCCCTCGTCGGCATGGGGCGGCTACCAGGACGACTATGTCGGCAAGGACGGGGAGATCGACCTGACCGGCCGTTTTGCGCGCGTCGTCGAGCTCGTCGCGCAGCATCGCCCCGCGTCGGTCGTGGAACTGGCGGGAAACTCCGGAGTGGTGAGCCAGGCAATCGCGCAACGGCTTTCAGGCGCGCACGTCACCTGCACCGACTACGACGCGGTGGCGATCGACCGGCTGTTCGAGCGCGCCAGCGCAGCCGCGCTGCCCAACCTGTCCGCGGCGGTCCTCGATTTCATGGTGCCGGAGTACACGTCGGCGGAATTGGCGCCCGACGTGCGCTTTGCCGGCGACTGCGTGCTGGCGCTCGCGATCACCCACCACCTGCTGTTGACGCAGGGGTACGACTACGACACGGTCTTGCGCGCGATACGCGCCTACACGCGCGACCTGGCGTTCATCGAGTTCATGCCGCTGGGGTTGCACGACGGCAAATCCGCTCCTCCCCTGCCCGGCTGGTACGGCCTCGCGGGTTTCACCGCCGCATTCTCGCGCCACTTCGAGCAATTGCACACGGAACAGCTCGACGACAACCGGATACTGCTAGTCGGCCGCGCGCGCGCCTCCCAGGGCTGAAAGAATCTCGCGCGCCTGCCGTGCGAGCGTGTCGACGCCGTATCGTTGCGACACCAGTTCCCGGCAATTCTCCGCCAGGCGCCGGCCAATTTCCCTGTCCTGCAGCAGGCGGACGATGGCGTCGGCGAACGATGGCGGGTCATCGGCGATGCAGAGGTGCCGGCCATCGACTACCGGGAGGCCCTCCGCGCCCAGCGTGGTGCTGACGACGGGCACACCGCAGGCCCCCGCCTCGAGGATCTTGAAGCGAGTGCCGGATTCGAACTTCAGCGGCACCAGCGAGACGTCGGCATTCTGCAGGTAGGGCAATGCCGATGCGAGTTTCCCCGTGGCAGTGACGCCCGGCGCGTCGCGCTGCGCGAAATCGCGATCCGAACCGTTGCCGATGAGATAGAGGTGCGCCGCGGGTATCCGCTTGCGCACCAGAGGCAGCACCTGCTCGATGGTCCAGCGGGCGGCCTCGCGCATCGGACTGTGCGGGCCGCCGAAAGTGCCGGCGAGGCAAAGCGCCGGGCGCATGAATCCGGCCGGCGGCGGCGGCTTGACCCGGTAGGTCTCGGGATCGATGACGTTCGAAAACAGGCGGATGCGGGCCGGCTCGGCCGCGATCGAGCGGTAATACTGCGCGTCGACTTCGGAGACCGCGGTCGTGATGTCGCACAGCCTCACCCAGTCGCGCTCCTCACGCTCCTTTTTCCGGCCGGCGCGGCGCACGGTCCAGCGGCGCAGGCCGCGCGCGAACGGCAATTCCCTGAGGACGTAGCGCGACCAGACGCTGTCGGTATCGCAGACGAGCTTCAGGTCCGGGCGCGCGCGCCGGATGCGCGCCATCAGCGGGTACGAGATATTGCCGTAGCCGAACCAGACGACGGCGATGTTCCGGGCGGCGACGTGCCGCAGGATCAGGTCCGCCTGGCGCTCGACGTCCGCGCCCAGCAGTCGCTGCACGCCGCGGATCCAGCGGTTGGCGGCGACGCCGGCATATTCCTGCGCCACGAACTCGCCGCAGTACGAGCGGTAGTACGCCAGCGCCGCGGCGTCGAGGTCCAGCGCGCCGCGGCAGCGGTAGATGATGTCCAGCTCGCAGGCTCGCGACAGCGCCTTAACCGAATTCTCGATGCGCAGCTGCGGCCCGCCGGCGGGGGGATGCTCCAGCACTGCGGTCGTGAACAGGACCCTCATGCGCCCGCCTCAGTCGCCGGCACGGCTGCACACCAGCAGGCTGCGCGTCGACGGATGCGACGCATGCACGGCCACCTTCCAGCCCAGGTCCGCCAGGCAGTTGCGCGTCGCGTCCAGCGTGAAATGGCCGAACCCCCCGGGATCGCGGACCATCGCCGGGAAGAAACCGGGTTGTCCGCGGACCATGTCGTCATCCAGCCCGACGAACTCGACCACCAGCCGCCTGGACGCCAGCGCCGAAAAGTGGCGCAGCGCCTCCGCCAGCTTCAGCCCGGCGCCGAGCACCAGGTGGTGGAGAATGCCGAGCGCCAGGACCACGTCGCTGCGCAGGCGCCGCTCGGCCGAGATCAGCAGCAACCCGCCGCCCTGCCGCCCGCGATCGGGCGACAGCGCGGCGATGTCGGCGACCAGCGGCACGACATCCTCGCCGCCGGCGCGCACCGTGCGATAGAGGGATGAGATGCAGGCGCCGTCAACATCAACGGCAGTCACGCGCTTGCCGCTGCGCGCGGCCATGCGCGCATACCAGCCGGTATTGCAGGCGACGTCGAGCACGGTGTCGATGCCCGGCGCGTGAATCGCCGCCGCGACGTTGCGCTGCTTCGCGTTCCAGGCATGCGCGTCGTCCAGGCTCTGGTCTTCACCCTTTGAGGCGTAATACGCCGTATATCCGCTCTCCACCGGAAGCGGCGCAAGCTCCGCCAGCAGCGACGCCGTGTTTTCCGCGAGCGCGCCGACCGCGCCGGTCGCGGGCAGCCGGCCCGCGATGGCGCGGAAGCGTCGCGCCGTCCGGATTGCGGCCGTCATTCCCTTCGTGGAAGCCTTGAGCCGCGCCGGGCCGGCATCCGGCAGGTAGTCCGGCAGCCGCGGAAGGCGCGAGGCGCCATTCAGCGCAAGACGCCACAGGACCGAGCGCACCCGGTCGCCAAGACCTGCGCGGTGAAAAGCCAGGGGTACCAGGAAGTACGGCAGGAACATCAGCCGGAACACTTCGAACGCGCGATCGTGGCGGCCGCGCCTCAGGTAATCGAGTTGCGCCAATGACGGCGCCGGGACGATCGAGCCGACATCGATGAACCTCGCGCCTGACGCGTCGAACAGCACGTTCCACGGGTGCGCATCCTTCAGCGCCATGCCGTGCGGCGCGATCGCGGCGAGCAGCCGGCAATGCAAAAGCGCCGCGTCGTACAGCATCTCGGCGCACCATTCGTGCGGATAGGAAATCACCCGCACGCGCGGGTGCTTCAGCACCACCCAGGATTCATCCGCGGAAACCTGCGACCAGGGTACCAGGCCGAGCGCGTCGTGCAGGCCCGGGATCCGCTGCAGCACCGGCTCCACCGACTGCCAGGGCACCGCGTGCAGCCGCCGCAAGACGGCGTCGGCGCCTATCTCGAGTTCCCCGCCCGGCTCGCCCCCGGAAATGCGGATCGGGCCGCCGGTCATTTCCGCAGGCGCGCGATCGAGCGGCGAATGCGCCCGGCCAGACTGGCGACGCCGCCCGGCTCCAGGTATCCGGTGCCGCGCGGATACCGCGCCATGTGTTCTTCGATGACCTGTGCCGCGCCCGCGCCGATGGCGCCCGGGTTGAATTTCGCAATGACCTCGCTCGCACCCTCACCGGAGGAAGCGCCGCGGGCTGCGAAATGTTCTACGAATTGCGCGGGAACCGGGAAGCGCGATTTCAGGTCGTCCAGTGTCAGGTGCTGCACGGCGCTGCACATACGGCTGGCCTGCAGGTCGACATCGTTCGCCGCATCCTTGCCGGCGCCGGTCCTGCCGGTTTCGATGCTCGCGCCGAAGGGCACGAATTCCAGCGCGCAGGACGAGGAATCCGTGATCAGGACATCGACGTGCGGAAACATCGCGCACAGGTTGACCTGCGGCGCAATCACGATGCGCGCCGCCGAGCCGAGATTGCGTACCGCCGCCTCCATGGCGTCTATCGAGCGCCTGCATTCGGCGTAGCGCCGCTCCTCGCCGGGCGGGAACGGCTGGCCGGCATCTACCAGCACGTGGTTCTTCACCACCAGGTTGCACGCGATGCCCGCCAGCCAGGGAATCAGCTCGCGCCATTCCCAGGTGTTGGCCCATGTGGGCGCGTACAGCACGGTGAGAGGATGCGGCAGCGCGCGCAGGCGATCCATCTGCGCGGCGTGTTCGGGGGGCAACGGCGAAGGATCGAATTTCGGCCAACCGACCTCGACCACCCTGTCAGCATCGCCGAGCGCAGCCCGCGCCGCTTCGCGGTGCCGGCGCCCGGGCACCAGGACGAGGTCGTAGTCGTCCATGCGCTCGTCGTTGTAGACCGCGATATCGCCGAGGTCGTGCGACATGTGGAAAAGGTAACGGTAACCGTCGGCGGACTTGCGCATCCGGGGATGAAAGGCGCGATGGTCGAGCAGCACCGCGGCCGCTGCTTTTCCGTTGGCGGCCTGGTCTGCGCCCAGCCGCCAACGGCACCGGAAACGGGATTGCAGGGCATCGAATACCGACTGCCCTGCCTGCGCCTGCAACGCGTGGTGCGCGATGAAGTCTATTTCAGGCGTCTTTGCGTCGCTCATTTTCCAGGACTCGAGGCAGCACCTGCGTGCGCGCGCGGAGCAGATGCTCTTCGGTGTCCACCTCGCACCACGGATATCCGTCGAGCCTCAACACGCGAATGTCGGCGGCAGCGGATGCGGCCACCAGGCAGCTTTCGTAGTCGAGCGACGGCTTTGTCGCCATCAACCCGCTCGCGAGGCCGCACATCGTATCCAGCGCGGCGCGCGACAGCTTCGTGATCCCCACCAGCTCGGCATCCACGCTGCCAAGCGCCGCCCTGTTCTTCGACATGTTCACCAGCCGGCCGCCCTCCCCGGTCTGGATGTAGACCTCGTCGCCGGAGGACGTGAAGTCGCTCGCGAGGACCAGGCTTGCCTGGGGTGCCTCAGCCAAGGCCACCAGTCCGCTGCGGGCGTAAAGCAGGTCGGATTCCAGCAGCAGGAAGTCGCCGCGCACGCTGCCCTGCAACTCGTAGAGGGTGCGCATGCTGCCGGTCGTCGCGAATGCGGGACTGTGGACGCAGGAGATCTGCGGCCGCCGGGCGGCAAGCGCCTCGTAGAACCGGGCGCCATAGCCGGTGCCGATGACGATCCGCTCGATGCCGAACGCCAGCAGCTTGTCGATCGAGCGTTCCACCAGCGGCTGGCCGCCGACCTCGATGAACCCTTTCGGATACGGATCCGCGAGTCCGCCCAGGCGCACGCCGAGACCGGCGGCGAGGATCACCGCTTCCCGGATCATCGGCCGGACTCCGGGGCGATCAGCACATTGAAGCGGAATGGCGCATTGCCATAGCCCTCGAGCACCTGGTCCTCGATCCGCACCCGCCAGCCCTTCGGCACGTCGAGGAACCAGTCGCGCGCATAGTAGAGGTGCGCGAGTCCCCGGTAGCGGGATTCGTATTCTCCCGGCGGCAGGGCCCCGCGGCGGTACGCTTCCGACGCTTCGCGCCGCGCGAGGTCGGGCACGTCCAGGACCGCGATGCCCCTGGTCGCGCAGGCGAGCATCCGCTGCAGCACCCGGCGGGAATAGTCCAGGTCGGGAAAGTAGGAAAACACCGAGTTGGCGACCACGAAGTCATGCGGCGGCGCGGCCAGGTCCGCCGCCGCGCAGACTGAAAACGGCATGCCCGGCATCACGCGGGAAGCGACGGCCACCAGCGCGGGAGAAAAATCGATCCCGCCGACCCGGTGCCCGGCGGCATGGAACACGTGCAGCAGCGCGCCGGCGCCGCAACCGACCTCGAATATGGAATCGCCGGCGATGATGCCGAGCCGCTGCGACAGTACCGCGCAGTAGCGCCGCCAGGCCCCCGCATCCACCTTGCCAGCGCCCAGGTCGAAGCCATCCAGCCGGATCAACGCCTCCAGGGATTGTTCGTCGCCGGCCTGGCGGCTGGCCCATATCTCGCGCCAGCGGCTCACTTCAGCACCCACTCGCAGGGAACATAGACTTCGGTATTCGTTTTGCTCACCTGGTCGAACGCGGCCCGCGGATGGCCGGCCTGATGCGCGTCGATGACCTCGATCGCCAGCGCCGCGCGCAGGTAGTCGTCGGATGCGATCCCCAGCGATTTCTGGATCCAGGCGCCGAGCGAATAGATGCCCGGGTAGACATTGAGCGCGCTGACGCGCACCTCCACCGTCCGGACGCCGGGCTCGAACGCCGGGAAAAACCCGTCGAAGGCCGAGGTGAAGTCGTGGATCAGGACGTCCATCATGTTGGTGAGCATGAATCCCATGCGCGGCTCGTGCCAGGACTTCCTGCACGAAAGCGTCGCGCGCAGCACCATCGGCGCGCCCATGGCGAAGACGCAGCAGGGATTGCCGGCGACGTCCAGGACTTCGAGCTTGAGGAACTCGAAGGCCTCGCGCGCGCCACGGCGTCCGCGGCTCACGCCCGCAAGCTCGACGGACGAGCGCGCGCTCTGGTCCGAGAGGTGGCGCCGGATGCCCTCCTGGGGCGCCCCGTCGAAGACGACCGCGCCGCGCTCGAGCAGCAGCACGCGGGAGCACAGGCGCTGTATCGCGCCCATGTTGTGGCTCACGAACAGCACGGTGCGTCCCTGCTCGCCGCTCACTTCGGACAGGCGGCCGAGGCATTTCTTCTGGAAATCGGCATCGCCCACCGCGAGCACTTCGTCCACCACGAGGATGTCCTGCTCCAGGTAGGCCGCCACCGCGAATGCGAGGCGCACGTACATGCCGCTGCTGTAGCGCTTGACCGGCGTTTCGAGAAACTGCTCGACGCCCGAAAAATCCACGATGGCGTCGAACTTGGCGGCGATCTCCGCCTGGCGCATGCCGAGGATGGCGCCGCTCAGGAAAATGTTCTCGCGGCCCGTGAGTTCGGGATGAAAGCCGGTGCCGATTTCGAGCAGCGCACCGAGCCTGCCGTGCAGCAGCGCCGACCCTTCGGTGGGCGCGGTGATGCCGGAGAGAATCTTGAGCAGCGTGCTCTTGCCGGCGCCGTTGTTGCCAAGCACGCCGAGCACTTCGCCGCGCGCGAGGTCGAAGGAAACGTTGCGCAGTGCCCAGAAATCGGCCGTTACCGGCCGGGCACCGGAAAACGGACGCGTGATCGCCTGCGCGAGCGCGTCGCGCAGCGTCTTGTACTGCTCGCGCGCGGCGCCGATGGCGTAGCGCTTGCCGAGCCCGCGTACCTGCAGCGCCGCGCTCAAAGCGTGTCCGCGAACGAGCGCTGCCGCCGCTCGAAGAAGATGATCGCCAGCGCCAGCGCCAGCAGGGTGACGACGACGGAGGCCAGCAGGATCGAGGCATCCGGCACCGGGCCGCCGATGAGCGCCCAGCGGAAGACATCGATGATGCCGGCCATCGGGTTGATCCCGTAGAGCCAGCGCCAGTCGGGCGGCACCAGGGAACTCGGATAGGCGACCGGGCTGGCGAACATCGCGAGCTGCGCGAGGAAGGGCAGCGTATAGCGCACGTCGCGGTATTCGACGTTCAGTGCCGCCAGCCAGAGCCCGGCGGCAAGCGCGGCGCACAGCGCGAACAGAGCGAGCAGCGGAATCGCAAGAATGCCCGTCGTCAGCTGGACTCCACTGGCCAGCGCGACCACCAGCAACAGCGCGAAAGCGACGAGGAAATCGACCACGCCGGCCAGTGTCGTCGCCACCGGGACCAGGATGCGGGGAAAATTCGCCTTGGTGACGAGCTTCTCGTTCTCGATCAGGCTGTTGCTCGACTGGGTAAGCGCGAACGCGAACAGCTGCCACGGCACGAGGCCGCAGAGCACGAATACCGGGTACGGCAGGCCATCGGACGGCACCCCGGCCAGATGCCCGAAGAAAAGGCTGAACACCAGCATGGTCAGCGCAGGCTGCAGCAGGACCCAGACCACGCCGAGCGTGGTCTGCTTGTAGCGCACCGAGAGGTCGCGCCGCGCGAGCAGCCAGAGCAGCTCGCGGTGCTGCCAGGCGTCAAGCAGGCTGCGCGCGATGCGCGGCGGCCGGCTGTCGATGAGGCGCGGTTCAGGCATCGCGCCCGCCGGATTTTTCCTCGTGGTACTCGTCGTCGATGTTCACGTCCCAGATCGCGCTCTTGTCCGCACTGCCCGCCACGATCGCCTCCACCGCCTTCTTCGCCGACAGCATCGAGTGGTCCTGGTTGTTGTAGCGGTGCATGCCGTTGCGCCCGACGAGAAACAGGTTCGGAAACGCATCCAGGTAGCGCCGCAATTCGTCGAAGCGGCCGTAGGTGCCATAGTAGCCGGGATAGGCCTTCGGCATCCGGATCACGACCCCGTCCAGATGATCCGCCGACTCGGCCAGATTCAGGCGGCGCATTTCTGCAACACCGAGCTGTTGCAACTCCGCATCGGTGAGCGACCAGAGTTCGTCGCCCTCGCGGCAGAAATACTCCATGCCGATCCAGACGGTGTCCGGATCACGCACCAGGTAGGGGCTCCAGTTGTTGAAGACCTGCAACCTGCCGACCTTGACGCCCGATTCCTGGACGTAGATCCAGTTGTCGGGGACGATATTCATCGGCCCTTGCCCGCCCGGATTGCGCATGAGGCGGCGGTAGAGCAGGCCGACAGTGATGAAATCGCGGTATTCGAGGCCTGCCGCGATTTCCATCGGCGCCGGCGGCGCGCCGGGCGCGAGACCCAGCACCAGATCGCGCACCGGCATGGTGGAGACGAAGCTGTCGGCTTCGAAGCGTTGCTCCGTCCCGTCCGGCCTGCGAACCTGCACCGCCCGGATGCGGCCGCCGCCCTGCTCGATTTGCGCCACGGGTGCTTCGAACTCGAAGCGCACGCCGCGCGCGCGCAGCTTGTCGACCGTGGTTTCCCACATCAGCCCGGGGCCATACTTGGGATAGAGAAAGCGCTCGATAAGGGAAGTCTGCTGCGCGGCGCCAAGGCCATCGCCACGGCGAAACGGCTTGAGCACCGCGTGCAGCAGGGCCTTTGCGATGGACAGGCTCTTGACGCGCTGCGCGCCCCATTCCGCGCTGATCCGGTCGCAGGGCGTGCCCCAGACCTTCTCCGTGTATTCCTTGAAAAACTGCAGGTAGAGCAGCCGGCCGAAGCGGTTGATGAAGAAATCCTCGAGGCTGCGCTCGGGCCGGCGCGGGAACAGCATCGCCCGGACGTAGCTCGCGCCGAAGCGGGCGCAGCGCCACAGGCCCAGCTTGAGCGCGGTTTCGAAGTTCGCCTTCAGGGGATAGTCGAAGAACTTGCCGTCGAAGTAGATGCGCGACAGGCGCTTCCTCACCAGCATCACGCGCGCATCGGACTCGGCAGCGGCAGCGGTCGCGTCCAGCGTCCTCTGCCTGCCCTGGTAGGCGAGCACCAGGTCCCGGTCCCCGGCATCCTGCGAGGCGCTCGCGGCCAGCGGCAGCATGCGCGTCCACCAATCCATCACCCAGTCCGACTTGGAGAAAAACCGGTGCCCGCCGATGTCGATGCGGTTGCCCTTGTACTCGATCGACTGGGACAGCCCGCCGATGCTGCGCGTCGCCTCGAGCACCACGATGTCGCGCACGCCCGCCTCGGCGAGCTCCCAGGCCGCGGTCAGGCCCGCCGGGCCGGCGCCGATGATCACCACGCGTGACCTATTGGTTTCGATGGTCCTGGTACCTCGTGAAGAGCAGGAACTTGCGCGACGCGAAATTGAAAGTGAACACCAGCGCCGCGGATGGAATTTTCGCCTGCACCGGACTGAGGGCGAACCGGTCGACGCCAATGTAGATCACCAGCTCGTTGATCGCCATCCCCGCCAGGCCGATGAGCGCGAATACGGCGAATTCGATGCGCCGGTCGGCCAGGCGCCGCTCGGCGAATACCCAGCGCACGCTGAGCAGGTAGATCAGCGCCAGGCCCGAGGCGAAACCCAACGGCGCGGCGAGCAGATAGTGCACCCCCGCGACATACACGAGCGCGCCCAGCACCGCCATGTCGACACCCAGCGCGAGCGCCGACGCGCCGAAGTAGCGGATCCCCTCCTTCGCCAGGCCGCGAAAGTTCACTTGTCCACCTTCAGGAGCATCGACGTCACCACGCCGCCGCTTTCCCTGGCGCGCACGTGCACGGCCTGCGCGTACCCGGTCATCGCGCGCGTCCCGGCCTGCCAGGCCAGCGTGCGTATGGTGTCGCGCGGGTGGTAGAGGCTCAGGAAAACGTAGTCGGCGCCGGACTCCCGCACCGCCTGCCTGTAGGCGTCGGGGGGCAGCGCGGTATCCGGCGCGGGCACACCGCGCCGGCCGGCAAGCAGCGCAACGTACCCGGGGGTGACCCACATGACGCGGTCTTCGGGGCGGGTACGCCGGGCGATTTCCTGCATGTCGGCGAAGAGGTCGAGTTGCAGCTGGGCGCGGGCGCGCGCCTCCGCAAGGTCCGGCGTTCGATACCAGTCGACAACGCCCGCATAGCGCGGGACCTGCGCCCTCTGGACCATGAAGGCCAGCGCCGGTGCGCACAAGCTGAGTATCAGGACCGCGACCAGCCCATATCCGAGGGACGGCGGGCGCCCAAGGCGTTGCAACGCACGAGCGACCGCCCAGAAGGCATACAGGACCAGCGCTGGCAGCACCGGAAAGAGGAAGCGCCCCATCTGGTCGTAAAACGGCCACGCGAGGAATGTCGCCAGGTACCCGGCCATCATCCAGGCGTCGGCCTTGCCGGCGGCCAGCCGCAACGCGATCCCAGCCAGCGCCGCGAACCCCAGGGCGCCGGCCAGCAACGCGCGCACGGGCCTGCCTTCCACCCAGAACAGAAGCACGGATCCGACCCAGGCCTCGCCGATGGCGTTGGCCTGTCGCAGGAGGCTCGCGCCGATGGCGGCCAGGGGATTGTCCGCCCCGAGGAACGCGCCGCCGTGCGCAAGGACGAACCGCGCGTTGACATCAGCCGTCACTGCCGGGCGCACAAGGACCCAGACGAGATACATTGCGATCGCCGCGGCAGCCGGCGCCGAGGCGCGCAACCGCGCGGCGAAGGGCTGGCCACGCCGCGTCAACGCCCATAGCGCGTACGCGGCAATCATGACCAGTGCCGCGGTACGCGTCAGCAGCATCGCAGCCATCAGCAGCGCAAGAACGACGAGCCGGCCGGCGCCGTCGGCGCGATTGCCGTCCCTGCCAGGCGCAAGCAGGCAGAGCGTCCAGAGCAGCAGCAGGCAAAACAACGGCTCGCTCAGGATGCCCTTGGCATTGACCCACATCGCGGGCAGGAGAAGCACGCACGCCACCGCGATTGCCGCCATGCGGCGGTCCTCGAGCCAGCGCACGCCGAGCAGGTAGACAACGGGAATGGAAGCCGCGAGGATCAGCGCCGTCAGGACATGCGCCCACGCAATGTCGTGTGCCGCGCCGGCCAGGGCGAGCACCGCGGGAAACAGCGGCGGGTGGAAAGCCTCGCCGGCAAAAGCCGCCGCCACGGCCTGGGACGCATCCCGGTATGGCGAGAACACCTGCGCCATCACCAGGTAGCTGACGCTGTCGTCGGCGAAGGTCGCGAGGGTCGGCTGCGAGACGAACACGGCGCAGGCCCACGCGAATCCGAGCGTCAGGATTGCGACCACGAAGTCGGACGCCTCGAAGCGCATCTGCCGGGTCACGTCGTGCCGCTCAGCACGGTAGCGACGCGGTGCGCCATTTCCGTCCAGGAAAACAGATTTGCGTGCGCAAGGCCCCTGGGCAGCAGCGCGGCCCGAAGTGCAGGATCCTGGATCCTGGTCATCGCGAGCGCGAGGCCGCGATGATCGAAGGGATCGACGTAGATCGCCGCATCGCCGGCCGCCTCGGGCAGGGACGCATGGGAAGTCGTGATTACCGGACAGCCGCTCGCCAGCGCCTCTATCACCGGCATGCCGAATCCCTCGTAGGTCGAGGGATACACCAGCGCCAGCGCGCCGCAATAGGCGAGCCGCAAATCCTCGTCGCTCAGCGAAGCCAGTCTGATCGGGCTGCCGGCGCTGGCGGCCAGCTGGTCCGGATCGAGGTCCGGCATGTTGCCGACGCACAACACGCTGTAGCGCGCACGGTCCGGCAACGACGCGAACGCGCGAAAGAAGGTTCCGGCGTTCTTGTAGCTTGGCCTGCTGCCGACAAGCAGGAAGTACGGCGAGTTGACGCCGTGACGGCGCCTGAAATCGTCCACCTCGGCAGCGCCGGCCGGCCGGAAAACCGGATCGACGCCGACGTGCGCCACCGTGATGCTGCCTGCGGGCACGGCCGGATGGAAGCTGCGCAGGTCGCGCGCCGTGCTGTGCGATATCGTGACAAAGCGCGCAGCGCGCCCGATGCAATGCGCCTTTTCGCGCCAGTCCGGAACACTGAGATCCGCATTGAGGACTTCGGGAATCATGTCGTACACCATCATCACCACCGGCGCGGCGGACGGCGTCGAGTAATACGTCGAGGTAAACACCGTGGCGCGCTCCTCGTCACACACCGCCTGCAGCATGGCTCGATCCGCGGCCAGCGCGTCATAGGAATGGCGCGGCACCGTGCGCATCCGCATCCCGGGAACGCGGGGCGCGGTCCCGTCGCGGTCCAGAAGCAGGACCTTCTCGGCAAATCCGCTCTTGGTCCATTCCTGGAACAGGCTGCGCCAGACGCGCGCAATGCCGGTCGCGTAATCCTGGAAGAAAACACCATCGACCACGACCCTTGGGGGACGCCCGGATGCTGCGGCGGGAGCGCGGCGCGTCGGCGCCGCACGCGGAGCCTTTGCACGGCAATGCCGCTGCCACGCGTCCCGATAGAGGGTCTCGAGCCGCGCTATGAAACCCCGGGCGTCGGCGAGGGGCGCATGCTCCGTTCGCTCTCGCAAACCGCGCCGCAATTCGGCCAGCCAGTCGATTGAATCCACGCCTGCGATGCATGGATTCTCGGCCCAGGTGAATTGCAGCGGCGCCGGCCGCTGCTCGAACACCGGAATCCGCCTGCCGCGCGCGCCGTGGCCGGCCAGATCGACAAGGATGTCGACGCGATCCTCCTCGATACGGGCGGCGAGCTGCCCGGTGCCCATGCGCGCGGTCGCGTGCCACAAGTCGGCCAGGTTTCTCTGGCGCCAGACATCGCCGGACTCGGCCTCGGCATCCGAATAGCACAGCATCTCGAAAGAGTCGCGCGACCGGAGTTCAAGGACCGGCTCGATCAGGCAGGCGAGTTCCGGGTCGCTGAAATCCGGCGCGAGATACCCTATGCGCATCTTTTTCGCCGGATCGAGCAGGTTTTCATGCGGCACTCTGCGCTCCGGCACGGCGCGCCGCCTCGCCCAAGCAAGGTGCTGCTCGAGAATCTCTGCCGCGGATATTCCGGGCGCGCAATTCAGCGCATGCAGCATGTCGCTGGCGAATGCCTGGTTGTCCGGCTCGAGATCACGTGCGCGGCGAAACGCGGCAAGTGCGGCTTCGACAGCGCCGGATTGCCGCAATGCCCAGCCGAGCGCCGAGTGCCACAGGGCCCGGCTCGCGTCCAGCGCCACCGCGCGCCGGAGGCTGTCCACTGCGCCGCCGATGTCGCCCCGGTCGAGCTGCAGGGTCCCCAGGTTGAACCAGCCTTGCGCGAGGCCGGCATCGGCCTGCAGCGCCTGCCGGTAGTGCCGCTCGGCCTCCGCGTCCTTGCCGGCACGCTGCAGGAGCATGCCCAGATTCACATTCGCTTTCGCGTGCCCCGGATCGAGCGCGAGCGCTTTGCGGAAAGCGCTCTCCGCCTCGACCGCCCGTCCGCGGTCCAGGCAGCCAAGCCCCGTTTCGAACCAGCGGCTTGAATCGCCGCCGCTCATGACGTTCCGGCGCACCAGTATTCCGGATTCAGGTTCTCGCTGGTTCGCCTGCGCAACACATCGGCCGGCTCGGGTCCCGCCTGCATGCCATGCCGCATGCGTACGAGCTGCCAGCGCCGCTCCATTTCCGCCGAACTGCTCAGGCCGCGAATCGGCGCAATCACCTGGAGCGAGGTCTGGCCCGCGAAAACCGACGAGTAAGTCCGGACTTTCTCCCACTGCTCCACGACGCAGCAATTCAACCATTCGAGATCGTCACCGTCCGGGCGCATTGCCTCCTGGCGCTCGGCGGGCGCGAGGAACGGCTCAGCCACCGCCCCCTGCCAATCAGCCGCCAGCCAGTCGATGGCGGCGAGCGTCTGGATCGACGCGACACGCATCGCCAGTTCTCCGGTGATCCGGGCATACGAAATTCTCTTCGGCAGGCTCGGCTCCGCTTCGAGTGCGCGGGCAACGCACCGGAGAGAGTGGCTGAGCCACGCATATCGTTCGCTTGAGCCGCGGGTTTCCTCCCTCGAGTGCGCGTGCGCCGCGAGCCCTTCAAGATAGGCGGCGGCAGCGCCGCCGCCGGCAAGCCCCGCCCTGCCGGCTGCGACGCGCGCGGCATCCGCCTGGACGAGCAGGCCCGCAGCGGCGATACGTTCCGCCCTGTCCGGCTTGCAGGCGAATGCATTGAGCAGGTCCGAGGGGTCGGCACTCGCCGGGTCGAAGGGCACGAGGAAAAGCGGCCCGGGCAGCAAGCGGTAGAACTCGTAGCCAAGTTCCGCGAGAGGCTCAAGGACGCGCAGGTCGACGCTGTTATCCGCCTTGATTTCGAACATGAGCAGCGGAGAATTCTCACCAAGAAATTTTTTCCCGCCGGCGATCGCCTCGAATTCGTGGCCCTCGACGTCCACCTTGACCAGATCCACGTTCGTCCAGCCGCAGTCGGCCGCCATTCGATCGAGGGTAGCCGTCCTTACCTGCACGACATCGCCACTTGCGCCGCCGGGCTTTGCAACCGAATTCAATTCGGAGTGCGCGCCGACGGAGAACGCAATCGATCCCTCGCGGTCGCTTACCGCCGTGCGGGAGACCACTACATTCCTGAATCCGTTGACGCCGATGCTCCGCTCGAGGAAATGCGCCGCGGCAGGCGTGGGCTCGAAGGCCCAGACGCGCCCTCCGCTGCCGACCGCCTGCGCCATGGCGACCGTGTAGACGCCGATGTTCGCCCCCACGTCCACCGCCTGCATGCCCGGCCGCAGCCAGCGACGCACAAAGCGGATCTCGTCCTCGAACCAGTCTTCCTGCTCGCGCAGGATGTAGGTGGAAAGACAGTCGAGCGTAGCGGGCGCGGCGATGCGCGCGCCGCCCTGGACATTCAGGACGCATTCCTCATCCATTCATGCGCCCCTGGACCAGTGTGCATGGATTTGCGCGTAGGCCGCCTCCACGCCGCGCGCAAACCCCGCGGCATCCAGCAGCGGACTGGAACGCAAGCGCTTGCGCATCGACCCGCGCAATGCGGCCAGCCGCGGCGCGTCGGCCGCGAGCGCAAGGGCCGAGTGCGCGTATTCTTCCGGCGTCGCAGCCACGAGTTCAGGCAGGCCGGCCCGCGCCAGAATGCTCGCGCCTACCCTTGACGCATGGGTGGTACCGGCCCGCGAAATTACCGGAACACCCATCCACAGGGCTTCGCAGGTGGTCGTCGTGCCGTTGTAGGGAAACGTATCCAGAGCGATATCCACCTCGCGGTACCTGCCGAGATGGCCGCCTTGCGAGTCTTCGGGACCGAGCAGCTCGACCCTCCCCGCGTCAATGCCGTTGGCCGCGAACTGCCCGTAAACCGCGCGCCGCGCACCCTCCTCGCCCAGTGCATGCGCCTTCATGAGCAGGCGCGCCTGCGGCAGGCCGGCGAGGATCCGCGACCACAGCGCGATCGTTTCCGGCGTCACCTTGGCGAGGTTGTTGAATGAACCGAAGGTGACGCGCCCGGAATCCAGCATGGGCGGCGCGCCGGGCTCCGGCGCACCGGCCGGCGGCGCGTAGCAGAGGAATCCCGTCGCCAGGCGCACGAGCTTTTCGCTGTGGTGGCGATCGGCCTCGCCCTCCGGGTCCGCCCAGGCGTCCGTGATGCGGTAATCCATCTGCTGGAGGCCGGTGGTGTCGGGATATCCAAGCCACGTGACCTGCACGGGCGCCGGTTTGCGCGCGAAGAGCAGCGGCCGGCCGCCGCCCGTGTGCCCTGCGAGGTCGACCAGGATATCGATGCGGTCCTGCCGGATCAGGCGCGCGGCCTCGTCGTGGCCGAGCCGGTGAATATCCCGCCATTCGTCGCACAGCGCCTTCAGCCGCCCGGTCACCGCGTCCGGATAAACCACGTCCGAATAGCATGTGCTGCGCAGCGCGTTGCGATCGCGCGCCGCAAGCAAGGGCTCGAAGAACGTGGCAACGGGATGGGCGTGGAAATTGGGTGATACGTAACCGACGCGGAGCTGCCTCGCCGGACTTCGGTCGAACCCCGCACTGCCCGATTCGCGCGCAAATCCGCCGGCATGCCGCTTTGCCCATGCGACGTGCTCTTCGTAAAGAGCCTGTCCCTGGTCGCCTTTGCGGTAGTGCAGGCACAACAGGAGATTGCTGTGGGCACCGCTGAATCCCGGCTGATCGGCGACAACCTGCCGAAAACTGGCCTCGGCCTCGTCCACGCGGCCCGTCAGCATGAGGGCATTGCCGAGGCCAAAGCGCGCGCGCGCGTCGCCGGGGTCCGCTTCCAGCACCGCACGATAGTTTTCCGCCGCCGCGTCGAGCTTCCACTGCACGACGCAAGCCTCGGCAAGCACGCAGCGCCAGTCCGGGTGCGCGGGTTCCAGCGCCAGCGCCCGGCCGATGTCCGCTTCGGCCCGCGCCGCCTCCCCGCGCAGCTTGTGCATGTTGCCCCGGTTGTACAGCGCGTTCGCCAGCTCCGGCTCCGCGCGCAGCGCCGCCTCGTAGCACTGCATCGCCCCCTCGGCGTCCCCCGCCGCCTCCAGCACGCACCCCAGGTTGTTGTGCGCCCGCGCCAGCCCAGGCTCCAGCGCCAGCGCACGCCGGTACGCCTGCGCCGCCTCCTGCAGCCTGCCGGCATCCTGCAGCGTGCAGCCCAGCATGTAGTGATGCCGCGCCACCCCGCCATCGGCCGCGATCGCACGGCCCAGCGCCTCGATCGCCGCCCCGTGCTCCCCGCTCTCGTGGCTCTGGTTCCACAGCCGCTCCAGCGCCTGTGCATCCTCCGGCAACCGCGCGACGGTCTCGCGTTTCACATCACGCATTTCGCTATAGTAGCCGTTCCGCAACCCGACCAATCCGCTGGCCAGGCACCATGGCGCAGGCATCCATCCAGACCGTGCAGCAATACTGGGACGCGCGGCCCTGCAATATCCGGCACTCCGACAAGCCGGTCGGTTCGCCCGAGTATTTCGAGGAAGTGGAGAAGCGCAAATACTTCGTCGAACCGCATATTCCCGGATTCGCCGAATTTGCCCGCTGGTCGGGCAAGCGCGTGCTGGAAGTGGGCTGCGGCATCGGCACCGATACGATCAGCTTCGCGAGAGCGGGCGCGCTCGTCAGCGCGGTGGACCTCTCCGGAAACTCTCTCGCGCTCGCGTCGTCCAGGGCCAAGCTGCTCGGCCTCGGCGGGCGCATCCGGTTCTTCCAGGCCGATGCGGAAAACCTGGCCGCTGCCGTGCCGCGCGAGGAATATGACCTTGTTTACTCGTTTGGCGTGATTCACCATACGCCGCACCCGTCGAAGGCCATCGAGAGCATCCGCCAGTACATGTCCGCGCATTCCGAATTCCGCCTCATGCTCTACGCCTCGAATTCGTGGAAGGCCGCGATGATCGACGCCGGCTTCGATCAACCCGAAGCCCAGGCCGGTTGCCCGATCGCGCACGTCTACACCGCGCAGGAGGCGCGCGAACTCATGGCCGGTTTCGACATCCTCGAAATGCGCCAGGACCATATCTTTCCGTACCTGATCGAGAAATACCTGCGCTACGAATACGAATTGCAGCCCTGGTTCAAGAGCATGCCGGTGGAGATGTTCCGGGCGCTGGAGCGGCGCTTCGGCTGGCACCGCCTGATCCGCGCGAAGCTTTCCTAGAAAAACGTGCGCATCTCGGTCATCGGTCTGGGAAAACTCGGCGCGCCCCTGGCCGCGGCTCTCGCCAGCAAGGGTCACGAGGTCGTCGGCGTGGACCTCGACAGGGAATGCGTGCGGCTGCTCGGCGAAGGCAAGGCGCCGGTGGACGAGCCGCGCCTGCAGGAACTGATCGACACCGGCCGCGCGCGGCTGCGCGCCACCACCAGTTATCCGGAGGCGGTGCGCGACAGCGAAGTCAGCTTCATCATCGTCCCCACGCCCAGCGGCGCGGATGGCGCGTTCTCGAATCGCCACGTCATCGCAGCCGTTACGGAAATCGGCGCCGCGCTGCGCGGCAAACCGGATTACCACGTGGTTGCCGTCACAAGCACGGTGATGCCGGGCTCGACCGGGGGCGAGATCCGCACCGCGCTTGAATCCAGCTCCGGCCGCAAGCTCGGGGAAAACCTGGGGCTCTGCTACAACCCCGAATTCGTCGCCCTCGGCAACGTCGTGCGCGACACGCTCAAGCCGGAGATGATCCTCATCGGCCAGTCGGACGCCCGGGCGGGCGACCTGCTGGAGCGCGTCTACCTGCAGGTATGCGATGGCCGGCCGCCGGTGGCGCGCATGAACCTCGTCAACGCGGAACTCACAAAGATCGCGCTCAACACCTTCGTCACCACCAAGATCACCTACGCCAACATGCTGTCGGAGATCTGCGAGCGGCTGCCCGGCGGCGATGTGGATGTGGTCACGGCGACGCTCGGGCTCGACAGCCGGATCGGCCGCAAGTACCTGCAGGGGGCCATCGGCTACGGCGGCCCGTGCTTCCCGCGCGACAACATCGCTTTTGCCCTGCTCGCGAAACGCATTGGCGCGCGCGCCGACATCGCGCAGGCGACCGACCTGCTCAACCGGCACCAGATCGAGCGCCTGTTCGCTTCCGCCACCGCGCGCCTGTCAGCCGGCGCCTCGATTGGCGTGCTTGGCTTGTCGTACAAGCCGGATACCGCGGTGATCGACGAGAGCCAGGGTGTTGCGCTCGTCAAGCGCCTGTCAGACGCAGGCTACAAGGTTGCCGCCTACGATCCGCTTGCCATGCCGAACGCAAGCGCAGCGCTGGGCCCCTGTTTCACCGGCGCTGAGTCGGCCGAAGCCTGCGTCCGCGGCGCCGATCGGGTGATCGTCACGACCGCATGGCCGCAGTTCCGGGACATACCCTCCGCCGCCTTTGCTAGGACGCAGGCGCGCATCGAGGTGGTGGACTGCTGGCGGATACTCGATGCCGGCCGCATCGGATCCAGTTGCACCCTGGTCTATCCCGGACGAGCCTAGGGGCGGTTGGCCCACATGCCGCGATAGGCGTCTTCCAGCGCCCGGGCAAATCCGGCGGCATCGAGCAGAGAAGAAGCACGCACGCGCTCGCGCAAGCCGGCATGCAATTCGCGCAAGCGCCGCGTGTCTTGCGCCAATTCGATCGCCTTCCGCACATACTCCTCCGGCGTCGCCGCGATCCACTCGTCCAGCCCGACCCGGTGCAGGACGCTCACGCTGACCCTGGACAGGTGGGTGCGCCCCGCAAGCGCGACGACGGGAACGCCCATCCACAGCGCCTCGCAGGTCGTCGCGGTGCCCTGGTAGGGAAACGGATCCAGCGCGATGTCCAGGTCGCGATAGGCGCCAAGATGCCCGCCATGCGACGCGACCGGCCCGAACAGCTCGACCCTGCCCGCGTCGACGCCGTTAGCCGCGAAATGCCCATGCACCGCGCGCCGTGCGCCCTCTTCGCCCAGCGCATGCGCTTTCATGACCAGGCGCGCCTGCGGCAGGCCGGCGAGGATCCTCGACCACAGCGCGATGGTTTCCGGCGTCACCTTGGCGAGGTTGTTGAATGAGCCGAAGGTGATGCGCCCGGATTCCAGAACCGGCGGCACGCCGGGCTCCGGCGCGTCGGGCGGCGGCGCGTAGCAGAAGAATCCCGTCTTCAGGCGCACGAGCTTTTCCGTGTGGTGGCGGTCTGCCTCGCCTTCCGGGTCCGCCCAGGCGTCCGTGATGCGGTAGTCCACCTGAGAGAGGCCGGTGGTATTCGGGTAGCCCTGCCAGTTCACCTGCACCGGCGCCGGCTTGCGCGCGAAAAGGAGCGGCCGGCCGCCGGCGGTGTGGCCGGCCAGGTCGACCAATATGTCGATGCGGTCCTGCCGAACCAGGCGCGCCGCCTCGTCGTGCGGCATGGCGCGAATATCGCGCCACTCATCGCACAGCGCCATGAAACGCCGCGTGACGGCGTCCGGATTGGCGACCGTCGAATAAAAGAAGGTGCGAAACGCGCTCCGGTCGTGCGCCGCGAACACGGGCTCGATCGCCCATGCGACTGCGTGATGCTGGAAATTGGGCGACACATAGCCGATGTTCAGTTTCCTGCCGGCGGCGGACGTCCTGGCCGGATGCTCGAGTCGCGGCAGGTCGCGGGCGTGCTGCCTCGCCCATTCGAGGTGGGCTTCGTACATCACGCGCGCGTCGTCGCCCTTGCTGTAGTGCATGGCGAGGAGCATGTTGCTGTGGGCTTCCGCGTAGTCCGGCTGGCATTCGACCGCGCGACGGAAGCCGCTTTCCGCTTCCTGCGGCCGGCCGGCGATCAACTGCGCGCTTCCCAGGCCGTTGTGCGCGCGCCTTTCAAGCGGATCCACCGCCAGCACTGCGCGAAATGCGGCAATCGCGTCGTCCGCCTTGCCCTGCAGGGCGAGCGCTTCGCCGAGGGCGCAGCGCCAGTCCGGGTGCGCGGGTTCCAGCGCCAGCGCCCGGCCGATGTCCGCTTCGGCCCGCGCCGCCTCCCCGCGCAGCTTGTGCATGTTGCCCCGGTTGTACAGCGCGTTCGCCAGCTCCGGCTCCGCGCGCAGCGCCGCCTCGTAGCACTGCATCGCCCCCTCGGCGTCCCCCGCCGCCTCCAGCACGCACCCCAGGTTGTTGTGCGCCCGCGCCAGCCCAGGCTCCAGCGCCAGCGCACGCCGGTACGCCTGCGCCGCCTCCTGCAGCCTGCCGGCATCCTGCAGCGTGCAGCCCAGCATGTAGTGATGCCGCGCCACCCCGCCATCGGCCGCGATCGCACGGCCCAGCGCCTCGATCGCCGCCCCGTGCTCCCCGCTCTCGTGGCTCTGGTTCCACAGCCGCTCCAGCGCCTGTGCATCCTCCGGCAACCGCGCGACGGTCTCGCGTTTCTCCCGCCATATCTCGAGATAGGACCGCTCCAGGTCCCGGACGAATCCCGCTTCGTCCATGAGCGGCGAGCCGCGCATCCGTTGGCGCATGCCGTCGCGCAATCCGGCAAGCCGCGGCAGCTCGCCGGCAGCGCGCACCGCGATCCGGACGTAGTCCGCGGCATCGCGCGCGACAAACTCGTCCAGCCCGACCGAATGCAGGATGCTCACCCCGACGCGCGCCGCATGGCGGTCGCCCTGCAGCGAGACCACCGGCACGCCCATCCACATCGCCTCGCACGTGGTGGTCGTGCCGCTGTACGGAAAGCTGTCGAGCGCGATGTCCACTTCGTCGTAGACCGCCAAGTGGCTTTCGGCCTTTGCCGCCCAGCCCCGCAGCACGAGCCTGCCGGGGTCGATGCCGCGCCGGCGGAACCGGTCCCGAACATTCTCCGCCACGGTCCGCAAGCCAAGCGGCTTTGCCTTGAGCAGCAAGCGGGACCCGGGCACAGCCTCCAATATCTGCGCGGCGGCGTCGAAAAACGGCTCCGACATCTTCTGGAAATTATTGAAGCAGCCGAAGGTAACGCCGTCGTGGCGCAACGCCGGCAGCGGCGCTACCGGGACGACGTCCGGGCCCGGCCGGTAGCACAGGAACGTGCGCGGCAAGCGCAGCAGGCGCTCCACATGCAGCGCTTCCGCCGGGCCCGGCGGATCGGCGCGCGCATCCGTGATGCGGTAGTCGACGGCACGCAAGCCCGTGCTATTGGGATAGCCCAGGTAGCTCAGTTGCACCGGCGACGGCCGCAGGGCGAAAGTGCCGAGGCGCGACTTGGCCGTGTGCCCGGCGAGGTCCACCAGGATGTCGATCCGGTCCGCGCGAATGCGCGCGGCAAGCTCGGACTCGGAAAGCGCCGCGCAATCGGCCCAATGCCCGGCCAATGCGCGCAAGCCCCTGGTCGCTTCGTCGACGATCTTGTTGGTGTAGTAGCAGTACACCGTGAAGCGTTCCCGGTCGTGGCGCGCCAGGATGGGCCACATGAAGCTGGCAACCACGTGAGAGCGGAAATCCGGCGAAACATAGCCGATCCGCAGGGGCCGCGGCCAGGCAGCGTCCAACGGCGCGGCACCGACCGGCTGCTCGTGGCGATCGCCGAAGCGGCGATGCTCTGCCGCAATTTCTTCTGCGCCGATTGCGGCGCTGTAGTTCATCGCCAGCAGCAGCTTGCTGTGCGCGTCGGCATCGTTCGGATTCAGCGCCAGCGCGCGGCGCAGCGTTTCGATGCCGGTGCCCACCATGCCGAGCTGGCATTGGACGTAGCCGAGCGTCGGCTGGAGCCGCGGCAGCCCCGAGCCCTGCGCGCCCAGGCGCTCCAGCTCGGCGAGCGCCTCCTCGTATTCCTCCAGCACCAGCAGCGCAGATGCGAGATTGAAACGCAGCTGCTCGTGGCCGGCATCGATGGCGAGGCCTTCGCGGAAAATCTGCGCCGCTTCCTTCGTCCGGCCGCCGCGGAACAGCACCGTGCCGAGCGCGCAGTGGAATTCAGCGTTGGCCGGCCCCGCAGCCACGGCCCCGCGCAGCAGCGCGGCGGCTTCTTCGCCGCGGCCCGCAGCGTCGGCAGCGAGGCCGAGCGAATACAGCACTCCGGCATCCTGCTGCGGTCCGCCGGGCTGCGCGGGCGGACTCGCGCGCAGGCCGAAAACGCGCGCCAGCCAGTTCATGCACGAATCTCCGTGACAAATCTCTTTATCGAGCAAGAGGCAATCTTGCTAGGATAGTCTCCGACCATGCTTGCGCACTTTAGCATTGCGAATCCATGCTGTTGCTCCGCGTTCCGGGAATCATGCGCGACTGGCTGAAGCGGCTGCTCGGGGCGCGCGCTCCAGGCGAACCCGGATCGGAGGAATCGGTCGGCGACGCGCAGATTGACGAGTGGATCAGGGAGGCCTTCGCGCTGCATCAGGCGGGCAAATCCGGCGACGCCGAGAACCACTACCGCCGGATCCTGCGCGCGCGGCCGGGCAACGTGGACGCGCTCTACCTCCTCGGCGAGATCGCAAACCGCTCGGGCAGGCACGAGCGCGCGATCGAACTGATCGGCAAGGCGATTGCCGCGAACGACAAGGTCGCGATGTTTCACCACGAACTCGGCTCGGCACTGCGCGCGCAGCGGGACCTGGTCCGGGCGGAGCAGAGCTACCGCAGGGCGATCGAGCTGGCACCGGACGACCTGCAGTCCCTGTCGGAGCTGGGAGACCTGCAGCTCGACCAGGGCAAGGCGGGCGCGGCGGAGCAGACTTTCCGCGAGCTCCAGCGGCGCGCTCCCGGACTGCTCGCCGCCAGCGTCAATCTCGGATCGGCGCTGATGGCGCAGAACCGGCTGGACGAGGCCGAGCAATGCCTTAACGAAGCCCTCAAGCTGGACCCGTTCTGCGTGCCGGCCTTGAGCAACCTTGGCGTGGTCGCCATGAAGAGAAGGAATGTTCCCGGTGCGCGGCAGCTGCTCGAGCGCGCCCTGGAGTTCGATCCCCTGTACTTCGAGGCAAAGGTCAATCTCGCCGTCGTGTACCAGAAGCTGTGGATCTGGGACAAGGCAATGTCCATGCTCGAAGAGGCGGCGCGCATCAGGCCCGGCCACCCGGAAGTGAGATACAGCCTTGCGCGGGCCTATTGGCACCGCAACGATTACGCCGCGGCCGAGCAGGCGCTGCGGGAAGCCGTGCGCCTGGCGCCCCACCTGATCGACGCCGCGGTCGACCTGGGCAGAATCCTCTACGAAACCGGCCGCGCCGACGAGGCCCTGGAGCAGATGCGCGGCGTGGTGCGGCAGTTCCCCACACAGCCGGTCGCGCATGTGTCACTCGGCTTCGCGCTCGAGACGGTGGGCGAATTCGGACAGGCCATGGCCTGCTACGAAAAGGCGCTCGCGCTCGGCGCCGACAATGTGCAGGCGCATGTCAACGTCGGCGTGCTGCGGATCCTGACCGGCGATTTCGAGCGTGGCTGGCCGGAATACGAATGGCGCGTGCGCACCGAAGAGCTGCTGCACGCATACCAGCGCTTCCCGATGCCGCGCTGGGACGGTTCGCCGCTGGCCGGACGCACCCTCCTCGTTCACGCGGAGCAGGGTCTCGGCGACGAGATCATGTACGCCTCCTGCATCCCGGAAGTGATTGCGCAGGCGAAGCATTGCGTGATCGAGTGCGCCCAAAAGCTGGTGCCCGTCTTCTCGCGCTCGTTTCCGCAGGCGACAGTCCGCGCCATGGCCCAGGGCGATACCGCCGCCTGGATCAAGGAGGCGCCGGCCATCGACGTGCAGGTTCCGATCGGCAGCCTGCCGTTCTTCCTCAAGCGCAGGTCGGCCAATTTTCCGCGCGAGCGGGCATACCTGACTGCCGACGCGGCACGTGTGAGCGCATGGCGCGCGCGGCTGGCGGGACTGCCGCCAGGCCCCAAGATCGGGCTGTCCTGGCGCGGCGGCGTACCCCTGACCGGCAACGTGTTGCGTTCCATCACGCTTGAACGCCTCTTGCCCGTGCTGCGGCAGAAAGGCGTCACCTTCATCAGCCTGCAGTACGGCGACGCGCGTGGCGAACTCGACCGCCTGACCCGCGAGCACGGCATCGCGATAGAGCACTGGCAGGAAGCGATCGACGACTACGAGGAAACCGCGGCGCTCATGTGCGCGCTCGATCTCACCATCAGCGTATGCACGGCCGTGGTCCATCTCGGCGGGGCGCTCGGCCGTCCTGTGTGGACGATGGCGCCCCTCAGACCCGAGGCGCGGTACGGCGCCAGCGGCGACACAATGCCATGGTACGGATCCGTCCGGATGTTCCGGCAACCCGCATACGGGGAATGGGAAAGCGTGATCGAGAAAGTGGCGCGGGAGCTTGCTGCCCTGGCGGCGCACCCCATGCTAGCATCGTCGCCCAAGGCAGTGACGCGGTGAAAAGCTCGAGCGGCCCATTCAAAGGATGCGCCGGACATGTCGTCAAGCACTGAGCAGTACACCCTGTACCAGATCGCGAATGCTCCACTGCGGGAGCATCCGTTTCCGCACATCCTGGTGCGCGACGTGTTCGAGCCGGCGCTCTACCGCCGGATGATGGCGAATCTTCTGCCCACGGACCTGATGCGCCCGTTCAAGGAAGAGCGTCCGGTCAACAGCAAATATCCCGACGAGCGCTTCGTGTTCACGCTGGCGAGCGACAGGATCGCCGCACTGCCCCAGCCCTACGGCGCCTTCTGGGGCGAACTTGCGCGCTGGCTGCTCGATACGCCCTTTGCCCTGGCGTTGTTCAACAAGTTCGGGACATTCATCCATCAGCGCTTCGGCAATGCGCAGCCCGCCTACTACAACGAGGCGATGCTGGTCGACGACCGCGAGCGCTACGCGCTGGGGCCCCACACCGACGCGCCCAGCAAGGTGATCACCCTGCTTTTTTACCTCCCGGACAACGACGCCCACGCGCACCTCGGCACCTCGATCTATGCGCCGCGCGATCCTTCATTCCGGTGTCCGGGAACGCAGCACCATTCGATCGACCTGTTCGATCGGGTCGTGACCATGCCTTATCTCCCGAATACGCTGTTCGCCTTCGTCAAGACCGACAACTCGTTTCACGGCGTCGAACCTATCGGGGACCGTGATTACCGCCGGCACCTGCTGCTCTACGACGTCAAATGCAAACTCGGGAACAGCGTCCAGGCCGACGCGGCCGCTGCGGGCCCGGCGCCGGCGCCGAGGGTCGAGTTCAACTTCTAGCGGCGCGAGGAATGCCGATCGAGGCTTGGCGCTAGGTCGCAGCCCGGCCGCGCAAGTCCTGCGCCACTGCCGCGACGACCGGCCGCCAGTCCCTGAAACCGGGCGAACGGTACATTTTCACCGCGGGGTACCACGGCATGGTCTCGCCAGTGTGGCCATAGCGCCATTCCGGGCCGCAGGGTGCCATCACCCACACCGGCCTGCCAAGCGCGCCGGCGAGATGGACCACCGACGTGCAGACGCTTATCACGAGGTCGAGGGCGCAGACGAGAGCGGCGGTCTCGTCGAAGTTGTCGATGGCATCGGCCCAGTGCTCGATTTGAATTCCGTGCCGCGCCCGCAGGGCCTCGGCCTCGACGGCGGCTTGCGCCGTGTACTGCAGGCTGGCGTATCGCGCACCGGGCACGGAGAGGACTGGCAGCAGCTCCGCCAGCGCGATGGATCGCAGCGCGCGCCGCGTCTTGCGCACGCCGCCCGTCCATGACACGCCGACCTTCAGTCCGGGTCCGAGCTGCGCCAGACGCTCGCGCCAATGCGCCGTGCGCGCCGGATCGGCGCGCAGGTAGCCCTGGTGGCGCGGAAAATCCGCAGCACTTCTGCGCAGGAGCAGCGGCAGGCTGCCCATGTCAATCTCGCAGTCGATGCCGCGCTGCGCGATCGGCTGCGGAAGAGCGCGATCCGGGGTCGAGCCAAACACTGTCGCGGCGGGGAACGAACGCGCAAACAGCCCGAGAAGCCGGGGGTCGCATTCGACGATGCAATGACCTGCCTTGCGCACCAGCTCGGGCAGCGTCGACGCGAACATGATTTCGTCGCCCAGTCCCTGTTCCCTGCGGATCAGGATCGTGCGTCCCGCCAGGTCCGTGCCCTCCCAACGCGGAGCGACAGCGGCATAAGGCACGTGACCGCTGCCCGTCCTGCGCAACTCATAGTCCGGCCAGCCCCGCCCGAAGTCCTGCACGAGCAGGTGCGCGAGCGCCCGATGAAACAGCGCCGGCGGATAGCCTGGCCGAAGCGCGAGAGCACGGTCGTAGGCCGCGATGGCATCGTCCGGGCGCCCGAGTTCCTGAAGAATCGAGCCGCGCGCATCGTGCAATTCCGCCTCGTCGGGGCGTATGCGGCTCGCGGACTCGTAGCACGCAAGGGCCCGCTGCGGGTCGTGCAGCTTCTGATGGGCCAGTCCCAGGCAATAGTTCGCCTCGTAGGACGCACTATCCCGCTCTACGGCTTGAGCCGCGACCGCCTGCGCCTGGTCGCACATGTCGGCCTCGATCAGCCTGCCGACAAGTTCCCGCAGGTCGCCCGGCGATGCAGGCGCCGCCCCGGGGCGTCGCCGGTCGCGCGCGCGCGAGAATCGCGCGAGCAGGAAGCGGAGCAGCGTTTTCAGCATTGGCGGGGATGCCACCCGGTCGCGGCCATGCGCCCGGAAGCTTACAGGCGGATCGTTCTATTGACCGAAACGCCGGACGACACCATAATGCGGCGCGTCAATTTCGGGCCACGTCTATGGGCATTTTCGGTTCAGTTTCCAGCAAGCAGGTGGATGAGTTCGCGATCGGTCTGGCGCGGACGCTGGCCGAGAACTACCCGCCGCTGCCCGCGGGGGGCGGCAGCCGGCCGCCGGGAGCGGCGGAAAAGCTCCGTGCCACGCTGGATGAAATCTGCCGCGAAGCCCTCGGTTTCAAGAACCTGCACAAGCTGGGCATCTACAAGAAGGCGCGCCTCGGCAATGCATTCCGCTGGGAGCTGACCGAGCGCGGTTACGAGAAGCGCTTCGTCGAGGAGGCGACGCAGCGCCTCGTCGTGCACATATCCCGCAAGTCCTGAGCCTGATTACGCGCCTCGCGCCACGGCTGCCCAAAGCTGTCCGATGGCCTCCGGCGAGTAGCGCCTGCCGATGATCTCCTGGCCTGCCTTCAGCGCAGGCAGCACCCACGCGGGACGCTTCAGCACCGCAGACAGGTTGCCGGTCAGGTCCTCGCCTATCGAGGCGCAATCCCGGAATTCGAGATAGGACGGCACGGGATGGGCCAGTACCAGACGGCCCGCCCATACCGCTTCGGTCAGGCGGTTGGCGCTCTTGGCGCGCTTCTCCGCCCTGTCCAGCGTCGCAGGAATGACCACCATATCGCACTCGCGCAACGCCTGCGCCTGAGCGGCAGTCGACCAGGGTAGAAACGCGATTTGCGGAGTCCCGCGGGGGCCCGCGCCGTAATGTGCCACGAACTCCTCCGCGCCATGTCCGGGCGCGCACATGACGGCAAATGCAATGCTGTCGACCGATTTCTGCGAATTCGCCCATGCCGCGAGCCTGGGCAGGAACTCAGTCACCTCGTCCAGGTTGCTCTGGTGGCCGTACCACAACAACCGCAGCGGCCGCGCGCGAACGGTCCTGAATCGCTCCAGCCACCGGCGGCGGGGCGGGGCGAAGAACGGCGTGCCACGCGCGCCCTCCACCGGGTCGGCGATGGTCGTTACGCGCGACCTCGTTCTGCGCCGCGCGACATCTGCCATTTCATCGGATCCGGCGACCACGTGGTCCACCATGCCGACCAGCTCGCGCCAGTAGGCGCCCAGCAATGGGTGGTCGAACCTGTCATCGCAGACGTCCGCGATGATTCTTACACCCCGTGCCTTTGCCCGCGCAGCCAAAGCGATGATGCTCGCGCCCGCCGCACGCGCCTGCCCGGGGTCGTAATGGGAATACTTGCCGATCACGATCGCCTGATACGCGGCAAATTCAATGTCCGCCGGGTTGATCGTGGCCTCCGGGTTGGCGATGTCGCTCGCTATGCCCATGCGCGCCATGGCGTGCGCCGGAAGCAGCAGCCGATAACGAACGCTCGCCGAGTCGTGGCTCGTGCCATCGGCCAGCGGACCGGAATCGAGGGTGGCGGTAACCCAGAGAACCCTGGTCACGCTGGAAACTGGCAGCCGGGAAATCCGCATGTCAGACAGCGGCCGCGGGACCAGGTTTGCAGGCGAAACCGCGAACGACGTTTTTGCGCATCTGACTGACGGTTTTTGTCAGCATGCCCAGTACGGCGGAGCGTCATGGCATATATTTCCCTTTTAAATCAATGCGATAAGAATGAACAGGTGCTGGCATCAATCCTGCGTACTTCTGAGTTGCAGCAGCCGTCCCTAATCACACAGGAGTTAATACATGAGAAATCTGCAAAAAGGCTTTACGTTGATCGAATTGATGATCGTGGTTGCCATTATCGGTATCTTGGCCGCGGTCGCAATTCCGGCTTACCAGGACTACATCGCGCGCGCGCAGGTCTCCGAGGCAGTCAGCCTCTCGGCCAGCGCCAAGACCCCGCTGGCGGAGTACTTCTCCGACAAGGGCACTTGGCCGACCAACGCGTCTGACGTCATGGGCAACATGTCGGGCAAGTACACCTCGACGGTCACGCTCGGCTCGGGCGCCGGACTGACCACCACGTCGATCACGGTGACCGCCAGGATCAAGACCGCCACTGTCAACACCAGCATTACCAGTGGCCAACTGAACCTTGCGACTTCCGACGGCGGCAAGACCTGGACCTGCACCACGGGTTCGGACCTGCTGGGCAAGTACGTCCCGTCGTCCTGCCGGTAGTAGATTTGAGGCGAAACGGGGAGCTGCCGAAAACGGTGGCTCCCCTTTTTTGAATAGTCGAGGATCCGATGCCCATTTCCACCAGGATGCAACGCGGCTTTACGCTAATCGAATTGATGATCGTCGTCGCCATCATCGGCATCTTGGCTGCGGTCGCCATTCCCGCATACCAGGACTACATCGCCCGCTCGCAGGTGTCCGAGGCGGTCGTGCTGTCGGCAAAAGGCAAGACCGCCATGGCCGAGTATTTTGCGGACCGCGGCAGCTGGCCGACCGACGCCAGCGAGGTCATGGTCAACCAGTCTGGCAAGTACGTGTCGACGGTTACGCTTGGTAGCGGCGCAGGCCTGACCACCACGTCCATCACCATTACGGCACGGATGAAATCCGCAACCATCAATACCAGCATCACGAGCGGACAACTGAACCTTTTCTCGCTCGATGGCGGCAGGACCTGGACCTGCACCACGGGTTCGGATCTGCTGGGCAAGTACGTACCGTCGGCCTGTCGTTAGTTTCGCGCTCGGACTTGCGGCAGCCACCCCGGCGGGTGGCTTTTTTTTGGGCGGCCTGGATTCGTGTACTCTCTTCAGGCAGCACCTGAAATGAGAGAGCGATGTTCGACTGGCTCAAGCGCAAGCTGCAATTCGGGGCGCAACCATCCCGAACCCGCCTCGGATCGGCTGAAGAAGCATTCCAGCGCGGCCTGCTGGACGAAGCGCGCAGCCAGGCCGTTGCGCTCCTCGAATCCTCCCCGAAAGACGCAGGCGCCCTGTCCCTGCTGGCCGCAATAGCGGCCGACCAGCACCGCATCAGCGAAGGCCTGCGTTGGGCCGAAGCGGCGATCGCCGAGGATCCGCGAACCGTGGCGGCACACTACGCGGCAGGGCGGCTCTGGGATCTGGCGGCCCGGCCGGACAAGGCGGAAGCGTGCTACCGGCAGGTCATCGGGCTCGACGCGCGCCATGCCCGCGCCCACAACAACCTCGGCCGCATCCTGAGCCTGCGGGGAGACTTCGCCGAGGCGGCAGCCTGCTACCGGGAGGCGCTGCGCATTGAACCGGACCAGCCCGAGGCGAATCAGAACTACGCCATTCTCAGCGGCGATGCAGCGGCGCGCGAGACCGCAATCCGGGAATTTCGCCGCCAGATCGAGGCGGTCCCCAATGACGCGCGGGCTTACACGAATCTCGCCAACCTCCTGAGCGGTTCGGAGCGCTACGCGGAAGCACTGGCTCACCTCGATCGCGCGCTGGCGATCGATCCCGAGCGCGCGGATGCGCGCTACGCCCGCGCTCTGCTGCTCCTGACGATGGGCGACTACGCCGCGGGCTGGGGGGAATACGAATGGCGCTGGCGCCTCAACAACCAGTTCAGCGACCCGGCGCTGCGCTTTTCCATGCCGCTCTGGGACGGCAGGCGGCAGGACGGCGGCGTGATCTTCGTCCATGGCGAAATCGCCTTCGGCGATTCGCTGCAGTTCGTGCGCTACGCGCGGCTGGTCGCCGAGCGTTGTGCCAGTGTCGTGTTTGAATGCCCCCCGCAGCTCAGGTCGCTTTTCGAAAGCGTGGAGGGAATCACGCGCGTAGTCGTCCCCGGGGATGAACTGCCCGCATTTGATGCCCACGTCGCGCTCTCGGGCCTGCCGCGGGTCTTCGGCACGACGCTGCAGAACATCCCGTGGCGCGGACCGTACATCAGCGCGGACCGGGACCGCGTGGTGGACTGGGGCCGCCTGATCGAGCCCGAGTCCGCCGGACGCCTGAAGGCTGGACTCGTGTGGACCGGGAACCGCAAGGCCGCGAACAACCGGGAGCGCTCGGTCAGCCTCGAGATCCTCGCCCCGCTACAGGACGTTTCCGAAGTGGCGTTCTACAGCCTGCAAAAGGGCGCCGCCGGCGTTCGCGGAATGGCGGCCAGGGAATTGCGGGTAATCGACCACACGTCGCGCTTCGCCGATTTTTCCGACACGGCGGCCTGCATCAGCTGCCTCGACCTGGTGATCACTGTCGACACCTCTGTCGCCCACCTCGCAGGTGCGATGGGCAAGCCCGTCTGGGTCCTGCTCAACCGGACGTCGGACTGGCGCTACCACCTCGAGCGGTCGGACAATCCCTGGTACCCGAGCATGCGGCTCTACCGGCAGGCGCGCGAGGGACAATGGGACGAGGTTGTCGGGCGCGTCGCCAACGACCTGCGGGACGCAGCAGCGCGCCGCATCCGGAATCAGGGCGCGTAGCCGGGGATTTTCGACTCGTCCACGTCGTCGATCTGCTCCTTGTCGAGAAACAGCTCGGCGTAGCGCTGATACACCTTCTTGCGCACGAAAACGTCGAACAGGTCGGGATCGACGTGCCCGCCGAGCCGCATCTTGCCGAGGATCTGGAGCGACTCCGACAGGGTCTTGCCCTTCTTGTAGGGGCGATCCTTCGCGGTGAGCGCCTCGAAGATGTCGGCAATGCCCATGACGCGGGCCTGCACCGACATCTGCTCGCGCGTGAGGCCTTTCGGGTAGCCCTTGCCGTCCATGCGCTCGTGGTGCCCGCCGGCATATTCCGGCACGTTCTTGAGGTGCTTCGGCCAGGGCAGCGCCTCGAGCATCTTGATCGTGGCGACGATGTGGTGGTTGATGATCTGCCGCTCGTCCGCGGTGAGGGTACCGGCGCGGATCGTCAGGTTCTTCAGCTCGTCCTCGCTCAGGAAATTCGCCTCGTGACCCGAGATGTCGGTCCAGCGGTACTTGGCGATCGCCTTGACGCGCTCCTGGTCGGCTTCGCGCATCGCCTCGCCGCCGACGTTGCAGACGCGCAGGAACGCCCGGTCGTCGTCGAGGCGCCTGAGGCGCTCGCGGTGGCGGGCGTCGGCCGCGTCGTGATCCGCGCGCAGCGCGCCGCGCGCGGCGAGCTGCGCCTTCTCCTTCAGGAGCTCTATTTCGGCATCGCGCTTCAGGACCTCGAAGCGGGTATCGACGAGGTGGATGCGGTCATAGATCGATTCGAGCTTGGTCGCCTTGTCCACCACGTGCACCGGGGTGGTCACCTTGCCGCAATCGTGCAGCAGGCCGGCGATCTTGAGCTCGTAGCGGTCCTTGTCGCTCATGTTGAAGGACGCGAGCGGGCCCTCGCCCATGTCGTTCACGGCTTCGGCGAGCATCATCGTCAGCTGCGGCACGCGCTGGCAATGCCCGCCCGTATACGGGGATTTTTCGTCGATCGCCGTGTTCATCAGGTTGATGAACGATTCGAACAGCTCCTCCAGCTGGATGATCAGCATCCGGTTGGTCAGCGCGACCGCCGCCTGCGAGGCGAGCGACTCGGCGAGACGCTGGTCGGACGACGAGAACGGCACGATCTCCCCGCTGCGCGGGTCGGAGGCATTGATGAGCTGCAGCACGCCGATGATTTCGTTCTCGTGGTTCTTCATCGGCACGGTGAGGAACGACTTGGAGCGGTAGCCGGTCTTCTTGTCGAAATTGCGCGTGCCGGAGAAATCGAAGCCTTCGGCGGTATACGCGTCCGGGATATTGACGGTCTTTCCCGTCAGCGCGGCGTAGGCCGCGACCATGCCGTGATTGGGCTTGCCGTCCTTGCCCACGAGGTGGATCGGATAAAACGGCACCGGCGTCCCCGTGGTGCCGCCGAGGTAGTACGCAAGCGACGTGGTGCGCACGATCTCGAAGCGCAGCGTCCTGTCCTCGGTGACGCGGTACAGGGTACCGCCGTCGGCACGCGTGATCGTCTTCGCGGCGCTGAGGATGCTCTCCAGCAGGCGGTTGATGTCGCGCTCGGCCGAGAGCGACGCGCCAATGGCATTGAGCTGCTCGAGCCGCTGGCCGAGGTCTTCGCCGGCCTCCGCCGCGGCCAGCAGCCGCAATCCCTGGGTACTTTCGACCGACGAGCTCATGGGCGCCTGTGCGCCCCGGTCACTTGATGCAGACCGAGCGCACTTCCTTGATGCCGGTCATGCCGGACAGGCACTTCTCCATCCCGTCCTGCTTCAGGGTCCGCATGCCGCCTTCGAGCGCGACCGCAAGCATTTCCGCGACGCGCGCCTTCTCGGCGATCAGCTTCTTGAGCGGGTCGGTCGCGATGAGAAGCTCATGCAGACCGCAGCGGCCCTTCCAGCCGCTGCCGCCGCACTTGTCGCAGCCGACCGGCTTGTAGAAGGTCAGCTGGCCCTTTTCGTTGCCATAGGCCTTCACCCACTCGCGATAGACGTTCTCCATCGCCGACTTGGGGTCCTTCTTGAAGGTGGTCGTGTTCTGCAGCTCGTCGCAATACTCGGTGAGGAACGACTTGATCTCGGCACCTTCAGGGTTGTACGGCTGCTTGCAGCCGCACAGGCGCCGCGCGAGGCGCTGCGCGAGGATCCCCAACAGGGCGTCGGAGAAGTTGAACGGGTCCATCCCCATGTCGAGCAGTCGAATGATGGATTCCGGCGCGGAGTTCGTGTGCAGCGTGGCGAAAACCAGGTGGCCGGTGAGGGAGGCCTCGATGCCGGTTCCCGTGGTCTCCTTGTCGCGCATTTCGCCGACCATGATGATGTCCGGATCGGCGCGCAGGAACGCCTTCATCACCGCCGCGAAATCCAGGCCGGCCTTCTTGTTCACCTGCACCTGGCGCAGGCCCTTCTGCGTGATTTCCACCGGGTCCTCCGCGGTCCAGATCTTGGTATCCGGCGTGTTCAGGTACTTCAGGACCGAGTGCAGCGTGGTGGTCTTCCCCGAGCCGGTCGGGCCGCAGACGAAGAACAGGCCGTAGGGCTTGCCCACCGCCTTCTGCAGCTCGTCCAGGTTGTAGGCGGTGAAGCCCATCTTCTCCAGCGGAATCGGTTCGCCCGCCGCCAGAATCCGCATAACGACGTCCTCGACGTTGCCTGCCGTGGGAATGGTGGCGACCCGCAGCTCGATGTCGAGGGGACCGAATTTCTTGAACTTGATCTTGCCGTCCTGCGGCTTGCGCTTCTCCGAGATATCCAGGTCGCACATGATCTTGAGGCGCGCCGCCAGCGCCGAGCGGTAGCTCGCCGGCACCTCGATGTAGGCCTGCAGGTTGCCGTCCCGCCGGAAGCGGATCTCGGTCTTGGCCTTGCCCGGATAGGGTTCGATATGGATGTCCGAAACGCCCAGGTTGTAGGCGTCGATGATGATCTTGTTGACGAGCTTCACCAGCTCGTTGTCGGCCGCCGCCGAGACGTCGTCCGCCGGATTTGCCTCACCCCCGGTATCGCCGGCCTCGTCGTCGCCGAGAGTCGCGAGCATGTCGCCGATGTCGCCGGTATCGGCCTGCTCGGCACCGTAGAACTGCGCCACCGTGTCCTTGAAATCCTTCTGCGTCGCGACCTTGTAGACGAGCTTGGACTTCGGAAACACGTTCGACGCGATGCGCGAGCTCTTGATGCGCTCCGGGTCCAGGCAGAGGATCGACAGGCCCTCCTTCGCCTCGTCGATCGGCAGCCACTGGTTTGCCTCGACATACTCCTTCTTCAGGTTCTTCAACAGGTCCATCGGCTTGACGCGGTCGGCCTTGAACGGCTCGTAGGGCACGCCGAAGAATTTGGACAGGGCCGCGCCGATCGCCGGAATCTTCACCTGGAACTCGTCGGCGAGCACCGCTTCAATGTCGATCGCCTTCTTGCGCGCCTGGCGCGAGGCGAGCTCGAACTCGCCCGCCGACAGCACCGCGTCCGCGATCAGGTAGTCGTACTTGGTCTTGACGAGCTGCGGCTTCTGCCGCTGCTTGAAGGCGATCGCCAGGGTCTGCGCGAGCTCATTGACGCCCTCTTCCGTGAGCGGACCGAAGGGCGTGCCGGCCTTGTTGTTGATGATCTGGATCACGCCGATCAGCTCGGCGCCGCCCTGCTCGACGATCGGCGCCACCAATTGCTGCTTGGTGCGGTAACCGGTGCGCTTGTCGACCTCCTGCAGGAACCGCAGGTTCGGATTGACGGCCTTCAGCTCGACTTCGTCGTATACGTCCTTGATGTTGGTGAGCTTGCGCGACATCGCGACGTACCCGGCGATCGAATGCTCCGCGATCGGCAGCTTCAGGTCCTTGAAGGAATTCAGGCCCGTCTTGACCTTGGAGACGATGGACTGCTTGTCCTCGCCGAGCGAGTAGATCGTCAGGCGGTCGGCATTGAACAGCTGGCAGATGTCCGCGCTGACCTCCAGCATGATTTCGTCGATATTGCTGGTGGCGTGGATCTTGTTCGTAACCAGCTGCAGCTGCTTCTGGAACGCCAGCCGGATATTGACGTCGGTCTGGGTTGACGTCGGATGATTGAGTACCGCACTCATTGTTTTCTCCCGTACATGGGTAGACTATCGTAGCCCCGGGTTGAAGGCCATTCTACACTCATATCCATGATTTTTAACAGGCTTTTCCGGTACTAGGCGACCTTGCGGCCGCGGCCGGATGCCCACAACCCGCCCTCCAGCAGACAGACCTTGAAGCCGCGCTGGGCCAGCAGGAAAGCCGCCGCGGAACTGCGCCGGCCGCTCTGGCAGTAGGCGATGTACTCACGCCCGGCATCGAGTACCGTAAAGCTGTTGCGCACCTCGTTCAGCGGCACGTTCAGGGCGCCCGGCAACCGGTCATAGCGGTATTCCGACGGATAGCGCACGTCCAGCCAGGCCGCGCCACGCTGCGTGCGCTCAAGCCCCTGCGCATAGGAGATGCGCTGCAGCAGCGGCTCGCCGAGGCTGGCGCGAAAATCCTGCTTGCCCAGGCGCAGCAGCCTGCCGTCGGTCGCCATCGTGACGGTCGCATTGCGCCGCGCCTCCGCGGCGAGCGCTTCTTCGCCAAATGCATCGCCGCTTTTGAGCTCCGCCAGCGAGACCCTGACACCGCCGACCATGCGCTCGACTTTGCAGCGACCGGCCTCGATCACGTAGTAGTAATCGCCTTCCTCGCCTTCCCGGATGACGACGTCGCCGCGCCTTGCGCTGACCCGCTCGAAGCGCGCAAACATTTCTTCTATGCGCGCCGGCGGCAATTGCGCGAATACGCCGTGCCGGAGGCTGGAAAGGGAAAAGATGCCCGCGACGAGGCGCGCGTCGCTGCGCACCGCCTCCGCCATGACGCTCCCGGAGGCCGGATTGCCCGCCGCCACCTGGTCGAATGTCACCAGGATGTCGAGCGCGTCGTCCTCCACGGTCAAGAGTTCGACTTCGCTGATCGCCCGGGATCGCCCGATCCTGGCCCCGCCGCGGTTCAGCGGATGGCGGCCGTCGCCCATGCCGCCGACCACCACCAGAGTGCCGCCGCCTTCGTACATGAGAAGCAGCTCGCCGCTCAGGAGAAACGCCAGACGGCCGCTGCCCTTGTGGGCGGCAAGCGGATCGCTGCCGCGCGCCGCGCGCTCGGCCACCGTGACATCCGCGAGCTCGCGCAGCCGGTCAGGGGACAGGGCGCCGAGCGGATCCAGCACCGAGAGCTGCTCGGGGGTCGCTCGCCGCACGTCCGGACCCGCGGTGTTCGTCATGGGGTCAGAACTCGAACACCTGGTCGTTCTGCAGCATGCGCGGCCTCAGGCTGCCGACGCTTGCCTCGATTTCCTCCATGATCAATTCGATCTCGCCGGGCTTCAGGTGGGTAATCCAGATCTCGGCGCGACGCTCGAATTTCGCCAGTTCGTCAGCGAGCATCGACGGGCACAGGTGCCTCGAGACCTCGGCAAGGTACCTCTCCTTGTTGGAGAACGCGGTTTCGATGATCAGCACCTTGAGATTCGAGATCTGATTGACGGCCTTCCAGAGTTCGTCGTTCGGACCCGTGTCGCCGGTGAATACCAGGCTGCCCTGGCCGGAGTCCAGATGGTAGCCGACGGCAGGTACCGCGTGGACCGCGGGCACCGCCGTGAACTTGCGCCCGGTGATGGTCACGGTGCGCCCGAGATCGATCTCCGAGTAGCGCAGGAACGGCGCCTCGGGCGTGGGGATCTCGGTGAAATCCGGCCAGATCGCCCAGTTGAAGAGGTGGTTCTTCAGGATCTCGATCGTCGGCGCGGTCGCATGCACCGTAAGCGGACGTTCGCGCATCCCGCCGACCGTGTCGACGAGGAATGGAATCGAGGTCACGTGATCGAGGTGCGAGTGCGTAACGAAGACATGGTCGATCTGCGTGAGTTCGGCGAGCGACAGGTCGCCGACGCCCGAACCCGCATCGATCAGCACGTCGTTGTCGACGAGGAACGAGGTCGTCCGCAGGTGGCGGCCGCCAATGCCTCCCGAGCAGCCGAGTACGCGCAGGCGCATTTGCGTCCCTATTTCTCGTCGAATGCCGTGATGCCGTCCCAGCCGGCCGGCGGCGGCGCACGGCGGAAGCGGGCGGCGGTGTCCGCGTAGAGCGCATACAGCGCCCGGCCCGGGGCCATCCTCTGCAGGTTGATCAGGTTGACGTCGACCTGATCCCATTGCTGGGCGCGATAGGCGCGCAGCGTCTGATTCCAGAGGCGGAGTTCGTCATGCGCCTGCTTCTCCACCTCCGACTCGAGCCCTATCGGCTCGTAGATCGTGACCGCCTCATCCTTGCCTTTCACCTTGATGCGATCGACCTCGCGGAACACCACGTCCTTCACGGCATTGCGCGTCGCCTCGCCAACGAGTATGCCCACGCCGTAGTACTTGGTCCGTCCCTCCAGGCGCGAGGCCACGTTGACCGCGTCGCCCATCACCGTGTAGGCGCGCCGCACGTTCGAGCCCATGTCGCCGACACGGACGTTGCCCGAGTTCAGACCCACGCCGATCTTGATGGTCGGCCAGCCGCGCGCGGAAAACTTCTCATTCAGCACCTCGCATTCCTTTTGCATCGCCAGCGCCGCCAGCACGCCGTTGCGCGCGTGTTGCGCGTCCTCGACCGGGGCCCCCCAGAACGCCATGATCGCGTCGCCAATGTACTTGTCAAGGGTACCGCGATAAGTCCCGCGGATGATGCCGCTCATGTCGGTCAGGTACTGATTGATGTACTCGCGCAATTCCTCCGGCTTGAGAGCCTCGGAGATGCCGGTAAAGCCGCGCACATCCGAGAACAGGATCGTCAGTTCCGCCGCTTTCGGCTCCATTGTGTACTTCTCCGGATCCGTGGCCATCTGGTTCACCAGTTCCGGCGGCACGTACTGGCCGAACAGTTCCGTGAACTGGCGCTTGGAGCGCGACTCCACGAAATAGCCATAGGCCATGTTCATCGTGTAGACGAATGCCGTCATCAGGATCGACGCCGCCAGGGGCACGACCATGTCGGCTTTCGACCAGATCATGAAATTGAACCCGGTGACCAGCACCAGGCCGGCCGCGGCGACCAATGTCGCCCACAGCGCCGAGAACATCGGGATCAGAAACGACAGCGCGACGCCGCCGAACAGCAGCAGCAGCACCTCCGCGCCAAGCATGTATGCCGGCTTCTGCTTCAGGCTGTGCGCAAGCATCCCGGCAATCATGTTGGCGTGGATTTCCACGCCCGGGTAGACGCCGTCCACCGGCGTCGAGCGCAGGTCCTGCAGTCCCGGTGCGGTCGTACCCACGATCGCGATCTTCCCCTTCAACTGCTCGGGCTTGACGCGGTCGTTGAGAATGTCGGTGATCGAAACATAGGCGAACGTGCCCTTTGGGCCATGAAAGGGAATCAGCGCGGCGGCTTCGTTGTCCACGGGAACGGCGAACGGCCCGACCCTGACCCACTCCATGCCGCCGTAGTTCCGCGTCATCATCTGCTCCGGGGGATAGACCGGCTCGACTTCGGGAAACGTTCCTCGTTCGATCTTGATCAGGGTACGCAGCATCGCCAGCGAAAGGGGCTCGTAGTAGGCGCCCTCGTACTCCAGGATGATCGGCACGCGCCGCGAAACGCCGTCGTCGTCCACGCGCGGATTGAAATGCCCGGCGGCAGCGGCGTTTTCCAGGTAGATCGGGAGGTTGCCGGTATGGCCATTCCAGCGCGCAAACGAGATATTGCGCCCGGTAAACGTGCCCTTGGGAAGCACGGGCGCGGGAATGGCGTTTACCCTGGCGGAGTTCTCGTCGCCGTTGAAGTAGTAGCCGAGCACCACCGGCCGGCTCTTGATGCTGGCGGCGAACATGCCGTCGTAATCGAGCCCGCCGCGCAGTTGCTGGTACGCCGATTGGAAGGCGCTCGCGTCCTTCAGTTCCCTCTTCGCGAGCGCGTCCAGCACCTCCATGCCCGAACTGGTGTCGCGCTCGGCCCAGACCACGTCGAAGCCGACGACCGCGACGCCGTACTTGTCGAACAGCTTGTCCATCAGCCGCGCCATCACGTTGCGGCTCCACGGCCAGCGGCCGATCTCGCCCAGGCTCTTCTCGTCGATGTCCAGGATGACGATGCGCGGGTCGCCCCTGCGGGGCATCGTCAGCTTCAGCCGCGCGTCGTAGATGATGTTGTCGAGCTGGTGGATGAATCCGACTTCGTAGGCCCGCGCGGCGTGCCCGATGAAGAAGACGGTGATCGCCAGGCCCAGGACGATCCGTACGAGGTGTTGCTTCAACTATTCCTCCGGCGGTCGGGCCGGGCCGGGGGACCCGACGCGGCCATCAGCTCTTGAGGAAAAACTCCATCTTGATGCCGGCGATTTCGACCAGGTCATGGTCCTTGAGCGCATGCGGCGCGCTGCCGATCGGCTGGCCATTGACCGTCGGGCGCTGGGCGCCTTCCACATGAGTGATGAAGTAGCCCTGCGGGCGCCGCGTCAGGACGGCGACCTGCACGCCGGGTTTGCCGAGCGTCGTCAGGGGTTTTGCGAGCTCGAGTTCCTTGCCGGCGTTGCCGCCCGACAGCAACTGGATTGCGCCCAGCGGCTGCTTCGCCGCTGGCGCTGCCGGTGCAGGCGCGGGCGCGGCTGCCGGGGCAGCCGGCGCGGGTGCGTGCGGAGCTGCAGGAGCGGCAGGTTTCTCCGCGATGCCGGCAGCCTGTGCGGCAGTACCAACCGCCTGCAGCGCGGCCTGGCGCTGCGCCTGTGCGGCCGCGGCACCGGTGGCGCCTCCCGCCTTGGCCTGGTCGGCGGCCGCCTTCATGGCCGACGGGCGCAGCACCATGGTCTTCTCGAAATCCGCCGCCGCGGCCGCGGGCTGGGCACCCGCCTCCTGGATGAACTTCAGCTTGTACTTGCCAAGCTCGATGACGTCATTGTTCTGAAGGAAATGCTTCTTGACCGGGTTGCCGTTGACCAGGGTGCCGTTGGTGCTGCCGAGGTCTTCCATGAACGAGTCGTTCAGGATCGTGACGATCACCGCGTGCTCGCCGCTGACCGCCAGATTGTCGATCTGGATGTCGTTGTGAGCCTTGCGGCCAATCGTGGTGCGCTCCTTGGAGAGCGGGATCTCCTTGAGCACCAGGCCATCCATGCTGAGTATCAGTTTCGCCATCGCCGGTCCCTGACGTTATTTTAACCAGGCAAAAACTTTGCCCATCACGCCGCGCGGAGCGGGGTATTCCCGCAGGACGCGCACGAGTATAACCGATACGTTGTCCTTGCCCCCGTTGTCGTTCGCCATCTGCACCAGCTGCTGGGCGGCAAGCTTCAGGTTGCCGCCCAGCGCCTGCAGCGTCATCCCCATGTCCTCGTCGTCCACCATGTCGCAAAGGCCGTCCGAGCAAAGCAGGTAAACGTCGCCCGGCTTGGTGGCGTATTCCTTGATTTCAGGTTCCACCGCCGGGTCGATGCCGAGCGCCTTGGTCACCAGGTTCTTGTGCTGCGCGTGTTTCGCCTGCTCGGCCGTGATGATGCCGCTGTCGATCTGCTCCTGCAGCAGCGAATGGTCGCGCGTCACCTGCGAGAACTTGCCCTCGCGCAGCATGTAGAGGCGCGAGTCGCCGAGGTGGCCGACGGTCATCTTGTTGTCGTAGAACAGGCACACGACCAGGGTCGTGCCCATGCCCGCGTATTGGGGCTGGCTCTGCGCCGCCTGATAGATCGAGGTGTTCGCCTTCAGCACCTGGTCGCGGATCATGCGCCCGGCAACCGGCACCTTGGTTTCCTCGTCGATCTGGAACGGCTGCACCTTGGTCAGCAATTGCTGGATCTCGGTGGTGATCACCGTGGTCGCCATGCCGCTCGCGACTTCACCGGCGTTGTATCCGCCCATGCCGTCGGCAAGCACCACCAGGCCGTTCGCCGGGTCCGAGGCGATCGAGTCCTCGTTGTGCGACCGGACCATTCCCGGATCGGTGCAGCTGGCGACTTCAAGAATTTGGCTGTAGTTCATTGTTCCGTTCAGAGTTCTATGTCCACGCCGCCTGCGCCGGCCATGGCAGGCTCCGCGCTGGCGGCGGCGCGCAGCGCCGCGGCGAATTCGACACCGGTCTGGTAGCGCTCATCGGGATTCTTCGCCAGCGCGCGCTCAAGGAACGCGACCAGCCCCGCCGGCACCGACGGATTGGCCGCAAGAATGTCGGCCGGCGGTTCGCTCGCGATCTTGAACATCAACTGCGCCATTGACTCCCCTTCGAACGGCAGCTTGCCCGAAAGCAGCTGATAAAGGCTCACCGCAAGCGAAAACAGGTCGCTGCGCCCCTCGATCTTCTTTCCGGCCAGCTGCTCGGGCGACATGAACGACGGCGTCCCGAGCACCATGCCGGTCTTGGTCTTCGATGAATCCGTGAGCCGCGCAATGCCGAAATCCGTGACCTTCAGTGTATCGGTTTCCGGGTGATACATCATGTTCGCGGGTTTCACGTCACGATGCACCACGCCCTGCGTGTGCGCGTAGCCGAGCGCCTCGGCAGCGCGCGCGACGATCGACACGGCCTTGCCGGAGTCGAGAAGATTGCCCGCCTTGCTGTAGGGTACAAGGTCGCCGCCCTTGAGAAGCTCCATGGCGATATAGCACAGATCGTGCTCCTCGCCCGCATCGTAGATCGTGACGATGTTCGGGTGCGACAGGCGCCCCGCGGTTTCAGCCTCGCGGAAGAAACGCTCCTTCACTTCCGCCAGCTCGTCCGCCTCGAACTCCTGCGATAGCGCCATGGTCTTGATCGCAACCACGCGCCCGATCTTCGGATCCTTGCCGAGGTACACCACGCCCATCGCGCCCTTGCCCAGCTCCTTCTCGACCTGGTAGCGGCCCAGCATCGGCTTTTCGACCGTGTCGCCGGACCCGAGAATCGACGTGTTGGTGCGCCCCGCAGCCGAAGCCCCCCCCAGCATCACCGTTTCGGAGAGCTGCTTGGCGCGCGACAGGCGCTGTTCCAGGTCACGGAACTTTGGATTGAACTCCGCCATGTGGCGGAACACCGATTCCGCCTTGTTGAACTGGCGCTTGCGCTCGAAGTCGAGCGCAAGGTTGTACAGGTTGTCCATCACAGTTTCGGCCAGCGGCACCTGGCGATACTTGTCCCATGCCTGGTCGAGCAGTCCCTGGCCCTGGTAGGCCAGGCCGAGCATCCTGTTGGACTCGGCGGAATTCTCGTCCGACTTGACCTTGGCGCGCTCGGTGACGATGAAGCGCTTGGATACCAGCGCGCCGTGGCCGAGCAGCAGCAGCGTGGCGGGCAGCATGAGCTGCATCCACATTCCCGCCGACATCATGAGCGCGAAATGCAGCGCGAAAAAGGCGATGAACGCCCCGCCCGTGATGGCCAGCGCGGTGCCGGCCTTGAGCCGCGGCAACACGGCGATCAGGTAGCCCGCCACCAGGGCGAATGCCAGCAGTTCGGCGCCGTACATCCACGCCGGCGCAAGGAAGAAATGCTCCTGCAGGATCGACGACACCGAATGCGCGAGCAGCAGCACGGGCGGCATTGCGGGCGCGATCGGCGTCGCGGGATTGTCGCCCAGGCCGAGCGCCGTGGCGCCGATCAGGACGATCTTGTCGCGGAAGTTTTCAGCCTTGATCTTGCCCGACAGCACATCGTGGAAGGAATCCACCGGAAATACCGACTTGCCGTCGCGATCCTTGTAGAAATACGTGTGCATGCGCAATTCGGAATCGGTGCCGATGCGCAGCTTCTGCAGCGTCACGCCCTGACCCGGTGAGACCTTGATGTCGGCCGGACCGAGGTTGAGGAACTTCGCCACCACCATCATCGACAGCGAAGGGAACATCTGTCCGAAATAGTCGATCGCCAGCGGCTCGGTGCGGATCGCGCCGTCCACGTCCTTGAATTGCGTCAGGCTGCCAAGGCCGGCGGCGGATTTGGCCACCGGCTCGATCGGATAGCGGATCTCCATGGCGGGCAGCGGCCGATCGCCGTCGACCGGCGCCGACAGCGCGAATTTCTGCACGTATTCGGGCAGCGGCTTGTCCGGCCTGCCCAGCGGCCTGCCGATCACGAAATCCAGCGGCACCAGGACGTTGCCCGCCTTGGCGTAGCTTTCCGAGAGCCTGCGGTCGGTATTGAGCGCGAGTTCGGCCTCCTTCAGCTTGCCGGCAAGCGGCGCAAGCGCCTCGGCAGCGGGCGTACCGGGCTCTGCGGCCTTGGCCGCGAGTTCCTGCAACTGGACAATGTACTGGTAGCCGGGGTCGGTCTGCGGCTCCGACAGCAGGATGGTGCTGCCGATCACCTTGACCTTGGCCTGGGACAGCAGGTCCGCCATTCTTGCCTGCACGTCGCGCGGCCAGGGCCAGCGGCCGATGCTGCGAATGCTGGCCTCGTCGATCGCGATGACCGCAATCTTGTCCGACGGCGTGCGCGTGGTTGCATTGACGCCGAGGTCATAGGCCTTGCGCTCGAGGCTCGGAACGAGGTCGCTGAACCTGTTGAACAGGGCGACCACGATCACGACGGTCACCCCAAGGAACCAGTCGGTTTTCCAGAAATCGAACTTCCTCATGCGGCTGTCCGAGCTCTCCGAATTCTTGTGATTTTCAGGCAGTCCTGCGACGCAAAAATTCTACGCCAGCCCCCTTGCCCAGCAGACAGAGGCGCAAGCCGACCCCGGACCCGCGCTTCTCCCATGGAAAACAACTCCCTACCCCGCATTTTTGCAGCTAAATGTCAGCTACGTCAAATATTTGGGCGCGGCGGGGCCTCCCGCCGGTGGCGGGACTTTCGGTCTATTTCAGGGGCTTAGGAGCCCAGTAGCAGGCCGGGCTTGATGCTGCCGGCACTCAGAAGGTCGGCTGACGCGACCTTTTTGCCGTCCCCGAGCTTGGCGCGCAGCACTTCGATGCGGCCGCCCTGGGCGGTCACCTGGAAGCTTGTGGAGGTGCATTCCACCACCTCCCCAACCTTGCCCTTGACCGCGCCAAACGTCCGCACAGGCAGCTTCCTGCAGTCGAATATCTGCAGTTTCGTCCCGTCCAGGGTCGTCCAGGCGCCCGGGGCCGGGTTGCAGCCCCGGATCAGGCTGTGGACCACATCGACCTGGTTCGCCCAATTGATGCGCGATTCGGCTTCCCGAAACCAGCCCTCGTAGGTCGCCTGGGACTCGTCCTGGACAATTTCCTTGTGTTTCCCGGCAACGACCAGATCCGCGGCTTCCAGCATGGCCTTCACGCCCATCGGGAACAGGCGGTCGAAATACACGGTGCCGAGCGTGTCGTCGGGCCCGATGGCGGTCTCCTTTTGCAGGATCACCGGACCTTCGTCCAGGCCGTCGGTCGGGCGGAAAATCGTCAGCCCGGTCTTCGTCTCGCCACGCGAGATCGGCCAGTTGATCGAGCTCGGGCCGCGGTATTTCGGCAGCAGCGACGGGTGGTACTGGATCGTGCCGTGCTTCGGGATGTTGACGAAATCCTGCGGCGCAAACTGGAGCACGAAGGCCATGACGCCGATTTCGACGTCGAGTTTCTTCAGCGCGTCCTTCGCTTCCTGGCCTTTCAGTCCCGGGAACTGGAACACCTGCACACCCTTCTCCTGCGCCGCCACCTTGAGCACGTCAGGCTTCGCGCCCGGCTTCTCCGGCGCGCAGAACACGCCCGCGACCTGGTCGCCGCGCGCCAGGAACGCTTCCAGCACCGCCTTGCCGAAATCCTGCTGTCCGATGATCGCGAGTTTCATCAGGCGGCTTTCTTCGGCGGCAGCGAGAATGCGCCCGCGCTCTTCAAAGTTTTTATTCTTGTGTCCTCGTAATTCAAGACCTCCTTGAGGATTTCGTCCGTGTGCTCGCCGAGCGTCGGCGAGCGCTGGATGACGGCGGGCGAGGCCGACAGCTTGATCGGCATGCCCACGTTCCACCATTTGCCGCGCTGCGGGTGATCGAGTTCGACCCACATGTCGCGGCCGCGCACGTGCTCGTCGGCGGCGAGGTCGGTGGTGCTCATGATCGGGCCGCAGGGCACGTCGAGCGGATTCAGGATCGCCATCAGTTCGCGCTTGGTGTACTTCTCCGCGAACTTGTTGATCAGCGTCCACATCAGGTTCTGGTTCTTGCGCCGCTCGGCGATGGAAGCGAGTTGCGGATTCGTCGCCATGTCGGGCATGCCGACGTCCGGACCGATGCGCCTGGCGAGATCCTCCCACACCGCCTCCTGCACCACGACGTAGAGCCAGTCGTTCGGGCCGTGCGGCTTGCAGTGGATGGCGTTGCCGAGCTGGCCGCCGCCCGAATCGTTGCCCGCGCGCGGCACGTCGCCCATGTTCTGGTAGGTCGGCACCGAATATTCGGGCAATCCGCCGTGGTTCAGCCGCTGGTGGTCGCGGAACTTCACGCGGCACAGGTTCATCACGCCGTCCATCATCGCGACCTCGACGTATTGCCCCTTTCCCGTCTTGTCCGCCTGGCGCAACGCCGCGAGCAGGCCGATGGCCAGATGCAGGCCGGTGCCGGAGTCGCCGATCTGCGCGCCGGTGACGAAGGGCGGGCCGTCGGGCACGCCGGTGGTACTCATCGCCCCGCCCATCGCCTGCGCCACGTTTTCGTAGGCCTTGAACTCGGCGTAAGGGCCGGAAGAGCCGAAACCCTTGATCGATCCCATCACGATCTTCGGATTGATCTCGTGGATCTTCTCCCAGGTAAAGCCGAAACGGTCGAGCACGCCCGGGCCGAAGTTTTCCATGATGATGTCGCATTTCTTAAGCAGATCGACGAACACCGCCTTGCCCTCGGCGCTCTTCATGTTCACTGTGATCGAACGCTTGTTGCAGTTGAGCATCGTGAAATAGAGGCTGTCGGCCTTCGGCACGTCGCGCAACTGGCCGCGCGTCGCGTCGCCCACGGGGTTCTCGAACTTGATCACGTCAGCGCCCATCCAGGCGAGCAGCTGCGAGCAGGTCGGCCCCGCCTGCACGTGGGTCATGTCGAGGATTCGTACGCCCTTCAGTGCTTCCATTCTTTCCTCCGGAAACCTATTTTTTCTTCGCCGCGCTCGGATTCAGGCTAGTGATCCGGCCGCTCTCGGTTCCCGCGGTCTCGTCGATCACGGCATTGATGAGCGTGGGCTTCTTCGAACGAATGGCGTCTTCCATGCCCTTGCGCAGCTCCGCCGGAGTGGTGGCGTTCACGCCCACTCCGCCGAAGGCCTCGATGAGCCTGTCGTAGCGCGCGCCCTTGACGAATACCGTGGGCGCCACGTCGGGACCGCCGGCCGGATTGACGTCGGTGCCCTTGTAGACACCGTTGTTGTTCATGATCACGATGCAGACCGGCAGGTTGTAGCGGCAGATGGTCTCGACTTCCATGCCGGAGAAGCCGAAGGCGCTGTCGCCCTCGATCGCGATCACCTGCTGCTTCGTCACCACGGCGGCGGCCACGCAGTAGCCCATGCCGACGCCCATGATCCCCCAGGTACCCACATCGATGCGCTTCCTCGGCCGGTACATGTCGACGATGCTGCGCGTGAAATCGAGCGCGTTGGCGCCCTCGTTCACGAGAATCGCATCCGGATTCGCCTTGACGATATCGCGCACCACGTTCAGCGCGCTGTGGAAATTCATCGGCGAGGGGTTCTTCGCCAGCGTCTCTCCCATCTTGGCGACGTTGGTCGTCTTTTTCTCCTGGATGGCGTTCAGCCATTCGGCAGGGGGCTTTTGAAAACCACTTCCCATTGAAGAAAGCAAAGCCGAAACACATGACCCGATGTCGCCTACCAGCGGCGCGTCGATGCGCACGTTGCTGTCGGCCTCCTGCGGCGAAATATCGATCTGGACGAACTTCTGGCCACCCCAGCTCTTGTGGCCCTTGCCGCCCCAGGTCTTGCCCTTGCCGTGCGAGAGGAGCCAGTTGAGGCGCGCGCCGATCAGCATCACCACGTCGGCGCCGGGCAGCACGAAGGAGCGCGCTGCGGACGCGCACTGCTCGTGTGTATCGGGCAGCAGCCCCTTGGCCATCGACATCGGCAGATAGGGAATGCCGGACTTCTCGACCAGGGCCTTGATGTCCGCGTCGGCCTGCGCGTAGGCAGCGCCCTTGCCCAGAATGATCAATGGTTTCCTGGCAGAACGAAGCAGATCGACCGCCCGCTTGACCGCATCCGGCGCGGGGATCTGCTTCGGCGCCGCGTCCACGACCCTGATCAGCGAATTCGTCCCCGCGGCCGCATCGATGCTCTGCGCGAATAGCTTGGCGGGCAGGTCGAGGTAGACGCCGCCCGGGCGGCCCGACACGGCGGCGCGGAAGGCGCGCGCGATCCCCACGCCGATGTCCTCGGCGTGGAGCACGCGGAACGCGGCCTTGGCGACCGGCTTGGCGACGGCGAGCTGGTCCATTTCCTCGTAGTCGCCCTGCTGCAGGTCGACGACCTCGCGCTCGCTCGAGCCGCTGATGAGGATCATCGGGAAGCAGTTGACCGTGGCGTGCGCGAGCGCATTGAGCCCGTTCAGGAATCCGGGCGCCGACACGGTGAGGCAGATGCCCGGCTTCTGCGTGAGGAATCCCGCGATCGACGCCGCGTAGCCCGCATTCTGCTCGTGGCGGAACGAAAGCACGCGCAGGCCCGCGGCTTGCGCGCGGCGCGTCAGGTCGGTGATCGGAATGCCCGGCAGCCCGTAGATCGTGTCGAGGCCGTTCAGCTTCAGCGCCTCGATGACGAGCTGAAAACCGTCGATCACTTGCGATTGAGCATCGGTTGCGGCGACCGCATTGGTGACTTCGGGTTCGACGGTGCCCATGGGGACCTCTCTCGAAAAGAGGCGAAAATGATAGTAAGCCGCACCCCGCAGCGACCTTGACTGCGGTCAAGCTTTTTCAGTCTAATCAACGGCTCCCCATGACCACGATTGCAAACCACCCCCAGCGCAACACCTTGCGCCTGCAACTGCGCGACAACCTGCTCCTGAAGGCCATGCGCCCGGAGCAGTGGGAGGCGCTCGAGCCCCTGCTGGCGGTCGGGGAGTACCGCAAGGGCGACCGGCTCGCACGCCAGGGCGACGAGGAAATGGTGCAGTTCTTCATCCTCGACGGCATGGTCAAGCGCGTGGTTTCCAATCCCGAGGGGCACGAGATGATCCTGCGCTTCGCCGCGGAGCAGGACATGGACACTTCCTACGCGGCGTGGCGCCTGCGCACGCCGATTCCCTACTCGATCGTCGCCGTCACCAAGGCGCGCACCGCCGAACTGCCGATGCCGCAGTGGGTCGATTTTCTCGAACACCATCCCGGGATCAAGTCTCACTTCGAGTACGAGGTGATGAAGCTGATGTCCGAGGTCATGACCCACACCATCACGCTCCACCTGCTGGATGCGCCGGGCAGGCTGTTGCGCTTCCACCGCAAGCACCGGGAACTCGCCGGACGCATTCCGAAGAAGGAACTCGCCGCGTACCTCAACCTGACGCCGGAAACCCTCTCCCGCCTGAAGCAGAAGCTCGGCGGCACCTGATGCCCGCCGCCGACCTGGCCGAAGCCCGGTTTGCGCTCGGCCGCCTCGCCCTTGACCGGGGCCGGTCGGACGAAGCGCTGGAGCTCATCGGACAGGCGATCCTCATCAATGACGGCGAGCCGAAATTTCACCGGACGCTTGCCGCCGTGCATTTCTCGCTGGAGCACTGGTCCGAGGCCGCCGCATCCTGGCGACGGGCGCTGGAACTGGACCCGGACAACAAGAACGACTGGAACAGGCTCGGCCTCGCCTGCAGGGAACTGGGCGACCTGGAGGGCGCGGCGCGCAGTTTCGATCGCGCTTTGCAGCTTGCGCCGGGATCCGCCGCGTCGCTGGCCAATGCCGCGGCCGTACGCCGCGACCTCGGGCAGATCGATGAATCGCTCGCGTTCTATCGGCGCGCCAGGGAAATCGTGCCCGACAACGCCGAGGTGCTGAGCGCCTGCCTGTTCACCCTGAACTTGAGTACGCGGGCGGACCGGGAGGAGATTTTTCTAGAGCACCTCGAATACGACAGGCTGCTCGGCGGCCGGCGCCGGGAGCACAGACAGGCGGGAAAACGCGCCGCCGATGGCAGGTTGCGCATCGGGTATCTGTCGCCAGACCTGCGATTTCATGCGGTATCGTTTTTCATCGAGCCGGTTCTGACCCACCACGACCGGAACCATTTCGAGATTTCCTGCTACTACGTCCATCCCAGGCATGACGGCATGAGCCGGCGCCTCAGTCAGCTCAGCGAGCACTGGGTGGACTGCGCCGGATGGCCTGCCGCCGATATCGCGCAGCGGATCGAGTCCGACGGCATCGACATCCTCGTCGACCTTGCCGGCCACACCGCCGGGAGCAGGATCGACGTCGTGGCGGAAAAACCCGCGCCGGTCGTTGCCTCCTGGCTCGGCTACCTGAACACCACGGGCCTGAAGTGCGTCGACTACCGGATCACTGACCGACACACCGATCCGCCAGGCCTCACCGAACGCTTCCATACCGAGACGCTGATCCGGCTGCCGGGGAGCCAGTGGTGCCGCGAGAAGCCGGAGTCGGGCATCGAGGCGGGGCCGCTGCCGGCCGCCCGCGGCGGCGCAATCAGCTTCGGCTCCTTCAACAGGTCCTTCAAGCTCTCGCCGGACGCATTGGCGCTGTGGGCCGCCATCCTGCGGCGCCTGCCGGGTTCAACCCTGCTGTTCGCGGACGTGGAGACCGATCGCCGCGACGGCATCCGGCGCGTCTTTGCGGCGGCAGGCGTGGACACCGCCCGGCTCGACTTCGTCGGCCGGTTGTCGATGGCGAAGTTCCACGAGCTGCATCATCGCGTCGACATCGCCCTGGACGCCTACCCCTACAGCGGCGCGACGACGACCTTCGATTCGCTGTGGATGGGCGTGCCCGTGCTGAGCCTCGCCGGCGCGGCGCCGATGTCGCGCAGTACAGCCAGCATTCTGCTCACGCTGGGCATGGGCGACTGGGTCGCCAGTTCAAAAGAGGAGTTCGTCGAAATGGCGGCGCGTCACGCCGGCGACCTTGCCGCGCTGGCCGGACTGCGCGCCGGCCTGCGCGGCAGGCTGGAAAATTCCATCCTCATGGACGGCGCCCGATTTACCCGCCAACTCGAGGACCTCTACCGCCGGATGTGGCGGGACCGGGGAACGAACCGCTAGGAACTGCGCAATCGCGCGATCAGGGCCGACAGCAGGGGCCAGAAGAGCAGGAACAGCGCCAGGCCCGTCATCGTGCCGACCAGCGCGTTGGAGAAGAACACGGACATTTCCCCCTGCGACACCAGCATCGCCTGGCGGAACGAGGCCTCCGCGCGGTCGCCGAGCACGATCGCCAGAACCAGTGGAGCCAGGGGGTACGCCAGCTTCTTGAACACGTAACCCGCGACACCGAACACCATCATCATCCAGACGTCGAACATCGAGTTGTGCACCGTATAGGCGCCGATCGCGCAGATTACGATGATGATCGGAGCGATCACCGAGAACGGCACCCGCAGGATCGCCGCGAACAGCGGCACGCAGGTGAGCACCACGATCAGCCCGGCGATATTGCCCAGGTACATGCTCGCGATCAGGCCCCAAACGAAGTCCTTCTGCTCTACGAACAGCAGCGGGCCCGGCTGCAGACCCCAGATCAGCAGTCCGCCAAGCAGTACCGCCGCCGTCGGCGAACCAGGCACACCGAGCGTGAGCATCGGCAGCAGCGCGGAAGTTCCTGCGGCATGCGCAGCGGTTTCGGGCGCAACCACGCCTTCGACCATACCCGTGCCGAACTTGTCGCCGTCCTTGGAAAAGCGCCGCGCCACGCCGTAGGCCATGAATGACGCGGGGGTTGCGCCGCCCGGCACAATCCCCATGAAGCAGCCCACCGCCGAAGAGCGCAACGAAGTCAGCCAGTATCTGGGCAGTTCCTTCCAGGTCTCCAGCACCACCTTCATGTTGAGCTTGGCGCTCGTGCCCTTGAACGCAAGGCCTTCCTCCAGCGTCAGCAGGATTTCGCCGATGCCGAACAGGCCGATGACCGCGATCAGAAAGTCAAATCCGGTCAGCAGGTGCGTCGAGCCAAAGGTCAGGCGCAGCGCGCCGGTCACCGGATCGGTGCCGACCGCGGCCAGCGCGAAGCCGAGCATCATAGTGGCGAGCGTCTTAAACGGGGGTTCCTTCGACATGCCGATGAAGGCGCAGAAGGTGAGCAGGTAAACGGCGAAGAACTCCGGCGGGCCGAACTCTAGCGCGAACCGTGCCACAAGCGGTGATAGAAAAGTGATCAGGATCACCGCGACCAGCGCGCCAACGAACGATGACGTGAAGGCCGCGGTCAGCGCCGCGCCCGCCCGCCCGCGCTGCGCCAGCGGGTAGCCATCGAACGTGGTCGCGACCGACCACGGCTCGCCCGGGATATTGAACAGGATGCTGGTGATCGCGCCGCCAAACAGCGCCCCCCAGTAAATGCAGGACAGCAGGATGATCGCCGAAGTCGTACCGCCGGGAACCTGCGACATCGAGAAGGTGAGCGGCAGCAGGATTGCGACGCCGTTGGCTCCACCCAGGCCGGGCAGCACGCCGATGATCACGCCGAGAATTATCCCGGTGAACATTAGCGCGACGTTCTTCAATGTCAACGCGACGGCGAATCCATGCATCAGAGACTGGATCTCGTCCATGCCTCAGTCCAGCCTCAGGAAGGCTTCCAGCGGGCCCTTGGGCAGCGGGATCTTGAACCAGATCTCGAAAATCAGGAAAAACACCACGCTGTTGCCAAGCGACACTGCGGCAACCTTCCACCAGCTGTACTTTCCGAGCCAACGCATGAAGAGCGCCACGAACAGCGCGGATGCCACATAGATTCCAAGCCAGCCGATGATGCCGACATACACGGCCGAGGGCAGGAGCACCGACAAAACCAGCTTCAACTGGCCCACCTCGACGAACGTGGCCCCTCTGTTGCCCGGCGCGATGGCCGCCGCCACGAGGTTGATCAGAGCTGAAATGCAGACCAGCGCGCCGATGTAGAAGGGAAAATATCCCGCCGCCGGCCCGTCCTCCTTCCAGCCGATGCCAAGACGGATGCTGTCGAAAATTACAATGGCGCCAAGTACGAAAAACCCGCCGGCCACGACGAATTCCGCGGCCCTGACGCCAAACGCCGGTCTTCCTTCACTGCTTTCCGACATGCCCCCTCCGGGAACGAAAACGGGGGCCGCGGCCCCCGCCAGAACAACCGATATACGCCTACTGGCCCGCGATGAACTTCGCGGCCTTCATCAGCGAAACATGGCGTGCCTCCTCGCGCGCGACCCAGTCCACGTACTCCTTGCCCTCGAGCGAAGTCGTATTGAACGCGCCGCGCTCCATCAGGTCCTTCCACTCGGGTGTGGCCTGTACCTTGCGGAATAGCTCGACGTAGTACGCCACCTGATCCGGCGTGACGCCGCCCGGCATAAAGATGCCGCGCAGCATCAGGTAATCCACGTCCAGGCCGCCTTCCTTGCAAGTCGGGATATCGGCCCAGGACATGGTATCGGTAACCTTGTTCTTGTACGGCATGCGCTTGGGATCGAATACGCAGAGCGGCTTGAGCTTGCCGCCGCGCCAATGCGCCACCGCCTCGATCGGGTTGTTCACCGTGGAGTCCACGTGGTTGCCCACGAGCTGCACGGCGACATCGCCGCCGCCCTTGAAGGGAATGTAAATGAACTTGGTGCCGGTCTGCTGCTCGATCGCCGCCGTAATGATCTGGTCTTCCTGCTTCGAGCCGGTACCCGCCATCTTGAACTTGCTCGGGCCCGCCGCTTTCGCCGCCGCAACGTAGTCCTTGGCCGATTTGTAAGGCTTGGAGGCATTGGCCCAGAGCACGAACTGGTCGAGCGCCAACATCTTCACCGGCGTCAGGTCGCGCCAGTTGAACGGCACGCCGGTTGCAAGCGGCGTCGTAAACAGGTTCGAAAGCGTGATGATGATCTTGTGCGGATCGCCCTTGGCGGCCTTGACGTCGAGAAAGCCCTCGGCGCCGGCACCGCCGGACTTGTTGACCACAACCATGGACTGCTTCATCAGGTTGTGCTTGGCGATGATCGCCTGGGATGCGCGGGCCATCTGGTCGGCGCCCCCCCCGGTCCCGGCCGGAATGATGAACTCAACCGTCTTGGTCGGTTCCCATTGCGCCAGTGCCGGTTGCGGCAGCGCCACAACCAACATCGCCGCACAGAAACCGGCCGAACTCGCTACCCGACTGAAATACGTTTTCATATTCACCCCTCCTGTGGGAATTTTGACGACAGCACCACCACTTCGACCTTGATTGCGGTCAAGAATTCCCCGTCTGTGCCTTTTCGTCCGACACCGCGCTTGCGGCGGCTTCCTGGCGTTTCGCCAGCCACCGCCCCCACACGACGACGATCACCGCGCCAATCGCGCCGCACGCCAGCTCCAAGCTGATGCCGCTGTACTTGGGCTTGCCGCCGTCGACCTGAATGCCGGCAAAGTGGTCCGTCAGCCAGCCGACCACCACCGGATCGGTGATCAGCATCTCCCCCGCCACCAGGCCGATCAGCGCCGCCCCGATGGTGATGATCACCGGATAGCGCTCCATCAGCGTCACGAGCAGCGTGGCGCCGAATACCACCAGCGGAATGGAGATCGCCAGGCCGAGAATCAGCAGCGTCATGCTACCCCCGGCGGCGGCCGCGACGGCGATGACGTTGTCCAGGCTCATGACAAGATCGGCGATGAGAATGGTCTTGATCGCCGCCATCAGGTTGTCGCTGGCGCTGACGTCGTCCCCGCCCTCCTCGGGCACCAGCAGCTTGATGCCGATCCAGAACAGCAGCAGGCTGCCGATGAGCTTCAGCCAGGGCAGCGTCAGCAGCGCGACCGCGAAGATCGTGAGGATGATCCGCAGCACGACCGCGGCGCCGGCGCCCCACAGGATCGCCAGTTTCTGCTGCCTGGCCGGCAGGGAACGGGCGGCAAGCGCGATCACCACCGCGTTGTCGCCCGACAGCACGACGTTCACTCCGATGATCTTCGCCAGGCCGATCCAGAATGCCTGCGTCGCGAGCTCTTCCATGCGGCGCTTCCCCTCCTAGAGAAAGCGGGATTTTAGAACAGGCCGACGACTTTTCCGTCGACAAGGTCGATTTTCTCCGCCGACGGGACCTTCGGCAGCCCCGGCATGGTCATGATGTCGCCGCAGATCATCACCACGAACTCGGCGCCGGCCGCGAGCCGGACCTCCCTCACGTTGACGACATGGTCCGAAGGAGCCCCGCGCGTCGCCGCGTTGGTCGAGAACGAGGACTGGGTTTTCGCCACGCACACGGGGAAGTGGCCGTAGCCGTCGTCCTGCAGTTTCTGGATCTGCGCCTTGACCTTTGCGTCCGCCGTCACGCTGCCCGCGCGGTAGACCTTCTTCGCGATCTTGTTGATCTTGTCCCAGAGGCTGTCGGCGTCGTCGTAGACGAAAGTCGGATTCGATGCCTTGTCGCACAATCCGACCACGATCTTCGCCAGCTCGGCGGCGCCCTTGCCGCCCTCGCCCCAGTGGGCCGCCAGCACCACCTCGGCGCCCAGCGTCTTCATCCGCTCGGTGACGAGGCTTATCTCGGCCGGCGTGTCGAAGGTGAACTTGTTGATCGAGACCACGCAGGGGATGCCGTACACCTTGCTCACGTTCTCGACGTGGCGCTCCAGGTTGACGAGGCCCTTTTCCAGCGCGGCCAGGTTTTCCTTGCTGACTTCCTTCACGTCCACGCCGCCGTGGTATTTCAGCGCCCGCATGGTGGCCACGATCACCGCCGCGCTCGGCATGAGACCGGTCTTGCGGCATTTGATGTCGAGGAACTTCTCCGCGCCCAGGTCGGCGCCGAAGCCGGCCTCGGTCACCACGTAATCGGCCAGCTTGAGCGCGCTCTGCGTCGCGAGCACCGAGTTGCAGCCGTGCGCAATGTTGGCGAACGGGCCGCCGTGCACGAAGGCCGGGTTGTTCTCCAGCGTCTGCACTAGGTTGGGCGCGAGCGCGTCTTTCAGCAGCACCGTCATCGCGCCGTGCGCCTTGAGGTCCTTCGCGCGAATCGGCTTCTGGTCGCGCGTGTACGCGACGACGATGTTGCCCAGGCGCTTCTTCAGGTCCTCCAGCGACGTCGAGAGGCAGAAAATCGCCATCACTTCCGAGGCCACCACGATGTCGAAGCCGTCCTGGCGGGGGAATCCGTTGGCGGTGCCGCCGAGCGCGACCGTGATGTCGCGCAATGCGCGGTCGTTCATGTCGAGCACGCGCTTCCACTGGATGCGGCGGATGTCGATGCCGAGATCGTTGCCGTGGTTGATGTGGTTGTCGAGCATCGCCGCGAGCAGGTTGTTCGCGAGCTGGATCGCGCCGAAGTCGCCGGTGAAGTGCAGGTTGATGTCCTCCATCGGCACGATCTGCGCGTAGCCGCCGCCCGCGGCGCCGCCCTTGACGCCGAACACCGGCCCGAGCGAGGGCTCGCGCAGGCAGATCATCGCCTTCTTGCCGATGTGGTTGAGCGCGTCGCCCAGGCCGACGGTGGTAGTGGTCTTGCCCTCCCCGGCCGGCGTCGGGCTGATCGCGGTGACCAGGATCAGCTTGCCGTTCTTCTTCGACTTCAGGGTATCGAGGAAGGGCAGCGCAATCTTCGCCTTGTAGTGGCCGTAAGGCTCCAGGTGTTCCTCGGCGATGCCGAGCTTTTCGAGCGCCACCTTGGAAATGCGCTGCATCTTCGCAGCCTGCGCAATCTCGATATCTGACGCCATGCGGTGCTCCCCAATTTTCGGACGACGCATTGTGAGAGAGCCGGCCCGCGTCCGGCCTTGACCTCGGTCAAGCTCGCCGGCTACCGCAGGCGGCCAAAAACCGCGGATTCGATTTCGGCGACCAACGCGACCGGATGCTTCAGGCCGTCGACGACGAGATCGGCCTGCGGGCGCACCGTTTCGCGTTGCACGAGCAGCGCCGGCTCGATCATGCTTGCATAGTTGGCATCGTAGGCCGCTAGCCAGGACTGGAAGTGCGCCGACGCGCCAGGATCGCCCACATCGACACCCGCCTCGAGCTGCGCGGCCTTGCGCGCACGAGCAACTTCCAGCGGCACATCGATCCACGCAAGGAAATCGATGTACCGGCCGCTTGCGGCGTGCGCACGGCCAAACTGCGTCTCGAATGCGATGAACCGGTCCGCCCGAATCACGCCGCCGGTCTCAGGATTGGACACTGCACGCCCGCTCTTCAAGGCCGCCAGATCTTCGGCGAGACCCGGGATCGGAAGGCTATTGGGGTCGGCCCCAGCCTGCAGCCACACGCGCACCTCGTCGACGGGCAGCCGGGTGAAGCGCTCGTAGCTGTCCATGTGGATTGCGCCGGCCCCGGGCAGGCGTTCTGCCAATCCACGCACCAGCGTCGACTTGCCGCCGCCCACGGGTCCGGCTACCGCGACGACATAGGGGCTCAATGCGCGCCAACCTCGTGGTAGACAGTGAAGAAATCGCCGCCGTCGCGGCTCGTGCCGCCGGAAACGTGGCCGAGCCTTTCGTCCCGCGTCCGCGCCCAGACCGGCGCGAACCGGCTTTCCGGAATTTCGTACTGCGCCTGCAGGTCGCGAAGAAACGATTCGATCCGCGCGACGCGCAGGCCGGCCGGATGCACGTTGATGTCGAACGAAGACCGCGGATTTCCTTCCTCCGCCGCTTCCAGATACATCGGGGGTTCACCCGCGACTGCCGTGGCGAGCGCGATGACCTCTCTGGCTGCACGCAAGGAAGGCGCATCCGCTCGACCGGGGTAGATGCGCTCCATCCGGGCCAGCATCCCGGCCGCCGCCAGGCCGGGAAAGTATTCATAGCGGGCGATCGCACGGCGCTCCGGTCGGCGCGCATCCCACTTGTATGCCAGATGCAGGAGGAGCGGTGCGTCGCCCGCCTTCGCCCGGTGGAAGCGCCTTGCGTACTCGAGGTAGGCCTTGTAGAGGAGCCGGTCCCCGTCCTCCTCGTACCCGAAATGAACGGTGTCCGCTTCGCCCAGCCCCTGCGCGAATGCGTCGAGATAGGACGAGGGCATCGCCAGGTGCCGGCAGACATCGACGAGCGACTCCGGCCTCGCGCCGGCACGGGGCACGCCGACCAGGACGCGTTCGGCGAGCAGCGTCCCGTGCGACAGCTTGAAGGATTTCTCGTAGCCCTCGAGCCGCTGGCCGCGCAGCAGCTCGCGCAGCCTGCCGCCCTCGCCTACTTCAGGAATCGCACGCTGCACTTGATGCCGGCTGGCACCCGGCCGGCCGGATTGGGCAGATTCAGCCTGACGCCGAAAGTCCCGCTGGCCGCGTCGACCAACCGGTCGACGACGACGACGGTCGCCTTGAACGTGCCCGGCAACAGGGGCTGGAACTGTACCTCTCCCACGGTGCCGGTCTTGACGCGGCCGAACATTTCGACCGGTGCGATGACTTCCACGTTGAGCGGATCGATCTGCGCGAGCTTGAGGATCTTGCCGTCGCCGACCCTCTCGCCCGGGCTCAACAGGCGCTCGACCACCACGCCGTTGAACGGGCTGCGGATGGTGCGCTGCTCGAGGACCCGCTGCTGCTGCTGCAGTTCCAGTCCCGCGATGCGCGTCTGCGTCTCCAGTTCGTCCTTCTCGTTCGCGGAGATGAGCTGCTTCTTGTACAACTCCTCGTTGCGCTCCACTTTGCGCTTGCCGAAATCCTCCTGGGCCGCCTTGAGGTTGACGGTCGCCTCCTCGACTTTCGAATGCAGCCGCGCCACGACCTGCCCTTTCGACACCAGGGCGCCCCGGTCGACGAGCACTTCGCTGAGCGTGCCCTCGACCGGACTGCCGAGGCTGGCGACGATATGCGGCTCGACCATGCAATCCATGTCGTCGCCGAATTTCTTGCCCGCGTTGCCGCTCTGGGCCGCCGGGGGCCGGACCGGCGCGTAGGGCGCGGCCTCCGGACGGGCGGGCGCCGCGTCCGGCCTGGACGGCGCAGGCCGGGCGGGCGCCGCCTTGTCCTGGGCGCCGGCGCCATGCATGCCCGCCAGGCAGAAGACTGCGCAGATTGCCGCGAAACGATGGGACATCGAATTGCTCCTCATGAGTCCTGCCTTGCTTTACTCGGGCCTTCCCGAGAAGGAGAGGATATCGCCAGTCTGCCTGTCGGATTTCAGCAGGTCCCGGCGCACCTTCGATTGTGCGCGCTCGATGCGGTGCTGGGCGACGCGGATCCAGCGCCGCTTCGCCGCCTGGCCGAGATCCGGCCTGAGCAAGGCGAAACGCCGCACCAGCCATTCCAGCAGTCCGCCGCGAAAAGACTCCAGCACCGGATCTTCCAGCGACAGGATGGCTTCGAAATGTCCCGGGTCCCCCTGCCGGGAGCAACGCCCCATGAGCTGGCGGTCGATGCGCCCCGCCTCGTGCCGTTCCGAAAGGATGACGTGCAGCCCGCCAATTTCCGCGACTCCCGGCGCGAGCTTGATGTCGGTGCCACGGCCCGCCATGTTGGTCGCGATCGTGATCGCGCCCGCTTCGCCCGCGCGCGCCACGATTTGCGCCTCTTCCTCGTCCTGCTTGGCATTGAGCACGCGATGCTCGAGATTGCGTTCCGCCAGCAGCCGGCTTGCCACTTCCGACGACGCGACGGAACGCGTGCCCAGGAGAATCGGCACGCCCTTCGCGTGGAGTTCCGCCACCCGCGCCGCGATGCTGCGCCACTTCTCCTCTTCCGATTCGAAGATGCGGTCCTCCAGGTAAAGGCGACGGCTGGGCCGGTGCGTCGGAACTCGCACGACAGGCAGGCCGTAGACCGATCCCAGCTCGCCCGCGACTTCCGCTCCCGTTCCGGTCATGCCCGACAGGTGCAGGTAGCGCCGGAAGAAGCGCTGGTAGCTGATGCGGGCCAGCGATTCCTTGCGCGGCGTGATCTCCAGGCCTTCCTTCGATTCGATCAGCTGGTGCAGCCCCTGGCCCCAGGAACGGTCGGCCATCACCCGGCCGGTATGCTCGTCGACGACCTGGACCTTGCCTTCGCGCACCACGTAGTGGTCGTCGCGCACGAAAAGATGCAGGGCAGTCAGCGCCTGCGTCACCAGCTCTTCGCGCCGCAGCGACCCCGCCCACACGCCGCCCAGCGCCTTGCACAGGTCCACCACCCGGCCGTGCCCCGCCTCGGTCAGTGCGACCCTGCGCTCGGCGATGACGATCACGAAGTCCTCCCCGAGCGCCAGCCGCCCCGCGATGTCCAGCGCCTGGGCGGCCACCACCGCCTCGTCGCCCGGCGGCACCTCGGCGGAAATGATGAGCGGGGTGCGGGCCTCGTCTACCAGCACGCTGTCGGCCTCGTCGACGATCGCGAAATGGAGCCCGCGCAGCAGCAGGCGCCGGCTGCGGGCATGGGGCCCATAGATCTTCTCCAGGCGCAGGTGCAGCGTGCTGGCACCCGTCGCCAGCAGGATCCTGTCGCGCAGGTAGTCGAACACCAGCGTCTTGTTGGTGCAGTAGGTCACGTCGCAGGCGTAGGCCGCCTGGCGCGCCTGCTGGTCCATCTCGGCCGTTGCCGCCGCGACGCTGATGCCGAGCGCTTCGTAGACCGGCTTGAGCGTCTCGCAGTCGCGCGCGACGAGGTAGTCGTTCACGGTGATGACATGCACCGGAATCCCCGCCAGCGCCGCCGTGCATGCCGCCAGCGTTGCGGTCAGCGTCTTGCCTTCGCCGGTCTGCATCTCGGCGATCATGCCGTTCAGCATGATCCACGCGCCCTTCATCTGCACGTCGAAGTGGCGCATCCCGAGCACCTTGCCAGCGGTCTCGCGGACCAGCGCGAAGGCCTGGGCCACCAGCTCGTCGCGCAGCCCCTCGCGCCTCAGCAGGCGCTTGAGCTCGCGGGCTTCTTCGCGCAGCCTGGCGCCTTCCAGCCCGCGGTAGCGCTCCTCGAAAGTCGCCACCATGGGGACGATGGCGTCGACACGCCCGGGACTCGAACGCAACGCGCGGCGCACGCGCCCGACCACGGCCTCGCCCGCGCGATCGAGCCATTGCTCGCCCGGCAGTTCGCGGCGCTCCGCGTAGAGCTCGTCGAACTCGCGCGGCGCGTTCAGCACCTCAGACATTGAATTTCTTCAGGAACGCGCGGCGCATTTCGCGGTACCACTGGCTGGCAAGCGGCTCGGCCTCATGCTCGAAGCGCACATAGATCCGCCCGCCCAGGTAATTCGCCTGTTCCCCCTGCGGCAGTTCGAGGTCCAGCACGAACAGCTTCTGCAGCGCCTTGCCGTCACCCGCCTTGCTCGGGTCCAGGCCGATCTTGCCGCCGCCCTGCAGGCTGAGGGTCATGCTCGGCAGCTCGTCGGTCGCGGCCGGCACCTCCCGTTCGATCCACGCCTGGATAGGCCGGCTCACCCGGTCGGCGGGCCGGATCTCCACCCGCCGGGTCCGCTTGCTGACCATCTCGCCCTCGGCCTGCGATACGACCACGCGCACCGATTTGGCCGCGCGCTCGGTCACATGGGCGAGCATCTCGCCGCGCTGCGCGTAGCGGCCCGGCAGGTTCTGCGGGTCCTGGATGACAAATACCCCGGTCGCGGGGCTGCGCAACAGCAGTTCGCCCTGCCGGCGGCGCGCAAGGTCAAGCGCTTCCGTAACGTGGGTGCGTTGCTCGTTGATGACACCGGCCTGTACCCGGTTGCCCAGGATTGCCACGCCGTAGCGCGCATCCAGCTCCGCGAGCTGCGCTTCGAGCACGCGGGTGCGCGCGTCCAGCTCGGGGTCCACGCACTCGATCAGCACCTCGCCCGCGCGCACCACCTGGTCGGGCTTGGCGAGTACCCTGGAGACGAATCCGTCCACCGTCGCGCGCACCTGCGCCTGCTCCGAGGCCCAGATCACTCCCTCCGCGCGCGTCGACGAAGGCGCCGGCAGCCACAGCAGCGCCGCCGCCAGCAGGCCGACGACGCCGGCGGTGACGAACAGCGCCCGCTGCCGATGGCCCGCGAGACGCGGACTGTAGAACAGGTAGTGGATTTTCTTGGCGACCGGCAGCACCAGCATGTTGGCGCAGGCCCAGACGGCGAGCAGGATCCCCAGCACGAAGAACTGCGTTGCGACGAGCACCGCGATCGAGACCATCATGAGCATGCGGTAGATGAATGAACCTATCGCGTAGCCCACGAACCAGCCGCGCTCGCCGGGCGCGGCGATCGGCGAGGTGCCGCCCTCGACCCCGAACAGGTAGCGATTCGCCAGGTAGCCGAGATAGTCGTTGGAGCGCTGCCCGAGGTTCGGAATCTCGAGGTAATCGGCCAGGATGTAGTAGCCGTCGTAGCGCAGCAGGGGATTGGCGTTGAACAGCAGCGTCGACACACCCGCCACCAGGATCACGTCGTAGGCGATCGCGCGCTCCATGCCGGGCTCGAGGTTGACCCACGCGAACACCGCGATCGCGGCGATGAACAACTCGACCAGCATGCCGGCGGCGCCGACCACGGCACGGCTGCGCTTGTCGCGAAAACCGGTGGCCGCGGAGGCGTCGACGTAGGGGATCGGGATCATCACCAGCAGCATCAAGCCCATTTCGTGAACCTCGCCGCCGCCCGCCTTGGTCGCGACTGCGTGGCCGAGTTCATGCAGCAGCTTGATGAGCGGAAACACGAGCCAGACGAGCAGCAGGTTCTCCAACGAGAGCACGCGATCGACCACGTCGCCGGAGAGTTCCCGCCAGTGCATCGCGACCAGCACCAGGGCGCTGCCGACCACGCCGAGCCAGAGCGCCGCCCCAAGCCTGCCGAAGAGCGGCTTGAGCAGCGGCACCAGGCGCTCCAGCAGGCGGTCCGGGTCGAACAACGGAAAGCGCAGCGACAGCGGGTTGCCGAGATACTGCTTCCAGCGCGCCTTCTCGTGCTTCTGGCGGCGCTTCTGCAGCTCGTTCAGGTCGGGCGAAGCGTCTCCCTGCAGGACGTCTGCCGCGTGCAGGTCCGACAGGAGCTTGATCACCTCGTCCTGCGATGGCACGTCGTCGCCGAGCCGCACGCAGGCCAGGTCCCAGATTTCCTGCACCGTGCGCTTGCCGTCCATCAGGCCGATGACCATGTTGGCCACTGGCGTGAAACGGTGGAATTTCCCCGTGGAATGGTTCTGCATCACGTACCACACGCTGCCGCGGTACACGTGCCGGTGCACCTGCGCATGGCTGCGCAGGCGCGGCCGCAGGCCGGCAACGCGGTACCACGAGGTGCTGAACAGCGACTGTCCGCTCATCGGGTCCCGGCTAGATCCAGGACCACAGGGTGAGGCGCAGCCAGTCGAGCATCTTGTGCGTCCCGATCCAGATCAGCTTGCGGCTCCCGGCCTCGATCTTGGCCACGCCCTCCATGCCCGGCCGCAGGCGGTCGGAGGCCCGGTCGAGCAGGGCCTCGACGCGGAAGTAACTGCGCCCTTCCCGCGACACCACGATCGGCGTCAACTGGCTGACCGTGAACGCGAACTCCTCTCCCGGGATGGAGCTCAGGAGCAGCGATCCCTTCTGCCCTGCGGCCACATTGCCGATCTCCGTCTCGTCGACCTCGAGCACGATGCGATAGGCGTTAAGCGGGGAAACCTCGAACAGCGTCTGGCCGCGCTTAACCGCCGCGCCCAGCGACTGGCTCAGGTCGCCGCTCACCACCAGGCCCTCGAAAGGCGTGGCGATCTGCGCCCGGTTCAATTGCTCCGCGATCAGGTTCATCTGCGCTTCCGCCTGCTGCACCTGGGCGAGCACGATGTTCGCCTGCGCCCGGTCGTGCTTGGCCATCGCCTCCTGGTACTGCCTGGAGTACTGGCTCTGCTGGCTGGCCCACTTGTAGTACTCGAGCTTCATGTCGCGCTGGTCAAGCGCCGCGAGTACCGCGTCCTTGGGCACCACGTCGCCCGCGCGGTGCGCCGCCGACGCGATGTAGCCGTCAAAGGGCGCCACCAGCACCCGGCGGACCGCGCCTTCCAGCGCGGCGTTGGCGCCCACGCGGTAGTTGCCGTTGGCGAAACTGAAGAACAGCGCCGCGATCGTCAGCAGGATCGCCGCCAGCTTGCGGCCGAAATGGCGCGGGCCGATGAACTTCGCCAGCTGCGCGCGCGCGCTGTCCGCGATCCGTTGCGCCAGCAGCCGGTCGTTGCGCCGCTTTGCCTCCAGGATGCGGCTGCCCAGCGCGACGACAGCCTGGCAGAGCTCGACCGCATCGGCATCGAATGGGCGGCCCGCCGGGCGCTCGAAGGCGACGGCGCCCCTGCTGCCGTCGCCGTCGGTCCCGCCGATCGAGAACGGCACCGTGAGCACGCTGCCGCTGCCGAAGAGACGCACCAGCGCGTCGTGGTCGCGCGTCACCAGCGCCTCGCCGTCGCCCTGGGGCAGCACGACGATGGACTTCTGGTCCAGGGCTTCGTCCATGGCCGTGCCGATGGCACGGATCAGGTTCATGCGCTTGCCGAACTCGGCGCTGTGCGACACGGCGACGACGCTGGCATGACCATCGCGCTCGAATCCGATGCTCACCCGGTCGCAGTCCAGCCGCACGGCGAGGTCCGTCGCCAGCGCCTGTGCTGCGGCCTCGAAACCCTCTTCGGCAAGCGCGGAAGCCACCAGGTCGAGCGTGGCCATGAGGCGCTCGCGCGTCGCCTGTTCCTGCCGCGACTGTTCGCCGCGCAATGCAGCGGCGACTGCGTAGAGGCCCCACTGCAGCTGCCGCGCGACTTCCAGCAACGCCGGCTCCGGTTGCGGCAGGAGTTCGATCGCCACCAATCCGTGGAGCTGGCCGTCCAGCATCACCGGGCAACTGACCGCGGCATGCGGCACGCCTTGCATCACGAGGCCGCGCCGCGCCTCCAGCGTCCGGTTGGAGATTTCCGCCAGCAGCGGGCTGGCCCCCTGCGCCGCCGCCGGCCAGAATCCGGCGGGCGCGAAGGGCCCGGTGTCGGGCGCGCCCAGAAGCAGCACGCCGCGCGCGGCGCCGGTGACCATCGAGCACTGCAGCGCCAGCCAGGTAGCCAGGAATACGTCCGTCGTCTGCGCCGCCGCATGCTGGCGCCACAGCGCGCCGCCGTCACCGGCGGTCAGGCTGGAAGCGGATTCACCGACGGCGGGAACGGACATGCCTTACGCCTGCGTCGCCCCGCCTCAGGCCTCGAGCTTCAGCTCGCCGAAGCGCGCTTCGTATTCCTTCAGGACCCGTTGCAGCAGCGAGTGCAGGCGCTTGGCTGCGTAGGGGTTGAGGACGATCCGGTCCGACAGCATCACCTTCACTTCCTTCTGGCCCGCGTGCCAGGCCTGGTTGGCGCCGAAGAGGAGCGTGATCTCTTCCCGCGAGCCGAGCACGTTGCAGACATTGGAATAGGACGTGCTCATGCGGGAGTCGTCCCAGACGACTCTCTGGGGATCGACGGTGCGCTTGGCGGTATCGAGCGTAGACGCCTCGCCGGGGGAAGTGTTCTTGGCCATGCAAGCTCCTTAACGTTCGTTTAGCGTTGAAAAATATCAAGTATCGCCGGTAAGCGCTGGCGTGTCGCCAGGCTCCGGCGCGGCCGGATCAGCCCTGCTTGTCGGATCCGGAAGCGGTTCCGCTTTGCGAATCGGCTGCCCGATCCGGATTCTTATGCCATTCGATGCGCGGCCCCGGCTTGCCCTGGGCCGAGATGTCTCTCGTTTCGACGGTCGGATTCATGCCGAGCGCGCCGTCCAGCCAGTTACGCGCCGTGCTCTCGAGCGCCCCGGAAGCAAGGGGCTTGGCCGCGGGACCGGTTCTCGGACGCGCGCGGCGCTCGAGCATGAACTCGCCCGGAGCATCGGCCTGACGCGCGGTACGGACCCAGGCGCCCTTGTCGCCACCGGTGGCACCGGCGAGGCGCGGTGCCGCGGCCGCCTGCTGCCGGCCGTACCAGGCCTGCGCGCCGGCCAGCCCCGCGATCGCCAGTTGCTGCCGCTCGGTATCGTCGTGCTCCGGTTGGCCGGTCACGGCGGCCGCGGCGAGGGTGTCGGCGAAGCGCTCCTCGATGGTTTGCGGCAGATCGAGATTCGGCTGGCCGGCATTGCCGCCGCCATTGCCGTTCGACCCCGCGTTACCGCCGGGCTCCTGTTCGTCCTGGCCGGCAGGCTCCGTAGCAGGCTCGCCGGCGGGCTCGCCGGGCTGCTCGCCTGTCGCAGGAATGGCCGAGGTAGGTGGCAGCGAGGCCATGCCCGAGCTGCTGTGATGCTGTCCCGACGCGAACTCGAACCCGGCAAGAACAGGCAGGGTCACGTAGTCGCCGAGCACGTACAGGCGGCGCATCTCGCTCGCGGCGTCGCCGACCAGGATCAGCGCGCCGCGGTATACCGCCTGTTCTGCCGCCCTCAGTTCCTCGGCGCGCGTGTATACGAACAGGCCGTCCTGGATCTCCGCGATCAGGTCGCCCGTTCCGCCGAAGCGAATCACCGAGGTCACGTGACCGGAGGCGTCGAAGGTCACGCTCGCGAAGTCCCCCGCAAGGACGTCGTTGGTCAGGTCGCCGACCAGCAAATCATCGCCTCTGCCGGCGATCAGGACGTTCTGGCCTCCGCCTCCATCGAGGAAATCATCCGCGCCGATCAAGGTGTCGATGCTCTCCACGACATGCAGCCCGCCCTCGACGTACGTGACCCGGCCGCCATCGCCGATCAGCATGTCGGTCCCGCCGCCGGCAAGCAGGTCATCGGATTCAAATCCGCCGATCAGGACATCGCTGCCCTCGCCCGCCGTCAGAATGTCGCTGCCGCCAATGGCGGGCTGGGTTGACTCGACAAGCGCGGGGCGGCCGAGCGAGTCGAAGGACATGAATCCGTTGTCGCCAAGCAGCACATCCTTCCCGGCGCCCGTGGTGACCACGTCGTTGCCCCGGCCGGCAATCACTACGCTATCGCCGCCAGCGGCGGTGATCTGGTCGTCGCCGCCAATCGTCGGCGCGGTGCTCGTCACCAGCGCAATCACGCCCGTGGCACCGTAAGTCAGGCTGCCGTTGTCTCCCAGCAGCGTGTGCATTCCCGTCCCGACATCGATGCTGTCGTCGCCGACGCCGCCGATCACGACCTTGTTGCCGTCGCCGGAGACGATCTCGTCGCCCGAGCCCTGCAACGTGACTGTGCTGGCGATCTCCTGGAACACCCGGCCGGTGGCGTCCATCCGCACGACACCGTTGTCGCCGAGGATCGTGTCCTGGCCATTCCGGGTCGAAATCTCGTCTGCTCCCATGCCGCCCAGGATCGTGTTGTCGCCGTCGCCGACGACCATGACGATGTCGCCTCCGCCCGTGGCCGCAAGGATGTCTGCAGTCGCGACCGCCAGGATGTTGCCTGCGCCCGGTTGCCCCAAGGCGACATAGTTGATCTCGCCGTTGTCGCCGAGCACCACATGGTCGCCCGTGCCCACGGTCACCGTATCGGCGCCGTCACCGGCAAGGATGATCTTGTTGCCATCGAGCGCCGTGATGCTGTCTCCGCCGCCCAGGTCCTGCGTCCCGCCCCCGGCCGATGCCAGCGACTTGGTCGTGATCTGCGCGAAGTTGTTCCCCTCGACGTCCATCTCCACGATGCCGCTGTCGCCCAGCACCACGTCCACGCCGCCCG